>ODAK010002482.1_pt1 | contig 19456 bp, 17 predicted proteins | sample 1539591 | NCBI WGS metagenome assembly ODAK01 (sample SAMEA3539303, study PRJEB22396) | soil metagenome | biome: tundra; feature: field; material: soil | place: USA | collected 2010-05 | depth 0.15 m | reverse complement strand
GATAGTGACGCCGGATACCTGGCCGACCTGGCCGACGGCGCCGGCCAGTTGATTGAAATCGGGAACAGTCGACGGCGTGCGCCCGGCGACGACCACGAGGCCCTGTTGCTCCCCCGAGAGACTGCCGTACGCGCCGAACGAGACGTCGTGAACGCCGTCACTGCGCAGGCTGTGCATATCGGAATCGAGTTCATGCGCCTGCGCCGAAGGAAGCGAGAGCTTGGGGAGACCGGCGAGCGTCGTCGGCAACGGTACCGGATGCGTGCGCGTGGAGATGTAGAAAGCAGCTCCGGCGATGACCGCGACTGCGAGCACGGCGATGATGGCAAGCGGCCGCCGCGACGATCGTGGCACCGGAGTGAACTGTCCGCCCTGCGGAGTCGAGACGGGTTGCCATTCACCGATCGACGAACCGAATCGCTGGTCTAGTTGCGCCGGTGGCGCCCACGCCGAATCCGCGGCCCGCGCCCAAGGCGATGCCGAAGCCCGCGCAGCCGGCACCCAGGGTGCGGCCGGCGCAGCCGCGTTCGTCGGCCCGCGCTGGCTGGCGAAATAGTCGAAGTCGCTCGACACGATGCCTCCCGTCGAAAGTGGCGTGTCGATCTTCGACGAGTCTCGGCTCCCGCTTGAGGTCTCTCGGGCCTATGAAAGCGGGTTCGTCAGCGCATTCCGGTTGGTCGGCCCAATGCGGTCTGGATCAACCGATCGAGCAAGCCCGGGTAGTCAAGGCCGCTCGCCGCCCACACCCGTGGAAAGACTGACGTCGGAGTGAATCCGGGCATCGTGTTGACCTCGTTGACCAGCACCCTGTTGGCCGATGTGACGAAGAAGTCAACTCTGGCAAGCCCTTCGCACGACAGTGCCTCAAACGCCATCACGGCAAAACGCCGGATCTGCGCCTCGATGTCCGCGCTCAGCAATGCAGGGACCGCGATGTCCGTATCGGCATCGAGATATTTCGCGTCGAAGTCATAGAACTCGCGGTCGCGCACCGTGATCTCGGCCGCTAGGCTGACGTCTGGTGGACCGCCGTCGATGCCTTCCAGGACACCGACCTCGATCTCACGGCCCTCGATCATCGCTTCGACGATCACTTTCGGGTCGCTGCGCCGGGCCAGCTCGATGGCGTCCTTGAGTTCACCCACGTCGTGCACCTTGCTGATGCCGATGCTCGAGCCCCCCCGAGCCGGCTTCACGAATACCGGAAAGCCCAAACTGATAACCGATTCGCGCACCGCCGACGGATCGTCGTCCCACTCACGCGGCCGAACGACTACGTGCGGGATGTCAGGCAGCCCGCCGCCGTGCAGCACCAGCTTCATGTAGTGCTTGTCCATCGCGACCGCTGACGAAAGCACGCCAGCGCCGACGTACGGAATCCCGGCAAGCTCAAGCAGACCTTGAATGGTGCCGTCCTCGCCGTAGGGTCCGTGCAGGAGCGGGAGCACGACATCGACCTCAGCGAGAATGCGCGGGACAGCGCCGGGTTCGGAGACGACAAGCTCGGGCGCGGTCGGGTCGGCGGCGAGCACGACGGACGCGTCGGATGAGCCAACCTCGGGCAAATGGTCACCGTGGATCTGGAATGCAGCCGGATCACCGGATGCCAGCACCCAGCGGCCTTCGCGAGTAATACCGATCGGCACCACGTCGTAACGCTGTGGGTCGAGCGCGGCCAGCACGCTGCCTGCGGTTATGCAGGAGATGGAGTGTTCGGTGCTACGACCGCCGAACAGGACAGCCACCCGCAGCTTCCGATCGCCGGGCGGGCCGGGCGCTACTTGCACCGACTGCGTCGGCCGAGTCGGTTCCACGACGCCGACCCTACTGCGTGTGCCGCTCAGCCTTCGCCGTTCGACCCATCAGCATTGCCACCCCGTCGCCTGGCTGCATCTGTTCGTAAAGGACCGAGACGACGACCTCGATGATGGGCACCTCGATGTCGTGCTTGTGGGCGAGTTCGAGGATCGACTTGGACGACATGACCCCTTCGGCCGTCGTCGTGGTCGCCGCAAGCGCGTCCTCGACACTCATACCGCGACCCAGATGTTCACCAACGCTGCGGTTACGTGACAGCGGGCTCGAACACGTTGCCACCAAGTCGCCCAAGCCAGCCAGGCCGGAGAACGTATGCGGGTCGGCCCCCAGGGCCACACCGAGCCGCGCCGTTTCGGCGAGGCCGCGGGTGATCAGCGACGCTTTCGAGTTGTCGCCGAAGCCCATCCCGTCGGCGATCCCCACGGCAAGCGCGATCACGTTCTTCACCGCCCCCGCCAGCTCGCACCCCACGACGTCGGTGTTGGTGTACGGCCTGAAGTAGCCGGTCTGGCAAGCCAGTTGCAAGCGCTCCGCATTTTCGGCGTCCGTGCATGCAACGACCGAGGCCCCTGGCTGTCGCTCGGCAATTTCTCTGGCGAGGTTCGGACCGGTGACGACGGCAACTCGCTGCGCGGGGGCGTCGGCAACCTCGCTGATCACCTCGCTCATCCGCTTCGTGGTGCCAAGCTCGACACCCTTGATGAGGCTGACGAGCAAGGAATCGACGGGGAACAGCGGCATCAAGACTGCGAGGTTCGCCCGTAGCGTCTGGGCCGGGATCGCGAGCACCACGAGGTCGGCGCCCGCGAGCGCCTCGGCAGGATCGAGCGTGGCTCGCAGATCGTCGGGGAGCTCAATACCCTCTTGGTACCAAGGATTGTGGTGCTGGCTGTTGATCGACTCGACGATTTCGGGACGCCGACCGCAAAGCGTCGCCTGCGTGCCGGCGTCGGACAACACCATGCCGAAGGCGGTGCCCCACGAGCCCGTACCGAACACTGCGGCTTTGGTCACGCAGCGCTCACCGACTTGGCCTCGAAGAAGGTCGCGGGCGGCTTCTCACCGCGGATGTCGGCCAGCAGTTCCGTCACTCGGGTCATCAACAGATCGGTGATCTCGCGCAGCACATCGGGGGTAGGTTCCCGTCCCTTGAATCGGGAGAGGTCGAGTGGCGCGCCGGCGAGCGCGTCAACCCGCTTGCGCGGGAACGGGTGCGGACGCTTCGAGCCATATCGCAGGATCGCCTGCGTCCCCCAGTGCGCGACCGGGACGACGGGCACGTCGCAGTCGAGCACGAGACGGGCTACCCCCGTCTTGGCGAGCATCGGCCAGCCGTTTGGATCGCGGGTGCAGGTGCCTTCGGGGTAGATGACCACGCACTCACCCGCTCCCAACGCGGCTTGGGCATCGCGCAATGAGGCCGCCGCGTCGCGGGTATGGCGATAGACCGGGATCTGCCCAGCATTCCGCAAGAGCGCGCCGACCAGCGGCACCTTGAACAGCTCCGACTTCGCAAGAAAACTCGGCGTCCGGCGCACGCCGTCGTAGATCGCCTGGGCGAGCGTGATCGGGTCGACAATCGTCACGTGGTTGGCGACGATGAGCACCCCGCCCTCGCGCGGGATGTTTTCCAAACCACGCCAGGTCGGCTTCGTCGACATCCACAAGAAGGGCTTCGCGATCACCGCGCACACGCGAAACCACGGAAGGTGCTCGCCTGATCGCACCCGCTGCTCTCCTGTCGTCGACCGGTGACACCGGCCGACGGTGTCGCTCCATCAGTGTCCCGTGCGAGCCTCGGCAGTGTCGAGTCGGTCCGGCAGGTAGCGTCCGCACCGGTGAACACATCGAGCCCGGACGACGTGGGCTGGGTCGTCGTCGTACCGGCCAAGCCACTGGCTACGGCCAAATCGAGACTGGCGGACGCCGCGGGCAGCCGCCGTCCCGAACTAGCCCTTGCGATGCTGCTGGACACGGTCGAGGCGACGTTGCGCGCAGACCAGGTCGTGGCGGTTCTGGTGATCACCGACGACGACCTGATTACTGCGGCGGCGTCCGACCTCGGCGCAGTCGTGGTTGCAGATGTGCCCGGCGAGGGGCTCAACGCCGCCTTTCGGTACGGCATCGAGGTGGCCGCGGCGCGGTACCCCGGCACCGGCGTCGCGCTGCTGGCCGGCGACCTACCGGCCCTGCGGTCGCAAGAGCTTGAGGCAGCCCTTGCCGTCGCCGCATCGTCGGCCGGCGTGGTCGCCGTCGCCGATCGCGAAGAGGTCGGCACCGTACTGCTGGCGTCGCGTTCGGCGGCGCAGTTGCGGCCTGCGTTCGGTGTGGGATCGTTTGCGCGACATCGCGCCCTCGATGCTGGCGCGCTCGAGCTCGACGGACTCGACGGTCTTCGGTGCGATGTCGACGACGCGGCCGGACTGCAGGCGGCGATCCGCCTAGGTGTCGGCAACCGAACAGCAACCGTCGTCGACCGCTAGGGCAAAGAGACCTCGAGCGCGGCGGACATGACAAAGGGCTGGGATCCGTAGGCCGAAGGGCCAATGTCTTCCGAAGGACGTAAAGCGAAGCAGTCCAAGGAAGACGTTGGCCCGCAGACCGAAGGACCCCAGCCCCCTGTCCGACGCCTAGGCCTTCTTGGCCGGCCGCTTGGCCGGAGCCTTCTTGACCGCAGCCTTCTTGACCGCAGCCTTTGCCGGTGCAGCCTTCTTGGCCGGTGCAGCCTTCTTCACTGCAGCCTTCGCCGGTGCTGCCCTTTTCACGGCGGCCCTCGCCGGTGCGGCCTTCTTCACCGCAGCCTTGGCCGGTGCGGCCTTCTTGACCGCGGCCTTGACCGCGGCCTTGACTGGCGCGGCCTTCGCCGGCGCAGCCAACTTCACCGTGCCGCTAACAACACCCTTGAGGTGGGTGCCCGGCCGGAACTTCGGTACCGAGGTCTTCTTGACCTTGACCCGTGCGCCAGTGGCTGGGTTGCGGGCAAGACGCGCAGCCCGCTCGACCTTCTCGAAGATGCCGAACCCGGTAATGGCGACCTTCTCGCCCTTCGCCACGGTTCTGGTGATGGTGTCGATGACGGCCTCAACCGCCTCGCTTGCCGCTTTCTTGTTATCTCCCAGGCGAGTGGAGATGGAGTCGATCAGCTCCGCCTTGTTCACGTGCCCCTCCGAATGATGTTGTCGAGTGCACACTCGACTCGGCCTGAACCTAGGCCCCTCGCGCGCTCAAAACAACGACCACGGAGAAGAATTTCCTTGTGTCGCGGAAAATCCGGGCCAAAACTCGGCGCGTGTGCCAGACGTCACTCGGCTGGTGGTAGCGTCTGCGGCTTCCATGCCGGTCGGTGCGACTCGAATTCGTCGATATCGTCGACATGTCGCAACGTCAGGCCGATGTCATCGAGACCCTCCATGAGCCGCCACCGCGTGTAGTCGTCGATCTCGAATGGCAGCACGACGTCTGCGTAACGAACCTCTCGGGCGACGAGATCGACGGTGATCTGCGTCTGCGGATCGGCCTCGATCGCCGCCCACAACGCTTCGACGTCGCCTTCGTCGATCAGCACGGTCAGCAGCCCACCTTTCAACGAGTTTCCCCTGAAGATGTCCGCGAACCTGGGTGAGATGACGGCCTTGAAGCCGTAGTTCTGCAATGCCCAAACCGCATGCTCGCGTGATGATCCGGTCCCGAAGTCGGGCCCCGCGACCAGGACATCGGCACCTGCATACTGCGGCTGATTCAGCACGAAGTCAGGGTCGGCCCGCCATGCCGCGAACAGCCCGTCCTCGAACCCGGTGCGGGTAACCCGCTTCAAGTACACGGCCGGGATGATCTGGTCGGTATCGACATTGGTGCGACGAAGTGGCAGGCCGCGGCCCGTGTGTGTCGTGAACTTCTCCATCTGGAATCTCCCGGGACTATGCGTGGTGAAACGCAAGGATGAGTGGGTCAGTCGAGATCGGACGGCGCCGACAAGTGCCCGGTGACTGCAGTGGCCGCCGCCACGAGTGGCGACACGAGATGGGTGCGGCCGCCCTTGCCCTGCCGGCCTTCGAAGTTGCGGTTCGAGGTCGACGCCGACCGCTCGCCCGGAGCGAGTTGGTCAGGGTTCATGCCGAGGCACATCGAACATCCTGCGCTACGCCACTGCGCGCCAGCCTCGGTGAAGATCTTGTCGAGCCCTTCGGACTCGGCTTGTGCCTTGACCGCCATCGAACCGGGCACTACGAGGACACGCACGGAGTCCGCAACCTTGCGACCCGAGAGGACGGCGGCCGCGGCACGCAGATCTTCGATGCGCCCATTCGTGCACGATCCGAGAAACACGGTGTCGACCTTGATGTCACGCAACTTTGTGCCGGCCTGCAGGCCCATGTATTCCAGCGCACGTTCGACGCTGCCCCGCTCGCCTGCGTCAGCGATGGTCGATGGATCGGGAACGCTGGAGCCAAGCGGCGCTCCCTGACTCGGATTGGTGCCCCACGTGACGAACGGCGACAACTGCGCGGCGTCCAGCACGACATCGACATCGAACGTCGCATCGTCGTCGGTGACCAGGCTTTGCCAGTGAGTGACCGCAGCGTCCCAGTCGTCGCCGCTCGGAGCATGCGGGCGACCCTTCAAGTAGGCGAACGTCGTCTCGTCCGGAGCGATCATGCCGGCCCGTGCGCCTGCTTCGATTGACATGTTGCACACGGTCATGCGGGCTTCCATTGAGAGCGCGCGAATAGCCTCGCCGCGGTACTCGATGACGTAGCCCTGCCCGCCCCCTGTGCCGATCTTCGCGATCACCGCGAGGATGATGTCCTTGCTGGTCACCCCGTCCGGCAGGATGCCGTTCACCGTGATGGCCATGGTCTTGGGGCGGTACTGCGGCAACGTCTGCGTTGCAAGCACATGCTCGACTTCGCTGGTGCCGATGCCGAATGCGAGGGCTCCGAACGCGCCGTGGGTTGACGTGTGCGAGTCGCCGCACACGATGGTCATGCCTGGTTGCGTGAGACCGAGCTGCGGGCCAATGACATGGACGATCCCCTGCGATGCGTCGCCCATCGGGTACAGGCGGATCCCGAACTCAGCACAGTTGCGTTCCAGCGTGTCGACCTGCATGCGTGACCCCGGATCGGCGATCGGCTGATCGATGTCGGTGGTCGGTACATTGTGGTCTTCGGTCGCGATCGTGAGGTCGGGCCGGCGAACCGGGCGCCCGGCCAGTCGCAGACCGTCGAACGCTTGCGGGCTGGTGACCTCGTGGACGAGGTGCATGTCGACATAGATGAGGTCGGGCTCGCCCTCGGCGTGTCGCACCACGTGCTCGTCCCAGACCTTCTCCGCCATCGTCGTGCCCATGAACCCGCTCCACTTCGCTGGGAAACTTGCGTCTCGAATGCTGAGACGGCAGTATCAGTACATGGACGAGTCTAGCGGCGTTGGCGTTTTGGACAAGTCGGTGGCCGTACTTTCCGCACTGGAAGCCGGGCCCGCCTCGCTCGCGAGCCTTGTCGCGCTTACCGGTCTCCCGAGCCCAACCGCACATCGCCTTGCGGTTGCCCTCGAGCGACACCGGCTGGTGGCCCGAGACAGTGAAGGCAGGTTCGTGCTGGGCGCGCGGCTTGCGGAGCTCGCGGCGGCTGGCGGCGAGGATCGGCTGATCGCGGTCAGCGGCCCGGTGCTCGCAAAGTTGCGCGACGCCACGGGCGAGAGCACCCAGCTCTACCGGCGACAGGGCGACGTCCGGGTGTGCGTGGCAGCGGCCGAACTTCCTGCCGGGCTGCGCAACACGGTGCCGATCGGCAGCCGCCTACCACTCACGGCGGGATCGGCCGCACAGGTGCTGCTGGCCTGGGAGGACGCCGAACGGTTGCATCGTGGCGTGGCAGCGGCTGTCTTCAGTGCGCAGACGCTAGCGCGGGTCCGTAGGCAGGGCTGGGCAGCCAGCGTCGCCGAACGGCAGCCCGGCGTCGCGTCGGTCTCAGCGCCGGTCCGTTCGGCTGCCGGTCGGGTGGTCGCGGCCGTGTCGGTGTCAGGACCCATCGAGCGGCTTTCCCGCAATCCTGGTCGGCTGCACGCGCGCGCCGTCGTCGCCGCCGGCGAAGCCATTAGCCGCAGCCTGTTGCGACCCGGGGCCTAGTGATCGATCAGCTCGACGCGGCCGAACCCAGGGTGATCGACGTCGTCGCGGTCTGACCGCTTCGGAAATACGTGATCATCACGACCGAGTTCGGGACGGCCGCGTGAGTCGCCGCGATCAGGGAGTCGGCGTCGACGATGGTCCGGCTGGCAAACTTGATGATGATGTCGTTGACCTGGATGCCCGCATTCGATGACGGGCCGCCGGCGGTGACACTCACGACCTTGGCGCCATTTGGCGTGTGCAGGTTGGCGTCCTCGGAGTCCTGCAGGCCGATACCAAGAACCGCGTGGCTCGCGTGGCCGGTCTTCTCGAGTTCGCCGACGACGCGCTGCGCCTCGTCGATCGGGATCGAGAATCCGACGCCAATGCTGCCCGACTGTGCGTTGGGTCCGCCCTGACCCTGGTCCAGGGTCGCGATCGCGGAGTTGACGCCGACGACGCGACCTGTCATGTCGACGAGTGGCCCACCGGAGTTGCCCGGGTTGATCGCGGCGTCGGTCTGGATCGCGTCGAGCACGGTCGGTGTGGCACCAGTCGTACCACCGGTGCCGTCGCAACTTTGGGTACACACCGGACGGTTCAGCGAGCTCACGATGCCCGACGTCACGGTGTTGGACAGGCCCAGCGGTGAGCCAATCGCGATCACCTGCTGCCCGACGACGAGCGTCGAGTCACTACCGAGGCTGGCCGGATGAAGGCCCGTCACGCCGGCCGCCTTGATGACGGCGAGGTCGGTGGTCGGATCGCGACCGACGATGCTCGCCTTGACCGTGCGTCCGTCGTCAAGCGTGACCGCGATGACACCGGACGTCGCTGCACCCTCGACGACGTGATTGTTCGTCAGGATCTCGCCGTCGGACGTCAAGATGATGCCGGTACCTTCGTCGCCCGCATCGGTCGTCGTGACGATGATCGAGACCACCGACGGCAGCAGCGTCGCCGCGATCTGAGCGACCGATCCCGCGGGCAAACTCACGGCCGCCTGTGGTGCGACAACTGGCTGTGCGGGCGTCTGGACCGCTGCGTGCGTGGGGTTCTTCTTCGTCGCGGCTACCAGGCCGCCTGCGACAAGGGCGCCTACCAACGCAGCGATTGCCGCAACCACCAACAGCGACAACCAGCCCGCACGCCGACCCTCGCGAGTCACCCGCGGATCGCTCGTCGGGGCGTTGTAAGGCGCGGCTGTCGGTCCCCCTGGAGCGAACGTCGGCGGCGTATAGCTGGGCGGCCCGTAAGCCGGCTGCGTGGGGTATCTGGGCGGCGCTCCGTAACTTGGCGGCGCGTAGCTCGGTGGCGTCGAGTATTGGGCATAGCTCGGCGGCGCGAAGTTCGGGGCGCCGTATGGCGAGGGCGCCGGGGGCTCGGGCACGGTGTACACCGGCGGTGGGGTGTAGGCCGGAGCACCGTTCTCCGGCTTCGCGTAAGGAAATGGGCCAAGGTAGGGATCGGCACCGTACCGCGGCGAAGCAGGCGCCTTCGCAGCATCGGACGCCGCTGAATCGGACGCCGGTGAACTGGACGCCGGTGAATCAGTCCGCGCCGAATCGGGCTCCGTCGTCGTGGTCACGGCCGGAACGGGCGGCGGGTCGGCGGGCTCCTGCAGTTGCTCGCTCGGAGATGCCCACCAGGGACGCTGCTGGTTGCCGCCGTCCTCACTCATGTGTTGACGATCCCCAGTTCTGCTGAAGGAGTCCTGAATGTTCGACGCGTTCCGCCCCGTGCCGGCCTGGAAGATCGAGGATCATCAGCGCGCCACCGGCGGGCGCACGTCCTGCGGACACGCTACCTCCATGCCGCGACGCTGCCTGGCGAACGATCGCCAATCCGAGCCCCGAACCCGGCATGCCACGGGCGTCGGTGGATCGGTAGAAGCGATCGAAGACGTGCGGCAGGTCGGCGTCCGCAATACCCGGCCCGGAGTCGGCCACCTTCAACCTTCCGTTGTCGAGGCTGACCATCACATCGCCACCTGGCGGGCTCCACTTGACGGCATTGTCGAGCAGGTTGGTCACGGCCCGCTCCAACGCGGTCGCCTCACCCATCACGAGCCAACCGTGCAGGTCAACGGTGAAGGCGACCCCGGGTGCGCGACGCCGAACCCGTTCGATGGCCCGCTCGACGATCACGGCGAGGTCCAGTTCCTCGGCATTCGCTGCCGGCCGGTCGTCGCGGGCGAGTTCAACGAGATCCGCAACGAGCCCAGACAACTCTTCAACCTGAGCCCGGACGTCGATGAGCAGCGCTTCTCGGTCCGCGACCGCGAGACCCCGTTCCCCTGCAGCGTTGCTTTGGGCCAGCAGGTCGAGATTCGTGCGGAGACTGGTCAGCGGCGTCCGCAACTCGTGTCCCGCATCGGCAACCAATTGCCGCTGCAGCGCCCTGGATGTAGCGACCGCGGACAACATCTCATTGAAGCTACGGGCCAACCGGCCCAGTTCATCAGCACTCTCGACCTCAATCGGCGTGAGGTCGCCGGTGCGCCCCACCCGTTCAGCAGCCTGCGTCAGTCGCTCGACCGGCCGCAATCCGGCGCGGGCAACGAGTAACCCGGCGACCGCCGCAATGATGATCCCGCCGACACCGACGAGCAGCAGCACGAGACCGAGATCGTTTAGGGTCGTCTGGGTGTCCTTGGTCGAACTGGCGAGCACGAGAGCGACGTCGGAGCTGACCGGCACGGCGACGACGCGATAGCGCACGCCGCCGACGTCCAATGTGCGAAGCGACTGGTTGGAGAGGCCGCGCGCAACCGCGAGCTCAGGCCCCGATTGCACGAGCTTCGTCAACCCCGGCGCGGTGCATTCGACGTCGGCTGCCCTGCTGACCAGACACAGGTCGACCTCTGATGCGAGCAACGACAAGGTCGGTTGGGTCTGCAGCGTCTCGGGGAGTTGCTGTTGCAGTGCCGCAACCTTTTGCGCGCGTGATACCAGTGAGCTATCGAGCTCGTGGAACAGTTCCATGCGCATCGTGAAGTAGGCGGCCAACGACACCGCGGCGACGGCGAATCCAGCGGTCATGGCCGCGAGCAGCGACACCCTGGCCCGAAGGGTCAATCCGCCTGGAGAGTTGATCTCCTCCCTGGTGACGTCGGTCACGTGGGCAGCTCGCGCCGCGAATAGCCGACGCCGCGGACCGTATGGATCAACCGTGGTTCGCCTTCGGTTTCGAGCTTGCGCCGCAGGTAGCCGACGTAGACCTCGAGTGAGTTAGCGGTGGTCGGGAAGTCGTAACCCCAAACCTCCTCGAGAATCTGGTTGCGTTCGAGCACTTGCCGCGGGTGCCGCATGAGCAACTCGAGAAGGTGGAACTCGGTGCGCGTCAGGGAAATCGGCCGGGTGCCGCGCCAGACTTCGCGAGTGCCGAGATCAAGCACGAGATCGGAGAACTTCAGCTGCTGCGCGGCGTCCGGCCCAGAAAGGGTCCGCCGCAACAACGCGCGCAGACGCGCGAGCAATTCCTCCAGGGCGAATGGCTTGACCATGTAATCGTCCGCGCCCGCGTCCAGTCCGCCCACGCGGTCGGCGACCGCCTCACGCGCGGTGAGCATGAGAACGGGCAGGTCCTCGCCCGCCGCACGCAGCCGACGACATGTCTCGAGTCCGTCGAGGCCCGGCATCATCACGTCAAGGACGACAGCATCCGGCCGGCGCAGAGCGATCGAGGACAGCGCGCGTTGCCCGTCCTCGGCGAGCTCGACGTCGTAGCCGTTGAAGATCAGCGATCGGCGAAGCGATTCCCGAACCCCGGGATCGTCGTCGACAACGAGAATGCGCACAGATCAAGTGTGCCCGCCGTGGCTGAACGAATGCTGAAAGCCGAGCCGGGCGCGCGCCCGCGGACGCCCCCGCCCGGTCAGACGGTGCGTTTGCTGCCCTCCTGGGGCATCGAGCGCACATGATTCCTACTCCGCCGCTCTGCCTGCGTGAATGGCGAGCACGGCGTCGAGGTCATCGGCGTCCCTGGTCAGCTTGTCTGGGCGATAGCGCAGCACCCGGGCGAATCGCAGCGCCACTCCGCCCGGGTATCGGGGACTGCTCTGGACCCCGTCGAAGGCGATCTCGACGACGGCCTCCGGCGCGACGTAAACCGTGTAGCCGTCGCGATGGGTCTCGAGCCGAAGGAACAGCTCCGTCTGCCACGCGAGCAGCTGATCGGTTAGGCCCTTGAAAGTCTTTCCGAGCATGACGAATCCGCCGCTCCCGTCGCGAGCGCCGAGGTGCAGATTCGACAGGACGCCGGCCCGCCGACCGTGGCCCCACTCGGCCGCCAGCACCACCAGGTCGAGAGTGTGCCGCGGTTTTACCTTCACCCAACCGACGCCGCGACGGCCGGCCTCGTACGGCGCCTGTAAGGACTTCACCACCACACCCTCGTGGCCATGCGCGATCGCATCGGCGAAGAACCGCCCCGCCGCTGCCGGGTCGTCGGTCACAATCCGCGGCACCCGCAGCCGATCAGGCAGGACGGCCTCGAGCACCCGCTGACGGTCCGCCGCCGGAGCGTCGAGAAGGTCGCGCCCGTCGTGATGAAGGACGTCGAAAACGAACAGCGCGAGCGGAACCGAAGACCGCAGCGTGGCCACGTCGAGACGGCTGCTCGTACGCGCGGCGGTCTCCTGGAACGGTCGCGGTCGCCCTGCGCCGTCGAGCGCGATGGCTTCGCCATCCAGAACCACCGCGCGGACGGCGAGGGCCCGCGCCGCGTCGACGAGTTCGGGGACGCGCTCCGTGATGTCGTCAAGGGTGCGGGTGAACACGCGCACCTCGTCGCCGGTCCGATGCAGCTGGACCCGGATCCCATCGAGCTTCCATTCCAGGGCGACTGGGCCGGTCTGCGAAAGGGCGCTGGCGACATCGGGCGCTGACTGCGCGAGCATCGGCAGGATCGGCCGACCGACCTCGAGGCCGATAGCGCGCAGGCTCTCGACGCCGTCGCGCAGTGCAGCCGCCGCGATCGGCGGCAACGCCCCACGAAGCATGAACGCCCGCCGCACGTCGACCAGTGGCACGTCGGCGGCAACGGCGATCGCCTCGACCATGACGCCGTCCTGCGCACCTTGCCGCAGCTCACCGCCCACTAGTGCGATCAGAAACGCGCGTTCTGCTTCGGTGGCGGCGGCGAACAGCACCCCAAGTTCAGCGGCGCGACGGGCCTGCGAGCCCGAGCCGGAATCGGCGGCAATGCGCGCGAACGCGCCATCGACGAACGACAACGTGAGGGTGGGGTCGGACGGCGGGGTGTTCCCCTCGGAATCGCGAGCGCCGCGAAGCGCCGCCCAGCCGACACCTGTACGCCGCTGACGCAACTCCCCGGAAAGGAACGCGGCGGCTATCTCGACCTCATCGCCGAGGTGATCAGCGGCCTGGTGATTGTGGGCTGACCGAAGACAACCGGCGACGAGGGCGATCTTGGCCGATCGCGAGCGGGTCGCGGCGACCGCGCCTGAGACGGCGACCAACTCGGCAAGCAACACGTGGTCATTGTCGCGGCAGCGACCGACAGTAGTTGTCGCGGCAGCGACCGACAGTAGTTGTCGCGGCAGCGACCGACAGCCTCCGAACATGGCTGTCGCCGGTGACCGCTGGCCCCCCCGCGCGATCACCGACGACATGAGCCGGTATTTCCTAGGCGCTTTGCGCGACCGACTCCGCAGGTTCGGGTAGCACGATCACGGTGTCAGTGGGAGTCTCGTCCGACTCTTCACGACGCCACACGGACGCAAGCTTTGCGTCGTGCTCACGCCACATCGGACGTTGCCCTTGAATCCACTCAACACGCGCCCACCACGTAAAGCCCCCCACGGGCCACCCCCTCTAAGTGACACGTTCAAGTTAGCGACTGGGCATCCCCCCGGATACGTCCGTTCGGTTGGTCTCGATGGTCGAACGTATGCAGTGCTGGCTGTACTGTCAGCGACGCCTCACGGGCGCGAGGCAACGCGATCGTGAACCGGCATCCCGGTCCGACATTCTCTGCACCTATTCGTCCGTTGTGTGCGTTCACGATGCCGCGCGCGATCGCGAGTCCGAGGCCGGCGCCGCCGTCGGGAGCCGGCGTTCGGGCCGGCGTCCCGCGGAACGCCACGTCGAACACCCGCTCGATATCGACTTCCGCGATACCACCGCATTCGTCGCTGATCGACAGATACACGAAGTCCTCGTCGTGAACCATGCGGATGTCGACAGAACCGTCATGCGGGGTGTGCCGGATCGCGTTACCCAAGAGATTCCCGACGACCCTGGTCATGTCGTAAGGATCGAGGTCGACGAGCGGACCGTCCGTCTCTAGACCCGACTCGGCGAGGCGAATCCCTTTCGCACTGGCGACCGGCGCAGCAGTGGCGACGGCCTCTCGAACAACGTCGGTCATTGCCATGCGCCGCGGCGAGAGCTGCAGTGCTCCCGCGTGGATCCTGCTCAACTCGAACAGGTCGTCGACCATCCTGGTGAGCCGGTCGACCTCAACCCTGATCCTGCGGTGGTAAAGCGCGCGATCCTCGTCCGTAAAGACCACGTTGTCTTCGAGCGCCTCCGCCATCGCGCGAATCCCGGCAAGTGGCGTGCGCAGGTCGTGGCTCACCCACGCGATCAGTTCGCGCCGACTCTCTTCGACGGCCCGGTCGTGCCGCCGGGACTCGTCCAGTTTCGCGTGCGCGGTTTCGAGCTCGGCCGCGAGCGCCTCGAGCTCCGCGCTCGGCGTCCCGGTGGGGCCGACGTAAGGCTCGCCTCGTGCCAACGCATTCGCCGCCGCGCGCAGCGCATCGCTGCCTCGCATCAACGTGCGAGCCAGCACCATCGAGGTGACGATGCCACCGATACCGGCGAACACCACAGTGGCAAGGAGGACGCCGAACTGCTTCTTCGACAAGAACATCCACATCGTCGCGGCGATCGCCGCGACGACCACGGTGACCACCGGCGTGAGGGCGACGATCAACGCGGCATCGCGCAACGGACGCCGACGCGCTGCCCTCAACAGACCGAGCCCCGCGGCCGTAACAGCAACCGAGCTGCCCGCCGATACTGCGATCAGCACACCGACGTCGTGCGGATGCAGCACCATTACTCGATCACGCTCCCGTCACCCCGGGTGCAGGCACCGTCGCTCCGGGTGCAAGCACCGTGCTCGGGTCGTAGCGATAGCCGACGCCCCACACGGTCGAGATCGGCGACCACTTCCCGTCAGAAGCAGCCTCGAGCTTCTGCCGCAGCCGGCGCACATGCACAGTTACTGTCGACTGGTCACCGAACGACCAACCCCAGACGTCGCGCATCAACTCCTCGCGGCTAAACGTCTGCCGCGGATGGGCCATCAGATGCGCGAGTAGGTCGAACTCACGCACGGTGAGCATCAACGGCACACCACCGTATTCGACCTCGTGCGCAGCAAGATCGACGTGCAACGGCCCGTCGACGAGTCCGGTACGGGCCGCGACCCGCAACGCGGCCGGTGTGCGAGCTCGCCGCAACACCGACGCCACCCGCAGCACAAGCTCGCGCGGGCTGAAAGGCTTCGTGACGTAGTCGTCCGCGCCGAGCTCGAGACCGATGATGCGGTCGGTCTCGGTACCAAGCGCCGTGAGCAGGATCACCGGAACCGGGCTGCGCTCGCGCAGCGTGCGACAAACGGCAAGGCCGTCAAGGCCCGGCAACATGATGTCGAGTACGACAAGATCCGGTGAGTCCGCCGCTGCGGACTCAAGAGCAGACAGCCCGTCCCCGACCAACGTGACCTCGTAACCCTCGCGGCGCAGATACCGCGCGACCACGTCACTGACAGTCGGGTCGTCATCGACGACCAGGATGCGGCCAACCGCCAGCCCGCCGACGTCCGGGCTTGAAGTGGTCATGACATTCAGCGTAGATGCGGCGGCGGCGAACCCCTCGTGCTGTAGCGCCTGCGTTCTCTAGTTCGTAAGAACCCAAGCCGCGGTGTCGGTGAGGAGCAGACCGCCGTCGGAGAGTTCGCCACTTGCCAGCAGAAGCTGTCCCGCTGGGATGCCCACTGCCTGCGCACCAAAGTTGACGATGCAGACGAGACCGTTCGACCGGGCGAACGAGAGGATAGCCGGGCCTTTCGTGAGCCAGGTCAGCCCGTCATCGGCGCCGAACTTTCGCCGAAACGCCAGCGCGCTGCGATAGAGCTCGAGCGTCGATCCCTGGTCCCCGTCTTCAGCCCCCCAGGAAAGCTCGGCCCAATCTGGTGGCTGCGGAATCCACCCGCTGACGGAACTGAAGCCGAATGACGGGCCGGTCGCCTCCCAGGGGAACGGCACCCGGCAACCGTCGCGACCCTTGTCGTGATGGTCTGAACGCTCCCACGTTGGGTCCTGCAGATACTGCGGCGCGATGTCGGCGAGCTCTGGCAGTCCGAGTTCCTCACCCTGGTACAGACAAGAGGAGCCCGGCAGCGCGAGCATCAGCAGGGCCGCGGCCCGTGCCCGGCGCAGGCCCGCAACGAGGTCAGCCTCGGGCACGGTGCCGTTGCTCAGCAGCCACGACCGGAGGTCGGCCGAAGACGGCAACGCGTAGCGGCTCAAGTGCCGCACCACGTCGTGGTTCGAGAGCACCCAGGTCGCGGTGGCCCCGACCCCACGGGCTTCACGCAGCGAAGCCTCGATCACATCGACAAGAGCCGCACAATCCCATGGAGTCTGGAGAAAATCGAAGTTGAAGGCCTGATGCAGCTCGTCTGGCCGGACGTAGCGCGCGCGCCGACCCGGAATCACCCAGGCTTCGGCAACACCGATCCGCGGCGGGCTGTACTCGTCGAGAATCTGCCGCCAGACCCGGAAGATGTCGTGCACCTCGTCGCGGTCCCAGAGCGGATGGTCGACTACCTCATAGCGCAACTGCCGATCGACGGACTTCTCGCCGAGATCTGGCAAGGGTGGTGTCAGGTTCTTGGCCATTCCGTGTGCGACATCGATGCGGAAGCCATCGACCCCCTTGTCGAGCCAGAATCGAAGAATCGATTCGAAGGACTTTCCAACGACTGGGTTCGACCAGTCGAGATCAGGTTGCTCCGGCGCGAACATGTGCAGGTACCACTGGCCGTCGGCGACCTGGGTCCAGGACGAGCCACCGAAGTTCGCCACCCAGTCAGACGGTGGCTCGTTGCCGCCGGGCCCGCGGCCGTCACGGAAGATATAGCGCGCCCGCTCCGGCGATCCCGGTCCTGCCGCGAGGGCCGCCTGAAACCACGCGTGCTTGTCCGAGGTGTGGTTCGGAACCAGATCGACGATGACCTTGAGGGCTAGGTCATGGGCACTGGCGAGCAAGACGTCGAAGTCGCCGAGGGTTCCAAGAGTTGGATCGACATCCTCATAGTCGGCCACGTCATAACCGCCGTCGGCCATCGGCGACCGGTAGAACGGCGTCAGCCAGACAGCGTCGATGCCCAGCTCGGCGAGCTGTGGCAACCGCGCAGTGATGCCGCGCAGATCACCCACGCCGGTGCCGTTGGAGTCGGCAAAGCTGCGCACGTAGATCTCATAGATCACAGCATCGCGCCACCAGCGCTGCGTGGTGCGAGCCGTTTCGGTCATGAGAACTCCAGGTTGTTTGCCGGGCGGAGAATTGGTCGGCGACTGCAGCCTACGCAGCACCGCTCGTATTACAGCGGTGGCACGGCGTTAGCGCGGGCGACCTCCGCGTAGAAGCGCGCGCTGTCCTTCGGCGTCCGCACCTGGCTCTCGTAGTCGACCCGGACGATGCCAAACCGCTTGGAAAAGCCGTACGACCACTCGAAATTGTCCAGCAGCGACCATAGGTAGTAGCCCCGGACGTCGATGCCGTCAGCGATGGCGTCATGCAATGCAACAAGATGCTCATGGATGTAACGAACCCGTTCGGGGTCGTGCACTGCGCCGTCGGCCGACACCTCGTCTTCGTACGCCGCACCGTTCTCAGTAATCAACATCGGCTTGCGGTAGTCGGCCCAAAGCCTGGTGAGCAGCTCATGCAACCCGGTGGCGTCGACCGGCCAGCCCATCGACGTATGCCTTCCTGGCAGGTCGATGAACTGCGTGTCGTCGCAGCCGGGCCAGGTGTTGCCTGTCGTGTTGCCGTGGCCATCGGCGCGAGCCCGCTCGCCGTCCCCAGCAAAGCGTCCGACGATCACCGGGCTGTAGTAATTCACCCCGAGGACGTCGAACGGCGTCGCGATCGTCGCGAGGTCACCGTCGCGCACGAATTTCCAGTCGCAGAGCCCGGACGTGAACTCGACGACGTCGGACGGGTAACGCGCGTAGAAGAGCGGGTCGAGCCAGATCCGGTTCTGCAGTCCATCGATCTTCGCGCAGGCTGCCGCGTCTTCGGCCGACGACGTCACTGGCCTCGCCATCGCCGGGTTCAACGTGATCGCCAACTTGGCGGACGGCGACACCGCGGCACGCAGTTGCTGGAGCGCGAGGCCATGCCCGAGCAGCAGGTGGTGAGTTGCCGCCAACGCCTCGGCACCGCTCGTGTGGCCGGGCGCGTGAACCCCACCGGCGTAGCCGAGGAACGCCGAGCACCACGGCTCGTTCAGCGTCGTCCACAACGGCACTCGATCTCCGAGTGCCGCCGCGACAGCGGCCGCGTAGTCGGCGAAACGGTAGGCGGTGTCGCGCGCGGTCCACCCGCCGGCGTCATCCAATTCCTGTGGGAGGTCCCAGTGGTACAGGGTGAGCGCCGGTGAGATTCCTTTGGCCAGCAGCCGATCAATAAGGCGCGAGTAGAAATCGATCCCCTTCGGGTTGACCGCGCCTGTCCCGGTTGGGATCACGCGGGGCCACGACACCGAAAAGCGATAGGAGCCCAATCCCAGCTCCGACATGAGATCGACGTCGGCGGCGTAGCGGTGGTAGTGGTCAGCGGCCACGTCACCGTTGTCGCCGGCGAGGACCTTGCCGGGTGTATGGCTGAAGGTGTCCCAGATAGACGGGGTGCGGCCATCCTCGGCGACCGCGCCCTCAATCTGATACGCCGCTGTTGCGGTGCCCCACGTGAAGGTGACCGGAAAGGTTCGCGTCATCGGTTCGGCATGCTCCTTCGCCTGCATTCACACGGTCGGGCGGTCGGCCGCGCTCGCTCCCGCTACGGTGGGCGGCGATCAAGTTGAGCCTAGCCAGGAGCGCGTTACCTGATGGAGCCAGTCAGCCTGCCCGCAAACCAGCCGCAGCAGTTCTATCTGGGAGGGCCGCAGATCGAGGCCTTCCGCGGCCGGCTATCGGGAGCGCGCTCGCAGCCGAGCTCGACATTCCCTGCAGACCCGGCCCGCACACCCGAGGACTGGATCGCGTCCACATTGTCGAGGTTCGGCAGCTTGGACGGCGCCACCCGACTGCCGGACGGCGAGTTGCTCAGCCACGCTGTCACGGCCCACCCGGAAGAGTTCTTCAGCCCCGCGCACATCGCCCGCTTCGGTGCCAACCCCGCGCTCCTGGTGAAGCTGCTCGACGCCGGCGAGCGCTTGCCGGTGCACTGCCATCCCGATCGCGCGTTTGCCGGCGTCCACCTC
>ODAK010002481.1_pt1 | contig 19458 bp, 20 predicted proteins | sample 1539591 | NCBI WGS metagenome assembly ODAK01 (sample SAMEA3539303, study PRJEB22396) | soil metagenome | biome: tundra; feature: field; material: soil | place: USA | collected 2010-05 | depth 0.15 m | reverse complement strand
ACGCGCGGTTCGAAAAAGAGTGGATCCGGCACTGAGTCGTCCCGTCATCCCTCGGTTCGTCCCCGAGGATCGCCCAAGGATCGCCCAAGGATTGCCCGAGGATTGAATGACGGGACGGATGCCTCACAGTCGCGCGCCGGTCACGCCGGTGCCGCGGGGTGCCCGTCCCAGCAGGTCCAGTAGCGCGGGCACACCGTTGACCACAGTGAACAAGGCACGCGCCTCGGGGGGTGCGAAGCCTTGCGCGATCATGCCGTCAACCGCTGTCACCAGCGGCGCCGCGGAACCGGCGATGTCGCAAATATAGATCGGCTTGTCGTGCAGACGGAGTTGCCGCCAGCTGATGATCTCGATCGTCTCATCCATGGTGCCGATCCCGCCGGGCAGCGTAACGAAAGCATCCGCTTCCTCGGCCATGCGGCGCTTGCGATCGTGCATGCTGTCGACGATGGCCATCTCGGTCACACCGGGATGCGCCACCTCCAATTTCGTCAGGAAGTCGGGAATGACGCCAAGCACGGTGCCACCGCCGTCCAGTACCGCGTCGGCGAGCGCGCCCATCATGCCGGTCCTGCCGCCGCCATAAACGAGGCGGATGCCGGCGTTGGCCAGGCCCGCGCCGAGGTCTCGGGCGGCGGCGGCGAACTCCGGACGTGAGCCCAGACGGGAGCCGCAAAACACGGCGACGGAATAAATCTCATGCATGACCGTCTATCCTGTGGTGGCCTCCGCGCGGAGCGGCGGCTAAGCTGTCAGTGGATCATACGTTCACAATTCGGCGCCGCGAGAGGTCGGGAGCGCCGATCTTTGTGCGAGATCCGGCGGTACCGTGATTGGGCCGGGGTGCAACGGAGTTCAAGGGGAAGGCTTCACGATGACGAAAACTCTCGCTTTGGTAACGGCCATGATTCTGGCCGTGGGGGGCGCCGCGCAGGCGCAGGGATTCGATCCGATCGAAACGCGTAAGGCGGGACAGGATCTGGTCAATGGAACATTCGCCGGCATCAAGGCCGTGGTGACGGCGAACGGCGACGTGAAGACACTGGAGAGCCCCGCGAAGGCTATCCAGCGATGGGCCGTGGTATACCCGACTCTGTTCCCGCCGGGCAGCGACAAGGGGAATACGAAAGCGGCGCCGACAGTCTGGAGCGACTCGGCGGGCTTCCAAAAAGCCGCCATGAACCTTTCGACCGCGAGCGAAACTCTCGCCACCGCCGCGAAAGCGGGTGACGCGACCGCGGTGGCCGCCGCGTTCAAGGGCGTCGGCGACGCGTGCGGGGCGTGCCATAAGGAGTATCGCCTGAAATAGCGCCGGCTGGTGCCGCGGATGATCTCCGCGGCACGCCTCTCCGCTGTGATGGCCTGCTGGACCAGCCATCCCATGGCGAGGGAGGTGGTTGAACGCGCCGCGAGACGACCGCGCGTCAGAGGCTGTACCCGACCAACCGCGAGAACACGACAACCGCCACCGCGCAGAACACGAAAACCGCCAGCGCCAGCACCGGATGCATCATCCTGGGTGCCCTGGTCGCGCCTGGCAGCCGCTTCTTTCCGGTCAACATCGGCGACAGCAGATCATGGCCCTTCAACAATCGATACGTAATGATCGTCAGTACATGCAGCGCCACGGCGATCTCGATCAGCGTGAAGTTCACGTTATGGATGTGAGTGAGCCAATCGCTGCGAGCCTTGCCGACGATCCGGGCGAGCGGGCCCTCGGTCAGCACGTCGTCGTTCGCGCACAGCCCGGTCCCGGCCTGCACGGACAGCAGCGTGAGAAAGACCAGGACCATCCATCCGCCGGCCGCGTTGTGACCGGCCTCGATGTCAGGTTCGCGCCGGGCCAAATGCATCAGATGGCGGGTGGCCGCCGCCGGGCTTTTCACGAAATGCGAGAATCGTGCCGTATCGCTGCCAATGAAGCCCCAGATGAGGCGGAACAGCAGCAAGCTCAGAACTGTCAGGCCACTCAATACGTGGACCCGCATCCAGTTCAGCTCCGTGCTCAGCCAGGACGTGAAGACAAGTAGTACGAGGATCCAGTGAAACAAACGGGTGGGCAGGTCCCAAATTCGCATCGGCAAGAGCAGCTGTCGCATTCAGTCCGGTACTCCTGATCGCATCGACATGAGGCAACGCACGCCTGAGGCGAAAATTACGCCAACATGATAAAGTCCAAACCAATACGGATCGAAGAGGCCGGCGGCCAGCAAGCAAAGCGAACGGCCAGGACGCGCGTATTCACGAGATCCCTCCCAGCGGCTGCCGCGTGTCGCGCGATCATGGTACCGGCCCAAAGGACGTCACCCATTCCGGATTTCCCGCATCGACAATCTCCCAGGCCGGCGCGGGCTTTTAGCGACACATCGATCTCGCGTCCATACGCGCGGCCAAACGCCGGCGGTCACGAACGGTATCGCGAGCGGCGGGTTACTCACGCGATGGTTACGCGATTGGCGGGTCCATCGCATCACGGAACCGCGCGCTTCGCGCGGACGATCCGTTGTGGCAGGCTCTCGTCAGCACACAAACAGGGGACCAGACCATGCCACGTATGACCGGCGGAGACGCGATCGTCGACGGGTTAATTCGCCATGGTATCGATACGATGTTCGGCCTGCCCGGGGTACAGACCTATGGCCTGTTCGACGCGCTCGCGCGCAACGCGAACCGCATCCGGCTGATCAACGCGCGGCATGAGCAGACGACCGCCTACATGGCTCTGGGCTATTCCTGCGCCACCGGCAAACCGTCGGCCTATTCCGTGGTGCCCGGTCCAGGGGTGCTGAACACGGCGGCGGCGCTTGCCACGGCCTGGGGAGTGAACGCGCCGGTGCTGTGCGTCACCGGTCAGGTGCCGGGCCCGATGATCGGCCGGCTGCGCGGTCAGTTGCATGAACTCAAGGACCAGCTCACGACGATGCGGACATTGGTCAAGCATGCCGACCGCATCGACCACCCCTCCGAGGCGCCGGTCAAGGTGGCGCGGGCGTTTCAGGAAATGCTGTCGGGCCGCCGCGGGCCGGCCTCGATCGAGATGCCCTGGGAACAATTCGCCGCCGTCGCCGAGGTGACGCCGATGGACCCTTTGCCGCCGTTGCCCAACCCGAAGCCGGACCCGGAGCGTATCGCCGCGCTGGCGAAACTGGTGGATGCGGCGAAGGCACCGATGATCTGGGTCGGCGGCGGCGCATTGCACGCGGGTGCGGAAATCCTCGCTCTGGCGGAGAAGATCGGCGCGCCCGTGGTCTCCTTCCGCGGCGGCCGCGGCATCGTCGATGACCGCCATCCCCTGGGCCTCACGGTGCCGGCGGCGTTGAAGCTGTGGCCCACGACGGACCTGCTGATCGGGATTGGCACGCGGCTCGACGTCCCGACCGGTCGGTGGGGCGGCATGCCGGCGGGAGCGAAGCTGGCGCGGATCGACATCGACCCATCGGAGATGCACCGGGTGCGAGCCGACGTGCCGATCGTCGCCGACTCGGCCGACGGCACGCGGGCGCTGACGGAGGCGGTGAAGGCTCGTTCCGATCCCGCGCGCGCCGAGGCGATCGCCCAGGCGAAGGCGGATGGGTGGGCGGTGCTGCGAACGGTGCAGCCGCAGATGGCGTATCTGGAGGTAATCCGCGAGGTGCTGCCCGAGGATGGCATCCTTTGCGACGAAATGACGCAGGTCGGCTATGTGTCGTGGTTCGGTTTCCCGTTCCATTCGCCCAGAACGTTGATCACATCTGGCTTTTCCGGAACACTGGGGGCCGGGTTCCCGACCGCTCTGGGCGTCAAGGTCGGGCAGCCGAACCGGCCCGTGGTGGCGGTGACCGGCGATGGCGGCTTCCTGTTCGGCGGCTCCGACCTGGCGACGGCGGTGCGCTACGGCATCAACCTCGTGACCATTCTTTTCAACAACGAGTCCTACGGCAACGTGCTGCGCGACCAGCGGCGGCTGTTCGAGGGCCGCGAGTCCGGCTCGGCGTTGAGCAATCCGGATTTCCAGACCTATGCGAAGGCGTTTGGCGTCCGATCCTGGCGGGTCACCGACGCCGGCGGCCTGCGCGGCGCGCTGACGGAGGCCCTGGCCGCGAACGCACCGACCTTGATCGAGGTGATGACGGATATCACCAAGGAAGCCTCACCGTGGGAGTTCATCTTCCCCGGCCGGGGGTAAGCGAGCGCTGTCACGCGGCATGGCGTTGTGCCAGACGCTCCGCCGTGCCGCTGAAGCCGGCCGCGGTTGCCAATAACACCAGGCGCGGCACGTCGTCGTCACGAGACCTCACGACCCGCGCACCGGTCCGGCGCGCCAGCGGATTCAAAATATGCCTGTCGCCAGCCCTTGATCTCCCGGCGAGGCTCCGGTAGGCCATATCAATGAAATCCCGGAGGGGGTGCCGGTCGTGGCCGCCGGGACGCAACGAGGTATTCGATCCATGCAGGTTCCGAAGCGGTTCTTCGCCGTGCGTTTGTTAAACGTGATCCCGCTCCTGGTGGGGCTGGTGTCGCCGCCCGCGATGGCGCAGGCCCCGCGCCCGTGGGAAATGGATATGCAACCAGCGTTCAGCCCCATGAAGCAAGGGATCATCGATCTCCACAATCTGGTGTTGGTGCTGATCACCATCATCACGTTGTTCGTGGGCGCGCTGCTGGTCTGGGTCTGTGTGCGCTACAACGAAAAACGGAACCCTGTCCCAAGCCAGACCAGCCATCACACCGGCCTGGAAATCGCCTGGACCGTCATTCCCGTGCTGATCCTGGTCGTCATGGCGATACCGTCGTTCCGGCTGATATACTTTCTCGACCGTACACCGAACCCCGACATGACGGTCAAGGTCACCGGACACCAATGGTACTGGGAATACAGCTATCCGGATAACGGCGACGTCGACGTGGAAAGCCGCTATGTCCACGATGAGGATCTGAAACCGGGCCAGTTGCGCCTGCTCGATGTCGACAATCAGTTGGTCATTCCGGCCGGCAAGAAGATTCGCATCCTGGCCAGCAGCACCGACGTCATTCACAGCTTCTTCATTCCCTCACTGGGGGCGCAGCGTTATGCCATTCCGGGCCGGACGATTGAGCTGTGGCTGGAGGCGGACAAACCGGGCGTATATTATGGCGAATGCAACCAGATCTGCGGCCAGGACCACAGCAAGATGCCGATCTCCGTTCATGCGGTGACGGAAGCGGAGTTCAAGACCTGGATCGAGCAGGCGAAAAAAGCCGCCAGCGCGAGCCCGGAGCAAGCGCCCGCGAAATCGCTCGCGAAGCCCAACGTGCTGGCCGCCGCCGACGCGACCGGTTCCAAAGAAATTCAACGCTGAATCCCACGTGATGGCGTACCCAGGGGCGGCGTGAAGGAGACTGACGATGGCTGAATTGACTCATGGTGACGATCACGATCATGCGGGATATGGGCACGCCGCGCATGGCCATGGTGCGCACGATCACAAGCCGGGATTCGTGCAACGCTGGCTGTTCAGCACGAACCACAAGGACATCGGCACGCTGTACCTGGGCTTCGCCGTCATCGGCGGCACGGTGGGCGGCATCCTGTCCGAAATCATACGAGCGCAGCTGCAGTTCCCGAACAACCACGTCGTCACCTCGGGGCAGGAGTGGAACACGATCATCACCAGCCACGGGCTGCTGATGATCTTCTTCTCGGTCATGCCTGCCTTGATCGGAGGCTTCGGCAACTGGTTCATCCCGCTGATGATCGGTGCGCCGGACATGGCGTTCCCGCGGTTGAACAACATCAGCTTCTGGCTGTTGCCGCCCGCGTTCGTGTTGATCTGCATCGGACTTTTCATGGGCGAGTCGGGCTCCGGCTGGACGCTGTATCCGCCGTTGTCGAACGCGACCTTTGAGCCGGGCATGGGGATGGATTGTACCCTGTTCGCACTCCATCTCGCCGGAGCGAGTTCGATCCTGGGGGCGATGAACTTCATCACGACCATATTCAATATGCGCGCGCCCGGCATGACCATGCACAAGATGCCGCTGTTCGTTTGGTCCGAGTTAGTAACGGCATTCCTGCTGGTGCTGTCGATCCCGGTGCTGGCCGGCGCGATCACCATGCTGATCTGCGACCGCAACTTCGGCACCGCGTTCTTCGATCCGGCCGGCGGTGGCGACCCGGTGCTGTTCCAGCATTTGTTCTGGTTCTTCGGCCATCCCGAAGTCTACATCATGATCCTGCCTGGCTTCGGGATCATCAGCCACGTGATCTCCACCTTCAGCAAAAAACCGATCTTCGGTTACCTGGGCATGGTCTACGCGATGGTGGCGATCGGCGTGGTCGGCTTCGTCGTGTGGGCGCACCACATGTATATCTCCGGCATCGACGTCGATACCCGCGCCTACTTCATGGGCGCGACATTGGTAATCGCGATCCCGACAGGCGTGAAGATCTTCTCCTGGATCGCCACGATGTGGGGCGGCTCGATCCGGTTCGACACCCCGATGCTGTGGGCGATCGGCTTCCTGTTCGTGTTCACCATCGGCGGCGTCACCGGCGTGGTTTGCGCCAACGCTGGCATCGACGAGATGATCCACAACACCTACTACGTCGTCGCGCACTTCCACTATGTGCTGTCGGTCAGCGCGGTGTTCTCGATCTTCTGCGGCTTCTACTACTGGATCGGCAAGATGTCGGGCCGCCAATATCCCGAGTTCTGGGGCCGCGTGCATTTCTGGATGACCTTCGTCGGCGTCAACCTGACCTTCTTCCCGCAGCACTTCCTGGGCCTCGCCGGTATGCCGCGGCGATACCCGGACTACCCGGACGCTTTCGCCGGCTGGAACTACGTTTCCTCGATCGGCGCGTATATCAGTGGCGCGGCATTCCTCGTGTTCCTCTATGTCTGCTTCCGGACCTTCACCTCGAAGGAGCATGTCGCCGACAATTACTGGGGTGAGGGCGCGACGACGCTTGAATGGACGCAGACATCGCCGCCGGCCTTCCATTCCTGGCTGGAACTGCCGCGAATCAAGTGAGCGACCTCAGTCCATCATTGAAGGCCCCATCGTTGCCCAACATCGTCGGGGAGGAGGCGGCTTCCGCGCCGATGCATTCGGCCTCCCGCCATTATTCCGAAGTGCGAGACTGGATCGCGCTGCTGAAGCCTCGCGTCATGAGTCTCGTGGTTTTTTCCGGACTGATCGGATTGCTGGTGGCGCCGGGACACCTGCATCCCGTGCTGGCATTCGCGGCGGTGCTGTGCATCGCGATCGCGGCCGGGGCATGCGGTGCGATCAACATGTGGTACGACCGGGATATCGACGCCGTGATGCGCCGAACCCGCGGCCGGCCGATTCCCGCCGGACGCATCGAACCGGGTGCCGCTCTGGGCTTTGGCATTACCTTGGCGGTGGGTTCGGTGCTCGTCATGGGCCTCGCGGTCAACCCCGTGGCGGCTGGCGTACTGGCCCTGTCGATCGCGTTTTACGTCTTCGTTTACACCATGTGGCTGAAGCGCCGCACATCGCAGAACATCGTCATCGGCGGCGCGGCCGGCGCCTTCCCGCCACTCATCGGGTGGGCCGCGGTGACCGGAAGCGTCGATCTGTTTCCGCTGGTCCTGTTCGCGATCATCTTCGTCTGGACGCCACCGCATTTCTGGTCGCTGGCGCTGTTCGCCAACGACGACTATCGGCGCGCGAAGGTACCGATGTTGCCCGTGGTGGCGGGCGGCAAGGAAACCCGCCGTCAGATCGTGATCTACACGCTGGTGCTGGTGCCCGTGTCGCTGGCACCGTGGCTTCTGGGGTTCTCCGGCCCGGTCTATGCCGTCGCGGCGGCCGTACTGGGCGCCGGATTCCTCGTCAGCGTGTGGCGGGTCGCGAACGACCGGCAGGATGCGACCGGCGTAAGCCTGACCAATGACGCGCCGGCGCGGGCCGCGTTCAAATTCTCGATCGCCTACCTGTTCGTCCTGTTCGCGGCCCTCGCCATCGACCATTTCGTAAGCCGAACCTTCTGACATGCCAACCTTCCGGCATGCTAACCTTCTGACATGAATGATCCCCCCAGAATGACCGAGGCCGAAGCGGCGGAGTTCCGCCGCCGTCAAAAGGGGCGCAATATCGCGATGCTGCTGGTGCTGATTGGCCTCAGCGCTTTGTTTTTCGCCATCACCATCGTGAAGATGACCCATTTCTGAATGGACACTCGCCGCGCCAATCGGATCATCGCTGGTATCTTCACCGCCGTCGCGATCGGCATGGTGGGGATGTCGTTCGCCGCGATCCCGCTCTATCGCGTGTTCTGTCAGGCGACCGGATATGGCGGCACGCCCAAAATCGGCGCCGCCGCCGCCCCTGGCGGCAATGGCCGAACGATCCGGGTACGGTTCAATGCCGATACGTATCCCGGCCTGCCCTGGACCTTCGCGCCCGATCAGGTCGAGATCGCCGTGCCATTGGGCGAGGACCACCTCGCTTCCTATACCGCGCACAACAAAGCGCGGTCGGCCGTCACCGGAGTCGCTCTCTATAACATCACGCCGGAAAAGGCCGCGAAGTACTTCCACAAGACAGCCTGCTTCTGCTTCAACAAGCAAACCCTGGAGCCTGGGCAAACGATGGATTTCCCATTGAGTTTCTGGGTCGACCCGGCGATCGGCACGGATCCGGATACCAGCGACGTTCAGACGGTTACGCTGTCGTATACGTTCTTCCGAACGTTGGAAGACGCGGAAAAGGCCGGAACATTGGCCAAAGCCGGCCCGCATGTGGGGCCCCCGACGAAGCAGAACTGAGCCGCCCAGCAATGTCATCCCGGCTCGACTCCAGGTCCGCGCCAGGTCGATTCGGTTCGCGATCGACACGCGGCACCGGCCAAACGATAACGTTGGAGCAAGCCGCCGGAATGTCATTCGCAACCGCGCCGGGCTGGTCTTCTTCGGCAACGCGAAAGACAATACCGAAAATGCCTGAGCCTTTTCGCGCGAGGACCTCTTGAACTCGCGGGCGAATTGACGATGATGCGCTGACCGTGCCGGGGCGGCTTCCCCGGTCGAAAAGTGTGGATTTGGTATGAGCAGTGATGCACACGGCGCCGCGGTGCCACAGGTTCCTGGACTGAAGCACCCATACCATCTGCCGGACCCGAGTCCGTGGCCGATCATCGGCGCCATTGGCGGGTTTCTGACGGTATTCGGCATCATCCTCGCCGCGCACTTCCACAATTACGCGGTCCTGACGGCCGGCGGTATCGTCGTGCTCACCACGATGTTCTTCTGGTGGCGCGAGGTCGTCCGCGAAGCCCGCACGCCCGGCGCGCACTCACCTGTCGTACGGCTTGGGCTGCGCTACGGCATGGCGCTGTTCATTTCCAGCGAGGTCATGTTCTTCGTCGGTTTCTTCTGGGCTTATTTCAATTTCCTGCTGTTTCCGGAAACCCAGGGGAATGGTCAGACCGTATGGCCGCCCTCGACGGTGCACACCTTCGATCCGTTCCATCTGCCGCTGCTCAATACCATGATCCTGCTGCTGTCCGGCTGCACGGTCACCTTCGCGCACCACGCGTTGCTTGAAGGCAACAAGAAAGTTCTGGTGAACTGTCTGGGGTTGACGATTCTGCTCGGAATGGCTTTCACCACGTGCCAGGCGATCGAGTATTCCCACGCGCCGTTCGCGTTCACCGGTGGCATCTATCCCTCGGTGTTCTTCCTCGCGACCGGGTTCCATGGCTTCCACGTGATCGTTGGCACGCTGTTCCTGATCGTCTGTTGGTTCCGTGCCCGGGCCGATCAGTTCACTCCCGATCGGCACTTCGGCTTCGAAGCCGCCGCCTGGTACTGGCATTTCGTCGATGTGGTCTGGCTGTTCCTGTTTGTCTGCATTTACTGGTACGGTGCCGGCGCGATCGCCCCGGAGTGACCCAAACGGCTGAGAACTGGACAACCCCCTCCGTGCTGGAAGCGGCGCTCCGGTGTCGCTGCCCACGCTGCGGGCAGGGACGGCTGTATTGTAATATCCTCGAAGTCCGTGCGCGCTGCGAACATTGCGATCTCGACCTGGCGGGGAGCGACTCAGGCGACGGCGCCACCGCATTGGTGATCCTCGTACTGGGCGCGATCATTGTCGCCCTTGCCTTCTGGACCGAGTTCCGCTTCGCGCCGCCTTTGTGGCTGCATGCCATCATCTGGCCGTTGGTCACCATACCCCTGGCGGTCGTCCTGATTCGCCCGACCAAGGCAGCGTTGATCGCGATCCAATACCGCCACCGCGCCACCGAGATGGGGTTGTGATACGCAGCCTGTTTGACAGCGACTCGTCCCGTCATCGCCCAGACGCGACGAGCAGTCCGCCAGCCCAGTACCGTGACGGACCAGGGAGGCCGGCGGCGCATTCGTTTCGACGGTTGGCATGACAGGGTTCCCCCGGCGCCTGCTCTGGCCAGGCCTGATGACCGCCGGGATGCTGATCGTCCTGCTCGGGCTCGGCACCTGGCAGGTCAAACGTCTGTTCTGGAAACAAGCACTGCTGGAGCGGATCGCGCATGCGGAAACCGCCGCGCCAATCCCCCTGGCGCAGATCCAGGCCCAATCCGCGACAACGCCGTCGACCCCAGCGCAATCTGGGCTGCTGCGACAACCATTGATGCCATCGCCATTCATGAAAGTTTCGGTGACCGGCACATACCTGGCTGACCAGACGGCATTGTACGGGGCGGAGGTGCGGGATATCGCCTCCGGTCCGGCAATGGGCGCGCGGTTGATCGAGCCACTGCGGCAGGCCAACGGCGAGGTGATCCTGGTCGATCGCGGCTGGGTTCCCGTGTCCCGGCCGGCACCACTCGACCAACCATCGGGCACGGTGACGGTCTCCGGCTACACCCGGTTCGGTGACACGGCGAGCTGGTTCAGCGCCACGGACGATCTCGCGGCGCGGCGCTTCTTCACGCTCGATCCGAAAGCGATCGGCGATGCCATCGGTCAACCAAATCTGCCGCCATTCGTGCTGGTGGTGCTCGCCGCCGAGACACGACCCGCGGCCATCGTCGATCACTGGCCGGATCCGGCCCGGCATTTACCGCGGCCGCCAAATAATCACCTGTCGTATGCCATCACATGGTATGGACTGGCGGTCGCGCAGCTGGCGATATTCTTGATCTGGGCCAGAAAGGGATCGCGTGCATGAAGAATTCGTACCCCTACGATCGCTTGCTCAAACGCTTCGAACGAGTTGCCACGATCAACGAATGCGCCTCGGTACTTGGCTGGGACGCCGCGGCGATGATGCCGGTGGGCGGAGGCGCTGCCCGTGGCGACCAACTGGCGATACTTGCCGGTCTCGCCCATGCCCAATTGACCGCGCCGGAGGTCGCCGACGACCTCGCCGCGGCCGAAGCCCTTCCCGCCAGCCCAGATCCCTGGCCCGCCGCCAATCTTCGCCTGATGCGCCACGCCCACATGCGCGCGACCGCGGTGCCCGCCGACCTGATCGAGGCGCAGGCGCGGGCCAACTCAAAATGCGAAAAAGTCTGGCGTGAAGCGAAGAGTGCCGCGAATTTCAGCCTCGTCCGCCCCCACCTCACCGAGGTCGTCAAGCTGGTTCAGCAGCAGGCCGTAGCACTTGGCGAAGGCCTGGGGATGAGCCCGTACGACGCCCTCATGGACGGTTATCAGCAAGGGATCGGCGCCTCGGATGTCGCCTCGATCTTCGGTGCCTATGAAAACTTCCTGGCCGAAAACCTTCCCCTGGCCGAACAACGTCAGGCGAAGCAGCAAGCACCGGTCAAACCCCCGGGGCCCTTTCCCATCGCGACGCAGGAGACATTGTGTCGCCGCGTAGCCCAGAGGATTGGTCTTGACTTCGACCATGCGAGACTGGACCGGTCCGCGCATCCGTTCTCGGGAGGAACTCCAACGGATGTGCGAATCACCACGCGGTATGACCTGGCCGACTGCAGTCAGTCCATCATGGCGGTGATCCACGAGACCGGCCATGCGCTGTACGAGCGCGGCCTGCCCAGAGCACACGCGCGCCAGCCGGTTGGCGAGGCGGCCGGCATGGGAATTCACGAGAGCCAGTCGCTGATCGTCGAGATGCAAGCCTGCCGGACCGACGAGTACCTGGACTGGCTCGGCCGCTCGTTGCACGCCGCGTTCGGCGGCGATCCAAAGCATTACGAGGTGGAGAATCTGAGCCGGCTTTGGCGGCGCGTCGAGCGCGGACTGATCCGCGTCGAAGCCGACGAGATGACCTATCCGGCGCATGTCATCATGCGGTTTCGCCTGGAGCGCGCGATGGTGTCGGGCAATCTTTCGGTCGCCGACCTGCCGGGCGCGTGGAACGCCGCGATCAAGGATCTGATGGGCCTGACGCCACCCAACGACGCGGTTGGCTGCCTGCAGGATATTCATTGGTATGACGGTGCCTTTGGGTATTTTCCGAGCTACACGCTGGGTGCGATGGCGGCGGCGCAGCTCATGGCGGTGGCGGCCCGGCAAATTCAGGGCCTGAAAACAGCGATGGGTCTGGGCGACCTGTCACCGCTGATAAACTGGCTCAAAGCCAACGTGCACGCGCATGGCAGCGTGATGGGCTTTAACGAGTTGCTGACGGCGGCGACCGGAAAGCCGCTGGATCCGACAGATTTCCAGGCCCATTTGCGGGCACGCTATTTGTCGTAGGCGCACGGCCGCTCAGGCCGCCGGCTTCGCGGCCGCTCATATCACTGGCTTCGTGGCGGCTCACATCGCTGGCTTCGCCAGGGCGGCCGTGATCGCCGCGCTCAGTTTCGGTCCGTCGGGCTCGTCACCGGAGCCAAAGGTTCCGGCGATCCCGCCGTCGCGCGCGATCAGCACTTTGTTGAAATTCCAGTTCGGTTCCCAGGAAGCCGCCTCACGCACCCATGCATAGAACGGCGCGGCGGACGGCCCTTTGACATGCGAAACGCCGGCCAGCGGGAAGTCGATCCCATACTGTGTCTCGCAAAATGTCTTGACCGTCTGGTTGTCGGGGCTTTCCTGGTTGAAGTCCTGGCTCGGCACACCGATCACGGTCAGTCCGTCGGCGGCCCGCGCCTGGGACAGCTTCCGTAATCCTTCATACTGATAGGTATAGCCACAGAAGCTCGCCGTATTGACCACGAGCAACGCATGACCCTTGAATGTGCTCAAATCGAGAGTTCCGCCCTCGATCGCCGGAAAGCCAAAGTCCCAGGCGCGTCTTTCCTTTGTGGCAGCCATCAGAGTACCTCCTCCAAACAGCGCGAGCATGTCCCGCCTTGATAATGCCCGCCGTGGCATTACTTTGACGGCGCCCCAAAGTTCGCGACCAGATAGGCGATGATCGCGTTGGCCGCGTCGTCGTCGATCGGCGCGCCAAACGCGGTGCGCATTTTCGTGACCTCGGCTTTCCAGACCTCCGGCGTCAGGAAGCGCGAATTCATCGGGATATAGGAAAGCGAGTGACATGTCGCGCATCCGGCTTCCACCACGTCCTTCCCCGGACCTGGCGGCAACGGCGCACGCTGCGCCGCCGCCGGCGAAATCACGCAACAGGCCAACAGCAAAAACCGAACCAACGGCCTGTTCATCACACCACCGTCACGGTCAGCCGCTGCGGCACGTTGTTATGATAGCCGGCGGGATTCACTTTCCACGCATCCGGCTGCGTCTCCTTGCTGTCGCTCGTGGCTCTGACCCGAAGCTCGGCGGTGCCGCGCGGCAACGGACCGGTAGCAAGGCGGAATGTTCGGAATGCAAAACGGCCCAGTTCGCGGTCGAGCAATGCACCTTGCCAACTGTTGCCGCCGTCGAGTGAGACGTCGACCCGCGCGATCCCGTTGCCGCGATCCCAGGCGACCCCACGGATCGTGAAGCCGGATCGGTCCACCTGCTCGCCGGCGATCGGGCTCGCGATCAGCGAGTTCACGACCATGCCGGTGATCGGCCAGGTCTGCGCGTTGTTCTGCGTCGTGAACGGGTCGGCAACCGGGAACATGCCGGCGGGCACCCGATACGCCTTGGTCATCCAGAAATTGTCGATCGGTTTGGAACTGATGGTGATATTGGACAGATGCTTCATCCAGTAAGTCGAGGTCCAGCCAGGCACGATCAGGCGGGCGGGAAACCCGTTCAGCAGCGGCAACGGGGCGCCATTCATCGACGTCGCGACAATCGTTTCATCGGCGAGCGCCCTGGCCAGCGGCAGGCTTTTGTGAAACGCCGGCGTCGCGGCCAGGACCGGTTCGTCGACGCCGTTGAGCCATATTTCCACCGCTTCAGGTTTGATACCCGCGCTTTTCAGCACGTCCCGCAACATCGGACCGTGCCACGTGGCGCATCCCATGGCGCCGTATCCCCATTCCACACCCGGAACGTGCGGCTGGCAAAGGCCGCGGCGGTTGCCGGAACATTGGCATACCGCGATGATTTCCGTCTGTGGCAAATCGTTCAACTGTTGCATGCCGAACGCGACCGATCGTTCGGCCGCGTCGCCGCCGATTTCCAGTTTCCAGCCATCAAGTTTCTTCGCATCGGGAATACCCGCCAGGTGATACCGAACGAAGAACTGGTCGTTCGGCGTGATCGCGGTCCGGAACGCCTGGACCGGCGTTTCGAGATTGGGCGGCCGATCGCTCAATTGAATCAGGGGTTGCTTGCCCGGCACCTGCACGAGATGGGCTTCTGTCCGCGTCCCATCGGGTAGATCCGGACTGAGCCACGGCATCGTGGCGGCACTGGCTTTGTGACCCACGAGCGCACCCACTCCAACCAGAACGTCTCGCCTGAGCATTTCTCCCCCAATCAACTGTGTTTGGCATGGACTGGCATGATGTGCACAATATCCACACCGGCCACGCAAATCGTCAATACGGGAACCTCGCAGTCATGGCAGATCATCAGAACCCCCCGCGTTCCTTGATTGAGGGACCATCGGCCTGGATCGGCGCCGACATCGCGCGCCGGCCGGAGGAATGGACGTATCACCTTTCCGCCGCCGACCTGGCCGAGATCGAAGCGGCGACGGCCGCATGCCGCGGGCGCGACATCGCCTCGATCGCCCGGGACGATTTTCCCTTGCCCGGTCTTGGACCGTTACTGGAGCGGATGCGCGGCGAATTGTTGAATGGCCGCGGCTTCGTCCTGCTGCGTGGTCTGCCCGTCGAAGGACGCCCCATCGTGGAGAGTGCCACCGCCTGGTGGGGGATCGGGACATATATCGGTTCGGCGCGCTCACAGAACGCCAAGGGGCACGTGCTCGGCCATGTCCGCGATCTGGGCCTGGCGACGGAGGACCCGAATGTCCGCACCTATCAGACGACCGCGCGGCAGCATTTCCATACCGATTCCTGCGACGTCGTCGGGCTGTTGTGCCTGAAGACCGCGAAGTCGGGCGGATTGTCGTCGCTGGTTTCGTCCAACACGATCTACAACGTGATGGCGGAGCGCCACCCGGATCTGGTCTGGCGCCTGTTCCAGCCGTTCGCCACCGACCGCCGCGGCGAGGTTCCGGAGGGCAAGAAACCCTGGTTCGACCTGCCGGTGTTCCACGATTATCAGGGTTACCTGTCGGCGATTTACTCGGGCACCTACATTCGCTCGGCACTACGGTTTCCCGAGGCGCCGCATCCGGCGGCGGAAGACTTCGCCGCGTTGGATGTATTCGACCAGCTGGCCGAGGACAAGGATCTGCGTCTGGATATCACGTTGCGGCCGGGCGATATTCAGTTCGTGCATAACCACACCATTCTGCATGACCGCACGAGTTTTGTCGATTGGCCGGAGCCGGAACGAAAGCGCCATCTCCTGCGCTTATGGCTGGCGGTTCCGGGTGCGCGGCCGTTGCCTCCGGTTTACGCGGAACGGTACGGCAGCATCGAGATCGGCGACCGCGGCGGGATTATCTGTCCAGGAACCAAATTGCACGCGCCGTTGGAGCCGGTCTGAGCGCGGCGCGGTATCCGAGCGATCGGCAACGCCACTCGGGCCCGAAGACGGCGTATGTCGGACTGATCACCCGCGAGATGTCCCGAGGATGGACTCACGCCGCTTTCCGACCCTGTTCGCCCGCGTAACGCGTTAACGCGCCCTCATCCGTCGGCACGATCGGCGTGAAGTCGGTGTGTGCGATCCATTCCTTTCGCGTGGGTGTTTGAATGTAATTCGAAACGGTGTTCAAGGTCAGATAAACGATTTTGCGCGGGTATGGCGTGATGTTTCCGGCCGACCCATGCACCAGGTTCCCGTGGAACATCAGCAATCCGCCAGGCTTGCCCGTTGGCGCCACGATCCCACCCTGATCCACCAGCGTCGTCACGGTTTCCTCATCCAGCGTCCACAGTGGATAGGATGTTGTCGTCGTGTCATGTTCCGCGTGCAAAACACCGGCGGTATGACTGCGTGGCACCAGCATCAGCGGTCCATTGATCGGCATCACCTCATCGAGGAACACCGCGATGTTCATGGCCCGCGGCTCCGGCATGCCGTCGTCGCGAGCCCAGGTGCCGTAGTCCTGATGCCATTGCCAGACGTCACCGGTGAAGGAGGCTTTGGCGTTGATCTTGAACTGGTGCATGTAGACCTGTTCGCCGAGGATCTGCTCGATTGGGGCGATCATGCGCGGATGGCGGGCGAGCAAGCCGAACGCTTCGTTATACAGATGCGCGGCGAAGGCGGTACGCGGTGCGCCGGATCTTTCGCGCCACACTTCGGGGCGGTCATGGCGGTAGATTTCAACGGCCTCGTCGCGCAGCAAGGCGCACTCCTCAGCGGTGAAGGTTTCCGGAAGGAACAGGTAGCCTTCCTCATGGAAGTGACGAATCTGCTGTTCGGTCAACATGATCGTATCTCCGCGTTCAAGGCAGGACTTTACCGGGGTTCATCAGGCCACGCGGATCGATCGCATCCTTGATCCGCCGCATCAGCGCGAGTTCGGCCCCGCCCCGCCAGTCGGGCATCATATAAGGTTTGAGTTTCCCGATGCCGTGCTCAGCCGAGAAACTGCCATCATACTTCCGCACCACCTCATTCACCTTTTCCACAATCGCATGATCCTGGGCCAGGAACCACACGGGATCAGCGTCGAGCGGCTGTTCCAGATTGAAGTGGATGTTGCCATCGCCCATGTGGCCGAACGGCACCGCCCGGATGCCAGGCATCAGCGCCGCGCATGCCGCCGTCGCCTCTTCGATAAACGCCGGCACCTTTGATACCGGCACCGAAACGTCATTCTTCACGCTGGCGCCCTCGCGCTTTTGCGCCTCCGAGTGTTCCTCGCGCAGCCGCCAGATCGCCGCCCGTTGCGCATCCGACTCGGCGACCGCGGCGTCGATGACCACGCCAGCCGCCAGTGCGCCTTCCAGCACCTCCTCCAGCGACCCGCGCAAACCGGCGTTCGGGCGAGGCGTCGCCAGCTCGACCAGGACGTAAAACGGCGCCGGCCGGTCCAGCGGCAGCGTGGCGTTCGGAATGTGTTGCAATACAAACGACGTCCCGAGGCCTGACATCAGTTCAAACGCACTGATCGACGCCACGTCGTGCGCCTGAAACCGCGCGAACAAGTCCAACGCGGCGGCGGCGGTTTCGACCGCGCAGAACGCCACCGCGACCTCCTTCGGTTGGGGTACCAGCTTCAATACCGCGGCCGTGATGATCCCCAGCGTTCCCTCGGAGCCCACGAACAATTGCCGCAGGCAATACCCGGTGTTGTCCTTCCGCAGCCGGCGCAAACCATGCCAGATCGTTCCGTCCGGCAGCACCGCCTCCAGGCCCAGTACCAGGTCGCGCGCGTTGCCGTAGCGGACCGTGTTGTTGCCGCCGGCGTTCACCGCCAGCACACCGCCGATCTGCGCCGTCCCCTCGGATGAAATCGACAGCGGCAGCAAACACCCGTGCTCGGCCGCCGCGAGTTGCGCGGCTTTCAGCGTCACCCCGGCCTCGATCGTCATCGTCATGTCCACTGGGTCGAGATCGCGCACCCGGTTCAGCCGCGCCGTGCTCAGCACGAGTTCCGAGCCGTCCTCCGCCGGGACCGCGCCACCGACCATCGACGTATTGCCGCCCTGGGTCACGATCGGCACGCCCGCCGCGGCGCACAGACGCACGACGGCCGCCACTTCCTCGGTATTGGCGGGCCTTACCACCGCGCTCGTGCGGCCCTTATAGAGGCGCCGCCAGTCCTCCGAGGCCGCCGCCGTATCGGACGGGTCGGTCAGCAGGCCGCGTTCGCCGACCACCGCGCGGATGGCTTCGATCAGCTGCATGGTCACGGTGGGGGAGATGGCGGTATCGGGCATGGGTTTCCTGTCAACGGGGCGTTTTCCGGCAGCTTAACCCATATTCCGGCCGACTGGCACGGGGTCCGCCAATGTCCCTGTTTTTCCGGCCGCACTGTCGGCTATTGTTCGCCGGAGGTCACATCAGCAACGGAGGAGACAAATCATGGCCAGCATCACGATCCAGGCCGCCGATGGGAGCGGCTCATTCCAGGCGTTTGTGCGGGAGCCGGCGACAAAACCCGCGGGTGCGGTCGTCGTCATCCAGGAGGTCTTCGGCGTCAACCAGGCCATGCGCGACACCTGCGCCTGGATCGCCGACATCGGCTTCATCGCCGTATGCCCAGACCTGTTCTGGCGGATCCAGCCGGGCATCGACATCACCGACAAATCCGAGGCCGAGTGGAAACAAGCGTTCGAACTGTTCGGCAAATTCGACAAGGCCAAAGGCATCGAAGACCTGAAAGCCACGCTCGCCGCCGCCCGTAGCCTCCCGAATGCCAATGGCAAAGCCGGCACGATGGGCTACTGTCTGGGAGGACTGCTCGCGTTCATGATGGCCGAGCAATCGGACGCCGACATCAACGTGTCGTATTACGGTGTCGGCCTCGACGGACTTCTGGGCGAACTCGACGCGGTGAAAAAGCCACTGCTGGTGCATATCGCCGACCAGGATGAGTTCTTCCCCGCCGAGGGCCGCGCCAAGGCCGCCGCCGCCGCCCGCGGCCACGCCCACATCGCCTGTTACAACTACAACGCCCAACACGCCTTCGCGCGGATCAACGGCGTGCACTGGGACGGGCGCTCCGCCACCATCGCCAACGGGCGCAGCGCCGAGGCTCTGGCCAAAGCCCTCGGCTGAGCGCAACACGAAATTGACTTCTGGAAGGAGCAGACGCCATGGATGGATCGATCAAGTCCAGAGCGGGTGGCAAAGGGCTGGCGAAATCCGCCGGAGCGTTGGCCGGCCTCAAGGTCGTCGACCTGACCCGCGTGCTCGGCGGGCCGTACTGCACGATGATCCTGTCCGACCATGGCGCCGACGTGATCAAGGTCGAGCCGCCGCAGGGCGATGAGGTGCGCGACTGGGGCCCGCCGTTCCACGACGGCGACGCCAGTTATTTCATCGGCGTCAATCGCAACAAACGCGCGATGGCGGTCGATCTGCGCAAACCCGACGGGCAGGCCATCATCCTGAAGATGCTGGCGGACGCCGATGTGCTGATCGA
>ODAK010002479.1_pt1 | contig 19471 bp, 14 predicted proteins | sample 1539591 | NCBI WGS metagenome assembly ODAK01 (sample SAMEA3539303, study PRJEB22396) | soil metagenome | biome: tundra; feature: field; material: soil | place: USA | collected 2010-05 | depth 0.15 m | reverse complement strand
TGACGACGAGCAGATTCATCGGCTCGACCAGAAGTTTTTGGAGCGCGTCCTGCCGGTCCTGCGTCGCGCCGCAGATGGTGTCGAAGAAGCGAAAATGTTTTTCAATGTTTTCCAGGCCGTATTTTTTCCCCATGGCGGTCTTGAAACGGCGCTGCACCTCCTCGGTTTCGCCGCGCAGCATCGTGGTCTGGTTCGCCACGCCGACGGCCTGCAGATGCAAATCGGGGTCGAAGCCGGCGGAATACGCGCCTTCAAATTTTTTCAGAAATTCCTCCTTGTCACCGCCGCGCAAAATGTAATCACACACATAATCCGTGTCCGCGAGCGTGAAGACCACGAGATAATGGCCGCTGCCGTAGGCGCGCGCCTGCGACGTGGTGGCCTTGGTTTCCTCGTGCTTGGCCTTGCCGTGGATGATGCTGGTGACGTGCTCCTTCGAGTATTGGCGGACGCGTTTCCAGACGCTCATCACGTCGCCGCAGGTCGTGTCCACCAGGATGCAGCCCTTGGCCTCCAGTTTTTTGCGCGTGCTGACCTCGGTGCCGAACGCGGGGATGATGACGGCGTCGCCGGATTGCAGGCGCTCCACTTCATCCTCGGTCGGCTTGGCGGAAATGATCTGGATGCCCATGTTTTGAATCTGGTCGTTCACCTCCGGGTTGTGGATGATTTCGCCGAGCAGATAAATGGGCGTGTGCGGCGCGTGTTCGGAAAAATATTTCCGCGCGGCGTAGGCGAGGTCAATGGCGCGCTCCACGCCGTAGCAAAAACCAAACTCCTTCGCCAGTTTCACCGTCAGGCCGTCGGCGGACAGCACGCCGCCATTGGCGCGGGTGTTCTCGACGAGTTCGCTGCGGTAATGCGACAGCACCTGGGCCTGCACGGCCTCCATGATGTCGGGGCGGCGGAGATTGATCTTGTTGGGCACCGCGTGCGATTCCTTTGACATGCTGAAAATTTAACGGCGAACGGCGGAGGCGTCGAGCAGGATTTGGGTGGGGAATTTCATTGCGCCCCGCCGAAAAGTGAGGACAATGACGGCGCATCGGAGCGTAGCTCAGCCTGGCTAGAGCGCGTGGTTTGGGTCCACGAAGTCGCAGGTTCGAATCCTGTCGCTCCGACCATTTCTCTTTCTGCAAAAGTGTTTTGCTTTGCCGCGCAATAAAAAGATTTCCGCCAAAAATTCAATTTCGTCCCTTGACCGGTTTAAAATGAGGCGTATGTTCAACTCGGCGGACGTGGACGTGAGTGTTAGTTGACGGTTCTGAAGTTCGGTCAGTAGTTCGGTCAGTTAGTAGATACGCCCACGCCCGCCATTTCTTTTTCCTTCTCGCGCCACTGGCTGGCGAATATTTCCACGCATGGATAAAAAGCTGCAAGCAAAAGCGTCTATTGCACTGGTCAAAATAAATCATTGCTCATAAAACCATTGTAAAATCAGGCGAAAACGCGTTTCGCTCGAAAGCATTTCCCGGTTGGCACCGCCGTTGCTAAAGGAGCGAGTGCCAATCACAGCCGGAGTCGGTTGGATTCTACCATGCCCGTGGATGCGGGCGGAAACTGGACTGCGCGAGTAGCGCATGGTTGGCCCGAGCGCAGTTCAAACACCAACAAACCATGAAAAAAATTGAAGCGATCATCAAACCGTTCAAACTCGAAGAGGTCAAGGACGCCCTCAGCGAAATCGGCATCGAAGGCATGACCGTCAGCGAGGTCAAGGGCTTCGGCCGCCAAAAGGGCCACACCGAAATCTATCGCGGCAGCGAATACACCGTGGACTTCCTGCCCAAGATCAAACTCGAAATCGTCATCGCGGACAGCCAGAAGGACGCCGCCGTGGCCGCGATCATCAAGGCCGCCAAGACCGGCAAAATCGGCGACGGCAAGGTCTTTGTCTCAAATGTCGAAGACGCCATTCGCATCCGCACTGAAGAAAAAGGTGACTCCGCGGTTTAACCCTCAAACAAAAACCTCACTCGATACGAACATGAAAAAATATTTCCTGACTCTCGGTTTGATCGCGGCCACCGCGGTCGGAACCTTTTCGCTCCGCGCCGATGACACCAACGCTCCGGCCATGGCCACCAATGCCGTGGCGGCAGCGGCGGCTCCGGCAGCACCCGCTTCCACCAACGCGCCGACCATGGAGCAACGCCTCGAATCGGTCGAAGCCTATTTTGCCAACACCGACCCGACCGCGCCTTACAAGGACACGAACGGCAACTGGAACGTCAGCTTCGCCGCCGGGCCGACGATCATCAACACGAACCTGTCGAACAGCACCGGTTCGTTTGTTTCCTATCCCGGCGCGGGCCACAATGCCTGGCTGCTCACCAGCACGGCCTTTGTGCTGTTCATGACGCTGCCCGGTCTGGCGTTGTTCTACGGCGGCATGGTGCGCCGCAAGAACGTCCTGTCCGTGCTCGCGCAATGCTTCCTGATCACCGGCCTGGTGACCATCCTCTGGGTGTTCGTCGGCTACGGCATGATCTTCGGCGGCACCGGCAATGACGGCACCGACGCGGTAAAGCGGTTGGCGGACATGCACAGTGAAGACATCATCGGTGGCTGGGTCGGCAGTCCGATGGTTTGTTGGATGCTAAAAAACGTCACCTCGGCGCCCAATGGCAACTATTCCTACTGGGTGTCGGAAAACGTCTATGCCATGTTCCAATTGATGTTCGCCATCATCACTCCGGCGCTCATCATCGGCGCCATTGCGGAACGCATGAAGTTCAAGGCCATCTTCGTGTTCATGACGTTGTGGATGCTGATTGTTTATTTTACCCAGGGCCACGCGGTGTGGGGCATCAACGGCTACATGAACGGAGTGTGGAATGCCGGTGCCCCGATCAAAGCCATGGACTTCGCCGGCGGCACGGTGGTTCACATGACCTCCGGCTGGTCGGCCTTGGTGCTCTGCTTGATCCTCGGCAAGCGCAAAGGCTTCGGTAAAACGAATTTTGCGCCGCACAGCCTGGTCTTGACCTATATCGGCACCGGCATGTTGTGGGTCGGCTGGTATGGTTTCAATTCCGGCAGCGCGGTCGCCGGTGACATCATCGCCGCCAACGCCTTCACCACCACGACCATCGCGACGGCCATCGCCTCCTTCGTCTGGCCGATGTGGGAGTGGGTCGTCAAAGGCCGTCCGAGCGTGCTCGGTTTCTGCTCCGGCGCCGTTGCCGGCCTCGTGGTGATCACGCCCGCTTGCGGTTACGTCACGCCCCAGGGCGCGATCTGGATCGGCATCGCCGCCGGCACCATCTGCTGGTTCATGTGCTACAAGGTCAAAGCCTGGCTCGGTTATGACGACGCGCTGGACACCTTTGGCGTCCACGCCATCGGCGGCACGACCGGTGCCATCATGACCGGCATGTTGGCCCGCAACTCGGTCAACCCGAACTTCGCCACCAACATGAGCAAATACGTCACCGACAGTTGTTTTCAGCCGCTCGTGTGGGAGCAGCTCAAGGCCGTCGCCATCACCATCGTCTTGAGCGTGGTGGGCACCATCGTCATCGCCTACATCACCAAGCTGCTCGTGGGCCTGCGCCCGACGGAAGAAGTCGAAATGACCGGTCTCGACGAATCCGAACACGGCGAAGTCGGTTACCACGAGGCGACCTAAAACCGTTTGCAGTCAGCACACGGCGGGCAACGCAAGTTGCCCGCCGTTTTTTTATCCAATCATCCAACCATCCATTCGACCAAGGATAAATGGATGGTTGGATAAATGGGAAATCAACCCACCTGCACCACCAGCGCCGTCACATTGTCGCGCCCGGAGTTCAACAGCGAAGCCGCCACCAGTTTTTGCGCGGAAACATCCTCGGCGCGCAACAGCTCCACCAGTTGGCCGTCGAACAGCCCGTCAATCAAGCCGTCCGAGCAGAGCAGAAAAATGTCGCCGCGTTCGCAGGCCACCGCGCCGGTCTGCGGCTCCACGAACTGGTTTTCGCCGCCGAGCGCGCGTTGCAGCACGTTGCGGCGCGGATGCGTGCGCAGTTCGTATTCATTGATCTTCCCGCTGCGAAACAGCCAGCCGACGTGCGTGTCGTCCGCCGTGAGCTGGTTGATAACTTTCCCCTTCTTGGGCAGATGATAAATCCGGCTGTCGCCGATGTGGCCGAAATACATCCAGCCCGGCGTGAACCAGCACAGGCTCATGGTGGTCTGCATCCCGTGGCATTCCTCATAGCTGCTGCCAAGATAAACCAGCGCGCGATGGACTTGTGTGAACAGCTCGATCAGCACGTCGCTGAAGCCGGCGTTCCAGCCGCTGGCGGTCTGCTGGAAGGCGCGCGGCAGCAGGGTGGTGATTTTTTCGACGGCGATCTGGCTGGCGTATTCGCCCGCTTTCGCGCCGCCCATGCCGTCGCACACAGCAAAGGTGAAATCATTCTTCGCCAGCGAAGCCTCGCCGAATTTTCCCAGCCGGAAAATTTCCCGCGCGTCAAATTGCAGGCCGAGAAAGGCATCCTCATTATTCTTGCGCACCCGGCCGATGTCCGAGCAGCCGGACCATTTTAGCGATGCCGTTTTTTTTGCCGGGCGTGGCGGCTTGCGTTTCATGTCGGCGTGTTTTTGGATTCGGAAAGAATGGTGGCGAACTCGAAATCAATCAAACAAAAGCGTCCGTCAGAGAAACGGTAGGTGATGTTGCGCGGGTCGGCGTCGTCGTGGCGCACGCCGAATTTTTCCAGTTCGGCAAACAGTTGCTTCGCCCGCTCGTCGTCAATGCGTTCGACGCGGGTGCCGCAGTTGGAGGTGACAATGCGGGGAACCGTTTCATCCACCTCCAGCAGGCGCGGGACGAAGTCGCAGCCGCGCGCAGCGAGATGACGCAGCACGCGCACCTCGTTGGAAAAACGCTTTTGCGCGTCCGGGCCGTGATACGTCTTGAACACCCGGCCATCAAAACTCAAATGGACGGTGGCGCGGAGCGTGTCTTTGACTTTCAGCATAGGGCGGGTTCAGGCGCAATTTCTTTCGTTTCACTTTCCGTCAGCAGTTGCACACGGAGATATTTCTTGCCGGTGGCGCTTTCGTAAAAGCCGGTGCTCGCGGCTTCGCCTAATCATCAATATTTTCTGGCTCGTCTTTATCCTTTGGAAAATGCTTGAGACGTTCTTCTGCCAGTCGTTCCAAGCGGCGTGCCTGGGTCAAGAGGGTCTGCCGAAGTCCTTTTGAAACCTTCCGCTCGCTGATGACACGGGCAAGACTGGCAATCGTATTTGCCCGACGCGCGATTCGGATGTCGGGATGCTTCCGATGCGGAAAAATATCATCGGGGATGATGCGCTGACGATAGCACTTCGGGAGTTCCACTGCGGGTGTTTGTCGTGGAGGTTTTTCGTTGAGCACAGCGCCCAGTTTAGACTCCGCAATTACCTTTTCAAAGACGGTGAATTCAGCGCGATCAAGATGCTCCTTCTGCTCCTCGGCGTTGAGATGAGCCAGGTCAAGCGGCCAGACACAAATCTCCGCGACCTCGAAAGGATCGAGCACGTTCATGGCTACCGCATCTGTCCTTTGGTTCGTGAGGTGGCGGCCAATCCTGCTGCCAAGACCTTCGAACGTCTGGCCGACATAAATGGGTTCGCAGTCATAATCATAAAAAGCATAGACGCCCCACTTGCGCCCGCCGATGCGGTGGCCGGCATCATCGTGGCTGTCGAAGAATGACTTTATCGCCTTGCGAATGGACGCAACATCGGATGGAAGGCCAACAGCCTTCCCCTTACCTGCGTCTGGTTTTCCGGTAGGAGACGAGGCTTTCGGGTTTTTGTTTGATTTCTTGTGAGGCATAATCTTGTTCCCAGACCTTGTTAAGATAGTTCCGAGCAATCCACTCGATGACCGGCACGCAAACGGCATCACCGAAACCAAAAAATGCCTGATTCAGCGGCACATTAATCGCAAAGTCATCCGCCCCCATCAAGCGTGCGCATTCGCGCGGGGTGAGCAGCCGGACGGCGAAGCGTCCTCTCCCGGCAGCAAAGAGAATCTGCCTGCCGCTCCCGCCGCGCGGCGTGCGCAAACAACCGGCAATTCCATCTGTGCGGAGTTCCGCCATAGACCGTTCTTTGCGAACTCTTCGGAACACTGTGCCATAGGTGATGCGATTGCCTTGGATCATCACCTCGGCTTGCGCCCTATGTTTGGGACTCATCTGATTGAGCAAATAATCAGCGCGTTCACGGCTCCACCACACTTTGGAGTTGGGCGACAAGTCTTCTAAAATGTCCGTGAGGAGATTCTTTGGTGTTGGCAACGGTGGAAGTTGTCGAATGCGCCAGTTGATGTCCGCATTCCACATGATGAAGTCAGCCAACGCGGGAGGCCGGCAATCGCTTTCATAAAACTTTGGCGTGTCGTTCAGAGCGGAAGTGTTGGGAGTCTTTGTTCCAATCACAAAGAGGCGTTGGCGGCTCTGTGGAACGAAGCGCCGGGCGTCAATTATCAAAGCATCAACCGCATAACCCAAACGATTAAGCGCCAAGAGGGCATCTCTGAAATCATTCCCGTCATGTGAACTGAGAAAGCCCGTGACGTTTTCCAACAAGACCAATGGCGGGCGTCGTTCTTCCATCTTGGTCAAGGCATCAACGAAGCCCCAAAACGCTGATGACTGATCGCCTGCCAAGCCGCGCCGCGCTCCAGCGAGGGAGAGGTCATTGCAAGGAAACGAAGCAGTGGCCAAAGCCATGTCGGGAATTTCGGGCGCATTTAATTTATGCACGTCGCCCAAAACAAATTCCTCTCCATTGCCAAAATGATCGCGATACATTTGATGCTTGTCTTCGTCAATGTCGTTGGCAAAAACAACCCGCCAGCCAGCTCGCTCCAATCCAATCCGCATCAGGCCAATGCCTGCGAAAAATTCTCCGAATGTTTTTTGGCGTATGCTCATCGCTGTTGCCGCATTTTTGCACCATTGCGTGCCGCACTCAATACTGATTTGACGCGACTGGCAACCCGAACCGGCGTTTCGAGCGAATGTTCCCAAACTCGCAAAACCTGCCAGCCTTTTTGTCGCAAGCCTTTTCGGACGAACAAATCGCGCTTTTGATTGCGAGCAATTTTTGAGAGCCAATAATCAAGATTGGAATTTGGTCTCCTACAATGGACCGGGCAACCGTGCCAAAAACAACCGTCCACAAAAACTGCGAGCTTTTCCTGATGAAAAACAAAATCCGGTTTGCCGATGATTTTCTGATTTCTACGCCAGCCGGAAATCTTGTTTGTCCGGAAAATCGAAATCAATTTGAGTTCCGTATCCTTGTTCCCCTTGGATTTGATCGCGGCCATGACCAGCGACCGCTTCTTTTTGGAAAATACATCTGCCATTTATCATTTTATGCGATGTGGGCGAGTTTGCGTGGGAAAGGCATCCGCGTCAATTCCCGGCTTCATCGGCGAACGCTTATCCGTGCGGCGGGATAGTTGCGGCCATGACTTTTGGCGCTTGGCAGTTGAAGCTTTTTTAACGGCGCGGCCAAATATCCACAGCGGACGCCCCTTTCGGCGCTGGCGAATTATTTTGTGAATAACTTGGCGGGCGGCAAAACCCTTGTTTGACGCGGCGAAAATGATTTTTTCCGCTTCGGGCCAGCAAAGAGCTTGCGACATGGCATCCGCCCTGCTAAAAAATTTCACCACAAGGTTCCACCGGAGGCGCGATTGCGTCCGGTATGGACTGGTTTGACAACAACAACAACACAGCACGCATTCACATGGCAAAATATAAATTAGAATACCTCTGGCTGGACGGCTATGAACCCGTGGCCAACATCCGCGGCAAAACCACCATCAAGGAATTTGGGAAGTTTCCCAAACTCGAGGAGCTTCCCTGGTGGAACTTCGACGGCAGCTCGACCCGTCAGGCCGAAGGCCGCACCTCGGATTGCATGCTCAAACCCGTGGCCGTCTATCCCGACACCACCAAGAAGAACGCCGCTCTCGTCATGTGCGAGGTGTTCATGCCCGACAAGGTGACTCCGCATCCGAGCAACGCCCGCGCGACGATTCCCGATGATCCCGGCGCGTGGTTCGGTTTCGAGCAGGAATATTTTCTCTACAAAGACGGCGCACCGCTCGGCTTCCCGCCCGGTGGCGGCTTTCCTCCGCCGCAGGGTGAATACTACACCGCCGTCGGCTATAAGAACGTCGGCTGCATCGCGCGTGAGATTGTGGACACGCACTTGGATCTCTGCCTCGACGCCGGCATCAACCACGAAGGCATCAATTCCGAAGTCGCCAAGGGCCAGTGGGAATTCCAGATTTTCGGCAAAGGCTCCAAGAACGCCGCCGACCAGATGTGGGTTGCGCGCTATCTTCTCATGCGCCTCTGCGAAAAATACGGCGTGGACGTGAACTGGCATTGCAAACCCCTCGGCAAGGACGTGGACTGGAACGGCTCCGGCATGCACACGAACTTTTCCACCGATTACATGCGCGAAGTGGGCGGCAAGGAATACTTCGAGGCCCTCATGGCGGCGTTCGACAAATACAAGAATGAGCATATCGCCGTTTATGGCCCGGACAATCACCTGCGTCTCACCGGCCTGCATGAAACCCAGTCCATTGACAAATTCAACTACGGCGTTGGTAATCGCGGCGCTTCCGTCCGCCTGCCGCAGACCTTCATTCCCGGTGGCTATTGCGGATATTTGGAAGACCGCCGTCCGAATTCGCAGGGCGACCCCTACAAGATCGCGGGCCGCATCCTGCAGACCGTTCAGACGGTGCCGACGCCCAAGAAGGGCAAGAAATAATTCTGAACACGCCAGGAGTGGATCGGGGGGAACAGAACGGCGCAGACCAAAAAAGTCTGCGACGTTTTTTTGTTTGGGTAGTGGCACGGGCGTCTCGCCCGTGTGTTTCGGTTGCGGAACACAGTTTTCGAGCTTGATACGCACGGGCGAGATGCCCGTGCCACTACGTTTTCTTTCCGCTTGTCCAAACTTTTGGAAACCGCTAAATCAGTCGTGGTGAAATTTAAAATTATTATTTCTTTGCTGGCGTCGGCCACTGTGGCCTTTGCCGCCGACATAAATAATTCCCCGGCCGGCAGCGCGCAGATCGAGCACGGCAAATATCTCGTCGAGCGGGTGTGCCTCTGCGGCGACTGCCATTCGCCGCGCAACGACAAGGGCGAGTTCGACCGCGCGCAATGGTTGCAGGGCGAACTGATCAGCTTCAAGCCGGATCATCCCATGCCGTTCGCCGCCATCGCGCCGCCCATCGCCGGCCTGCCCAGCTACGCCAAAGACGAGGCCGCGCTGAAATTTTTGGAAACCGGCACCAACGCCGTCGGCAAACGGGCCATGGCCCCGGTGCCTCCGTTCCGTTTCAACCACGAGGATGCGCTGGCCGTGGTGGCGTATCTGCGTTCGCTGAAGCGCTGACTTTTTGGAAAAGTATGACCTCACGCAAAGACCGCAAAGGCCGCGAAGGATTTTTGAAACGAGTTTTACATTATTGCCAAACGCAAACGATGCGCCTGCTATTCATTGGAAAAACTTTTCCGGTCAAAGTCCTTTGCGGCCTTTGCGTCCTTGGCGTGAGATTAAATGCCTCTGCGGAATTTTCCACCAACCAGCCGCTGGCCGGAATCGTTTTCAGTTCGGAAACCCGGACGAATCCGCCAGAACGTTTGTTCGTTGCGGAAGTGGATTTGAAAAATCCGAAGCTGCACCTGCGGGTCGCGCCCGGCGGCCCTGACCCGGATGGTCCCGGCAAATGGCAGAGCACCTTGCTGGAGCCGACGAAAATCGCCGCGCGTGAAAAATTTGATTTCGTCATCAACGGAGATTTTTTCAAGACGCGCGGCGTCAACGACGGCGAGGGCACCAATGCCGCATACCGCGCGGGACAGTGGAGCCTCGCCACCGGCCCGGCGATGACGGATGGAAAAACCTGGTCCACCTGCACCAACGCACGGCCCTGTCTGGTCGTTCACACAAATCATTCGGTGGCGATTGAGACCATGACAATCCCGAACGCCGATGATTGGGAAGTCATTGGCGGTAACACGATGCTGGTGCATGATGGCGCTGTGGTTCCGCATCAAAGTAAAACGCGCCATCCGCGAACCGTGGTGGGCCTCGACGCGACCGGCGACAAGCTGACGATTCTCGTCGTGGACGGACGAAAGCGTGGCGTCGCCCTCGGCATGAGCTACGACGAACTGGCGGCGGAAATGATCCGACTTGGATGCAAGGAAGCCTTGAACCTGGATGGCGGCGGAAGTTCAGTGATGGCCACGCGCGACCAAGCATCGGGCCGGATAAAAATCCTCAACGCGCCAACCGATGGACACGAACGCGCCGTCGCCAACGTGCTGGGAATTTCCGTAGATCAAAATTAAACGAAGCAGCGACATGGCCAGCGAATCCATTTCCGATATTCTCGCCGAAGTGCGGGCCATTTATCTGGAACTGGCAAAACGACCGATGCGGCGCAATTGCGTGGCGCGGACGGAATGCTGCCAGTTTCAACTCACCGGCCTGACACCGCACCTCACGAAAGGGGAAGCCTTGCTGGCGGCGAAATCATTTCGCTCCACCGGGCGGCGGGAGTTGCCGGAGACAGACGACGGCGCGTGCCCGATGTTGAAGCGCGCGACCGGCCGCTGCCTGATTTACGCCGACCGCCCGTTCGGCTGCCGCACGCATTTTTGCGACGCGGCCGGCGGGCCGTATGCGCGTAAGGAAGTGCTCGACCTGATCCGGCGGCTGGAAGATTTGGATGTGAGGCTGAAAGGCGATGGCCCGCGAAAAATTATTCCTGCCGTGGCCGACGCGCTCGCGGAATTAGGCTAAACCGGAACCATGTAATCGAACATCATCGCGTGGGCGTGCCCAGCAGTGTAGGACAGGCGTCGCGCCTGTCTCCATATAAAAACACAATCCACCTCCGGCGGCGACCGCCACGTTGAAAAACAAGAGAAATGACATCGGTTGAACTTGGTTAGAGACAGGCGCGATGCCTGTCCTACTGAATGGATCCGGCTGAAACAACTCCGCCAGCGCGGATGGCCCAGCGCAGTTTCGCCGGCGCGGAACGCGGATTGGAATGTTGTTCCGCTGGTGTCGGGAGAATCACATCGTCGGAAATCTTGGAATAAATTCCGTTCTGGTGGCCGCCGGCAAAGGCTTTTTTCACACGCCGGTCCTCGCCCGAATGAAACGTGAGAATTGCTGCGCGGCCATTGGGTTTCAGGCACGCCGGCAGATTTCGTAGAAAAGCGTCGAGCGCGGAAAATTCATCATTCACCGCGATGCGCAGGGCCTGGAAAACACGGCGCACGGTCAAATCGGAATCCTCTTTGCCCGCTCGCGGCAGGGCGGCGCGAACGGCTTCCGCCAATTGTCGCGTGGACGAAAAACTTTTTTCCGCGAGGGCCGGGGCGAGCTGCGCCGCGTGCGGTTCGTCGGCATTGGCCCGGAGCAATTCCGCCAGCTCGTCGGGTTTGATTTTTTGCAGCAGCGCGGATGCCGGCTGGCCGCGCTGCGGATTCATCCGCATGTCGAGCGGGCCGTCGAGCTTCACGGAAAAGCCGCGCGCCGGATCGTCAATCTGCATGGACGAAACACCGAGATCAGCGAGGATCATGTCCGCGCCGGAAATATTTTGCATGGCCAGCGCCTGCGGCAAGCCAGCGTAATTGCTGCGGTGTGCGGTGAAAACGGTCCCGTCAAAACCCAGCGAGCGCAGACGCGCTTCCGTTTTCGGTAATTCAACCGGATCGGCATCGAGGCCGAGCAGTTTTCCGCCGGGCAGAATTTTTGCGAGAATTTCCTGTGCATGGCCGCCGTAGCCGAGCGTGCAATCCACCGCGATTTCACCGGGCTGCGGCGTGAGCACGGCGAGAATTTCCGCGACCATGATCGGGCGATGCGTGCCTACCGGCGTTTTTCCGCCGGCGATGACTTTCGCGATCGTTTCAGGATCGTGGCCGTGTTCCTTGTATTTGTCCGCGAAGCGGCGCGGATTTTTTCCACGGTAACGCACGCGGCGTTTATGCGGCACCGGCGGCTGGCCTGGTAAATTTTCTTCGGACATGGCTTGGATTCTGCGATTCTTCGCGCGTGAGTTCGAGGCAAATCATCGTGGTCGGCGGCGGCGCGGCGGGCTTTTTCGCGGCCATCGCGGCGGCGGAGCAGGGTGCCGACGTGACCGTGCTGGAAAAAAACGCGCGCTTTCTCGACAAGGTGCGCATCTCCGGCGGCGGCCGCTGCAACGTGACGCACGCCTGTTTCGAGCCGCGCGAATTCGCGGCGCGCTATCCACGCGGCGGCCAGGCGCTGCTCTCGCCGTTCTCGAAATTTTCCGCGCGCGACACCGTGGCCTGGTTTGAAGCGCGCGGCGTGAAATTAAAAACGGAAAATGACGGCCGGATGTTCCCCGTCACCGATTCCTCGGAAACAATTGTGAATTGTCTCTTCGACGCGGCGAAAAAAGCCGGCGTGAAGCTGCGGCTGAATTGCACGGTGGAATCAGTGGTGAAAAATGCGGACGGAACATTCGAGTTGACGATTGCCCCTCACCCCGGCCCTCTCCCCGCCGGACGGGGCGAGGGAGAAAAAGCAGCAGGTGAAAGTCTGTTTTGTGACAGGCTGCTGCTCGCGACCGGCGGCTGCCGCGCGGTGGTGGCCGGGCAACTGGCGGTTTCGCTGGGCCACACGCTCGCAACACCGGTGCCGTCGCTGTTCACGTTTCAGATCGAATCGCCGTGGCTGCGCCCGCTCGCGGGCGTCTCGCTGGAATTGGCGGAAGTTTCCATTCCCGCCGCAAAACTGCGCGAGCGCGGGCCGCTGCTGGTCACGCATTGGGGCTTGAGCGGCCCGGCGATTTTGAAAATGTCAGCCTGGGGCGCGCGGGCGCTGCACGATTTGAATTATCAATTTCCGCTGCTGGTCAACTGGCTGCCGGAATCGAACGCGGTAAAAATCATCCAAGAATTTCAGACGCGTCGTGAATCCGCTGGCGCGAAATTACTCGTGAATGTGCCGCTCTTCCCGCTGACCGCGCGGCTCTGGGAGCAACTGGTTTTGGCGGCAGGCATCGCGCGCGACACGCGCTGGTCGGCGCTCACACGCACGCAGTCGCAGGCGCTCGCACAGCAGCTCACGCACACGGAATTTCGCGTGACGGGCAAAAGCCTGAACAAGGACGAGTTCGTGACCTGCGGCGGCGTGAAGCTGGCCGAGGTAAATTTCAAAACGATGGAAAGCAAGCGCTGCCCTGGCTTGTTTTTTGCGGGAGAATTGCTGGATGTGGACGGCATCACGGGCGGCTTCAATTTTCAGGCGGCATGGACGACCGGCTTCATCGCGGGCAACGCGATGGCGGCTTGAAAACAGCCACGCTCGGTTCAAATCATGCCGCCCAAAAAGCCGGAGCCAACGGGTGTTCCTCCAGATGGCTGGCCGACCGTCACGGTGATCGGCGCAGGAGTTGATCTGCCTGGGGCACGGCGATGGCGTCAAACGTGCAGGCGCACGGCGACCGCCAGGCGGGTTTCCACGCCCAGTTTTTCAAAAATGTGCTCGACATGTTTGTCAACGGTGCGGGGACTGATGCCGAGAATTGCGCCAATTTCGGCATTGGTCTTGCCGGTGCAAATCCAACGCCCCACTTCCGATTCACGTTTGCTGAGGCCGAAATCACGCGGCAACGTGGTGGCTGGTGGCCAGTTTTCTTCTTTGGTCAACACCAATAGCAGCCGTTCTTTGTGGCTGGTCGGCACGGCGCGGACGCGGATTTTGTGGGTTTCCGAAACCAAGTGCAGGGCCGGGCGTGAGGTGCTGGTGGCCGGCTGGTTTAACCAGGCGGAAATTTTGGCCGGCAAAACTCCTGAACCGCTTCCACCGAGCCACTGCCAGCCCGGCCCAGTGTGATACAGCGCGCGGCCTTGCTGATTGACGATGATGGTGGCGGAGGAGAGTTCTTTCAACGCCAGAGTGGTGGTGTCCAAGATGGCCTGGCACTCGCGGGCGAGCGTGAGATTGTTGAAGGCGATCACCAGATGCGGGCGGAGCATTTCCAAAATGGCGCGGTCCCGTTCGGTGTAATCGCTGGTCTGGCGCGAGAGGGCCAGCGCGGTGACGTGGTCGGGTTCGAGCTTGATTGTCGCGGCGATCTGATATTCCACGCCCATGAGCCGATAGACCTCCTGATATAACTCCGATTGATGAAAAGCTTCCTGGGTCAGAAAATCGGAAATTTTATGCACCGGGAAATCCGGCGACTGCCGCTGGCGCACGATCAGTGGATGTTGATGGGCAACTTCCTGAAAGCGCGGGAACAGGTGCTGAAAGATCCGGTTTGATTCCGGTTTCAGGATGGCCAGGGTGTTTTCCGGATGCAGCAGGTCCACTTCATTGTAAGAAAACCAGTCGGAAGGAATCAGTTTGGGCAGGGCCGTGTCCAGCAGCCACGCGCGGAGCGACGGGAAATCCCGAAAGGAATGCAGTTCCCGAATGCAGTCGAGCAACGATTCGTATTCATCAGGGGCGAGCAGGCTCATATCTTCCGATAACAGTTGGTTTGCCGGAGCCGACGGCAGATTGCAATCAAAAAATACGCACTTATGCGTATTGTTAAAATTCCTAAAATGTGCATAATACCAATTTATTGTCAAATTTCGGAACAGTTGACCCATTGGCAGAAACAATTAAGAAGGCATTTCAAATCAAAAAAGGACCAAAACTATGAAGCTCATCCATTCTCTAAAATCTACCACCGTCGCGCTGGCGGTTGGCGTCGCGGTCCTAAACGGTCTCGTGGCTCATGCCACCACCTACGTTTGGACCAATTCCATCGCTGGCAGTTGGAACACTGCCGCCCTCTGGAGTCCCAACGGTGTGCCCGGGGCCGCCGACACCGCCATCATCACCAATGCCAGCGCGTCGGTTTATTTGAGTGGTGTCACCTCTGCCGGTGCCATCATCCTCGGCAACAGCGGCGGGGGCGCGTCCCTGCTTTCACTCAACGGCCAGACGCTTAACCTTTACGGGCCGCTGACCGTGAATGTCGGCGGCCAGTTCGCAATGGACAGCGGCGTGCTGGTGGGCAATAACGGCGCGGTTTTGGGCGGACCGGGATTAATTAACTGGGTTGGCTCTTTATTGGGCGGCGTTTTGACACTGGCATCCGGTAGCACGATGAACATCGTTTCCGCGAATTATCATGACATGCCGAATTGCACCTTCACGAACAACGGCACAGTGGTGTGGAACAACGGACCGATTCGCAGCGGTGGCGGCGGCACGGCGATTTACAATTATGGCTTGTGGGATGCGCAGAACGACCAGGTTTTGACGACTAGCGGCTATGGCGGCGCTGCGGTGTTCAACAACTACGGCATGCTCCGCAAATCAGGCGGAGCCAGCGAGCTTGCCAACAACACGGTTTTCACGGGCGGAGTTTTGTTCAACCAGCTTGCCGGCGTGATTGACGTGCAGAACGGCACCAATGGCTTGCAATTGAATTTTCAAGGTGGTGGCAACTTGACCGGTGGTTACATCACCACCAACAGCCAAGGCTTGACGGTTCTGGGTGCCGGCAATTTCATCGTCAACGGCACGGTGACGGGCACCAACACCTGGCAGGACGCCGGCACCCTGGTCGGCAACAACGTCATCAAAGGCGCTTTGACCTGGGTGAACGGCGTGTGGAATAACGCTGCGTCCGTGACCATCACCGCCAACACCACGCTGATCGTGGCCGGCGAAAATGGTTACGGCAGTGGTTACAACGACCTGGCCAGCACGGTGGTGACAAACAACGGCACGGTGAAGTGGGCGAGCGGCCAGCTTCGCGGCGGCGGTTCCGGCACGACGATTTACAATTACGGTTTGTGGGATGCGCAGAGCGACCAGGTTTTGACGACCAGCGGCTATGGCGGCGGTGCGGTGTTCAACAACTACGGCATGCTCCGCAAATCAGGCGGAGCCAGTGAGCTTGCCAACAACACGGTTTTCGCGGGCGGAGTTTTGTTCAACCAGCTTGCCGGCGTGATTGACGTGCAGAACGGCACCAATGGCTTGCAATTGAATTTTCAAGGTGGTGGCAACTTGACCGGTGGTTACATCACCACCAACAGCCAAGGCTTGACGGTTCTGGGTGCCGGCAATTTCATCGTCAACGGCACGGTGACGGGCACCAACACCTGGCAGGACGCCGGCACCCTGGTCGGCAACAACGTGATCAACGGCGCTTTGACCTGGGTGAACGGCGTGTGGAATGGCGCGGCATCTGTGACCATCAGCCCCAACACAATGCTGATCGTGGCCGGCGGCAATGGTTACGGTAGTGGTTACAATGATTTCGCCAGCACCATCGTGACAAACAACGGCACGGTGGTGTGGGCGAGCGGCCAGATTCGCAGCGGCGGTGCGGGCACGACGATTTACAATTACGGTTTGTGGGACGCGCAGAGCGACCAGGTTTTGACCACCAGCGGCTATGGCGGCGGTGCGGTGTTCAACAACTACGGCACGTTCCGCAAATCGGGCGGAGCTAGTGAGTTTGCCAATGCCACGGTTATTCAGAGCGTCGTGTTCAACCAACTCGCTGGTGTGATTGACGTGCAGAACGGCACCAATGGCTTGGAACTGGCGTTTCAAGGCGGCGGCAATTTCACCGGCGGTTACATCACTACCAACAAATTCGGCTTGACGGTTCTATCCATTGGCGGTTTCACCGTCAACGGCACGGTGACGGGCACCAACACATGGGAGAACAACGGCAATCTGGTTGGCACGAACGTCATCAACGGCGCTTTGACCTGGGTGGGCGGCGTGTGGAACGGTGCCGTCGTCACCATTACCAACAACAGCACGGTTATTGTGGCCGGCGGCGGCGGGGTCAACGACTTGAACGCCGCCGTGGTCTCAAATTTTGGAACCGTGGCATGGGCGAGCGGGCAGCTTCGCGGCGGTAACGGCGCAATCGTTTACAATTACGGCTTGTGGGACGCGCAAAGCGACCTGCAATTGAACTCGGCGTATGGGGGTGCCACAGTCTTCAATAACTACGGCACGTTCCGCAAATCGGGCGGGATCAATACGCTGTTTGCGGGCAATGTGCTGTTCAACCAGCCCAGCGGCGTGTTGGATGTGCAGCTCGGGAACGTGGTGTTGCAAGGCGGCGCCAACTTCACCGGCGGCTACATCACCACCAACAGCACCGGGACGACGTATTTCTCCATCGGCAGCTTTAACCTCAACGGCACGGCGACCGGCACCAACGTCGTGGAAAACTACGGCAATCTGGTCGGGGTGAATGTCATCAAAGGCGCATTGACTTGGGTGGCGGGCAATTGGAACAGCGCGGTCGTCACCATCGCCAATAACAGCACGGTCATCGTGGCCGGCGGCGGCGGGGTCAATGACATGGCCAATACCATCGTGACCAACAACGGCACGGTGGCGTGGACGAGCGGCCAGATTCGCGGCGGCAGCGGGGCCGGCACGTTCATTTACAACTACGGCTTGTGGGATGCGCAGTGCGATCAGCAGATGAACGCTGCCTTTGGTGCCCCCACGGTGTTCAACAACTTCGGCACCTTCCGCAAATCGGCGGGAACCGGCAACACGGTATTTGCGGGTGGGGTTCTGTTTAACCAAACCATCGGCTTGTTGAACGTGCAGAGCGGGAATATGCTGCTGCAAGGCAGCGGCAACTTCACCGGCGGCTCCATCAGCAACAACTTTGGCGGGACAGCTTATCTGAACGCAGGCAGCTTCAACATTAATGGAACGACCACCATCGGCAATGTCATCGAGAATGCGGGCAACCTGGTTGGTAACAATGTCATCAACGGCAACTTGAGCTGGGTGGCGGGCAATTGGAACGGTGCGGTGGTGACCATCACCACCAACAGCGTGGTCACCGTGGCGGGCGGCGGCGGGGTCAATGACATGGCCAATACCATCGTGACCAACAACGGCACGGTGGCGTGGGCGAGCGGCCAGATTCGCGGCGGCAGCGGGGCCGGCACCTTCATTTACAATTACGGCTTGTGGGACGCGCAGAGCGACCAGCAAATGAACGCTGCCTTTGGTGCCCCCACGGTATTCAACAACTTCGGCACCTTCCGCAAGGAATTCACCAGCGGCTCGACGTATTTTGCAGGCGGTGTGACGTTTAACAACACGGGTAAGCTAGATGCGCAAGACGGCGACATCACTTTGGCAGGTGCCTATACGCTGGCTAACGGCACCAAGATGGGCTTCGGCCTGGGCGGCTGGCTGGGGAATGGTTCCATCTCGCTCTCCGGTGCCGCGTCCTTCAGTGGCAGCGTCAGCGTGAATATTAACGGCTACTTTTGGCCGGTCGTGGGCAGTTCATTCAACCTGCTCAACTATACTTCTGAAACAGGCCTGCTGTTCACGAACACGGTTTTGCCGCCGCCCTTCACCTGGCAGACGAATTACAACCCCACGGCCTTTGCCGTTTCTGTGCTCACCCGCCCCGCCTATACAAACACGGCTTCGACCAATCTTTACTCTCGCGTTATCAATGGCCCCACCCTTTATCTCGCCTGGCCGGGCGATCACACGGGCTGGAGACTCCAAAGCCAGACCAATACTTTGAACGTGGGCATCAATACGAACTGGGCCATCGTCCCGGGTTCCTCGGTGACCAACGAATTCTTCATGCCCATTGTCAAAACCAACAGCACGGTGTTCTACCGGATGATCTATCCGTAACTGAACCGTTAGCGAAGCCTAGTCTGTTCGACAGTAGCGAATGGTGGACGCATCTAAAAGATGCGCCACTTTTCCGGGCGAAGGACGATGTGCCAGCCGCGGAGCCGGTGGAAACTGAAGATATTTTATGAACAAACGCATACCTAACATCGTAGTAATCCTGATTGCACTGGCCGTGGGCGGTAGCACCGTCCGCTCGGCCACCGTCAACTGGACCAACACCACCAGCGGCTTCTGGAACACGGCGGCCAACTGGAATCCCAACAGCGTGCCCGGCCCGACCGACACCGCCATCATCACCAACGCGGGCGTGACCGTCACGCTCAATAGCGCGACGACCGTCGGCGCGATCATTCTCGGCACCAACGGCGCGGGGCCGGTTACACTCTCGCTCGCCGGCTGGACGCTCGCGTTGAACGGACCGTTGACCGTGAACCCCAGCGGCTCATTCACGGTGGACAGCGGTGCGCTGGTGGGCAACACCAACGCGGTGTTGCGCGGCACGATTGGCTGGACCACCGCTTTTTTGGGCGGGAATTTGACGCTCGCGTCCGGCAGCACGCTGAATATCACCAGTGGGAATAATCACGACATGCCGAATTGCACCTTCACAAACAACGGCACGGTAGTCTGGAACAACGGGACGATTCGCAGCGGCAGCTCCGGCACGGCTATTTACAATTATGGCTTGTGGGACGCGCAGAGCGACCAGCAATTGACCACCAGCGGTTACAACGGCCCCG
>ODAK010002477.1_pt1 | contig 19477 bp, 25 predicted proteins | sample 1539591 | NCBI WGS metagenome assembly ODAK01 (sample SAMEA3539303, study PRJEB22396) | soil metagenome | biome: tundra; feature: field; material: soil | place: USA | collected 2010-05 | depth 0.15 m | reverse complement strand
CTACATCGATTACATATAACGCGTATTTATTCATTTAGCTATCTTTCGTGGTAGGTTTGCCTTTAAATGGTAATCACGACTTTTTGCTTGTCAATGCCAGCTTAATCGCCTTGTGAAGCTTGCTAAATGATTTCAATTTGCCGGTCTTTTCGCTATGTTCTCGGATTAAAAAAGAAACCCCTTCAATGGTCCTTAAAAACTCTTTCTCTTTCTTAAGCAATTTACCACCATCAATTGTTCGAATAAGGGTAGAATTATGGAATATACGCCATTTTTCTCGTCCGGCAACACAAGTTCTTTTAACTCGAGTAATTGTGTGCTGAACATCTAATTCTTCGTGATAAAGATCGTATTCTATTTTGCTCAGAATTAATTTACCACCCGGCTCTTTATATTCTTCTAGCTCTTTTGGGTCAGGAAGATGTATTTCCGGAGATGGCTTTGTCGTTGTCGTCTTATTTTTCATTTGATTCCTTCGACGCAAAGAATACCACTCATGGCTGCGGCCAAAATCCCAATTTTCCCGGCAGCCTCTCCAGCAACAAATAGCCCGGGAATATCTGTCTCCATATTCTTATTGACATTGATTTTGGCGGTCATTGGAATAATGGTCGGAACGTGAAAAGAGGCTTTCAAGACATTAGGAACGATTTGGGCAAAATTGGTTAGCTCCTTCTTAAGGAAATCGTATTCTTTTAGAGGAGAGATTTTACTTCTTCCATTTAGAAAAGATCCAATCTTCTCCTTGGAAATTCTTTCATTGGTCAAAATAAAGGTCAATTGCCCTAACCGGTCTGTTTGCTCAAAACCTTTTCCAGGAAAGAGGACATTACCAATGAAATTGAAAGAAACCTTTTCTGTCTCCCAACGGGCCTCATTGGAACGAAAGGCAGAGATGGCCATATCAAAATGATCTTCGGGAATGACGGTACCTCCCCAAGAAAATGGACCAATTTCTATATTGCCCTTCTTAAGAGAAGATGTAGATTTAGAAAACTCCTTAAGATTACATCCTGGCATTTCTATGCGAACTCCAAAACGAGCCAGATCATTCTCTTTAATGAGATTGAAATCGGAGAAAATACTATTACTCTGACGCCAGCCGCTTCTTCCTAAAGCTAATATGATGTTATTGCATCGGTATTCTTGATTTTCTTCTGTTTGAACAATAAAGCCATCTTTCTGCTTGATTATTTTAGTCACCTCGGTATTGAATCGACAAGTTAATGAATTGGTTTCTGATGATATAAATCTTGAAAGCTCATGGACATGAACCGGAAGCATCTGAACATAAGAATTTAGCTCGGTTTCATATCCGGCCTTATTAAGTTTCTTTGTCATAGAAATGGAAGGCCCTCTGTCTTTGATGACCTTAAAGTCCATAACATTCTCCAGAATATTTCGGACTTCCTTGAGGGCTGACTTGCCCTTGGGAGCTCCAACAATGTCTGAAATTGACTTGGCATCCGGGAGAAATAGTTTCCCGTCTCCCGATGGCAAGGAGCCGAGGAAGCCCCATAATTGCTGGCGTCGCTTCTGCGGACCAGCCCCGGCCTCAATTAGAATGGTTTTGACCTTTGGATAATCTTTGGCAATTTTGTATGCAGCAAAAACACCGGCAACTCCTCCACCTATGATTCCAACTTCGAAATTGTTCATTCTTTCCTTACGATTTAGCAAGAGATATAATGGTATCAATCAAATTAATACGCTCTTGCATACCATCATTAGCAATTGAGATATATCGAACGTTAAACATTTGTAGCAACAATTTAATCATAGCGTCAATGGTCATAACACCATCACGATGCGTGTTTTCTCGAACCCCATCCTCAGCATTGACTTTTGTATTAAAAGGGCGAACAAAGAAAACAATGGGTTTATTAGAAACTGCGCCGAATTGAATGAGATAGTCTTTTAATTCTTGTGATTCCACAAGGTTGTGTAAAATGGTAGAATGCTCGGCAGAATAAGCAAGACTATCAAAAAGACTTCGATCAGAAACAAAATCGGTATGTTTCTTTTCTTCTTCTATTTGACGATAGAAGACGTCGGATTGATAACTATTGACCAGATCAATATTGGAACGAAGAGAGTTAAGATTAGTTTCTCGTTCTGAAAGAACTGAGCGAGCCACCTCGCTAATACGAGAAAGATTGTATTTTGCTGCTACATAACGAGAAAGCGTGCTTTTCCCCGAGCAATGTGAACCCGTAAAATAAATCCTCATATGAATATCCTTAGCTTAATGAATCGTTGCCATTCTTTCCAAATACTCTCTAAAGATGTTCCCCAAACCTGAAGACGAATCTTGTCAGATGATTTAACTTTGATGTACTTATATCGTTTAGAAGACGAGGGTGCTGGAAGGAAAATTGCGATGAATCGAGAAATCAAATCAGCATCAAACTTTCCAATCTCCTCTTTGATATATTTTTCATCGGTCATTTTGCCTCAAAATTGACAAGTTGACACCATTGTTCTCTGGTTATCTCGACACAATTGGTAATCTTCTTGTTGGTTTGAAATCCATCACGCGCGGAGATAATAATGAGTATCTTATCATATTCATCTCCCGATTGTTTGACTTCGATATAGCTTTTATCTAAAAATAATATTTTTGCCATTATATCTACTTTCTTTCCGTCAATATTTCTACATGATAATCATCGTGAATGTAAATAGTCGATTCGTGATGAGAGCAAATATTATCACAAATGACCGTCCATTTATCATCTAATGTTGTTGTCTTATTTGATTGTCCAATAACGAATAGGGGCTCGATTGCTATGACCATACCAGGAGCAAATCTAACTCCATTATTAGGGTTATCCTTATTGGAAACAAAAGGAAATGCGTGGGGCTGATTTAATTCTATTCCATGTCCGCCATACTGGGTCACAACTGATAATCCATATTGTTGAGCACATTTGGAGATAGCATTACCAATTACTCCTAGTCTGGCCCCTTCTTTAATTGAGATAATTGCTTTAGAAAGCGCCTCTTGTGTTGCCTTAATCAATCTGATATGTTCAGAAGATTTAGGCTCTCCAAAAATAGTTGTCAAAGCGGCATCTCCAATAGCTTCTTGGAAGGTGGCTCCCAGATCAAACGTTATTATATCCCCATCTCGCAATGTTCGATTATTTGGAATTGTATGAACGAGCTCTCGATTCAAAGAAATGCAAACCGAATTAGGAAATCCTTTATAACCCAAGAAGGTAGGAGTACATTCATTATCACGAATAAACTCTTCAGCAAGCTTATCCATTTCGAGAAGGGTCCTGCTCGTACCTTCTTTGACTATATTTTCGAGCAAGGAAAGGCAACCGGCAACTGCCCTTCCGGCTCGACGATATTTCTCTAGAAGCTCAGGACCTTTTAGCTTAATTAGCTGTGAGCCCTCCCAAGAGCTATTTTTTTGTCTCATACTGTTGTCTATCTATTCCATTCAATTGATCAGGTCTTAATCCCGACTTGATATTATTGTGTTTGACAACTTCGGCCTTATACTTGCTTAAATCTTGGAAATTGATAAAGCTCTTAAAATCATTAGCTAATAGCTTATCGACAATAAGCTTATCGATTAAAATAAGCATATCTCCAAGAGAATCAACTTTGTTTCGCTCGAGATTGAAGTTATTGACCGATTGGTGAATATAGTTCCGTATCTATATAAGAGAGCTGATTTCTGACAAATCCATTACTTCTTCCCATCTTTGATAAGGTTATAATGCTCATCAATAATGTCTTTCTGAGGATCAAGCCCATATTTCATAAAGAGTTGAAGTACCTGAAATTGATATTTGGCCTCTGATGCTTCGTTTTTAGCTAGCGCGGTCTCTGCCTGAGAAAGGGCTAATTGACGCGAGATTTTCAGCTTTTCTAGCATTTCCTTGTCCTGATCCGATATTGATTGCACGGCGACGACTTCTTTTTCTTCTTCCATTTGAATAACTCCTTCTTTCCTTCTTATATCACGCGTTTACAAAAGTTCTGCCGCTAATGTGGCGAGTGGTGATCTTTCGCCCTTTACCAAAGTAAGATGCCCGGCTAATTCTGATGTTTTGAACTTCTCAATGATATAAGCCAATCCATTATTAGATGCATCAAGCTTATGATTATCAATTTGCTCAATATCTCCCGTCACTATCACCTTAGATTTCTCCCCAACGCGCGTTAAAACAGTCTTAATCTCTTCTTTGGTAATATTCTGAATCTCGTCAAATAAGATAATGGCATTAGGAATTGACCTTCCGCGAATATATGTTAACGCCTCTAATTGGATCTTTTCTTTTCGAACAATTGCTTCGAAATTAGCTCTCCATTTATCTCCATTGGATGATGAAAAGAGAACCTCGAAATTATCCATAATAGCTTGAAACCAGGGGGCCAATTTTTCTTGAATCGATCCGGGTGTATAGCCAATATCATTTCCAACTGGTTGAATAGGTCGATAAATGACCAATTTGTTATAGAACCGTTTTTCGAGAACTAATTCGAGACAGGCGCTAAGGGCAATAATTGATTTACCGCAACCTGCTCGACCTAATAATGAAACAAGGGGCACCTTAGTGTCTATCAATAATTCTATCGCCAGCTCCTGCTCGGAAGAGCGTGGAGCAAGTCCCCAGGGATAAATTCGCTTAATAATCTTGACCCTCTTCCCAATCATTCGGCCCTTAGCAATTTCATTCCCGGATTCGTCTTGAAAAACGACGCATTCATTTGGAAAAAACTCCAGCTTATGATCTGCTGGATTGAGAACATTATTGGTAATCAAATCAGCACCTGCAGCTTCATTCTTGATATATCGAATACCGGAGTAAAGATCAGAAGATGATGAGCTGCTTTTATCATAAGATTGAGCTTCTATTCCTAATGCTTTAGCACGAACCCTCATATTGATATCGTTGCTAACCAAAACGACCTCTCGTTTTGGCTTCTTCTTGTAAAGGGCATGCGCGCAAGCAATTATTCGAGTATCTCCATAAAGAGCGTCCCCAATACCCTCATAACTATTTGCGTCTATCCTGAAAAGAACATCATTATCTAACAATATTCCAGTACTGATATCTCCTAGATTGGAGACTTCGTCAAGCTGGCGAATGGCGACGCGGGCATTTCTTCCGACATCGCCTTGTTGTTTCTTCAGCTTATCTAACTCATCGAGAACCGTAATATGTAGAACGACTTCATTATCGTTAAAGGATTTGAAACTTACAGGATCAGAAATAAGAACGGACGTGTCGAGAACATAGATTTTTGTCATTTAGGTTATTGATTCCTCAAATATGGAATTGCAATCAATATGCATTTCCAGGAAAAGCTTCTTCTTAGGATCGAGTTGATTATTATCGCGCTTTAGAATATAGGTTGGCTTCCTCCAATCGCCAATTACTTGGTTATCACAGTAGACTTTTATTTCTCCTCCACTTTCTATAATCTGAATATTATAGTTGGTCAATATACTTCGGAGCTTGATTTTATTATCGGTCGTGAGCGTACCCTCTTCATCCCAGATATTTTCCAATGGGAGCCCAAGCGTTTCGAGAATACCGCGCACGAAATTATCTCTCTCTTCGTTTTCCATTTCTTTGGTATTCTCGTTAAAATTCAGCAAGATGGTGCGCTTCATTCACATATATATCGAAGTATGCTTATTATTGACAGCGGGAGTACCCGCAGCTCTTGCAGGAAAGGCAGCCGCTTTCATATACAAGGCCATTTTCTTTGCAGGTGGGACATACTTTATCCGAAGTAGATATTGTCCCATCTTTAATATAGGATTTGAGAACCCTCGAGATTACTTTAGAGAAGGAAGTCAAATCCGAATGTTTGTCTTTGGAAAGTTGTTCGACAACATATTGGAGGGGTGTTCCGTGCCTTAATGAAAGAGAAAGTAATCTCGTAAATGATCCATAGCTTTTATTTTCGAAGACGTTAGCGATGTCTTTTACCAACATCGCATCATCATTTTCACCGACCGAAAGATTATAGGTCGAAAGTCCGTTTACTTTTCCATTCTTAATGATCTTTCCCGCTTTATATTTGTTGGGAAGATCGAGATATTTAGAGAGCCCACCAAAGATTTCGTATGGTTTACCATTTAAAAGACCAACAAACATCGTCCATTGCTCACCTTGAACCTTAACCTTTTGAATATCACAAGGAAGTTCATTGGGACGTTTAGGGGCAGATAGCTGTGAAATATCTTGCGGGCGTTTATTATCTACAATTTTCCATTCTATAATCTTTGATTTGATTTTACATGTTTCCATAAATGCCCTCTTTTAATGCATCAAACAAATTAGCAACATTATGTAACTCTCCATCATATTCAACATTATCATTACCATTAAGAGTAATCTCTGACCCGTCTTCTAATTTGAAGCAATATTCCGTCTTTTCTAACATATTCTTATGTGTTAAAACTCCAGATGAAATATTAGGGTTAGGCCTATAAGTAGTTAATCCTTTTAAGCCAAGCTTCCAACCCTCTAAATAAACCTTTTGAAAATCCTCAAAGGAATAATTCTCAGGAATATTAATGGTTTTAGAAATTGAACTATCGCACCATTTTTGAACCGCTGCCTGTATATTAAGATGGTCTATTACTTTCAAATCGGCAGTCGTTCTCCAATATTTGGGCAACAATTTATTACCAAACATTTCTTTCCACAAAAAGAAAGAATAATCAAATACTTCTTCTTGTGTTTTAGTCTTCTTATTCTGATCTCTTATATTTCTCATATATGAGTTATCGAATACCGGTTCTACTCCATTAGAGCAATTATTTCCCCAACTAATTGACATTGTTCCGGTAGGCGCTAAAGATGTTGCGTGAGAATATCGTAATCCATATTTGAGTATATCAGCAATTAACTCTTTTTTGTTCTCAAAAGAATTTAATAAACGTTTCAAATAATTAGATTGTAGAACCGCTTCTCTATTTTTCAAATCCTTAAAGATAAGAGCAGGTTCCTTTTCTTTAGCTAATAAAATGTTCTCTAATAAACTCTGTTGAGCTATTATAAGCATAATCTTTTCAGCAAACTTAATGCTATCTGGAGAGCCATATGATACTTTCATCATATTCAAAACTGAGCCAAGACCAGTAAATCCTAATCCGTGCCTGCGTTTTTCCAAAATACTTTCTTGCATTTCTTTGAGTGGTAGGTTATTTATTTCAACTACATTATCTAATAATCTATTGGCAATGCGAACATCTTTTGCTAATTGTTCAAAATCAAATACCGGATTTTCAAATGCATTTTTTACATAGGGTGGTAAAATCATAGATCCTAATAAACACGACGTTAGTGGATGAAGCGGCTGCTCACCGCAATTCGATACACATAATCCGCCGGTCCAATATGTATGTTCGTTGGCTTCTACAGTAATGTCGTAAACCGATTCTTTTCCAATATATTCCTTGTCGACAATATCATAGGTTAATTTATCTGGTTTGCTTGCGGGTTTTGTATTCAGTGTCTTGGCTAATTTTTCCATTTTGTAATCATGAATGAATCCAATGTGTTGATTGAATAAACTTCTTCCATTGAGTGTCCCAATAGATAGATCATAACTTTCTTTACATTCGTAGATTCCATTTTCAAATTCTACTTCGTGAGCCTTATTGACAGTAAAATATGAAGGAATACCTAATGATGAAAGCATTTGTTGCACATCTTCCACAAGATGTGGTGATGATGATTTTAACGTTACTCTGTTATTAACAATAGAACCATTGGCAGAATATAATCCACGTAGGAACGCTCTGCGAGTATGGAAATCTCCAAACTTATATCTATCAGGGACTTGCCTATTATAGGTACGCGGCAATTCAGTATGATTAAGATTTGTTTGCACCGACCAGGCTTTTTTACTAATTGTGGAACGATCTTCTATAATAAGACTGGCTATCTCACTTTTGAAATAATCTTGATCATTATCTCCAATACAAAGTAGTATTTTGTTGTTAGAAGCTTTGTGAATCATTCCATCGCCAATTAACATACCATCAATTATATTCATATTGAATTGATCTTTATCATAATCATCTCTTGATGATGCACAAACATATGAAATATCAATGCTATCGGCATCTTTAGCTTCAATTTTCTCCCCATTAGAAACTACGCGATGATTTTCTGTTCCATAAAATGTTCCAGCCCTTGTCTTAAATGCATATACATCTTTCTCACCAGTACATACCTTATTAGTAATCTTTGTCCATCGTTGTCCGGACCATATAATATCGCCGGTTTTTACACTATTCATTGTTGTAATACCATTTGGTGTCAATAATGTCGCCCAGCCCGGCTGACATGGATTTGTACATCTAATAGTTTCGCACCAATAAAGATTATTCTCTTTATTCATTCGATCAATAAGAATAAATCCGGGCTCCCAAAAATTATAAGTAGATTTCGTAATCAAATCAAATAAATACTTTGCTTTGACTGTTCGATAAACTCTCTTTTTGAAAAGATCTTCCATAATACAATTTTTGTATAGAACTTCATTATGATCATTGGCAAACTTAAAATACTGATAATTCAAATGTGAATAAGGAATATCATTTTTTCTTATGACCTTAATCTCATTTTCAGAGACATTAACTTTTTCATATTGTTTTTCCCAGAACCATAAATCCCAGTCTTTGTTTTCAACAACAGCATTCATAAAATCATCGGTAATAAGAACTGAACAATTGAAATATCGAAGAACACCATCTTGCTCTTTGGCAGTAATAAAATCTTCAATATCAGGAGAAGATATATCGAGACATCCCATTTGGGCACCACGGCGCGAGCCACCAGACATAATAGTAGAGCAAATAGTATCAAATATTTTCATAAAAGAAATAACACCGGAAGTAGAAGAGCCAGCGCCAAATACATGAGCTCCTTTTGGTCTTATAGTGCTAAAATCATAACCCACTCCACATCCAGCTTTTAAAGTAAGAGCGGCTTCTTTTGCTACGTCCATAATGCCACTTAAACTATCTGGAATTTGCCTCATTACAGTACAATTGATAGGCGAGGTTTCCTTCTTGTATTTTTCAGCACCAGCATTTGCCATAATTCTTCCACCTCCAGCAAATTTGATGCCAAGAATAGATCTGAATTGGTTTTTCCAAACTTCTTTATTTTGCGATTCAATATCTGAAAGAGATTTAGCTACACGATCGCAGGTTTCTTCAGGGGTATTTTCTATTGGATTATTCTCATTATCACGAAGTCTATATTTTCCGGCATCACCGCCCCATACTTCGAAAGAAATGTTCTGCTTAAACATTGAAAGCACCTACGATTGATAAATGTGTTTCCTTCATAATTCTCCTTGAATTAATTCGTCTTAGTCGCCGCGCCCTTATAACTTAATCTGCTCTTTTAAGATGTCAAGTGACGCATTAATGGTTTTAATACAAATCGCTCTCGAGATATGCAGCCTTTTACATATCTTATTTACGGACAATGGCTTATCTCCATTAAATCCAAATGCGAGACGTATAATATTGCTTTGATTATTGTCCAGAACACTTATGGCATTATCAATAAGATAGGCAATTTCAGAAGCCTCTGCTTCTTTATCTGGGCAATGTCTTTCTTCAATTAGAAGTGGTAGATTATTTTCCCTGTGAGGGGCGATTTCTTTAGCTACCTTTAGAGGATAGCGGATAACTGTATGAAAGTTTGCTTGTCTACTTACTTTTGTATCGACATAGCGATGAATCCAGTAGTATATAGAACCTTTTTTAGGATTATAATTAGAAAGAGCCCTTGTTAGGGCCATAAGGCCTTCTTGAACTAAATCCTCATAATTACTAAAACCTTTATAATGGGAGGCTTTCATTAAGACAATGTATTTGAACTTTTCAATGCACAATTGTTCCTGAGCTTTAAAAGCTGATAATGCGCTAACGTCTGACGAGTTTTTAGCTTCATTTCGCAGCTCAATGAGCTTCTTCATTAATTCTTGGCCTTCAATGTCTGTAAGCATCATTTCACCTTATGTAAGTAGTAGATTGATATCTCAATATTGATAGAAAGCTTCTACTTAGAATAGCTATCTTTTGCCCAGCACCCGCCGTTTAAAATAAATGATCCACCACCAGAGATAAGTCGAATAACTTGTGGCGTTCTCCTTATAACACCCTCGTCAGTACGACAATTAGTGCAGTAATAATCTTCTCCACCGCCACTATCTACTCGCTCAACAAAACGAATCATATCAATAAGCAAGCGGTCTTCCGGATCCCACGAACGATCACATTTAGAACAATAGGACTCAAATTTACCCTCGGATTTGCATTGAGGACAATCTGTCAATTTTTCATTTATCTTGTGTTCTGTTTCAAACTCTCCGTGATAGAGACATTTATAGGTATATGTTATCATTGATCGGATCCTTTATTTCGATACCAATATTGGACGTTTTTAAGACTGATCTTATAAAGCCGATCGTTCTTCTCCGGATTATGAGAGATTACTTTCCACCCTATTCTTGGTGGAATGGCAGTCAAATCATCTGATGATATTACATCGCCATCACACTCTTTAGAATAAGAAATAAGGTGTTTTATAAGATCGTCAAAGTCGTTATGTATTATTACGTTCATTTATGCCTATTCTTTCTACGCCGAGCTCGCAGCGCTCTGCTACCAATCTTAAAAAGCCTGTCTTCGTGATTTGGTTCAACAACTTTCCACCCTAAATACATAGGGTGTGTTTCAACATTATCTGCAGCGATAACATATGCACCATCTTCTAGTTTCAAACTTAGAATATCTTGAAAGAGAACATCTAAATCATCGTATTCTTTTTCAATCATTTGCGACGGAAAACGCCATCTTTCTTTTGCTTATCCATTTTGGTTTGCAAACCCTGATAATTGCCTTCACCTAATAAATTCGAATATACAGATTCTTTTGAATACATATCCTTCTTCAATTGTACGACATCAGATTTTAGCTTAGCATCCAATTCATGACCGGTCAATTCAACAACGCCAAGGGTACTTCCAGCAATAAGACGTTTAATTGATTTAACGTCATCTCCAATTTTTCCTTCTTTTTGACAAAGCGGACATAACTCTAATTTAATTGTGATTGAATGATATTCTTCGAACTCACCATGATCGGGGCACTCATAACAATATGTTGGCATTTTATTCATCTCCTTGTTTCAATTTGTTCATTTCACCCTTTAAGAATTCAGATATGAATAATAGAATTCCGGCTATTGCAGATTGGCCCGTTATAATATCAAATGTAGAAAGATTGAGCTTTTCTTGGGCGCCGGAAATGGTTGGTAAAAATCTGGTATAGACATCCATAAATACATCTTTGTCGTAATCATAATGAACATAGATACTTATTTTGGAGCCATCATTTAGACATTGAATCATCTCAAAATCGTTTTGTATATTGCTTACGAATTGAATTGATAAGTCTTTTCCCAGTGCAAAACATGTATTTTGTTTGAACTTGTTCTTATCCATTACTTATCTCCTTGTTTCAATTGAACTATTTTAAACTCATCACAAGATACCTCACGAAGCAAGCCATTTCTCACCCAAAGATCAAATCGAAATGACTTAGAGCAATTCTCACAAGCTGCTCGGTTTGCCGGAATAATACCTTCAGATGCGGGAATAAGGCTAATATAAAAATGAGATGCCTCATTTATGCATTTGCCACGTGAAGGCGAATTACCCCAACATTTAATCATAGTAGTCCTTATATATCGAGCATTTCCATTTCGTCTGTCAAATCGTCCACGTCAGTAAATTCGACGCCAACATCATCGGAAGAGGATGATACGCTATTATCAGTCAATTGACCGCAAGCAAGATTTTTTAGTAGCTTGCCCTTTCCTTTGGCACCATCCCTATTCTTAATTAAATGTGCGAGCATATCTGGAAACTGATCTTCGTTTGGTCTTGTTTCAATCTGAATACCTACGTTTGCATGAGTCATAATAAGTGCCGATCTACCAATTCTATGTAAGCCTACCCTATCTTCTGCGTCTTTTCCAGAAGCCTTGGTTCGATTCAATTGTACGGCGCTCAACATTACGACATTATGAATACGACAAATCTCGTGTAAAGCTCCAGTTATCTTTCCGAGCTTAAGCCAATCATCCTCATCACTCCCTTTTTCATCATCCATGATTCCTAAATAATCAATTATGATGATATCGGGCGTAAAACGAGTCTTGGCATCCTCATATAATGCTTCGATTTGAGAGGCGGTTGCACCGCGTGGAAGATCGATAATTTCTAATTCGTGAGGATAATTCTTGATGAATTGTAAGGCAGTTTTTAACTTTCCGCGTTGCTCTACATTGAACTTTGTTTTACCTTCTTTATTGACGGGGTTTCTAATCAGATTAGATGGAATACCAGAAAGACAAGCGTACATACGATCACGCATTGAGCGTAGCGGCATTTCGAGCGAGAAATATAAGACGTTAAATCCTTTACTGAAATTATCTACCTGCTCTATTTTATTACCTTGCATCCACATCTGAATAGCAAGATTCATAAGAAGAATACTTTTGCCGGACGCTGATTCACCCGCTATAAGAATAAGCTCTCCGTTATTAAGACCGCCAGTTGCCTCATCTAAAAAACTATATCCGGTTGCTATTCCCTTGTTGAAATTGGGATTAGAAAGTTTGGCATTAAACTCATCACGAAAGATATCTACGGTCTCCTTAAGGGTTTTCCGATCATATGCTTTTGTTTGATTAAGTGATTTGATGTTGAAGACAATCTTCTGAATATCAGAAAGATATGCTGAGACATCTATCTTCTCATGGTTGTCTCTGGCTTTTAGCAGCTTATCTGAAAGTTTTGAGAGTTCTAAATCCGCATATCTTCCTTTCAGCTTAGAAAGATCGTGTTTATATTCTCGTTCATCATAGGCGAAATCTTGAACTATTTTCCAGGTTTCGGCAAGATGATTAGATAGGGTTTTATTTTTGGTTGATTCGAGAAGAACACGAATAGTCGGAACATCACCATAGATTTTTATGTGATTGACAATGGTTGTCGCAAATTGCCAAATTGGAGTCGCAAATAACTTAGGATCTCCATCATTAACGAAATCGAGGGCGTGTTTTTTGTTGGTCGTAATGGTTTTAAGAATTGAGAGATCCAAATCGTCGTATGTCATTTATTGCCTTTCCTAAAATCATCACCAAGAACAACAAATACCTTAAGATACCCTTTCATCAATGAGCCTAGGCTTTCTTTCAAAGAACCATTAAACATTTCCAACGGATTGGGAGAGTTAGTGCTCATAAAAAGCGGTAATTTATTCTGGGCTCTTGTTCTAAGAACACTCTCTAATGTTCTACCATATAAATCAGAAGCATTATCTGAGCCAATATACCTCTGATCAAATTCATCAATAATTAAAAAATCAGCTTGTATAAGTTCTTTACGGGCTATGTATTTGTCTTCACCGGAAGTTAGAACATTGACAACATCAGATAGGGTTGTATAAAGAACGTTATATCCACAAATGGCTGCCTTTTTGAGAATGCAAGAAAGGCTCATTGTTTTTCCGATACCGTATGAACCCGCCAAAAGATATGATGTCCCCGCCGTATACGTCTCACTAATATCGGCAACAATTTCATTGTAGAGATTGAGAAGTCGTGGATCACCGACGAAATCTTTTTCCATACGAAGGTCCCAATACTCGAGGCCTATATTAGCTTCGTGGAAGCGATTATAGACCACATTCTTTAGCGCACATTTTGGACAAAGACCATCCGAAATGCTTTCAGTCTTAACATCCTTTTTAGAACAGATGGGACATATCCTAATAACAGAAAGAAGTTTTTCTTGCAGCTTTCTCATTGGTATGTTATTAAGAGATTTACTTCTGGAAAATTGATCCATATTGGACTCCTTTTATGCCAGAAGATGGAATATGCTCTCTAATCTTATTTGAGACAATCTTCTTTTCTTCTTCAATCATCATCTTTTTCAATTGGGCAAGTTTCTTTATTCGCAATGATTCTTTGCTTGGTAAAGCTTGAACTTCCTGAAACTCTTGTTCTAATACATATAATTGCTTTGGAGGAGAAGCAATCTCTTCAATCATAATCTTAACTGCCATTACATCTTGAACATTTGAAATGCAGAAAAAGCTTCTTCCATCATCGGTTTTCAGTGTCGCTTGTTTATCGGACCATTCTTGGACAAAACCTTCGACTTGAATAGAGTTATAGAAAATGGCCTTAACATACTGGCCCTTTTGTGGTATCATAGTTTCTCCAGGAGAGAAAAGTCAAAATTGATATTGCTTAGAAAGCCAATTATGTCTTTATATTTGGCTGGTGGATCTTGTTCTTCTTTATAAGCTGAAAGGAAGAAGGCCAAATCTCCGTATGTCTTAATTCCATCCCATTGAGGGCTTCCTGGAAGAAGGAGATTATTTGACCTTGTAATTTTTGGAGCAAGGAGGAAATTGACCTTGTAAAAATTGAGCGCATCTTCATTGGTTAAAAACGAAATGGAAGTAAAACGTCGCTTGGCGCCCTTGATTTTTTCAGAGAAGATCCAATCAATATATCCCTTGAGGATAACTGGGTTAGAAGATAACTTCATCGATAAAGCATTGACTCGAAATATCTCGTAGGATTTATTGGGGGTCGGATGATTGAATTTGAATTGGTAATCGACATTGAAAGCTGCTTTGTATTTCTGACAAAAATATGCTAGGACGTGAATCGATTTCCAATTGACCAAATCAATGGTTTCAATTTCTTTGAAACGCTCAAAAAACTTCTTGTACTTCTCATTTGGTAATGCTGTCAATTCTATATCTTTTTCCTTTTTAGCCATCAATAACCTCCAGAGTAAGATAATCACGGATAATTTACTGTCAATGCTCATCAATTTGTTTTCAATGCTTTAGCATTTCTTTGCATTTGACGACTTTAAAACCAATTTCCGATTCATATGTTTCGCATCTAATTATGGAATGGTGTTTCAAATGTCTAACCTGATCATAGAAATCAATAACTGCTGCAATTGTTTTTCCAGGAAACTTACGAATGACCCTTCCAATTCGTTGGCAAGATCTGATATAAGATTTGCCCGAACCGCATAAAATGAGGGCATTTAGTAATGGCAGGTCAATTCCCATATCGAAAATAGTGCTTGCAAGGACAAGGTTGATTTCTTTATCGATAAGCATTCGTTTGACTTCGGTTCTTCTTTCTAATGAATCATCACCGTAAAGCATCTCACATTTAATATCTGCATCTTGAAACAATTTGAGCAGAATCTTGCCGTGCTTGATTTGTTTGAATAGAACGAGAGGGGTATAATTCTTATTGACTAATGTCTTGGTGGCTTCGAGGATTAGATTATTGCGCTGATCGTTCTCGACGATATACTCTTTGTAAATGGTCGGATATGTATCTTCCGAAGCAAATCTTCTTCCTGGAACCGCAATGAACTTGATAATTGGTTGTGCCAATATTCCTCGGGCTATCAATTCTGAAGCGGAGACATCTACAATCTTCTCACCTAAAAACCCATGTATGACTAAATTTGAAATATCTTCTCGAAAGGGAGTTCCAGAAAAACCATATATATTCTCTGGGTCGATATGTTTGTAAATCTGCTTAATGGTAGAAGTTGCTACAACATGAGATTCATCAAAGATATGCAATTTAGTTGCGGTAAGCATTTTCATTATCTTAGCAGCAGAGGTATCGTCAATGTCTTTTTCTTGACTCTCATCTTCATTATCCGCCAAGACATTTTTGAGATTCAATGAACGACCAATGGTCCAAATGGTCGCGATGTTTATTCGTTGAATATCGCAGACACCATTTCCAATATAACCAATTTTCTCATCGAAAAGCTCAGAATAGAGATCGTGAAATTGCTTAAGAAGATCTAATCCAATGACATAAATAATGGTTGGCTTATTAAAACGAGCGGTAATTAAAGCGGTGCAGGCAGTATTATGGTTAATGAATCCTTGAGAAACAAAACTATGTGTTTCGGGAACAACAAAGTCATAATTATCAGAGAGCGTATCTTCAATATTAGTAATTGGCAAATAGTAATAATCACTATTACAAATATAACAAAGATCATTAATGACCGTCTCAATATTTGTTGATAAATTGCCATCTTTTATCAGCTTGTTTTTATACCAATTAACAAATGCTAGCAATTTTTCTTTGGATGGGCGCCTCCACCATTGATACCACGATCTTAAAGTGCCAAATTTAATTGGACTTTCTTGATACAAAGATTTTCTTGAATACAATCGAAAATATTCATTGATCAATATCTCTATTTTAGATTGTTGATTTGGCACAAGATTAGTATTTGCGTTATTACATAAATTGATATCGGCACAATCTTTTAATGCCTCATTGATTTTTTTGAATTTATGACCATTTGAATCTAATCCAATTTCTCTCATAAAAACGGGAATAAACTCTTTATAGATAGTCAATTGATGGCTATCTTCGTGAGTTGTTTTTTTAAGTCTTCGGCTAGACACTATACCATAATTAAGTAGGATTAGATGAATTTGATCTATAAGCTTTTTGTTTGATAACGCCAAACAAACACAGGGTCTATTATGATCATTTTCTATCCATCCATCTGTTTCATATATTCCTCTTATAAGCATAGCTAAAGGCTCTTTTTTTAGCATTCTTATTTTTGGTGGAAGAGTTTTATGAATTGATTTATGATACCCAAAGCCATAATCAAATAATTTTCTGCGATATTCAGAATTATTAATCACCACATCTGTAGCTTTGCTTTTTCCACTAACTAATTTATACTTAATTTTTTTACTATTAAGATAAGAAGTGGCGAAATCAAGTATATGTGAATCCATATTGGTTAATTTTGTTTGACTTTTACCAGTCATACCACCATCACCAATAAGCAATCCATACCAATAAGCTTCGTCTAATGGTATTTCTTCTTTTCCAAACAATTGAGTATTAAATGATATTACCGAATAATCATTGACGGTCAAATCTTTTAAAGGCTTCCATATTATGTTTCCTTGCTCATTAAGAATTTGTATTTTATGATCTGGCGTACCAGTTAATGTAAATCCATATTCTGTTATAATCTTTTTTGCGGGGCCATATCCATCATAATACAATAATGATGATTTATCTAATTTGTTTTCGGTTAGCGGCGTTGCCAGATTCATTACAAGGCTTGCAATATCTCCAGGATTCATTTGATTTTGATTTGTCATTTCTTGCAATTCAGTATAATCTAACATCCCATATTCAGTTATGTGAAGAGAATATTTATCTGTGCATTTGCCGGAGCCCGTTGCCGATCGAACAATTCCCTTATCACTATTACAAGCCGCTTCAACAATTCTTTCTTGATAATCTCGTGGAACCATTCCCATCTCGACCAATTTAGCAGAAATATCTAATGGTTGATTTGCAATTAATGGCTTTCGGTGATCTTCTTCAACAAAAGAAACGCCACGAGAAATTAGATGCTCCCGCACTTTCGTTAGAAGGCCGGAATTGAATACCCCATCTTTATTGATGAGGTAATTCATTCCATTCCAGCCCCCATGTTGAAATGCAGGAGAATATTCAATTCCCACCTCTTTATAGGAAAGAAACGTTTTTAGTGAATTAAAGATGGGTTTGTCAATCGTTAAAAACTGACAATGCTTGTTATTGAGGGTGATGAGCTTGTTGTCCATAATCACCCTATATCGTCGTGCAGATTTATTTCTTGAAGAGGTTTGAAAAGAAATTGGCTATGCCAGAAAAAAGTCCAACGGTATCCGGATCGTTATTTACTCCGGGCGGTACAACTTCGGAAGGATCTGCTGCCGGAATTGAGAGAATTGATTGGACTGGCGGAGGCGTCGAAACGGCCGGAGCCTGGTAAAGGCTAGCCGCGAAAGCCTGTAAATCGGCTAGGCTTCCCATAAATTGATCGTGGTCGATGTTGCCATTGATACCAGGAAGATGCAAAATTGAATCTCCCGACGCGGCTTGATCTCCGCTTCTTTGCCAGAAACGCCAGCCCTTATTGACCCAGGGTGCAGGAATATATGCTTTCGGTGAGTTTACGTACGCGGCAAGAAAAAGGGGATACTGACTAATTTTTGTTAATGATGCCTGATCTGCACCGTTAGAATATTGTTCAAAAAAGTATTTGCCAGTATAAATAATTGGAGTAATATTTGTTTTTTGTTTTACACGATCACACCAAACTAAAATCCAATCTGTAAATGCATTACCAGATAATGAAGATGTTTCAATATCGAGCATCATTATATCGCCGGAATTTAAATCACCAGTAGATAAAATCGTATTAGCAAAATGATCTGCCTCTAATATTGCCGAATTTTGATTTCTTGCGAATGCATAAGCTCCACGAATTATACCACATTTTTTAATTCCGGCCCAATTATTCTTAAACTGTGGATCAATGTGCCCTGTCCCTTCTGTTACTTTACAAAAGGCAAAAGAAAGATAATTAGTATTTTTAACTACATTCCACTGAACGTTTCCTTGTGCTGAGCTCACGTCGATTCCATCTAATAAGTCATTCATTATTGTCCTTTACAAATTTATTAATTTCTGATAAAAACTTATTAGAAAGATAACTTTTTAATTTTTTACCGTGATACGCCCTACCATCAATTTCCAATAAATTGACATCATTATCATTACAATAATTACGTAAACATTCATCTCGCATTTTTTGTTTTTCAAAAGCTCTTAATGCCATTTCATCTGTCATAGATTGATGAAATTTTGTTGGTTGATAATGCTGAGCGCCGTTATATTCTACAAATAAATTATGATCCAATAAACAAAAATCTATTCTTTTATTCATATTACTAATGGAAAGCTTAATGCCAAATTGTTTTTCAAATCTAATATTATTGTCCTGCAAAAATTTTAAAACAATAAGTTCATTTACATTATTCTGACATGATGGGCATCCGTGAATAATTGGAGATAAATGATTTCCTGGAGTTTGTTCGAATATGCCGTGAGATGAGCAAATTATTTTTACTTTAGTTTGATTATTAACATAAATCACTAAAGAATAGTCATATCTATCACCATGAATAATTTTTGCTTTTTCAATAAATCGTTCTAATGTTAGCTTTTTTGATCCGCCACATTCAGGACACCCATGTTTTTTAACTAAATGTTCTTTTGGTGTCTGTTCAAACAAGCCATGTAATGGGCAAATTATTTTTATCTTTATGCGATTATTAACATAAATTACCAAAGAATAAATATATTTATATCCATGAATTGTTTGCGCTTCTAAAATAAATTCTTCTAATGTTCTATGTTTTTTACCACTACAAGCCGAACACCCAATACCTTTAAAATGACTAAAAGGAGCTTGCTCAAACAAACCATGTATTGAACAAATTATTTTTACTTTTGTTGTTGGGTTTATATAT
>ODAK010002476.1_pt1 | contig 19477 bp, 15 predicted proteins | sample 1539591 | NCBI WGS metagenome assembly ODAK01 (sample SAMEA3539303, study PRJEB22396) | soil metagenome | biome: tundra; feature: field; material: soil | place: USA | collected 2010-05 | depth 0.15 m | reverse complement strand
GAACCCACGACCCCTTGGTTCGTAGCCAAGTACTCTATCCAACTGAGCTACAGCCGCGCGAACCGAAAATTATAGCAGCGGCCCCTCGTCAGACGAGGCGCGCGGCGGTCTCGAAACAGCGTGCGGCGCGCGGCGAATCGCCCTCGCGCGCGGCGAGCTCGGCGAGCGCGATCCATGCCTTTCGGCGCGGCGCGCCGGCAAGCATCGGATCGTCGCCGGCCTGCTCGAGCAGCATTCGTGCCTTGCCCCAGAGGCCGCGCTCGGCGAGCGCCCGGCCGGCCGCGAAGGCAATGGCGCCATCGCGCGGCCAGGCGCGCGAGGCCGATTCGAGGCGCGGCAACCACTCGGCGCCGATGCCCGACACCGCCTCGGCGAGAGCTTGGGCGACGGCGCCGCGCTCTTCGCTGCCGAGATCGGTCATGCGGTCCCAGAAAGGGCGCAGCCAGGACCGCGCCTCTTCGGCAGCGCCGAGCCGCGCCGCCCGGCCCGCAGCGCGTGCCGCGATGAAGGGATCGCGGCGCTCGGCCGGATCGAATGCATTCCAGAGACGGCGCAGCTGATCGAGATCGTGCACCGTGTCGAGCGACTCGAAGGCCAGCGAACGCAGCAGCCCTTCGGCGGCGACGCGCGAAAAGCCCTGATGCTTGACGAGCAGACGCGCCGTCTTCAAGGCTTCGTGCGGCAGGCGGCCGAGGCGCGCCGCCTGCAGCTTGAGGCGCAGCGCATGGGTTCGCCGCGCGACGCCGAGCGGCAGCTCGCCGAGCAGCTGCGCCGCGCGCGGCGCGTCGCGATCGTCGAGCGCCCACTCGGCAGCAAGAAGGCGAGCGCCCTCTTCGGCCGAACGCGCCGCCGGGCTGTGCGCCGCGATCTGCAGCGCCAGGCGCAGCTCTTCGTCGCGCGAGGCGCGGTTCTGCAGCCGATGCGCGCTGCCGGCGGCGAGCAGATGGCCGAGCACCGTGAACTCGTTGTCCTGCGCCAGCTCGGGCGTCTCGGCCTGGATCGCCAGGGCGCGCTCCGCCGACTTCTGCGCACGCGTATAGCGGCCGCCGAAATATTGCGCCAGGGCATCGCGCAGGGCCGCCTGGCCCGTCCGGTCGCGCCGCGCGGTGCGCCATTCGCGCGCCCGCTTCGGCAGGCCGACGAGCGAGCTCACCGCCTGGATCACCGCGACGATGAGAAAGCAGGCGCCGATGAGGACGAGCAGGAACAGATTCAGCGACACGTCGAGCCGCCACGAGCCCCAGTAGAACGACGCCAGCCCGTCGTTGGTGCCGAGCGCCGAGGCGGCGACGACGGCGACGCCGAACAGGAGCACGAACCAGATCGTCAGGCGCATCGGCGTCGGGTTCCGTTCGCGCAGGCGGTCGGCTCTAGCGCGGCGCGCCCGCGGCGGCGAGGGCGGCCAGCGTGTCGTCGGGTCGCGCGATACCGGCCTGGTGCGACTGCTGGATCACCTGGCGGATCTGGTCGGCGGCGATCTGCGTCCGCTTCGAGCTGCGATCGAAGTAGCGCTCGATGGCGCCCTCCGACCACCTGAGGTCGCTTTGCGCCGCGTCGAACTGCCGCGCCAGCAACGCCAGCCGCGCATTGAGCAAGCGCAGTTTCAGGTTCTCGCGCAGGAAGAAGGTCTGGTCGGGCGCGACGAGCATCGCCTCGGGTTGCTCGATGCGCGTGATACGAACGAGCGAGCGGATTTCCGTCCAGACGTTGTCGGCGAAGTAGCGGACGGCGCGATTCCAGCCTCGCGAGATCCACTCGTCGACGCCCTCCGCGCTCGACGCCGCGGCCGCTGCCGAGACCGCGGCCGCGGGCGAGGTGCGCCTGTTCGCAGCGCCGGAGGAATCGCGGCGCGGCTCCGCCACGGCGAGCAGCGGCAGCTCGTCGATCATGCGCACGACCTCGTCGACCTTGACCGAGAGCGAGGCGACATCGGCGACGCTCGCCCCCTTGATACGGACGAGATCGCGCGCGATGGCGCGGCGCACCGGCTCGAGGCGGACCTGGTTGGCGCGCGCCAGGCGATCGTCGCTCTGCTTCAGCGTCGCCACGAGCGGCTCGGCGCTGCCGGTGAGCGCCGCCTGCTGCATGGCCGCGCGCAGGGCCGACTCGATGTCGGAGACGAGGTTCTCGTCGCGTGAGCGCGCCACCGACTGGATCAGATCCTCGAGCTGATCGCGCTGCACCGCGATCTCGTTGAGTCTTGCCTCAAGCAAGGCCACCTTCGCCGTCGCATCGCGCATCGAGTCCTGCGCCTGCCGGGCCAGGAGCGTCGCCTCGGCGACGCGGTCGGCGCTTTCCTGCTGCCGCATGACGAGCTCGCGCTCGGTGTCGCGCACGCGTTGATCGGCGCGCCAGGCAAAGACAAGTGCGACAACCGCGATGAGCGTGACGAGCACCACCGCCGCGCCCATCCAGCGCCACGAAAGATCGCGGCTCGGCGCGCCGATGCCGGTCGTGGGGGCGACGGTCGGCACCTCGGCGGCAGGCGAGAGATCGTCGTTCACGGTCGCATCGATTGTATGCAGGCGATCACGTCATCGAGGCCGGGGCGGGCCTCCCGAACCGTGGCGAAGCCCGCTTGGCGGGCCCGCGCGGCGATGCGCGGATGGGTCGCGATCGCCGCCGAATCGCCCCAGCGTCCGGTACCCGCATTCGCTTCGAGATGACCGATCGCTTCGGAGCTGCTGAAGAGCCAGACGTGGGCGCGCGGCTCGGCCGTCGCCGCGTCGACGACGCGGTGCGCCGCGGCGTCGAACGCAGGTGATCGCCGCGCATAGGCCGCCACCGCTTCGACGGCGGCGCCGGCTGCGGCTAGCTGCTCGGCCAGCCAGTCGCGGCCGCCGTCGCCGCAGACGACGAGGACGCTGGCGCCACGCCAGTCGCGTTCGCCGAGCTGCCGCCACAAGGCCTCGGAATCGAGCTGCTCGGCGTCTTCCGCCGGCTCGATGACGGCGGCCGGATCGATGCCGGCGGTTCGCAAGGCCGCTGCGGTACCCGGCCCCGGCGCCGCGGTGAGCACTTCGTTGGGCCACACCATGGTGGCAGGACGGGCGGCAAAAAAATGGAGCACGGCATTGACGCTGACAAAGACGACCAGCCGGCGCGAAGCCAGGCTGCCCCAGGCGGCGACGAGTGGCGCGACGTCGCCCACGCCGGCGATCCCGATGAGCGGCAGGGCGACGGCGTCGAGGCCTCGCGCCTCGAGTTGTCGCACCGCCGCCGCGGCCTGCGCTGCCGGGCGCGTGACGATGACGCGCGGCAGTCGCGCCGCGTTCACACCGGTCCCGGCAGTGCAGCGGCCGCGGCCGCACCGCCGAGATAGCTTGCGGCGCCGTGCGCGAGCAAGGCCGCGGCCGCGCGCGCACCGAGCGCCAGGGCGGCGGCTTCGTCGCCGGCCTCGCCTTCGACACGGACCCGCAGCAAGGGTGAGTCGTGCCGCTCGGGGTGGCCGACAACGGCGCGCAACTCGAGCGACATGCCCTGCCAGGCCGCATGCGCGGCGAGCGGCATGCTGCAGTTGCCGCCGAGAGCTCGCGACACGGCGCGCTCGGCCGCGACGGCCAGACGCGTGGGACGATCGCTGAGACGGGCGAGCCGTTCGTTCAATTCGGTCGAATCGAACCGCGTCTCGATGCTCAGCGCCCCCTGGCCGGCGCAGGGCAGCATCTCGGCCGGATCGAAGCGCGTGCGGATGCGCCCGGCCAGACCGAGCCGCACGAGGCCGGCGGCGGCGAGCACGATCGCGTCGTAGCGGCCTTCATCAAGCTTGCGCAAGCGCGTATCGAGATTGCCGCGCAATGACTCGACGCGCAGATCGGGGCGCAAGGCCAGGAGTTGCACGACGCGGCGCAGGCTCGACGTGCCGACGACGGCGCCCTGCGGTAGCTCGGCCAGAGACGCGAAGCGATTGGAGACGAATGCATCGCGCGGATCTTCTCGTTCGAGCACGGCGGCGAGCGCGAAGCCGTCCGGCAGGTCCATCGGCACGTCCTTCAGCGAGTGGACGGCGAGGTCGGCGCGCCGATCTTCGAGGGCGGTCTCGAGCTCCTTGACGAACAGGCCCTTGCCGCCGACCGTCGACAGCGAGCGATCGAGGATCTGGTCGCCGCGGGTGGTCATCGCGAGCAGCGAGACGGTGTCGCCGAAACGCTGTTCCAGCAAGGCGCGCACGTGCTCGGCCTGCCAGAGCGCGAGGCGGCTCTCACGAGTGGCGATAACGACGGGCCGGACCATCGTCGCATGCTAGCAGGCGCATCTCTTGCATCATGGAGCCCCCACGCTTGCGGCTGGCGCTGCGCGCTGCCCCCCAAGGGGCCGCGGCCGGGCTTGGGGAGGCCCGGCGCCCGGCCGTATCGCCATATCCCGGATCAGCACCATGAATCGAGAGAAGTTCGCGTCGAAAGCAGCCGCGGCGAAGAACGCGCCGCTGGTCGAAGACATCCGCCTGCTCGGCCGCATCCTCGGCGATGTGATCCGCGAGCAGGAGGGCCGGGACGCGTACGACCTGGTTGAGCGCGTTCGCCAGCTCTCGGTGGCATACCGCCTGAAGCGCGACGCGCGCGCCGGCCGCGCCCTCGACCGCCTGCTCACGCGCCTCTCGGGCGATCAGACCGTGAGCGTCATCCGCGCCTTCAGCTATTTCTCGCACCTCGCCAACCTCGCCGAGGATCGGCATCACCTGCGCCGGCGCGCCGTGCACGAGAGGCAGGGTCATTTGCAGCGCGGCTCGCTGGCCATGGCCTTCGAGCGCCTCGGGCGGCGCGGCGTGCATGCCGATGCGATCGCCGAGGCGTTGGTGCGTGCCTTCATCTCGCCGGTGCTCACCGCGCATCCGACCGAGGTGCAGCGCAAGAGCATTCTCGACGCCGAGCGCGCCATCGCCGGGCTGCTCGCAGCACGCGCCGCGAACGCGAGCGCGCGCGATCTGGCCCGCAACGAGGCGCTGCTGCGCGCCCGCGTCACACAGCTCTGGCAGACACGCATGCTGCGCACGGCCAAGCTCACCGTCGACGACGAGATCGAGAACGCGCTCAGCTACTACCGCTCGACCTTTCTCGAGCAGATACCGATGCTGTACCGCGAGATCGAAGAGGCGCTGCCCGGCCATGCCATCGCGCCGTTCTTTCGCATGGGCAACTGGATCGGCGGTGACCGCGACGGCAACCCGTTCGTCACGGCCGAGACGCTGGCCACGGCGCTGGCGCGGCAAAGCGAGACGGCCTTGCGCTGGTATCTCACGCAGGTGCACGAGCTCGGCACCGAACTCTCGAACTCGGCGACGCTGTCTGCGGTGACGCCGACGCTGCAAGGGCTTGCCGACCGCTCGGGCGACGCAAACCCGCACCGCGAAGACGAGCCCTATCGGCGGGCGCTGATCGGCATGTATGCGCGTCTCGCCGCGACCTTGCAGGTGCTCACCGGCACCGAGGCCCTGCGCCACGCCGTCGCGCCGAGCACGCCCTACGCATCGCCGGCGCAACTGCTCGAAGACTTGCGCACGATCGAGGCCTCGCTCGCCCAGCATCACGCGCAAGCGCTCGTCGCACCGCGCCTCGCGCCACTCGTTCGCGCCGTACAGGTCTTCGGCTTTCACCTGGCGACGGTCGACCTGCGTCAAAGCTCGGACAAGCACGAAACCGTGATCTCCGAATTGCTGCAAGCGGCCCGTATCGAAGCCGACTACGCGGCCCTCGACGAAGCCGCGCGGCGCCACCTGCTGCTCGGCTTGCTCAACGACACGCGCAGCCTTCGCGTCGTCGAGAGCGAGCGCGCCGCGGTTTACACGGAAGGCTGCCGCCACGAACTCGCGATCTTCGAAACGGCGGCGGCGATGCTCTCGCGCTACGGCCGCGAAGCGCTCCGCCACTACATCGTCTCGCACACGCAAAGCGTCAGCGACCTGCTCGAGGTGCTCGTTCTGCTGAAAGAGGCGGGCCTCGTGCGCGGGCGGCTCGACGATGGCGCGACCGCGGCGCTCATCGTCTCGCCGCTGTTCGAGACGATTGCCGACCTGCGCAGCGCCGCGACCATCATGCGCGAGTTCTATGCCTTGCCCGGCGTCGCCGCGATGATGCAGCGCTCCGATGCCGAGCAGGACGTGATGATCGGCTACAGCGACAGCAACAAGGACGGCGGCGCCTTCACGAGCAGCTGGGAGCTCTATTGCGCCGAGATTGCCCTCGTCGAGGTGTTCGATGCGCTGCGCAGTTCGCACGGCATCACGCTGCGCCTCTTCCACGGCCGCGGCGGCACGGTCGGCCGCGGCGGCGGCCCGAGCTACGAAGCGATCCTCGCCCAGCCGCCGGGAACGGTGAACGGGCAGATCCGCCTCACCGAGCAAGGCGAAGTCATCGCCTCAAAATACGCGCAGCCAGAGATCGGCCTGCGCAACTTGGAAACGCTCGTTGCCGCGACGCTCGAGGCCACCCTGCTGAAACCGACGAAAGGCGCGCCGAAGAGCTTTCATGACGCGGCGCGGCGCTTGAGCGAAGCCAGCATGGCCGAGTACCGCGGCCTCGTCTACGAGACACCCGGCTTCGCCGAGTATTTCTTCGGCGCGACGCCGATCCGCGAGATCGCCGAGCTCAACATCGGCTCGCGCCCGGCCTCGCGCAAAGCCACCGGCGCCATCGAAGACCTGCGCGCCATTCCCTGGAGCTTCAGCTGGGGCCAGTGCCGCGTCGCCCTGCCGGGCTGGTACGGCTTCGGCTCCGCCGTCGACTCGTTTCTCGGCGAAGGCAAGGCCCGGGCCACGCAGGTCGCGCTGCTCAAACGCATGGCGAAGGAATGGCCGTTCTTCGCGACGCTCGTCTCCAACCTCGACATGGTGATCGCCAAGAGCGACCTGGCGATCGCCGCGCGCTACGTCGATCTCGTCGGCGACCGCAAGCTCGGCCGCCGCATCTTCGCCCGCATCGAGGCCGAGTGGCAGCGCACGAACGACGCGCTCACCCTCATCACCGGCGAAAAGGACCGACTCGCATCGAACCCGGCGCTGGCCCGCTCGATCGAGCACCGCTTCCCCTACCTCGACCCGCTCAATCACCTGCAGGTCGAGCTGATGCGGCGCTATCGGCATTGCCGCGCCGACGACCCCGGTATCGAGCGGCTACGGCGCGGCATCCACATCTCGATCAACGGGCTGGCGGCGGGGCTGAGGAACACCGGCTGAGCGCGCCGCGGTTCCGAACGCCGCGAGCTTGACGCGCCGGCGCGGTACTGGCACAACCCGCGCATGGCCCGGCCCAGCAGCTTTTTCGTCGCCGCCGGTTTCTTCCTGGCGCTGGCAGGCACGGTGCGGGCCCGCGATGAAGAGCGGCCCGTCGCGACGGCGATCGCCGATGCGATCGAGAGTTGCGTCGACACGTCGGCAATCCGCTTTCGCGTGGAAGACCGCAGGGTGCTCCTGGAAGCAGGCGACACCGCTGCCGTCAGCGCGGCGATCGTGCGCCGCTATCCGATGATCGAGCAGGACGCAGGACGGGCTCGCGCCGCAGCGCCTCGTGCTCTGGCGGCACCCACAATTCGGCTGGGTCTACGTCGCCTTGCTCGTCAATCCGTCGAAGCCCGGCGAGGTCTGCTACACCGCGACGTTCGGCGCGAACAGGTTCGATCTGTCGACGGCGCTGATCGAGAAGTACTTCGGCGTCGGCACCGCGAAGAAGTGAGACGCTCGTTCAACGGGTTGGTGGCGCGCTTGCTGAATACGGAGCAGGCGCGGCCGAGGCAGCGACCTCCTCCTGCCGAGCTTTCTCCTGGCGCTCGGCCAAGGCCTCTCGATAGTTTGCAGCCAGCAGCTTGACGGGTTTACCGGATGCCTCGATCGTGCGTCGCAGCGACCCGATCTCGCCGTATCGAGCTACGTCGTGAATGCGTTCGAGTTCGCGGCGCACGTTCTCGCATCCGTGAGAACCGTCGACCTGCGACATTTCGTGAGGAAAGGCGTTGAAAAGCGCGTCGCGTTCTTCTTCGATCGACTGGATTCGTTCCGCCGGCCAGCCGAGGCGCTTGGCCATGCTGGTGCCGATGTTGCGTTCCAGCAGCGTCGTCGACCGATCGATAAGAAGCTCGGCAACGCGTGTGCAGGTCTCGCGACGATTGGCATCGACGAGCCCGTTGGCACCGCAATACTTCGTTGCCGTGAAATAGTCGATGGGAATGGCCGCGTCGACACCGATTGCTTCGACCTCGAGATAGAGTGCACCGAGCAGATGCGCCTCGCCGGGCGGCACATGATCGACCAGGATCGACGGCAGCGTTCCGCAGCGCGTGTCCATCCGTTCTGCGCTCGCAACGTGAAACATGGCGTCGTCGAGCGCCGTCGAATCGTGCCGCTTCTCGGCCTCACCTGCGATAGTCAGCCAGGGCATCGCGTTCGACGGATCGAGGCGAGCCCATTGCTCGACGTTGACGAGCTGGCAAGAGCCCGGCGCTCTCGGCTCAGACTGGCGGCACGCTTGATACGCCCAGGCGTAGACCTGAGGATCGGTCGAGCCTTGCGCCAAGCGCGCGAGGGCTGCGCGATGCGGTTCGGCGGCCTGTTGCCGGGCGTCGGCCGATTGGACACATGCATCGCCAGCTTCGCATCCCTTGGATGAGAAGCTGGCGCCAACGCTTTGAAGGAAATGCGCCGCCGCCTGCGCGCGCTCGTCACCGCTGGCCTCCATTGCCGCTAGCGTCGGCGCCCTCGTGGCCTCGATCGCGCGACGCTCGAAAGCTTCGGCTTCCTCCTTGGCGACCTGACCGTCGGCGCCGAACTTGACCCAGGCACCACCGCACATCTGCACTTCATCGTCCGCGGGCGGCGATTGGCTGACCACGGCAGCTTCGGGCGCACTCGCAGACCCCGCGCTCGAGGCGGGCGTGACGACAGCCGGAGACGGATTCGCAAGAGGCGCTGTCGCAATCGCCGTCGGTTCGCCGACAGCGTCGAGCACAACCCGCACGACGAAGACAGTGATGGCGGACGCCGCGAGCCCGACTGCGACGCGACCGCGCCTTGTTCCGATCCAGCGACGATGCTCGCTCGCTTCCACGGAAGCATTGTCTCGACGCGCCGCGAGCCGCGTGTAACCGTCTGCTGCGATGCGGCCGGCGCCCTACCGCCCCGCCGCGACCAGTGCCTCCCGCACCGCGGCCACCTGCCTTCGCGAAACCGCGAGCCATTCGCCGACAGGCGCCATGCACACGGCCCAGCTTTCGCTGCCTTCTTCCTCGGCATCGCCGGCGAGCGCACGGCGTTCGAGGGCGCGCACGGCGCGCTTGGCAACCAGCGCATTGCGATGGACTCGAAGGAACCGGTCGCCCAGGCGCTCCTCGAGCTCGGCGAGGGAGTCGTCGAGCACGTGCGTATGCTCGGCGGTGCGCAGCGTCACGTACTTCAGTTCGGCCTTCAGGTAGAGCACGTCGGTCACCGGCACGCGAATGACGCGGCCGCGATCGCTGACGACGATGACCGGGCCTTCGTCTTCCGCTTCATTGGCGGGAGCAGCCGGCGGCAAGCCCAGCGCCAGGCGCTGCGCGACTCGGCGCAGCGCCATCTGTAGCCGCTCGCGCTTGACCGGCTTGGTGAGGTAGTCGATCGCCTCGAGATCGAAGGCCTTGAGTGCGTGCTCGGCATGCGCCGTGACGAAGACGATGGCCGGCGCCGGGCTTCGAAAGCGCAACTCGGCGGCGAGCTGCGTACCGTCACGGCCGGGCATCTGCACGTCGAGGAGCAACAGGTCGCAATCGTGCTGCGTCAGCCAGACCATCGCCTGCGCGCCATTGGCCGCTTCGCCGACGACGGCGCAGCGCGGGTCGCTGCACTCGGCGACGAGGCTTTTCAGGCGTAGGCGGGCCAGCTCCTCGTCGTCGACGAGGAGCACGCGCAGCGGCTGCCGGGAACCGGCGAATTCTGGGGACGTGGGAACAGCGCTCATGGTTGAAGGCCCTGGCTCACAACGGCACGACGATCTGGACGCGAAAGACATCGGCTTCCAGCCGGGTGTCGAACTGGGCGGCGACGTCGTGCATCAGGCGCAGACGCTCGCGAACATTCTTCAGTGCCATGCCGTTGCCGGGCCGGGATGGCACGGGCGGAACACTGTTGGCGATCGAGAGCACGGCGCGGCCGAGCTTGACCTTGGTGCGGATGCGGATGACACCGCCTTCGGCCGCCGGCTCGACGCCATGACGCACCGCGTTCTCGACGAGCGGCTGCAGGATGAGCGGCGGCACGCGGGCGCTGCCCGCCTCCGGATCGAGCTCCCAGCTCACGTGCAGGCGGCTGCCGAAGCGGGCCTGCTCGATATCGAGATAGCGTTGTGCGAGCTCGACCTCCTCGCTCAGCGACACCGATTCGACGCTGTCGCCGATGGCGACGCGAAAGAGCTCGGCCAGGTCTTCGAGCACGCCTTCGGCGCGCGCCGGGTCGAGGCGCACCAGCGTCAGCGCGGTGTTGAGCGTGTTGAAGAGGAAATGCGGGCGAATTCGCGATTGCAGCTCGGCCAGCCGCGCCGTCGTCTCGGCCGGCAGCGTCGCCTTGGCGCGCAGGCGCAGCCACAGGAAGATGGCGGCTGCCATCGCCGCGCCGGCGAGCGGCGGCCCGAAGCCGACGAGAGCACCGAGCCCGGAGGCGGTGGCGTCGGGCAACAGGGCGGCGATGAGATGGGCAGCGGCCCAGGCAGCCGAGGCCCCGAGGCCGAGGGCGGCCAGCCATTGCGCCGCCGCCGGCGCCGCGGCGAGCGGGCGCTTGAGGGCGCACAGGGCGATCAGCCACATCAGCACGCTTGGCAGCGCGACGCTCGAGCCGGCGGCGACGAGGCCGAGCCAGATCGCGAAGGCACTCGCCGAGAAGATCATGCCGATCGCCATGACGCCGTGCACGAACAACAGCGCGCGCAGCACGACGCCGACGTGGCAGACATCGAACGCCGAGTCGGGCCCGGCGCGACGCGGCAACTCGGGCGCGGCCGCGATGTCGAAGGCGGTCGCGCCGAAGCCGGTCGAACGAGGTTCGGCGCGGAGCACGGCGCTCATGCGGCGATGGAGGTCGCCGATAGAATTGCAGCAATCCTGGCGGGGCGCATGGGCGAGATTGTCGCCAACCGCCGCCTCGCCGTGCGCCGGAATTATGGCGATGCCGACGCCGATGTGTGACGTGCGCACGCTTCACCGACACTCCCCGCCAGCCATGAGCAATCAGTTCGAGAAGAAATCCGAGGCCTGGTCGGCGCTTTTCTCCGAGCCGACCAGCGAGCTCGTCAAGCGCTACACGGCGAGCGTGGCGTTCGACCGGCGCCTCTGGCGCGCCGACATCGCCGGCAGCCGGGCCCACGCCGAAATGCTGGCGATGCAGGGCGTCATCGCCGCGGCGGACCTCGCCGCGATCGAAAGCGGCCTGGCGACGATCGCCAGCGAGATCGAGATCGGCAGCTTCGAATGGCGCCTCGACCTCGAGGACGTCCACCTCAACATCGAAGCCCGCCTGGTCGAGCTTGCCGGCGACGCCGGCAAGCGCCTGCATACCGGCCGCTCGCGCAACGACCAGGTCGCGACCGACGTACGGCTCTGGCTGCGCGACGAGATCCGCACCATCCGGGCCCTGCTCGCCGACCTGCAGCTTGCGCTGGTCGGGCTGGCCGACAAGCATACCGAGACCATCCTGCCCGGCTTCACGCACCTGCAGGTGGCGCAGCCGGTCTCGCTCGCGCATCACCTGCTCGCTTACGTCGAGATGTTCTCGCGCGACGCCGAGCGCATGGGCGAGGTCTACGCCCGGACGAATCGCCTGCCGCTCGGGGCCGCGGCGCTCGCCGGCACGAGCTATCCGCTCGATCGCGAAGCGGTGGCGAAGGCTCTCGGCATGGACGGCATCTGCCGCAACAGCATCGACGCAGTGAGCGACCGCGACTTCGCGATCGAGTTCACGGCTGCGGCCGCACTGTGCATGGTGCACGTCTCGCGCTTCAGCGAGGAACTCGTGCTCTGGATGAACCAGAGCTTCGGCTTCATCGAGCTGGCCGATCGTTTCTGCACCGGCTCTTCGATCATGCCGCAGAAGAAGAACCCCGACGTGCCCGAGCTGGCGCGCGGCAAGACCGGCCGCGTCGCCGGCCACCTGATGGGCCTGCTCATGCTGATGAAGGGCCAGCCGCTGGCCTACAACAAGGACAACCAGGAAGACAAGGAGCCGCTCTTCGACAGCGTCGATACGTTGCAGGACACGCTGCGCGTCTTCGTCGAGCTCGTTCCGGGCATCGGCGTGAAGGCCGAGGCAATGGAAAGCGCCGCCGCGAAAGGCTATGCGACGGCGACCGACCTGGCCGACTACCTGGTCAAGAAAGGCGTCCCCTTTCGCGATGCACATGAAGCGGTCGCCCATGCGGTGAAGCACGCGATCCAGCAAGGCATCGCCCTCGGCGACTTGACGCTCGAGGCGCTGCAGGGCTTTCATCCGGCGATCACGTCCGACGTGCGCGGCGTGCTGACGCTGCGCGGATCGATCGCCTCGCGCACGGTCGAGGGTGGCACGGCGCCGGAGCGGGTGAAGAACGAAATCGCGCGACATCGAGCCCGGCTCAGGCGCTAGCACTAGGCCCAGCGCCTGGCCGGAATCGAAGCACTCATATCCTTGCGCAGACGAACGATGCAAGGTCGACACGTAGTACAGGCCTTGTTCGCGCTTGCTGCCGCGGAGTTGCACCCTCGATCTTCGCGCAGAGCGGCTCAGAGCAGCCCAAGCGCAAGCCCGATCTCGGCGCCATCGCCGAAGGCCGCTATGTCCGTAACGTGATCTCGGACTCGAAAGGCTCGTCGCACCCGGACGTGAGGCTGACGATCACCCGTACCGGCGTGAACCATGTCCGCATCGCCCCCGACTATCCGCGCCTGCCGGTCGTCGAAGTCGCGCTGAATGCGCCGCGAGCGCCACGACCTTCGCGCCGAACGCCCGCGATGCCGGCACCTTGAAATGCGCGTCGAGCGCCGGCCCGTCGGCCCAGCGCTCGAAGAAGATGATCCTCAAGCCGTCGTTCGCATCGATCGTCACGCCGTGCTCGAGGCAGCCGAGCTCGGCGCGCGAGCGGGCCACGTGCCCGAGGCTCAGGGCGCGCAGTTCGTCGAAGGTATCGGCGCGAGCGTCGATGGTGCGGGTGACGATGAGCATGAGCGAACGCCGAGTCTGCTGGAGTCTGCGATCCTAGCGGCGCAAACCGGGGCGACACCATAGTCCGCCTTCACCCTGCGGCGGGTCGTCCCAAAGCTGGGGCGCCGACTGCCGATCACCTCACGAGGATCATTGAATACCGCTCGTCGACCCCTTGCCGAGCGACCACGATCCGGAGATCGCGACGCTGGCGCGATCTTCCGGTCGGGGGCAATGCACCCGGTCTCAGTCGGGCAAGGTAGCGGCCGGCTCGAACGGGGCGCGGTAGAGCCAGAGCGGGCGGCCGTCGGCACAGGGAAACACCCGTGTCGAGCGAAGCGAGTCGACCTCGAACTCCAGGCTCGCCAGCCAGGCGCCCGGGCGCAGTTCGCGCGCTGCCTTGTCGGCGGCGGGCTGCATGCTCTCCGGCCGCTGGAACAGATAGACGAGATCGCACGCCGACCAGTCGACGGCCCACATATCGGCGCGGCGAACGCTGGCGAACGGGCAGCGCCAGGCGCAAAGCAGTCGCAATGGCCAGCTTCGCTCTATGCCCGCCAATGTCGCCAGCGGGAATTCGCGACGCAGCTCGACGAGCGCATCGCCAAGGCCGGAACCGGCATCGAGCACGGCCGCGTGCTCAGGCAGCGCCAGGGTCCGGCCGAGGCCGGCCAGGGCGCCGCGAGGCGTCGGAAAGATCGGCGCGTCGCGCCAGGCGCTGACCGGATAGACGAGCGCGAGCGCCGCCAGCGCGGCGAGCCAGGCCCAGGCCGGCAAGCCGCCGCCCGAGCCCGACGCGGCGAGCGAAAGCGGAAAGCCTGCGCCCATGAAGACGCAGCGCCACGGCGTCGTTCCTGTCGTCGCGAGCAAGCCGGTGAGCAGCGCGGCGAGCGCCAGCGCCAGCGCGGGAGAAACCGCGAGGGCACGCAGCCCGACGAACGCCGACCAGCCGAGCGCCCAGCCCACGAAGGCCGGCAACGGCCAAGCCATGAGGATCCGCCATGACCCTGCCGGCACCGGCCGGGCGCCGGACCGCCGCCAGCCCGGCCGCGCCCCCTCGGGGGGCAGCGAACGGCGTGAAGCGCCATCGGGCACTAGTAGTCGCGCAACTTGACGCGCAGGCGCGCGATCGACTGGCTGTGCAGCTGGCAGACGCGAGACTCGGTCACCTTCAGCACGGCGGCGATTTCCTTGAGGTTCATGTCGTGCTCGTAGTACATGCTCATCACGTACTGCTCGCGTTCGGGCAGCACCTTGATCGCCTCGATCAGTGCCGAGCGCATGCGATGGTCCTGCAGCTGCGCCAGCGGATTAGCCTCTTCGTCGGCGACGTGGCGATCGAGAAAATCGCTGTCCCCATCGGCGCCGGACATGTCCTCGAGATAGACGAGCTGCGTGCCGCGAACCTTGCCGAGCAGCTCCTGGTATTCGGCGAGCGAGATGCCCATCTCCTTGGCGATCTCGCTTTCGGCCGGGGCCCGGCCGAACTGCTGCTCGAGCTTGGCGACGGCCGATTCGATCGAACGCTGGTGCTTGCGAGTGCCGCGCGAGAGGTAGTCGTTGCCGCGCAGCTCGTCGAGCATGGCGCCGCGGATGCGCTGCGTCGCGAAGGTCTCAAACTGCACGCCCTGCGCGGCGTCGAAGCGCGAGAGCGCGTCGGTGAGGCCGATCATGCCGACCTGGATCAGATCGTCGATCTCGACGTTGGCCGGCAGCTTGGCGATCATCTGGTGGGCCAGGCGCCGGACGAGGCCGCTGTATTGCTTCAGCGTCGAATTGAGGTCCAGCCGGCCTTTGGCGGTGTACATGGCAGCTCCGGAGATCATGAGAACTCGACGCTGGAACGCCGAGCCGCGTTCGTTGCCGAAGAAGAGGCGGCGCGGTCTCGACGTTCGCCACGAAGCCGCTCGGCGACGAGGCGGCGCAGGTCTTCGCCCGGCGCTTCCGCGGCGTCGCCGGCGGGATCGATGCGCGCCGAGGAGCGCAGCACGCCGCCGAAGAAGATCTCGGTGCACGAGGCGAGCTTGATCGCGATGCGTTCGGCGCGCGGCGATTGCGGCGCGGCACCGAGCATGAGATCGAAGACGACGAGGCCGGCGCGATTGGCGAGCAGCTTCATCGCCGCATAGGCATGCGTCACGCTGTCGGGATGATCCTCGGCGAGGACGATGGGACACGGCGCTTCGCTCCAGGCGGCCCCGGCGCGCTTTTGCGAAAACAGGCGGCAGAGCTCCGGCGAGCTGGCGTGGACGAGGACGACGTCGCAGTGCGGCGCCCCTTCGGCGATGCGTTGCAGAAAGCCGCGCGTCGAGCCCGAGGCGTCGACGAAGCGGATCGGCAAGCCTCGCGCCGCGAGGTACGAGACGCGATCCGACAGTCGCTCGATGCACTGGCCAAGATCGACGAGCGCCATCTCGCCGGCCTCGCCGGCGCGCTCGGCGGCATCAACGACGAGCGTCGTCGCCTGGCGCTCGGCGAACGCCGTGCACAGCCGCTCGAGCATGACGCCGCCGAATGCGATGTGCGGGTTCGAGACGACCGGAATGAAGCGCACACGGGTGTGTGCGAACATCTGGCGCAGGCCTTCGGCCTGGTCGTTGCGCGGATCGATCGGCAGGGTCATGGCTTCGGCGATTGGATGGGCGACGCGACGAGGCTCATTCGGCCACGGTCGCGGCACGTTGCGCCGTGCCATGCGGCGCCGCGAAGACGAGGTTCATCTCGCTGGCGTCGAGGCGCCAGGCCGAGCTTCCGCCGCCGCGCAGCGCCCGCTGCACCAGGGCGCCGGACGAGAGGTGATGCCAGTCCTCCGGCACGCGCTGGCCGTTGGCGATGCCGACGATCTTCAGCTTGTGGCGGATCGCCGCGTCGAGTGCCGGCCCGAGCTTGACGGCTTCGTCGAGCTTGCTGAGGACGACGCCGGCGCAGGTCGCGGCGCGATAGGCGACGATCACGTCTTCGATCGTCTCGCCCTGCGAGGCGGCGTTGACGACGAGCAGGCGCTCGATCGCGCGGTGCGACAGCATCTCGAGCAGCTCGCGCGTTCGGGTGTCGCGCTGCGCCATGCCGGCGGTGTCGATGAGCACCATCTTCTTGGCGCTGAGCAGCTCGAGCAGGTCTTCGAGCGAGGCGCGGTCGTGCGCCGTGTGCACCGGCACGCCGAGGATGCGGCCATAGGCGCGCAGCTGCTCGTGCGCGCCGACGCGGTAGGCGTCGAGGGTGACGAGGCCGAGGTTGCCCGCACCGTGGCGGGCCGCGAAGGCGGCGGCGATCTTCGCCGTCGTCGTCGTCTTGCCGACGCCGGTGGCGCCGATCAGCGCGTAGACGCCGCCCTGGTCTTCGAGCGCCGGACCGCTGCCTTGCGATTGCAGGTTGCGCTCGAGAACCTGCGCCGCCCAGGTCGCTTCGTCGGCGATGTCGGTGCTCAGACCTTCGACGATCTTGCGGATCAAGGCCGGCGAGAAGCCGCAGTCGAGCAGCTTCTGCGACAAGCGCGCTTCGGCCGGCCGCCGCTGCAGCTTCTCCATGAAAGCGAGGGCGCCGAAGCGCTCTTCGATCAGGCCTTTCATCGAGCGTAGCTCGCTCAGCATCTCGAGCCGCTCGCGCTGCGCGTCGGCAGCGTCGAACGACGCCGTTGCCGACGCAACGCGAATCGGATCGGCGGCGGCCGGCGGCTCGCGCAAGGCTTCGCCGGCGCGCGAGGGCGGCGACCGGTCAGCCATGCGCTGCTCCAGGATGCCCGCGGCGTCGCTCGTGCGGGCCGCTGCCGCGGCGGCTGCGGCAGTGTAGATCTCGGCCGGCGTCGCCGAGCGTTCGCCCGGAAATTCGGTCTCGCCGTCGATGCGGACGTCGACCCGCCTGCCCGCGTCGTATCGGGCCGGTGGTGTCGCGGCCGACGCTGCGTCTTTCTGGAGCGCCGCCTGGCGGCGCCTGAGCATACGGTTTCGGACGTAGTCCTGAAACGAGAGCGTGCTCATCTCGAGCTGCTCCGTGTCCTGCTCGACGCTCGTCGATTCGAGCTCCGGCTCCGCGCGCTGCCAGGCCGCGAACGGCGGCTCGCCGGCCATCGCTTCAACCTGGCGCATGCCTTCGGGCGCCATCGCGAGCACCTCGACGCCGGCGCCACCCGGCTTGGTCGAGAGCACGACGGCGTCGACGCCGAGCGCCTCGCGAACCTGGCGAAGGGCTTCGCGCGAGGTGCGCGCGGAAAAGCGTCTGACGTTCATGTTGCCTCCCGCCGAGCCGTCTCAAGGGAGACACGCCCCCTGCGGGGGAGCAGCGAACGAATGTGAGCGTGGGGGGTCATGTCGCTGCTCCGATGATCGAGCCGATGCGGATGGAATGCGTTTCAGGAATCTCGCTATGCGAGAGCACCTTGAGGCGCGGTACGGCACGCTTGAGAAGCCGCGCCATCGGCGCGCGAATCATGTCGGGCACCAGGAGGCAGGCCGGATGGCCGAGGTCTTCCTGGCGCTTGGCCGACTGCGCGGCGCTCTTGCTCAGCGTGTCGGCCACGCCCGGGTCGAGCGCGGCGCCGTGCGGCGAGTTGAGGGCCTGCGTCACCATGCGTTCGAGCTCCGGCTCCATGGCGATGACCTCGAGCTCCTTGGTCGGGCCGTAGATCTGCTGCACGATCGAGGGCGCCAGATGGACGCGGATACGCCTGGCCAGCTCGGCCGGATCGGTGACCGTCGCCGCGAACTCGGCGAGACACTCGACGATCGAGCGCATGTCGCGGATGTGCACGCCTTCTTCGAGCAGGAGCTGCAGCACCTTCTGCAGGGCCGCGATGCCGACCATCTTCGGGACGACGTCTTCCATGAGTTTGGGCGCCAGCTTGGTGACGTGCTCCACGAGCTGCTGCGTCTCGACGCGGCCGAGCAGGCGCGCGGCGTGCAGTTGCATCAAGTGTGAAAGATGGGTGGCGATGACGGTCGAGCAATCAACGACCGTAAAGCCGGCCATCTGCGCCGTTTCGCGCTGGCGATCCTCGATCCAGGTGGCCGGCAGGCCGAAGGCCGGATCGGTCGTCGCCGTGCCGATGAGCGGCGTCGTCGCGCCGCCGGGGTTGATGGCCAGCCACATGCCCGGGAAGGCCTCGCCTTCGCCGACGATGGCGCCGCGCAGCGTCAGGCGATAGGCGCTCGGCTTGAGCTCGAGGTTGTCTCGGATGTGCACGGGCGGTGGCAGGAAGCCGACGTCCTGCGCGAACTTGCGGCGCACGCCCTTGATGCGCGCAAGCAGGTCGCCCTGGCGGTTCTTGTCGACGAGGGCGATGAGGCGATAGCCGACCTCGAGGCCGAGCGTGTCGACCGGCTGCAGGTCGTCCCAGGTCGCTTCGGCGTTGGCTTCGGGCGGCGGCGGCGCCGGCTTGGGTTCGTTCTTCGCGCGCTGCTGCCGTTCGTGGAGCAGCCATGAGCCGTAGCCGAGCCCGGCCGCCAGCAGGAGAAAGACCAGGTGCGGCATGCCCGGGATCGAGCCGAGCACGGCGAGCACGCCGCCGACGACCGCGAGCGAGCGCGGCGACGAGAACACCTGCTTGGTAATCTGGCTGCCGACGTCGAGATCCTTGCCGACGCGCGAAACGACCATCGCCGCCGCTACCGAGATGAGCAGCGCCGGAATCTGCGCGACGAGCGCGTCGCCGACGGCGAGCAGGATGTAGCTGTCGGCCGCCTGCGAGGCGCTGAGGTCGTGCTGGGCGACGCCGATGACGAAGCCGCCGATGATGTTGATGAAGAGGATGAGCAGGCCCGCCATCGCGTCGCCGCGCACGTACTTGCTGGCGCCGTCCATCGAGCCGAAGAACTCGGCTTCGTCGCCGACCTCGGCGCGCCGCCGCTTGGCTTCGTTCTGGTCGATCAGGCCGGCATTCATGTCGGCGTCGATGGCCATCTGCTTGCCGGGCATCGCATCGAGTGTGAAGCGGGCGCCGACCTCGGCGATCCGCTCGGCGCCCTTGGTCACGACGACGAAGTTGATGACGACGAGGATGGCGAAGACGATCAGGCCGACCGCGAAATTGCCGCCGATCAGGAAGTGGCCGAACGATTCGATGACCTTGCCCGCCGCCGCCGTGCCGGTGTGGCCCTGGAGCAGCACGACACGGGTCGATGCAACGTTGAGCGACAGGCGCAGCAGCGTCGTCAGCAGGATCACCGCGGGGAACGCGGCGAAGTCGAGCGGCCGGACCATGTAGGCGGCGACCATCATCACCATCAGCGCCATCGCGATGTTGAAGGTGAAGAGCAGGTCGAGCGCGAACGGCGGCAGTGGCAGCACCATCATCGCCAGGATCATCACGAGGACGAGCGGTGCCATCAGGGCGCGGATCGCCTTCGCGTTCGGGCC
>ODAK010002474.1_pt1 | contig 19483 bp, 17 predicted proteins | sample 1539591 | NCBI WGS metagenome assembly ODAK01 (sample SAMEA3539303, study PRJEB22396) | soil metagenome | biome: tundra; feature: field; material: soil | place: USA | collected 2010-05 | depth 0.15 m | reverse complement strand
TGCCAACCCACGACCTGATCGTCATCGGCGGAGGCCTCGTCGGCGGCGCCATCGCCTGGGGCGCGGCCCGGCAAGGCGCGTCCGTTGCCCTGCTCGACGAGGGCGACATCGCCTTCCGCGCCGCCCGCGGCAATTTCGGCCTCGTCTGGGTGCAGAGCAAAGGTGCCGGCATGCCGCCCTACGCGCACTGGACCCGCCGCTCGTCGGAGTTGTGGCCAACCCTCGCCGCCACGTTGCGACAACGGACCGGCGTCGACGTGGGCCTCCGTCAGCCCGGCGGCTTCATGTTCTGCCTCAGCGATGAGGAACTGGAAAATCGCGCTGCCCTTGTGCACCGCATGCACAACGAAAGCGGCGACATCGGCACCCGGATGCTGGACCGAAAAGAAGTCCACGCCATGGTCCCCGGCCTCGGCGATCGGGTCGTTGGCGCATCGTTCTGTCCGATCGACGGCCACGCCTCACCGCTGTACTTGCTACGCGCGCTGCATGCGGACGCCCAGTCGAATGGGGTCGCGTACAAACCCGGCCGCAAGGTGGACGCGATCGACGCCGCGCCGAACGACTTCACCGTCCGTTCCGGCACCGAACGGTTCGCCGCGCCTCGCGTCGTCATCGCCGCCGGCCTGGGATCGCGGGACCTCGCCCCGATGGTTGGACTTTCCATGCCGGTCACACCGTTACAAGGCCAGATCATCGTCACCGAGCGGTTGCCGCGTTTCCTGGACTACGCCACCCACGTCGTCCGCCAGACCGAGGAAGGCACTGTCATGCTCGGCGACAGCCAGGAGGACGTGGGATTCGACATCTCGACGAAAAACGCAATCCTGAAGGAGATCGCCGCCCGCAACCTCCAGGTCTTCCCGCGCCTCCGCGACGCCAACATCGTCCGCACCTGGGCCGCGCTGCGTGTGATGTCGCCCGACGGTTTCCCGATCTATGAGCAATCGGAACGTTACCCGGGTGCGTTCGCCGCGACCTGCCACAGCGGCGTGACCCTGGCCGGCGCGCACGCGTTCGCCCTGGCGCCGGCGATCCTCAAAGGCGCACTGCCCGAGGAACTCGACACGTTCCGGTCTCAGCGTTTCGGATGATCGTGGTCGAACAGAATCCGGTTGGCGGCGCCATCCAGATCCTCATATTGCCCGGTCCGCAGCGACCACAGGAAAATCGCCAGGCCACACCCGCCGAGGAAAAGTGAAGCCGCGATCAGCAACAGAATGACGTTCACGCGCGCACCCGGAAACTGTTGCTGATGACCAACAGCGACGATCCCGACATCGCCAGCGCCGCCAGCCATGGCGTGACAAACCCCGCCACCGCCAGCGGCACCATCAGCGCATTGTAAACCAGCGACAGGGCGATATTGCCGCGCATCAATCCCTTCGCCCGCCGCGCCGTGACCACCAGTTCGGCGATCGCCCCGAGACCGGCACCCTGAAACACCGCGTCCGCCAGCGTCTGACTGATGTCAGCGGCGGTGGCGGGAGACGCCGATACATGCGCCTCGGCGAGGCACGGCCCATCGTTCAGCCCATCCCCCACCATCAGCACACGCTCGCCCATCTGGCGCAGCAGCGCGACCTTCTCGACTGGGGAACATTCCGCTCGCCAATCGTCGATCCCGACCGCCGCGGCGATCCGCGCGACTGAAGCCTGACGGTCGCCGGACAGCAACCGAACCTTCAATCCGATCGCCCGCAGCCGCACGATCGTTTCGGCCGCGTCATGCCGAGGCCGTTCCGCGAATGTGAAGCGCACCGGTACCTTACCGGGCCGGCTCAGCCAGAGTTCAGGGGCACAAGCCCCATCATCAGGCGGCATTCCGACGAACGCCGCCGATCCCAACCGCATCGCGCCCGCCGCGACGCCAAGCCCTGGGTGTTCCTCGACCTGTTCCGCCATCGGCACGTTGCCGCTGGCGGCCACCAGAGCGCGCGCCAACGGATGCCGGCTGTGCGCGGCCAATGCGGCCGCCTCCCGTAACGCTATCGGATCGACCCCGTCCCGGACCAGCGCCGGCGATGGTTCGGTCAGCGTCCCGGTCTTGTCGAAGACAACGGTGTCGACCTCGGCCAACCGTTCCAGCGCCGTCGCGGACTTCAACAGGATGCCGGATTGGAACAACCGCGCCGTGGCGATCACCTGCACCGCCGGCACCGCCAGCGCCAATGCGCATGGACAGGTAATGATCAGCACCGCGCTCGCCGTCAGCAACGCCTGAGACAGTGGCGCACCACCCCACACATACCATCCCAGAAACGTCGCCAGCGCCGTCAGATGCACCGCCGGGGCGTACCGCCGCGCCACCCGGTCAGCGAGCACCACGAACCGGGACCGCCGCGCCTCCGACGCCTCGATCAGCCGGGCGCATTCCGCCAGCAGCGTCCCGTCCTCGGCCGCCGTGACCCGAACGGTCAGCGGCGCGCAAAGGTTCATCGTGCCGGCGAACACAGCGGAACCGGCAAGCACGGTGACCGGTAAACTCTCGCCGGTGACGAGGCTGGTATCGACCGAGGAACTACCCCGTTCCACCACGCCATCGACGCCAATTCGTTCGCCCATCCCAACCAGCACGCGCTCCCCCGGCATCAGCGACCAGGCTGACCGTCGCGCGGCGGTCCCGTCGTCCGCCAGCACGGTCACGTCGGTGGCGCGTAACGTCAGCAGCAGTTCAACGGTCGCGCGCACGCGGCCTCGCGCGCGGTGATCCAGCACGCGGCCGATCAGCAGGAAGAACAGTAGTGTCACCGCGGAATCGAAATACGCGTCCCGGCCGTGCGACAATGTCTGCGCGAGACTAAGTCCGGTGACCAGCACAACACCCAGGCTGATCGGAACATCCATGTTGGTCCGCCCATGCCGCAGCACCGCGATCGCGGACCGAAAGAACGGCTGACCGGCATAAGCAATCGCCGGCAACGCGATCAGAGCCGAAACGAGATGCAGCAGATCCCGTGTCGCCGGCCCCATGCTGTCCAGGAGGCCCGCGGCATCGCCAGCCCAGATGCCAATCGACATCAGCATCACATTGATCGCGGCGAACCCGGCCACCGCCAACGCCCGGATCAGTGCCCGGTCCGTATCGTCCCGCGCCGCCGCCAACGCCACCGGATCGAATGGCACCAGCCGATACCCCAGCGACTCGATACGGCCGACCAGACGCTCCGCCTCGGAGACGGGACCACGCCAAACGAGTTTCAGCCGCCGGCTGGTCATGTTGACCCGGCCAGTCAGCACGGACGGCTCGCGGCCCAGCACGGACTCGATCAACCAGACACAGGCGCCGCAGCGCAATCCATCGATCGCCAGCACGAGTTCCTTGCCGCCATCGGCGCGGGCGGTGACGAAACGGGTCAGGTCATAACGTTCGGATGGTTCAGGCCGAGGCGGCCGCTCGGCGATGCAACGTTCATAATACGATCCCAACCCCAACGACTGGATCGTATCGAACGCCGCCGCGCATCCTGGGCAGCAAAACCGCCGCCCCGCCAACGCCGGCAGCCCGCAATGCGCGCAAATGTCAGTTGCCGCCTCAATCGCACCCGGATCGAGCGCGAGCGCCGTCACCGAACCACGAGCCGCCGCGTCGTCATGAATTCATGCCCACCCGCGGTCGCCGAGAGCTCCAGATCCCACTGGCCTTTTTCATCCAGGACCGCGGCCCCGAGGTAACGGCCAGGCGATACCTCCGAAAACCGAACGTTCGTGGTGTGCTGATCGCCGAGCGGCCGTTGCGCGGTCGCCTCGATCGCCACGCCCGCCAAAACGTTGCCGGACCGGTCCGCCAGCACGACGACCGGATGACCCGCTTTGTCCACCTCGGCTCGCACGGTCCAACCCAGGGCGGCCTCCCGCTTCATGCGAGCGAGGATGGCATTGTAATTGTTGGACAGATCGAACCCGTCGCCGCCGGCGGTGCCCGGAAACGTACTGAGCGCCGAATACGCCATGAAGGAGTTGACGACGATCACCACGCCCATCGCCGCCGCGATGAACCACGGAAAGAACGGCCACAGATTCCGCGACGGCGGTGCCGCCTTACCATCACGCGCTTGCATCGCCACTACCTCCGCCGAACCGGTCCCATGAAGACCGAGTGATATACTGTCACTTCACCCGTCGCGGTATCCCGCAACGAAAAGTCGATCGGCTGCGATCCGTCGACCAAGGCCGCCGGCTGGCCGGCCACCATGATCCGGAACGTTCCGACACTGTCGCCGGGGACCGGCAAGCCCAGGGTTTCGGCCGGACCGAGTTGCTCGTTCGCCTCGGTCAGCATCGCGCCGTAGAGGCCTTGCGTCGTGATCTCGAACACCGCCTGAGTTGGCGACTTATTGACGATCTTCACGGTATAGCCGTCGCGGATGTCACCGCTCGCCAGGGTCACGAAAAGCGGTGCCCGGTCGTGCTGCACGGACAGGCCAAGCCCAGGCCGTAACGCCAGAGCAATGATCATGACGGCGGCGGCGAGGACGAGCGCGGAGAGGTAGGTGATGGTTCGCGGGCGGATCAATCGCAGCGGGACATGGGTGCCGGCCGCCTTCGCCGCCTGATCCGCGAGGGTGTCCCAGGTGATCAGCCAGCCTGGCCGGCCGGTCCGCTCCATGACATGATTGCAGGCATCGATGCACAGACCGCAGTTGATGCATTCCAGTTGGCTGCCGTCGCGAATATCGATCCCGGTCGGACAGGCGGTGACACAAGCGCCGCAATCGACGCAATCGCCGCCGGCGCCCGGGAGCCGCTTGCCTTGCGCCCGCGGCTCCCCGCGCCACGCCTCATAGGTGACGGTGAAGCTTTGCTCATCCAGCATCGCCGCCTGGAAACGCGGCCAGGGGCACATGTAGGTGCAGACCTGCTCGCGCGCCCAGCCGGCCAGAAGATAGGTCGTTGCGGCGAACAGAGCGGTGAACAGATAGACCGGGGTCGAGGCGGTACCATTCCAGAACTCGACCGTCACGGTCGGCGCGTCGACGTAATACATGATCCAGGCGCCGCCGGTCCAAAACGCGACGGCGAACCACACCGTGTGTTTCAGCCCCTTGCGCCAGATCTTGTCGAAATCCGTTGGACCCGAGTCGCGCTTCATACGTTCGTTGCGGTCGCCCTCGATCTCGCGCTCGACCCACATGAACAGGTCGGTCCACACGGTTTGCGGACAGGTGTAGCCGCACCACAACCGGCCAAACAGACTGGTGACCAGAAACAGCGCGACCGCGCCCATGATCAGCAGGCCGGTCAGGTAGAAGATATCCTGTGGCCAGAACTCGAGATTGAAGAACCAGAAGCGCTCATGGAAAATATCCAGCAGCACCGCCTGATTGGGCCGGCCGATGCCGCGGTTCCAGCGAACCCAGGGCAACACGTAATAGATCGTCAGGCAAACAATCAGCACGGCCCATTTGAACCGGCGCACCGGACCGTGCACTGATTTGGGGTAAACTCTGACCCGGTCGGCGTACAGGATGTCCTGGGGGTCGTCCACCGGCGGTGTGCCTTTACCCATGAATGACATAATGGAAGCTATTCTCCGCCGCCCAATGAGTGAACATACAGCGCCACGCTCTTGATTTTCGCCGCATCGAGACGAGCGTTCCAGTTCGGCATCACGCCCATGCGCGGATTGTTGAGCTGCGCCAGAATCGCGGCGCGATCATCGCCGTGCAGATGGGTTTTCGCCGCCAGTTTCGGAGCACCCACCTCCCGGTTGCCCTGGCCGGCGTCGCCATGACACACCGCGCAGTTCTCGGCGAACACGCGCTTGCCTTCGGCCAGGTTCGTCCCGGTACTGGGCAGGTCGAAGAGGCTCGCCGCGTAATCGGCCACCGCCTGAATTTCAGCCGGCTTCAGAATGGCATCAGCGCCGAAGCGCGGCATCTGGCTGTTACGCGCGTCGTCGAGTCCGCTGCGGATCCCGAACGTGACGGTCTGCTGGATATCCTCAAGCTTGCCGCCCCACAGCCAGTTACCCGCCGCCAATGCCGGAAAACCGAGGTTGCCGCCGCCGCCCGCGCCGTGACAAGGCTGGCAGTTCTCCGCGAAGGTGATGCGGCCAGCCGTCTGCGCCACCGCGAGCAGTTGCGGATCCTTGCGGATATCCGCGAACGACAGCGCCTTGATCCGATCCATCGCGCCGGCGCGCTGTTGCGCGATCGCCGCGACATCGGCATCCACGGCATCGCGCTGATAATAGCCGATGACCCCGTGGAAATAGCCGGTGATGCCCGGAAAGGACGGATACAGCACGAAATACACCATCGACCAGGCCACACAGGCCATGAACACATAGACCCACCATTTCGGCAGCGGACGGTTCAGTTCCTGGAGACCGTCCCACTCATGACCGGTGGTCATCTGGCCGGTGACGTCGTCTTTCTCGATTTTCGTTGGCACGGCGGTGCCTCCTCAGCGATCGTCTTGCAGGGGAATTTGACCGTCACGCTCGAAGCGCGGCCGGCGGCCTGGCCAGAACGTAAGCGCCATCAGCCCCACGAACGTGACCAGCATCAGCACGATCGAGTAATCGCGCAGCCATTGAATGATCCACATGACCGGCCCCTACTGATGCAGTTTTTCGTTGGCGGGGTCCGCGAAGTCGACCATCGTCCCGAGCACCTGCAGATACGCGACCAGCGCATCCATTTCCGTGACGTACTGACCATTGCCCGGCACGGCCACCGCCTTGGGGTAGCGCTTCAGCAAAGCCGCGGTATCGGCCGCCGGATCAGCCTGCGCCCGCAGGTCGGCCCCCGCATTGGCGATCATGTCATCCGTATAGGGCACGCCAACGGTTCGTTGCGCCTTCAGCCGCGCCGTCAGATCGTTTTGCTCCAACGGAGTATGCGCGAGGAACGCGTAATGCGGCATCAGCGATTCCGGCACCACGCTCTGCGCGTTGGTGAGATGCGCGTAGTGCCAGTCGTTGGAGTATTTGCCGCCGACCCGTGCCAGATCGGGACCGATACGCTTCGACCCCCACTGGAACGGATGATCATACATACTCTCGGCGGCGATGGAGTAATGCCCGTAGCGCTCCACTTCATCACGCAGCGCGCGGATCATCTGACTGTGGCAGACATAGCATCCCTCGCGCACATAGATGTCGCGGCCGCGCGCTTCCAGCGGGGAGTACGGCCGCACGCCGGTCACGTGCTCCACCGTCGTTTCGATGGTGAACAGCGGAATGACCTCCACGAGGCCGCCGATGGCGATGACCAGGACGGTGAACACGATGAACAGAAACGCGTTCCGCTCCAGGGTTTCGTGACGGATGAACATCGTCTTATTCTCCCGCCGGGACGGGGACGAATCCCACCGTCGTTTCGGTCGCCGTACCGCGCGCGGTACGGATCAGATTGTAAACCATGATCAGCGCACCGATCAGGAAGCACACGCCGCCGGTCAATCGGATGACATAGAACGGATGCACCGCGCTGACCGACTCGGCGAACGAGTATTGCAGGAAGCCGAACGCGTCATACGCGCGCCACATCAGGCCCTGCATGATCCCCGCCACCCACATCGAGGTGATGTAGAGAACAATGCCGAGTGTCGCGATCCAGTAATGCCAGGACGCCAGCCGGACCGAGTAGAGCCCAGTACGTTTCCACAGCGCCGGCACGAGGTAATAGATGGCGCCGAAGCTGATGAACGCGACCCAGCCAAGCGTGCCCGAATGCACGTGGCCGATGCCCCAGTCGGTGTAGTGCGACAGCGCGTTCACCGGACGGATCGACATGACCGGTCCCTCGAATGTCGACATGCCGTAAAAGCCCACGGCGGTGACGGAGAAGCGCAGGCCCGGATCGGTGCGCAACTTGTCCCATGCGCCGGACAGCGTCATCAGTCCGTTGATCATACCGCCCCACGACGGCATCCACAGCATCACCGAAAACGCCATGCCGAGATTTTGTGTCCAGTCGGGCAGCGCGGTGTAATGCAGGTGGTGCGGCCCAGCCCAGATGTACATGAAGATCAGCGACCAGAAGTGCACGATCGAGAGTCGGTATGAGTAGATCGGCCGGCCCGCCGCTTTCGGAATGAAATAGTACATCATCCCCAGAAAGCCGGCGGTCAGGAAGAAGCCGACCGCGTTATGACCATACCACCACTGGATCATCGCGTTCTGCACGCCCGAGGCGATGTTGTAGCTCTTGGCGGTGAAGAAGCTGACCGGCATCGCGATATTGTTGCCTATGTGCAACACGGCGATGGTCAGGATGAACCCCATGTAGAACCAGTTGGCGACGTAGATATGCGGCTCTTGCCGCTTCACCACCGTGCCGATGAACACCAGCGCGTAGAGCACCCAGATCAGCGTCAGGAACAGGTCCAGATGCCACTCCGGCTCGGCGTATTCCTGGCCCTGGCTGAACCCCATCACATAGGACAGCGCCGCCATGACGATGAAGAACTGGTAGCCCCAGAAAATGAAATTCGCCAGCGTCTCACCGCCGAACAAGCGTGCCCGGCAGGTACGCTGGACGACGTAAAACGATGTCGAGAACAGCGCCGAACCGCCGAACGCGAAGATCGCCGCCGAGGTATGCACCGGCCGCAATCGCCCGAAATTGGTGAACGAGATGCCGAGATTAAGCGCCGGCCACGACAGTTGCGCCGCGAGCACGACGCCCATCAGGAACGCGACCACGGCCCAGAATACCGCCGCGATCAGGAATTTCTTGACGATCGTTTCGTTATAGCCGTCCTCGGGCCATTGGCCCACAGTATCGAAGTGCCGCTTCAACAGGCCGAAATCGAATACCACCGCGAACGTGAGCAGCGACAGGCCGAACACATAAATTTCGTCGTCCGTCGCTCCGGCCGCCTGGATCAGGCCGATCAACCCGAGCGTCGCGACCAACAAGCCGATCGCCGCGTCCCCAGCTCGGATTCCGCGCATGTCCCTCTCCTTGCAATCTCAGCGCCTTAAACTGCTGGACATGCGGCGGTGCGGCATTGACACAGATCAACGTCTTCCAGTGCGGAACTGAGGCATAAGGGCACCCGTGTACGAGGCTCTGTCGCAATTCGCCGCCTGGTGCGGCACACCGGGCGCGGTCGGCGGCGCCGTTTGGGGCAGTGTCGCGGCGGGCATGCTGTTGGCTGGCGCGGCGGCCAGCCCGCTGCATTGCGCGCCCATGTGCGGCGGTTTCGTATTGGGCCAGGTCAGCGACCGCATGGCCCGGTTGCCATCAGCCCACCTGCGCGAATGCCAGCGGCTGCGCGCCGCGTCGCTGGCGCCGTATCACCTCGGCCGTCTCACGACCTACACCGCGTTGGGCATCGCGGCGGGCGGCGGTGGCTTCGCCATCCAACGTCTGGGCTTCAGCGCGGGCGTGTTCCTGCTGATCGGGGCGGCGTTGCTGGTGTTGCAGGCGGCGCGGCGATTGCGGCCCGGGTTCGCATTGCCGCTGACACGGACGTTGCTCGGGTATCCACTGGGGGTGGCGCTCGGGTTCCTGCCGTGCGGGATCCTTTATGCCGCGCTGGCGGCGGCCGCCGCGACCGGTTCGCCGTGGTATGGCGCGCTGGCGATGTTTTGTTTTGGTCTCGGCACGGTGCCGTCGCTGGTCGCGGTCGGCTTGTTCGGCGCGGCCGCCGGCCACCGGTTCCGTCGCGGCCTCACCGCGCTGACCCCGGCCGTGCTGCTGTTCAACGCCGGGCTGTTGACACTGCTGGGGGTCAGGCTGCTCGCCGGGTAGGCGTCGCGTCGCCACATCGCGGCCTCGCGTTTATCGTTGTTCGAGGTGGCCCCGATGCTTCGCGACCGGGAAAACTTCTACATCATGGCCGGCACGTCGGGGGCGACCTTGATCGGGTGGTTGTTCGTCGTCGTGACGCCTGGCGCCAATTGGACCACGTCGCCTGGCAAGCTCGGCCTTGACGCCTTCATCACGCCGACGCTTGTGCATTTTTGTGGCGTTTTGTTCATCGCCATGGCGGTTCTGGTGCCCTGGCCCTCGGTGTGGCCGGTCAGTATCATTTTCGGACCGTGCGGGCTGATTGGCCTGGCCTGGCGGGCCCACACAATTCGCATGAAGCACCGGCGGGATTTCGTTTCGCTGGGGTGGCAGGACTGGATTCCACACGCTGGCTTTCCGGCCCTTGGCAATGCGAGCCTGATCGCCGGCGTGACCGGGCTGGCCGCCGGGAAGCCATTCACGCCATACGCGATCGCGGGCGCCGTCACGCTCATTCTGATCGCCGGGATCAACGGGGCCTGGCACATCACGTTGTGGATCGTCAGGCATCGGGACGGGACATCGTGACCTGATCGCCGCGGTCATTCGGGATCGCGCGGACCGGTCACTCTCACTTCGCCCAGCCCAACAGCGCGTAACACGCCTCCGGCAGCCGAGGACGCGGCTTTGGCGGACCCGGCGGCGGCTTCGGCGCGTTGAGCTGGTCGAACCACCATTGCAATGACGCGTCACACCCATCGCCCGCTGGCGGTGGCGCCCGCACCACGCAATCCGCCTGCCCCGGCGGGCATTTGAACTCGATATGCATATGCGCCGCGTGGCCATACCAGGGCCTGATGAAGCGCAGCCACGAACGGTCGCCGGTCACCGTCCGGCAAAGCTGCTGCTTGATCGCCGCGTTGACCAGCAGCCGGTCCACCCCGGGCAGCGTCGCCGCCAGCCACAACAGCCGCACGACCGGCTCGCTCCACATCGGCGGATCGATATCGCGGTAATCCGGGCGCACCAGGCTGGCGATCCGGATCGACTCGCGCTGCTCGTCGTTCAGATACCCACGCATTCGCATGTCCAGCGCGACATCGACATCCAGTCCGACCTGATGCGACGCGTGGCCCCCAGGCATCGGCCCACCTCTGGGCAGCGAGATGTCCTCGACCAGCAAGGGCGGCAATCCGTTGGCGTGCGCCTCCCTGCCCAAGGTCGCGATGCCCTGGATGGTCACCGGCGCACCCCAGAAATGGCTGAGCGAACTATGGATGGTCTGGAAGCCGTCACCTCGCGCCGGCATGCCCACCGCGCCCGCGATGCAGCCGCCATTCGCGCCGCCGCCGATGATGTGCAGTGGCCCCGGCGCCGGAGGTCCGACCGGCCCATACTGCGCCTCGGCCGCGCGAGCCGACAGCAGGACAAGCCCAAACAGCAGCAGCCGGATCAGGATCAAAATTTCCGCTCGAACACCGTGATGACATCGCCGGGTTGCACCGGCGCTTGGCGTGAGGCTTTGCCCTCGACCGAGTCGCCGCCCACCGTCCGGACCACCGAAGCATAGCCCTCGACCGCGCGATAGGTGAAGCCGCCGGCCACCGCCGCCGCGGACACCACTGTCATGCCGGGCTGATACGGGTACTGGCCCGGTTTGTTGACCTCGCCCAGTACGTAGATCGGGCGATAGGTGGCGACCTCCACCGACACCGATGCCTTCTTCAGCATGTCGCCCTTTTTCAATGCCGCCGCCACCGCTGCCTCCAGTTCAGGCGGCGTTCGGCCGGCGGCCCGCACCGCGCCGGCCAGCGGCAGAGCAATCGTGCCCTGATCGCTGACCCGGAACTCCCCGGTCAGCGGATCCTCACCGTAGGTGATGATGCGCACCATATCGCCTGGGCCGAGCCGGTATTCGCCACCGGCCGACGATGGCAATGCCGGCAGGCCATGCCCAGGCGCGCAGCGTGACAACAGGATCGGAAGCAAGAGCAGCGGAACCAACAGGCGCACGAGAGGTCTCCATTTTAGGATGAACCGGCATTTTGAGGTGAACCGGCCAGGACAGATCGCCATCAGGGCCGGTTCTTCGCTCTGGCTCGCCGTCGCGGCACCGTTGCCTGTTCGTCATGGCCCGGCTCGTCCGGGCCATGACGAACAGGCACTGTGTCAAAAAGCCAGACCGTGACGGGAACCCGTAACGCCGACACATGGATGAACCGTTAAATCGTGCCGCGATTTTTTCCTGGCCCCGTTAACCGTCCATTCACGCCACCCCGGTAAGACAACCGTGTTCCCACAGGCTCCGGTCAGAACGCGGCGTGATCAGCGGCATGAGAGAGACACAACCAGACCCCGCGATCCGGTCGGCGCCTGCGAAAGGCCCGGCGACGCGCCCGCCGATTGGACGCGCACCCATGAGTGAGGTCATGCACATGCGTGCCACGATCGGTATTTTTCGCCGCCACCTGTGGGCATTTCTCATGGTCGCGATTTTGGTGCCCGTGTGTGCCTGGATCGCGATCCAGCGGACCACGCCGCGCTACACCGCCACGGGTTCGCTGCTCTACGAGCCAAGCGATTACAAGGTCCGGGAACTGGAGAGCATTCTTCGCACCGACCCGACCACGGAACTGGTCATGGCATCGCAGGCGGAGGTCCTGCAAAGCCTCAAGGTCGCCCAACGGGTCGCGGAGCGAGGCAATCTCTACGCGAACCCGGAGTTCAATTCGACACTGCGGCCACCTTCCGTCGCGCGCCAGGCGACTGATTGGGTGAACGCGCGGCTCGGCCGGCCAGCCAGCCATGACAATCCGGGCTCGACCTACGGACCGATGCCCGATCCCGGGCGGGACGCCACGATCCTCGCGGTGCATGGCGCATTGCACGCCGCGCCGCTGCACGCATCTCGCGTGCTGGAGGTGACGTTCTCCGCTGAGGACCCGCTGGTCGCGGCGGCGGCGGTGAACAACGCGATGGACATCTACATCAAGGACCAGTTCACCGCGAAGGCGGCGGCGGTCCGGCGCGCGACCATGTGGCTCGATGAGCGTGCCGCGGCGTTGCGCGCCGATGTGCGCAAGGGCGAGGACCGCATCGCGTCGTACCGCGCGGAACACAACTTCGCCCAGGGAATGCATGCGGGGCTGGACGCGGAGAAGATCTCGCATTTGAACGAGGATTTGATCCGCGCCCGGGCCGAACTCGCGGCGGCGGACGCTCGGCTGGACGCGGCGCGCGGACGGGCCGGCGCGGCGGCCCAGGCGGCGATCGCGGCCTCGGTCGTGCCGTTGCGCACCAATCTGGAACGGCTCACCGCGCAGGCGCAGGCGCAGACCGCGCGACTTGGGGCCAACCACCCGGATGTTGAAAGCAGCCGCCGTCAGGTCGTCGAGGCGCAACGGGCGGTGGATGCCGAAATCTCGCGTGTGGTCGCCGCCACCGATCAGGACCGCCGCGCGGCGAACGAGCGGGTGGCGACGTTGGAGCGCAATCTGCAAGACGCCCAGAAGGACGCCGATGCGGAAGCCCGGGCGCGCATCCCGCTGAATGCCATGGAACGCGACGTCGAGGCGTCCCGCACCCAGTTGCTCGCGATGTTGGAGCGGATCCAGCAGACCGCGCAGCAGCACGCGCTGGAAACGTCGGAGGCGCACGAGATTTCGCTCGCGCTACCGCCGCGGGAACCAAGCTGGCCCCGACCAGGTCCGATGATGGCGGCCGCCGCGGCGGCTGGGGTGTTGCTGGGGCTGATGCTGGTGCATTTGCTGCACCTGACGGATTCCACGCTGCACGGCGGTGAGGATATTCGAGCCCAGATGAAGCTGCCCTGCTTCGCCCTGGTGCCGGAACTGACGCGCCGCGAGATGCGAAACGCGCCGATCGAGGAATACGTCCTGCGCCGCCCGTTGACCGCGTACTCCGAGCAAATCCGTGCCGTCCGCGCCGGCCTCTGGTTGGGTGTGGAACGGCCGCGGGTGGTGGCGATCACGGCGGCGCGCCCGTCCGAGGGGAAATCATCGCTGGCACTGTCGCTGGCTCGATCGGCGGCGCTGAGCGGCGAGAAAGTGCTGCTGATTGACTGTGACATGCGGCGGCCTTCGCTCGGGCATCGGCTGCGGGCCGACCGCGGTCCTGGGCTGGCCGATCTGTTGCACGGCAAGGTCGGGCTGCCCGACGTACTGCACAACGATCAATTGGGCGCCCCGGGCGGTGGCATGCATTTCGTGCCGGCGGGCCATGCCAGTGGCGACACGTTCGGATTGTTCATGGGTGAGGAGATGGCGCGGCTGCTGATCGAGGCGCGGCAGCAGTATGCACTGATCATTCTGGATTCCCCGCCGGTGCAGGCGATCACGGAGGCACGCGTTCTGGCGGCGATCGCCGACGCTGCCATCTTCTGCATCCGCTGGCGGGCCACTCCGCGTGACGTGGTGAACTACGCACTGGAACTGCTGGAGGACGCCCATGCGCACGTCGCGGGCGTCGTCCTCACCCGGGTTGACCCACGCGCGCATGTGCGCTCCGGGTACGCCGACGCGGAGGTGTACCACCGCCGCTACAAGGCGTATTTTCCGGGGTGATCGGGATCATGGTTAAGGCTTCTGGCATCGTTCGGCGTTACGGCACGGGGCGATATTTGGTCACTGGTGGCGCGGGATTTGTCGGCAGCCACATGGTGGCGGCGTTGCGCGATCGGGGCGACGAGGTTGCCGTGCTCGACAATTTCAACACCGGGCATCGCGCCGCGGTGCCCCCGGATGTGCCGTTGATCGAGGCTGACCTCGGCGACGTCGCGCGTCTCGATGCCGTCCTGGCCGACGGCCCGTGGACCGCGGTGTTTCACTTCGCCGGCTGGACGCAGGTGGGTGAGAGCATGCGGATGCCGATGCGGTACCTCCAGGAGAACGCCGGCAACGGGATCAAACTGATCGATGCCTGCGTGCGGCATGGTGTGGATCGGCTGGTATTTTCCTCGACCGCCGCGCTGTTCAACGCGACCGACGACCGGCCGATCGCCGAGGACGCGCCGGTCGATCCGCAATCGCCCTACGGCGACGCCAAATGGATGGTCGAGCGTGCGCTGTACTGGGCTTCCGAGGTGCACGGCCTGCGCTCGGCGCGGTTGCGTTATTTCAACGCGGCGGGGGCTGACCCGTCAGGGCGGTTCGGCGAGGATCACCGGCCGGAATCGCATTTAATTCCGCTGGTGATCGACGCGGTGCTGCAACGGCGGCCGCCGTTGCAGGTGTACGGCGGCGACTATCCAACCGCCGATGGAACCTGCGTGCGAGATTATGTGCACGTCACCGACCTGGCCGAGGCGCATCTGCTGGCTTTGTCCCGGCTCGATACCGATCAAGGCGTCACCTGGAATTTAGGCTGCGGTACGGGTCATTCGGTTTTGCAGGTCATTAAATCTGTGGAACGAATTTCCGGCCGTCGTGTGCCACATCGGATCGCCGAGCGGAGACTCGGAGATCCGGCGGTCCTGGTGGCCGCGTCGGATCGCGCGCGCGCCGCCGGTTGGAGCCCCCGATATGAGGCGCTCGACGATATCGTGCGCACCGCGTTCGCCTGGCGCGAGGCGCATCCGGACGGTTATGGCACGTAACGTTTCCCAACCGTTATGGGGGCACGGTCTGCCTCTGATCGTCATCCTCGGGCCCGTGGCCGTCATCCTCGGGCTCGACCCGAGGATCTCCGTCAGCACACAACACGCCAGATCGCTTCGCGGTGCGATCCCGGACACGGCGGCTGACGCTCAAGGGGTCGAACCCGAGCATGGCGGCGTCGCGGCGATTTCAACCACGGGCACCGCGGAAGACTCGTGTCATGCCGCGAAGACCAGGCGGTGAGGCGACCTGTTCGACGATCGCCATTCATACCCTGGCTCATCCCCGCGTTGTGCGTTCCGTGCCTGATCTGGCCGGCGCTGTGGAACGGCTACCCGATCGTGTTCGCCGATACGGGAACCTACCTGTCGCAGGCGATGCATCGTTACCTGGGCTGGGACCGGCCGGTGTTTTACAGTTTCTTCATCTGGCCACTGCATCTCGCACTGACCACATGGCCGGTGATCGTGGTGCAATCCGGTCTGACCGTGCTGGTGCTGGACCTGACACGGCGCGCCTTTGACCTGGCGGCGTGGTGGCTGCTCGCGCTGACCGTGTTCCTCGCGCTGGCGACATGGTTGCCCTGGACGGTGTCGGAGCTGATGCCGGACCTGTTCACGCCGCTGTTCGTCCTGTCGCTGAGCCTGCTGGCGTTCTCCGCGACGCGCTTTCGCCTCTGGGAGCGCCTGGCGATCACCGGCCTGACCGCCTTCATGATCGCCACCCAGCAATCGAGCGTCCCGTTGGCGCTCGCACTGCTGATTGTTATAATTCCGTTACGATGGCTCGCGGGCCGTGCGAGGGTCCGGCTCGCCCGGTTCGCCTTGCTGGCCCCCGCACTGGCGATCGCCGCCCTGGTGCTGGTCAACACCGTCGGCTTTGGACGGATTTCGCTTTCGCCCTACGGCAACGTGTTCGTGCTGGCGCGGGTAATTTATGACGGTCCCGGTATGACCGTACTGCGCCGCGATTGTCCGGATCGCGGCTGGCGTCTGTGTCCCTACCTCGATCGTTTCCCGCCCATGGCGGATGACTTCCTGTGGGGCGAATCCAGTCCCGTCATGCTGGCCGGTGGCCACAAGGCGGTCTCCGCCGACGCGGACGCGATCATACGGGCGGCGATCGGCGCGGAACCCGGCCGCCTGATCGCCGCGACCTGGAACAATACGATCGAGCAACTGACTCGTTTCGACAGTGGCGACGGGCTGGAGAGCTGGAACGGACCGGCCGGGGCATGGATCGACAAAGATTTCCCCACCCGGGAACGCGCCGCGTTTCATGCCGCCAGGCAACAGTTGGGGACGCTGGAGGTGCCGCCGCCGCTCGCGCTCGTCCACCGGATCGCGGCGCTGGCCGGCATCGCCGCCGCGCTGGTGTTGCTGCCCGTCGCTTGGCGCCGGCGCCATGTCGCTACCTGGTACCTGACGGCCGCCTTGCTGGCATTGCCGCTGAGCGCCGCGATCACCGGCGGCCTGTCCGCGCCGCACGACCGGTATCAGAGCCGCATCGTTTGGCTGCCCGCCGGTATCGCGTTCCTCACCGTGCCGGCCCTGCGGCGGCGCCCGCGACGCGACAACACATGAACCGAGACGTCGTCTGGTCAGCGCTGGAGGCAGCGGGATCGGCCCTGTTCTCGGTCGCCGCCGCCTTCATCATCGCCCGCCTGATCGGGCCCTCAGAGCTCGGGATCGGTGCCACGGCGGCCGCCGTTCACGTGTTGCTCTGGGTCGCGGTCAATGCGTTGTTCGCGGACGCCATCGTGCAGCGCGACTCCATCGACGAGGCCACGCTCTCCAGCGGCGCCTGGGCCTCGACCGCGGTCGGCTGCGGCGCGGCCGCGGTGCAGGCGGGTTCGGGCTGGTTGCTCGCCTGGATGCTGGACGACACGCGGCTGGTGCCGATGGCGTTGCTGCTGGCGGTGCCGTTCCCATTCGTCGGCATGGGCGGGGCGGTGCAGGGCCTGCTGACCCGCCAGAGGCGATACCGGGCGCTGGCGGCGCGCACTCTGATCGGCCAGGGCGCCGGCATGGCCCTCGGGGTCGTCCTCGCCTCGCGGCACGCCGGGGCATGGGCTTTGGTGTTCCAGCAGGCGACGGGATCGCTGCTCGCGGCGATCGTGCTGATCATCGTGGCCCGGTGGCGGCCACGCGCGGTTTGCCGCTGGAGTGCGGTCGTGTCCCTGTTGCGCATCGGCCTGCCGTTGACCGCCAGCACCCTGCTACAGATCGGCCGCTATCGCATCTTCGCCATTCTGATCGGCGGCACCGCCGGCCCGACCGCTCTGGGCCAGATCCACGTCGCCTTCCGCCTGGTGGACACGGTTCGCGACATCACCTTCACCGCGATGTGGCGCCTGTTGCTGCCGATCCTCTCCGAGCACCAGCACGATGCTCCGGCGCTGCGGCGCCAGGTCGACCGCGTGCTGCGATTGTCGAGCGCCATCACGATGCCATTGTGCGGCGGCCTCGCCGTCACGCTGGTTCCCATGACGACAATGATCCTCGGCCCAACCTGGCAGGCGGCGGGTGCGGCGGCGGAACCGCTGGTTGGTCTGATGGTGCTGCTGGCGCTGATGTTCCCGTCAGGCGCCGCGCTGATCGCCGTCGGCCAGGCGCGCTTCACGTTGTACGCGAACATCGCGGGACTGGTGGCGACGGTGGCGTTCGTGCTCTGGATCCGCCCTGCGACGCCGTGGGCGGCGGTGCTGGTCTGGTGCGGCGTGCAGGTGCTCATCAGCCCCTACAGCCTGTGGGTGAACGCCCGGGCGCTCGGCGTGGGCTTGCTCCGGCCGTTGCGCGCGGGGGTCCCGGCGTTGCTGGTGTCAGGGGTTGGCGTTGCAGCGGCATGCGCGGCTGACGCGGGCGAACCGCTGGAAGCGCTCATCCGCCGCGTGCTGGCGTTCGTGGTCGTCGTGGTCGCGTGTGCCGTGCCGCTGCTTTGGACCCGGCGCGCGGGCTGGTTCACGGCGGGCGAGGCGGCGAAAATCGTGGGCCCACAGGTGTCGCGAGGCCAGTTTGTTCCTGGCGGCGGCGTGGCCGCGCGTCCTGATCGGAAGCCGCTTTAGCGGCGCGGTTCCGGGTTCAGGCGTGCGAGAACATCGCCCGCCCAGGGGTTGGCAGCCGTGCCGACAGGATCGAACCGGTGCGGGATTCGGTGATGAACAGGGTTTTGTTGTCATCGCCGCCAAACGCGACGTTCGTGGTCATCTCGCCGGCGCAGGTGCGAATGTAGTGCAGCGGCAGCCCGATGCGGCTGAACACCCATACCGCGCCCAGAGTTGGGTGGGCGACAACGACACCGCCGTCATCGTCGAGCGTGATACCATCGGGACCGGCACAGGGGAGTTGCACGAACAGGCCGGCTCGGCGGGCGGGGTCGTCGAGTTCGATGCGCCAGATCGCGTTGGCCCGGGTGACGGCGAGATAGAGCGCGTTCTCTCGCTTGTTGAGCACGAGGCCGTTGGGGCTTGGCGCGTTGGCGATGATGGTTTCCAGCTTGCCCGCGGCGGTGAAGAGGTAGACGTGGCCGGTGGAATCCTGGAGTCCGGTACGGCCCTGGTCGGTGAAGTACAGGTCGCCATTGGCCGCGAAATGCAGATCGTTCAGGCCTTTGAATTTTTGCCCCGCTTTCGGTCCGGACAGCAGGGTCTCGATCTTTCCAGTCGTGGGATCGAGAACCATGAGGCCGTTCTTGCGATCCGCGATGAACGCGCGGCCGTCTTTGTGGATCTTCAACCCATTCGGGATGCCGTCATATTCGACCAGGATGCTCCACTGCTTATCCGGCGTGATGCGATAAATCCGCCCGGCCTGGACGTCGACACACAGCAGGTTGCCATCGCGATCGACGGACGGGCCTTCGAGGAAGCCGGCCCGCCGGCCGTCCGCGCGTTTGGCGAGATGGTCGGGAATGCGGGTGAAGAGTTCGGAGGTGTGCGTTTGGGTTTGGTGGTCGGGGATCACGGGACGGTTCCTTTGGTGACATCACGCCGGGAATGAGGCCAGGGCTGTCAGCCGGTATCAGCGGTGGTGAGGCGCCATGATAATGCGGGTGGCCTCCCCTCCACCAGCCATCCATTTAACGATTCGAATTCGTTTGAGGGATTCGCCCAATGGAGACGATCGAGCGCGCGTGTTTCCACGGTGAGCTTACGCAGGATGTGTCGCATGGCTTCATCCATGG
>ODAK010002471.1_pt1 | contig 19485 bp, 16 predicted proteins | sample 1539591 | NCBI WGS metagenome assembly ODAK01 (sample SAMEA3539303, study PRJEB22396) | soil metagenome | biome: tundra; feature: field; material: soil | place: USA | collected 2010-05 | depth 0.15 m | reverse complement strand
GCGGCTACGGCGACTGGACAGGTCAGGAGATCAACAAGCTGGTCAAAGACCCGCTGTGGAAGGTGGTCCAGGCACACCCGAGCGCGGTGACGTTTCCGGGCGAGGGCGGCGAGGCGATGCGTGACGCACAGGTGCGCGCGGTCGACGCGGTGCGCTCGTGGAACGCAAGTCTCGGACCGGACGCGACCTGGCTCGCGTGCTCGCATGCCGACATCATCAAGGCTGTCGTGGCTGATGCCCTCGGCATGCACCTCGATACCTTCCAGCGAATTGTGATCGATCCCTGCTCAATAACTGTCATCAGATACACATCGCTGCGGCCGTTCGTCGTCCGCGTCAACGACACCGGAACGGATCTGGCCACCTTGCTCGCGCCGCCGGCGAAGGGCCGTAGGAGGCGCGCGAAGTCGCCCAGCAGCGATGCCGTGGTCGGTGGCGGAGCCGGCGCCAAATAAGCTCGTCGTATGCCCCGTCACATCTTTCTGTACGACCCACCCGATCGCTTGGTGATCGGCACCGTCGGGCAGCCCGGCGAGCGGACCTTTTTCATGCAGGCACGCAGTGCCGGTCAGTTGACCAGCGTGGTACTGGAGAAGGCGCAGGTCGCCGCGCTTGCTGAGCGGCTCGACCAACTCCTCGACGAGGTACTACGTGCATCAGGCGGGACGTCGTCGGTGCCCGCAGTCGCGCCCCTCGAACTCAACGACACGCTGCCACTTGACCAACCGATCGTGGAGGAGTTCCGGGTCGGCGCTCTCGGTCTCGGCTGGGATCCCGAAACCGAGCGGGTGATCGTTGAGGCGCTTGCCATCAGCGACGTCGTCGGGGACGACCCCGACGACGACAGCGATGATTCGACTGACCCTGCTTTGCTCAGCGACGACCACGCCGAAGGTCCGGATCTGCTGCGGGTGCGCATCACCGGCGGCGTTGCGCGCGCATTTACGAAGCGTGCGCTGGCGATTGTCGCGGCGGGTCGGCCGCCCTGTCAGTTCTGTGGTCAGCCACTGGATCCCGAAAGCCACGTGTGCGCGCGTTCCAACGGCCATCACCCGCACTGACGGGATCGCTGTGACCGAGCAGAGTTTCGAGCTCAGCGCCGCCGAAGTGCGGACCGTCTTGACCGAGGGTGACCTCGCCATCGAAGGCAGGCTCATCGACGCGTCGAACACGACGCTGTACGCCGTTGTCACGCACAGCGCGGTCTCGCTCACCTGCGTCTACAAGCCCATTGCCGGCGAGCGCCCGCTGTGGGATTTCCCGGACGGCACACTGGCCGGCCGCGAGGTCGGGGCGTACCTCGTGTCCGAGGCGACCGGGTGGGACGTCGTGCCGCCGACCGTCATGCGCGACGGACCGCTTGGTCCAGGTGCCTGCCAACTCTGGATAGACACAGACGGGGACGCCGACGTGATGGCGTTGTTGCACAGCAACCACCCTGGTCTGCGCCGCATGGCGGTGTTTGACGCGGTGGTCAACAACGCCGATCGCAAGGGTGGTCACCTGCTGCCGACGCTTGGTGGTCACATTTACGGTGTCGACCACGGTGTGTGTTTTTCCTCGGAGGACAAGCTACGGACCGTGTTATGGCAGTGGCGCGGCACTGCGCTGCCTGATGACGCGCTCGACACCTTGGCCGCGCTGCGCCTCGACCTCGCAAGTGACCTAGGCGCCCAACTCAAGGAACACATCACGCCGCGGGAAGTCAGCGCGATCAGGCGTCGGGTCGATCGGTTGCTGCGCGAGGGTCTGTTCCCGATGCCCGGCGACGGTTGGCCCGCCGTCCCGTGGCCGGCTTTCTAGCAGCGGCTGACTAGAGTTCCCGCATGCAGCCGTGGCCAGCACCGCAGGCGTCGACGTCCCTCGCCGGACTCCCCGGCGTTGGCCTTCTACCCACGGTCTGGGACACCGCGACCCAGTCCACGATGGCCGTCGGAACGGCAGCAGGCGCCTCGATCTATGTCTGCGGCATCACGCCCTACGATGCGACCCATCTGGGTCACGCGGCCACCTATGTTGGCTTCGACCTGCTCAACCGCGTGTGGCGCGACGCGGGCCTCGCGGTCGACTACGTGCAGAACGTGACCGATGTCGACGATCCACTGCTCGAACGCGCCGCAGTGACCGGCGAGACCTGGCAGGGCCTCGCTGCCCGCGAGATCGCGCTCTTCCACAGCGACATGACGGCGTTGCGGGTGCTGCCGCCGCAGCACTATGTCGGCGTCGTCGAATCGATCCCCACCGTCGTCAGCGTCATCCAGAAACTGCAGGCGGACGGCGCCGCGTACGACGTCGACGGCGACCTGTACTTCTCGGTGGGTTCCGCGGCCGATTTCGGCTCGGTCTCGCATGACGACCGCGCGACGATGCTCGCGCTATTCGCAGAACGCGGGGGCGACCCCGAACGGGCAGGCAAGCGGGATCCGCTCGATTCGCTACTGTGGCGGGCCGAACGACCGGGGGAGCCTGCGTGGGACACCGCAATCGGACGCGGTCGCCCCGGCTGGCATGTGGAGTGCACCGCGATCGCGCTGGAGTACCTCGACCCGCCCCTCGACGTCCAGGGCGGTGGCCGCGACCTGGTGTTTCCGCATCACGAAACGTGTGCCGCCCAGGGTGCGGTGCTCACAGGCGGACCGTTCGCGCGCAGCTACGTGCACGCCGGCATGGTCGGCTATGACGGCGCGAAAATGTCGAAGTCGCGCGGCAACCTCGTCTTCGTGTCGACGCTCCTGAGCGACGGCGTCGACCCGATGGTGATCCGGCTGGCCTTGCTCGCACATCACTACCGCAGCGACTGGGAGTACACGCAGGCCGACCTCGACTCGGCCGCAGCCCGCGTGGCGACTTGGCGCGCGGCGACCGCCCTGCCGACGGCACCCTCCGCTGACGGACTTCTCGCGGTTGTTCGCGAGCGCCTTAGTGACGACCTCGACGCCCCTGGCGCACTGGCCGCGATCGACGAGTGGGCAGCAGGGTCGCTCGCCGCCGCCACCGATGGGGGAGATGCGGCGGCGCCGGAGCTCGTGCGCGCGATTGCCGACATGCTGCTCGGGATCGCGCTCTAGGCGCGGTTGGAGTGTTTCGAGTCGTGTTCGTCGAGCCACAAATCCCGCCCAACACCGGAAATGCGATCCGGATGGTCGCCGCAACCGGCTGCGAGCTGCATCTGATCGAGCCGCTTGGGTTCGACCTCAGCGACTCCAAGTTGCGCCGAGCGGGCCTGGATTACCACGACCTGGCAACGGTGCGCGTACATGCCGATCTGGCTGCCGCGTGGCTCGCCCTCATGCCCGCTCGGGTGTTCGCGTTCACCGCGCGCGCGACCGATTCGTTCGCCGACATCGCCTATCAGCCCGGCGACGTCCTGCTCTTCGGGCCGGAACCCGACGGGCTTTCAGAGCAGGTTCTCGCCGATCCGCACATCACACAGTGGGTGCGAATTCCGATGCTGCCCGGACGCCGCTCGCTGAACCTGTCGAACGCGGCGGCTGTCGCTGCCTACGAAGCCTGGCGGCAGCATGGGTTTGCGGACGGTACTTAAGACGAGCCGTCGCGGCGGTGGCGTAGATAGCGCTCGAACTCGCGGGCGATCGCCTCGCCGCTCGCCTCGGGCAGCTCCGCTTCGTCTTTCTGCCGCTCAAGAGTTCGCACGTATTCGGCAACCTCGGAGTCCTCTTCGGCCAGCTGGTCAACGCCGCGTTCCCAAGCTTCGGACATCTCGGCCAGGTCACCGTACGGAATGGTTGTCTCAAGAACGTCTTCGAGGTTGCGCAGCAGGGCGAGAGTGGCCTTCGGGCATGGCGGCTGGGCAACGTAATGCGGTACGGCCGCCCACAGCGAAACCGCAGGCAGGCCGGCCTGGATGCACGCGTCGTTGAACACACCCACAATGCCGGTCGGTCCCTCGTAACGTGACTGCTCAAGCCCTAGGCGGCGGGCGGTCTCTCCGTCGACAGCGGTGCCGGTCACTGGCACCGGCCGGCTGTGCGGCGAGTCCGAAAGCAAGGCGCCGAGGTTGACAACCTCCTGCACGCCGAGACCGATCGCCGCCTCGATGATCTCGCCGCAAAAGGACCGCCAGCGCATGTTCGGCTCCAGGCCACGAACCAGCACAATGTCGCGCCGTCCCGCCACCGAGTCTGCGAGGGAGAGCCGCGTCGTCGGCCACGAAACGCGGCGACTCACGCCGTCGATCAGCGACACGGTTGGGCGGTTGACCTGGAAGTCGTAGTAGTCCTCGGGGTCGAGGGCGCCTAGGGGCTTTGCGTCCCATCCGGACTCGAGGGCCTCGATTGCATCGGTTGCGGAGTCTGCGGCGTCGTTCCAGCCCTCGAAGGCGGTCACCATGACCGGCCGGCTGAGCTTGGGGACACCGGAGAACTCGATCATCCCGGCCTCCCGTCATGCGTCACGCGTGACCCGCGCGGCGTCGTCGTCCGCCCCGCCAGCCTACGCGGGGAAGCCGCGCGCCGAGTCGACCACAGTGCGCGCGGAAACGCTAATACGCCTCAACGCGGGCGGGTGCCCGGTACCGTTGAGAGAGTGAACAGCCGTGCCGACCTCCTGCGTGCTGAATTTTCCCGCCGGGTCGTCGTCGCCGACGGTGCCATGGGCACCATGCTCCAGGGATTCGAGCTCGACCTCGACGATTTCGAGGGGCTCGAGGGTTGCAACGAAATCTTGTGCGTGACGCGGCCCGACGTCGTCCGAGCGATTCACGATGCCTACTTCGAGGTCGGCTGCGACGCGGTCGAGACCAACAGTTTCGGCTCGAACCTCGCCAATCTGGCGGAATACGACATCGCCGACCGGATCTACGAGCTGGCGGAGGCATCGGCACGGATCGCCCGCGAGGTCGCTGACGGCTGGAGCACGCCCGACCATCCGCGATTCGTGCTCGGGTCGGTCGGCCCCGGAACCAAACTCCCGACGCTCGGCCACACGAGCTACGCCGCGCTGCGCGACGCCTACCAAAGTGAAGTCGCCGGACTCGTCGCCGGTGGCGCGGACGCAATCCTGGTCGAGACCGCACAGGATCTACTGCAAGCGAAGGCGGCCGTGATCGGGGCACGCCGGGCGCTCACCGCGGCCGGATCGACGTTGCCCGTCATCGCGCAGGTCACGGTCGAGACCACAGGCACGATGCTGCTCGGCTCCGAGATCGGCGCAGCGCTCACGGCCCTCGAGCCGCTCGGCATCGACCTGATCGGCTTGAACTGTGCGACCGGTCCAGCGGAAATGGGCGAGCATTTGCGCTACCTCGCGAGGCACGCGCGGGTCGGTATGTCGTGCATGCCGAATGCGGGCTTGCCCGTCCTTGGCCACGACGGCGCGAGCTACCCCCTGACGCCCGCCGAACTTGCAGACGCACACGACGTCTTCACCCGCGAGCACGGACTCGCACTCGTCGGCGGATGTTGCGGGACGACACCGGCACACCTGCGCCTGGTGGTCGAGCGGGTGCGTGGACGCGAACTCACACCTCGGCGTCCCCACCCCGAGCCGGGTTCGGCATCGCTGTACCAGAGCGTGGCGTTCCGCCAGGACACGTCGTACCTCGCGGTGGGGGAGCGCACCAACGCGAACGGCTCACGGGTCTTTCGCGATGCGATGCTCGAGGGCCGTTTCGAAGACTGCGTCGAGGTCGCCCGCGAGGCAACCAGGGACGGTTCGCACCTGCTCGACCTATGCGTCGACTATGTCGGGCGCGACGGGGTCGTCGACATGCGAGAGATCGCGAGCCGGTTCGCTACCGCGTCGACGCTGCCGTTGATGCTCGACTCGACAGAGCCGCAGGTCATCGAGGCCGGTCTCGAATGTCTCGGTGGCCGTTCGATCATCAACTCAGTCAACTTCGAGGACGGCGAGGGGCCGGCGAGCCGGTTCGCGCGCATCATGCCGATCGTCCGAGAACACGGTGCCGCGGTCGTCGCTCTCACGATCGATGAGACCGGCCAAGCGCGCACGCCCGAGCACAAAGTCGCGGTTGCCGAGCGGCTCATCGAGACTTTGACGCAAACGTGGGGGATGCACGAGAGCGACATCCTGGTCGACTGCTTGACGTTTACCCTCGGCACCGGACAAGAAGAGAGCCGTCGCGACGGGTTGGCCACGATCGAGGCCATCCGCGAACTCAAGTCCCGACACCCCGAGGTCCAGACGATCCTTGGTTTGTCGAATATCTCGTTCGGATTGAAGCCGGTCGTGCGCGCGGTGCTGAACTCGGTGTTTCTCGCCGAGTGCACGAAGGCCGGGCTCGACGCGGCGATCGTGCACGCATCGAAGATCTTGCCTGTTGCTCGAATTTCCGACGAGCAAAGGGAAGTAGCACTCGATCTCATCTACGACAGACGTCGCGAGGGTTACGACCCGCTCGGCGCATTCCTTGACATGTTCGAGGGCGTTGATGCCCAGGACGCGAAGGCATCGCGCGCACAAGAGCTTGCCGCGCTGCCGCTGTCCGAGCGCCTGCAGCGACGCATCATCGACGGCGAGCGGGTCGGGCTGCACGCTGATCTCGACGAGGCCCTGCAGACCAGGCCTGCACTCGAGATCGTGAACGACACGCTGCTCGAGGGCATGAAAGTCGTTGGCGAACTATTCGGCCGCGGTGAGATGCAGTTGCCGTTCGTGTTGCAGTCGGCTGAGGTCATGAAGAACGCGGTTGCCTATCTCGAACCGCACATGGAAAAGACCGACGACGCGGGCAAGGGCACCATCGTGCTGGCGACGGTCAAGGGTGACGTGCACGACATTGGCAAGAACCTCGTCGACATCATCTTGTCGAACAACGGCTACAGCGTGGTGAATCTCGGCATCAAGCAGCCGGTGTCCGCCATCATCGAAGCGGCGGAAGCCAACGATGCCGATGCGATTGGCATGTCCGGGCTGCTGGTGAAATCGACGGTCATCATGAAGGAGAACCTCGAAGAGATCACCACCCGCGGGTTCGCCGATCGATGGCCTGTGCTGCTCGGTGGTGCAGCGCTGACCCGCGCATACGTCGAGCAAGATCTGGCGGAGCAGTTCGCCGGCGTCGTTCGCTACGCTCGCGACGCGTTCGAGGGCTTGCGGTTGATGGACGCACTGATGGGTGTCAAGAGGGGCGTCGAAGGCGCGGCACTGCCACCGCTGCGTCAGCGTCGAGTGACAGCAGTCATCGACCGTCCCGAGCCGGACGTCGATGTCGGTGGCCGCTCAGACGTCGCGACCGACGTCCTCGTACCGACGCCGCCGTTTTGGGGCGAGCGGCTGGTCAAGGGCATCCCGCTCGCCGACTATGCCGACCTGCTCGACGAAAGGGCGACCTTCGCCGGCCGCTGGGGACTGCGTGGTGTGCGCGGCGGCGCCACGTATGAAGATCTCGTCCAGACCGAGGGCCGGCCGCGCATGCGCAAGTGGCTCGACCGCATCCAGACCGAAGGATGGCTAGACGCGGGCGTCGTCTATGGCTACTTCCCGTGCGTGAGCGAAGGCAACGACCTCGTGGTCCTGGCCGAGGACGGCTCGGATCGCGTCCGCTTCACGTTCCCGCGCCAGCGACGCGATCGCCGGCTGTGTCTCGCGGACTTTTTCCGTCCAAGAGAATCGGGGGAGACCGACGTTGTCGCGTTCCAGGTAGTCACGATCGGCGCGCGGGTGAGTGAGGCGACGGGCGCGTTGTTCGCCGAGAACGCCTACCGCGACTATCTGGAACTCCACGGCCTGTCCGTGCAGCTGGCCGAGGCGTTGGCCGAGTTCTGGCATCGGCGCATTCGCGAGGAGCTCGGGACGAGTTCCGAGGACAGCGCCGACGTCCAGGCAGTGCTTGAGCACCAGGCGTATCGCGGATCGCGCTACTCCTTCGGGTATCCCGCGTGCCCCGACCTCGAAGACCGAGCGAAGATCGTCGAGCTGCTGCGACCCGAACGAATCGGCGTCACATTGTCCGAGGAGCTACAGCTACATCCCGAGCAATCGACCGATGCGCTCGTCGTGCACCATCCCGAAGCAAAGTACTTCAGCGCGTGAGATTGTCAGCCGCCGTGCCCAGCGCTTCAAGGCTGCCCGCCGCCGTCCTCTTTGACATGGACGGTTTGCTGATCGATACCGAGCCGCTGTGGTTCAGCGTCGAGACTGACATCCTGACCGAGCTCGGTGCGTCATGGGAGTACGAAGACCATGCGAGTCTCGTCGGTAGTTCGCTCAAGGTCTCCTCGGCGTTCGTGGCCACGCGCGCGGGTGGGGGAGTCACTGCCGAACAGGTTTCCCAGCAGCTGCTGCTGCGCATGCGCGAGCGGTTGCGACACGCGCCCGTTCTCCAGCCGGGTGTGGTCGACCTGATCGCCGAACTCGATGCGGCGGGCGTGCCGCGCGCGCTGGTGTCGTCGTCGTTTCGGGTGCTGGTCGAAGCCGCGCTCGAAGGCGTTGCGCCGCTGACCTTCGACACGGTTGTCGTCGGCGACGAGGTGTCGGATGCGAAGCCACACCCGGCGCCGTATCTGCTCGGTGCTTCCAAACTCGGCGTCGACCCGACCGAATGCATAGCGTTCGAGGACTCGCCGGGTGGCGCGGACTCGGCGAGCGCAGCTGGATGTTTTGTCGTCGCGATTCCGAGTGTCGCGCCCATCGAGCCCGCCGAGCGCCGGATAGTCCTTCCCACACTGGTCGGAATCGATCTGCCCTTCCTCCGCTCACTCTTCGACTAACCGTTCTCGCTGGCTGCACGGTCCCCGACGTAGGCCAGATCGGCGCTCTCGTTGCCCTCTGCGGGCCGGTGGCGTCATGATGTCGAGGTCCGGGCTTCCGGGCCGCGAGCGAGAGGTAGCCATGACAGTCCTCAAGCAGCATCACTCGGCGAGCATGCCCGTCGAGATGTACGACCAAGTCGCCGCCGGAGCTTTACCATCTCAGAGCAAGGCTGACGGCTTTGTTGCCCACTACGCCATCGTGGAAGACGGCGGTATCACGGTGATTGAGATCTGGGACTCGATCGATCAGCACGACGCCTGGTTCAACGAGGTCGTCAAGCCGCACCTCCCTCCCGACACCCCTGACCCCAAGTTCGCGGAGTTGCACAACAGCAACTTCAAGTAGCAGATCGACCCTGCCTACCCGCACCGGGCGGCGATGGACCGAGCGGGCGCGACACGAGCGGGCCTGCGCGTCGCGCCGGGATCGGGCGTTGTTAGGCCGATTGGACGCTGATCAGGCATGCCTTGCCGGATTCGGGGTCGGCGGTGATCAGTACAGCGCTGACCGATGCGTCGTCGCCATTCGTCGGCACCGCAGCGACCGCGACGTTGATTTCGCGATCGGTGAGTGAGCCGTGTCTAGGCGTGGAGCTTGAAGTATTTGGGTCATCGAGCGTGCGGTTGGCGCTGCTTGCGCATCCGCCGATCGCGATGGTTGCGAGTAGGCAGGCCGGATATCGGCTGTCAGGTCGGCAGCAGCGCGATGGCTTCGATTGAGACGAGTAGGCCGCGTGGCAGCTTGACATTCGCTGGTGCTGACCGGGCAGGCGGCGGGTCAGGCATATGCCGCGAGTAAACCTCATTGAGCTTCGCGAAGTCATCCACGTCGGCGTAGAAGATGGTGGTCTTCACCAGGTCAGCCATGGATGCGCCAGCCGCGTTGAGAATGGCGGCGATGTTCCGCAGGGCTTGTTCTGTTTGTGCCTCGATGCCGTCGGCCACCTGTCCGGTCTGTGGGTCGATGCCGACAGTTCCTGCGCAGAAGACGAACCCTCCCGCGACGATCGCCTGGCTGTAGGGACCAAGGGCCGCTGGAGCGGCATCGGTCGCGACTGCTTGCCGAGCTGATTGATCGCGAGAATCCATAGGTCTGAAGGCTAGAGCAGTCCTCTGCCTACGCCTAGCGGCTCCGGATCTGGCGCACAACGAACGTTCGCTCCGATTACCGCTTCAGCGTCGCCTTGTCGGTCTGGACGAGTCCGACGTCGTCCACCCTGTCAGCTATCAGCAAACTCTGGACGGGTGGGATCCGCTCAGCGCGAAGTCAACTCGCGCCCCACCTACTCGGTGGCGATCGCGGCCAGGACCGGACGCCGGGAGGCTCGCCACGCGGGCCAAAGTGCGGCGAGGACGCCCACCACGGCGGCGCCGATCACGAACCCCACGAAGGAGCCGATCGGGAAGACCACGTGCGTCAACTGGCCGCCGGCATTCGACACCACAGCCCAGCCGAAGATCACGCCGAGGCCCAAGCCGAGGAGTGCGCCGAAGACCGCGATGACCGCGGACTCGAGCCGGATCATCCGCCGCAACTGCCGCCGTGTCATGCCCACGGCCCGCAGGAGCCCGATCTCCCGAATGCGCTCGTAAACCGACAGGGCGAGGGTGTTGATGATGCCCAGAACGGCGATGATCAGTGCCAGCGCGAGCAGCCCGAAGATGAGGTTGACGAACTGATCGATCTGCTTGGTGATCGAATCCTTGTAGGCGCTCTGACCCTGAACCTTGACCTGCGGATATGCCTTCAGACTCGATTCGAGCGCTGCTCCGACGGCTTCGCGCTGACCGGGTTTGGCGAGCACGTAGACGATTGCATCGAGTTGGGTCGTGTAGTTCTTGGCATAAGTCGCGAGCCCGATCAGGTAGTCGGCGCCACCATTGCCCAAGAGGCTGTTGTCGTCGAAGATCCCGCCGACGTTGATGTGCTGCATGCCGCCTGTCGGGTATTCGACACTGACAACGTCGCCCACGTGCAGCTTGCTTGTCGTCGCCTGAGTCTTCGATATCAGCAGTTCGTTCTTCTGCAACGCATTCAACGAGCCGCTGGCCATATGCACCTTGATGACCGAGCCGATGTCCGTCGACACCGCGGCGACTACGGCAGTCTTGCCGTTCAGATGCGCGGCACCGACTCTGGTCTCTCCCACGGTCGCCACACCGGGCGTCGCGGTTGCCCTGGTCGCCACATCGGGGGAGAACCCGAGGAACGATTGCGAGGTCAGCACGTAGTCGGCGCCGAGGTTGTTGTTGACGACCGACGTGATCGATGACTTCGTCGAGGCCGCCAGGACGGACAGCATGGTGACCAGCGCCAGCCCGATCATGACGGACGCCGAGGTAGCGGCGGTGCGACGTGGGTTGCGGACCGCGTTGGAGCGCCCGAGTTTGGCCGGTGTGCCGAAGATCCACACCAGCGGTGCACCAATTAGCCTGACGACCGGTCGACTGAGAAGTGCACTCATGATCCAAATGCCGACCATCACGAGCAGGATGCCGACACCGATTTGGGCGGCTGCGCCACCGGTGCCGGTGCCGAGTGCGGCGGCGATCGCAATCGCTCCGAGAAGTGTCAGCGCACCACCGATGACAGCTCGAATGTGCAGCGACCTTTCGGGCAGCGCGACGCCGTCGCGCATGGCGGCGACCGGCGGAATTCGAGACGCGCGGAAGGACGGGAACCACGCGGCCAGGAGTGTGACGAGGACGCCGACGATGTAGGACGCGACGATTGTGTGCGTCTTGATGACCAGCGAGCCTGCGGGCATCGACACCCCGACGGCATCGAGCAAGCTCCGAACACCGAGGGCCACAAGCAGGCCGACCACGAGGCCGACCGTTGACGCGACGACACCGACGACGAGTGCCTCGCCCAGAACTGCACCCATCACCTGTCGACGGCTCGCGCCGATGGCGCGCAGCAGCGCGAGTTCACGAGTGCGTTGCGCAACCAGCATCGTGAACGTGTTGAGGATGATGAACAGCCCAACGAAGAGCGCAACGCCGGCGAATATCAACAGGAAGACGTTGAAGAAGCCGAGCGCCTTGCTGATCGCCGTGGTTTGCTCTTTGTTGACGGCCTTCGCCGTGACCGCCTCGAAGCCTTTCGGCAGAGTGGGTCCGATCCGTGCAGCCAACGCCTCCTGCGACACTCCGCTCGCGGCCTGGACGTCGATCTGGTTCGCGAAGCCGGGCTTGCCTGCGACCTGTGCGGCGGTCGCCGGATCGAACACGCTCAGTACCGCACCAGCCAGGTTGCTGCTGCCACCGACGGTGACGATACCCACGATGGTGGCCTGGATCGGAGCGCCCTGGGTCTGCACGGTGACGGGGTCGCCGATGTGCAGGTGGTACGAGTCCGCCGCGCTCTGGTCGACGGCCACCTGGCCGGGACCGGTCGGCCCGGCGCCCTGCACAAACGCAAGGCTGCCGAAGTTGGCAGGTGTCCACGACACAGCGAGCGTTGGCGGCCCCGGCGACTTGGGTTGCACTGCCTTGCCGGCTTGAGTCACAAGCAAGTCGATGCCCTGCACCTCACCGATGGCTTGCCGAACGCCCGGAACGGCCGCGACGCTTGCCACCAACGAGTTCGGAACGAGCGCGCGGTCGCTGCTCGCCCCGATATCTGTGCTAGAGAAATCTGACTTTGCGCGGACGACAACGCTGAGGTTGACACTCGTGCGCCCGACCAGGTCGTTGAACGTCGTCTTCAACGTGTCGGTGAACACGAGCGTCCCCGCCAGAAAGCCGATGCCCAGAACCACCGACAGCCCGGTCAGCAGGAGCCGTACCTTGTGAGCGAAGACGTTGCGCAGAGTTGCTCGCAGCATCAGGCGTCCTGAACTCTCGCCTCGAGCCGACTCATTCGCTCGAGTACCGCGGCCTGCGTCGGATCGCGCATCTCGTCGATGACAGCGCCGTCCTCGAGGAACACGACACGGTCGGCATACGCCGCCGCCCACGGGTCGTGGGTCACCATGACGATCGTCTGACCCATCTCTCGCACCGAACGTTGCAGCAGCCCGAGGATTTCGGCACTCGCATGCGAGTCGAGGTTGCCGGTCGGTTCGTCGGCGAAGATGATCGTCGGGCGCGATGCAAGTGCACGCGCGCAGGCGACTCGTTGCTGCTGACCACCTGAGAGCTCTGAGGGCTTGTGGTGCAAGCGGTCGCGCAGGCCGACCGTGTCAATCACGGCGTCGAGCCACAGCTGATCGGGTTTGCGGCCGGCGATGTCCATGGGCAGCGTGATGTTCTCGATTGCGGTCAGCGTCGGGATCAGGTTGAACGACTGGAAGATGAACCCGATCGCTTGGCGACGCAGCAGCGTCAGCGCCTTATCGCTTAGGGTGCCGAGGTCGACGTCGCCGATGATGGCGCTGCCCGAGGTCACGCTGTCGAGGCCGGCCAGACAATGCATCAACGTCGACTTACCCGATCCAGAAGGACCCATGATCGCGCTGAGGTGCCCACGCTCGAATTCGATGGTGACGTCGCGCAACGCGGCGACCGTCGTCTCGCCCTCGCCATAGATCTTGGACAGGTGCAGGGCTCGCGCGGCCGCGGCTGTGGTGACGTCGCCCAGTGGTTCGGAGATCGTTGGTTCAGACATGTCAGCCACGCTACCTGCGACCCGGAGCGGACCGCTTCGGACGGACACCACCGATCTGTGGTGACAACCGTCACTATGGCGTGATGTCGTCGGCCTCTGTCGGTTGGTCGAGCGGGAGGACGGCTGCAGCGTCGGCGGCCTCGGGGTATGCAGGGGTGACGCCGCCGAACTCCGGACACAGCGACTGATGGGCACACCAATCGCAAAGCCGGCCACGCCGCGCCGGGAACTCACGGTTCGCCAGTGCTCGCTCGATCGCGGCCCACAACGCTCTGACCTTGCGTTCAGTGGCGAGCAGGTCAGCTTCGTCGGGTGCGTACCGCAGGATCTGCCCGTCGCCGAGGTACATCAGTTGCAGCAGGGCCGGAACGGCACCGCTGACCCGCCACATGACCAAGGCGTAGAACTTCAGCTGGAACAGGGCCTTGGCCTCGAACAGCTCGGATGGCGAGTTGCCGGTCTTGTAGTCGACGATGCGGGTCGCCCCACTCGGGGCAACATCGACACGGTCGACGAAGCCCCGCAGCCGCACCCCGTCCGTGAGTTCCGCTTCGACCAGCAACTCACGCTGGGCCGGCTCGACGCGGGTTGGGTCTTCGAGCACGAAGTAGGTCTCGAGTAGCTTCCGCGCACTGGCAAGCCAGGCGCTGACTGCGTCGTCGGCGCCCCCTGGCGCGTCGGCCGGAGCTTCGTCATCGGCGAACAGGTCGATCAACTCCGGCCGTTCTTCGAGCAGCCGCTGCCACTCAGGCTCGAGCAGGCTGGCGGCGCGGTCAAGCGTGCGCTCCGGCGCGGGACTGTCGAACAGCCGCTCGAGGACGCCGTGCACCAGCGTGCCCCTGGTGGTAACCGGGCTCGATGGCTCGGGCAGCCGGTCGATCACCCGAAGCCGATAGAGCAAGGGGCAGGTCATGAAATCGCCGGCGCGTGACGGGGAAAGCGACCAGGGACGAGGCTGATCGTGCTCTTCAGGTCGAACGGGATCACCGGTCTCGGCGGTGATTTCGGCGAGCTCCACTGCAGTCATACCGGCAGCGTAGGCGAGCCTGGCGACAGTTCAGGGTCGCCCCGCTCACTTGTGTCTTAACCCGCGCGCTGTGCATCGCGCGTGTGGATGTCCTATCGGCCCGTAGCATCGGGAGGTGGTCGCCCCCGAGAATCACCCCGCAGAAAAGCAGAACGGTCGGCCGACCGCGACGCGTCGTCGCGTCACCAATGGGGGTCTCCTGCTTGGCCGCCCCTTCGGCGTCCCGATCTACATCTCCGCGAGTTGGCTGGTGTTCGTGGCCTTCATCACGGTGCAGTTCGCCCCGGTCGTCGCCAGCGCGGTCCCTGGGATTGGCGCCGGCCGGTTCGCCGTCGCTGCGGCCTTCGGTGTGTTCCTGGGTCTGTCCGTCCTCGCTCACGAGGTCGCGCACTGCGTGGTCGCCCGCCGGTTCGCCATCCCCATCGAGCGCATCTCGCTCAGCTTTCTGGCTGGCCACTCGGCCCTTGCCCGTGAGCCGGAAACCCCGACGAGGTCGGCGGCGGTAGCCGTCGCCGGACCGGCGACCAACCTGGTGATCGGGGTGTGCGCCTTCCTCGCGTACACCCGGCTCCCTGACGGGAGCATCGCCCTGGTGCTTGCGGCTGGGCTGGCCTGGTCCAATCTTCTTGTCGGCGTCTACAACCTGCTGCCGGGTCTCCCGCTCGACGGGGGCCAGTTACTGCGCGCGGCATTGTGGCGAATCACCCGCAATCCGCGGACCGGAACGATCGGCGCTGCCTGGGCGGGTCGGGTGATCGCGGCCTGCACTGCTGTCCTCGGGCTCTACCTCGTGAGCACCCGGCGAACCGATGCGCAGTTCAGTGCGCTGTGGGCGATGCTCATTGCCGCGATGCTCTGGGTCAGCTCGACGCAGGTGCTGCGGCAGCAGGCGCTTCGCGATCGGCTGCCCGGCATCTCCGCGCGAGCGCTGAGCCGCAGCTCGATCTCTGTCCTTGCTGACTTACCGCTGGCGGAGGCGGTGCGGCGGGCCCAGGAGGCGCATGCCCAGGGGATCGTCATCGTCGACGGGGAGGGGCGTCCTACCGGTGTCGTCCAGGAGGCGGCCGTTACTGCGACGCCGGCACCGCGGCGTCCGTGGATAAGTACTGGATCGGTAGCCCGCCACGTCTCCACCGCGGAGCTGATCAATGCGTCGTGGTCGGGGGAGGAGCTACTCGCCCGGCTGCAGATGGCGGCCGCGTCTGAGTACGTGGTGGTCGACCCGGCTGGTGCCATCTACGGTGTGCTGGCCGCCGCCGACGTCGCGAGAGCACTCTCCGGCAGCCCCGCATGACGCGCGATGCGGCGCAGCCGCCGCCAAGTCTGATCAAGCGAGGGCCGTTCGAGGTGGGCGACCAGGTCCAGATCACCGACCCGAAGGGCCGCAAGCACACCGTGCTGCTCGTCGCCGGCAAGCAGTTTCACACCCACCAAGGCGCACTCGAACACGACGAGCTGATCGGGCAGCCCGAAGGCGTCGTAGTGACGTCGACCGGCGGCACCGCCTATCTCGCATTCCGGCCGCTGTTGTCCGACTTCGTGCTGTCGATGCCGCGCGGTGCGACCGTCGTCTACCCCAAGGACGCCGCCATGATCATCGGCTACGCCGATGTGTTTCCCGGTGCTCGGGTTATCGAGGCCGGCGCCGGTTCTGGGGCGCTCAGCTGCTCGCTGCTGCGGGCAGTCGGTGAGACCGGCGAGGTCCACTCCTACGAGCGCCGCGAGGATTTCGCCGCAGTAGCTGCAAAGAATGTCCTGCGGTTCTTCGGCTTCGAACATCCGGCATGGCGACTGACCGTCGGTGATCTCGTCGAGTCGTTGCGCGACCACCCGCTCGACCAGCCCGTCGACCGTGTCGTGCTCGACATGCTCGCGCCGTGGGAGTGCCTCGATGCGACCGCCGCGGTTCTGCTGCCGGGAGGCCTGATCTGCTGCTACGTCGCCACCACCACGCAGCTGTCGCGCGTCGTCGAGGCCCTCCGCACCGACGGTAGGTTCGCCGAGCCGGCAGCCTGGGAGACCATGCTGCGTACCTGGCACGTCGAGGGTCTGGCAGTGCGACCAGATCACCGGATGATCGGCCACACCGGATTCCTCGTCAGCGCGCGCCGGCTCGCGGACGGTGTGGTCGCGCCGGTGCGCCGCCGCCGACCTACGTCGACATCGACCGGGCTCGACGAAGTGACCCCTCCTGAACCAACCCCGGAGGAGACGGACGGCGGGGCGCTGGGCTAGGCGTCCGGCCCGGCGATCTCGACCCCGTCGACGGTCCGTACCACGTGAATGCAGGCACCGGGACACTTGCGGGCGGCCTCGACCACCTCGGCGAACGTGTCGGCGGGGACGTCGGATTGCGCGGCGGGCGCGGTCAGCAAATCGCCGTCCGCATTCTTGACGTAGGCCAAGCCGTCGATGTCGAACTCGAAGACGTTGCGCGCCTCCTGTACACAGATGCCGTCGCCCGTGCACAGGTCCTGGTCGATCCACACCCGGTGTCCGACGGACGGCCCACTAGTGGTCGGCTGTGCGGTCACGTGTGAGGCACCCTTCATTCGATGGCCGCAGCTATTAGGTCTTGGCCACTCCCGACGATAACAAGTGCGTCCGAGCAGGGTAGAAAAGTTCGGCCGTTCGCCGGGGTTCACGCAGGTAGGTGAACCGCGGCGACGGTATGGTCGAAGGGCAGTCCTGCAGGGAGGTGAGGCTCATGGCTGGTCGTGAAGACGCTCACGATGGCCAGACCGGTAGCTCGCGCGCCGACGATCGCGCCGATGCCCGGCAGTTGCAGGCGCAGCTGGGACTCCTCGAAGAGGAGATTTCGATGTTGCGCCGCAAGCTCACCGAGTCGCCCCGCAGCGTGCATCTGCTCGAGGAACGGCTAGCCGACGCGCAGGCAAGTCTGGCCGGCGTCACCGGCCAAAACGAGCGCCTGGTAACCACCTTGAAGGAAGCCCGCGAGCAGATCATTGCCCTGCGCGAAGAAGTCGACCGCTTGGCTCAGCCCCCGTCCGGCTACGGCGTGTTCCTTGCTCGCCACGACGACGGCACCGTCGATGTCTTCACCGGCGGCCGCAAACTGCGCGTCACTGTGAGCCCCGCTGTCGAGGGCGAGGAGCTTCGCAAGGGCCAGGAAGTCATGCTCAACGAGGCGCTGAACGTCGTCCGCGCCTTGGCGTTCGAACGCCAGGGCGAAGTCGTCATGTTCAAGGAAGTCCTCGAGGACGGCGAACGGGCACTCGTCATCGGTCACAGCGACGAGGAGCGGGTCGTGATGCTGGCCGACACGCTGCTCGACACCCCCTTGCGGGTCGGTGACTCGCTGCTGCTCGAGACGCGGTCGGGTTATGTATACGAGCGGATTCCCAAGGCCGAGGTCGAAGAACTCGTCCTCGAGGAAGTCCCGGATATCGACTACTCGGCGATCGGCGGGCTAGCGGCTCAGATCGAGATGATCCGCGACGCGATCGAGCTGCCCTACCTGCACGCAGATCTTTTCCGCGAGCACGAACTGCGACCTCCGAAGGGCGTGCTGCTTTACGGGCCGCCCGGTTGCGGGAAGACCCTGATCGCAAAGGCGGTCGCGAATTCGCTGGCGAAGAAGGTCGCCGAGGTCACCGGCCAGCCCGAGGGCAAGAGTTTCTTCCTTAACATCAAGGGCCCCGAGCTGCTGAACAAGTACGTCGGCGAGACCGAGCGCAAGATCCGCCTGGTGTTCCAACGTGCGCGTGAGAAGGCCAGCGACGGCAATCCGGTCATCGTCTTCTTCGATGAGATGGATTCGATCTTTCGCACCCGCGGCTCTGGCGTGAGCTCCGACGTCGAACTGACGATCGTGCCGCAATTGCTGAGTGAGATCGACGGTGTCGAGGGACTCGAGAACGTCATCGTGATCGGCGCGTCCAACCGCGAGGACATGATCGATCCCGCGATCCTGCGTCCCGGTCGGCTGGACGTAAAGATCAAGATCGAGAGGCCGGACGCCGAGGCCGCGCGTGACATCTTCAGCAAGTACATCAAGGCCAATCTGCCATTGCATGCGGAGGACCTTGCCGAAAACGGCGGATCGCGTGAGGCGACCGTGCAGGCCATGATCCAGCGCACGGTCGAGCGGATGTACGACGAGACCGAGGAGAATCGGTTCCTCGAGGTCACCTATGCCAACGGCGACAAGGAGACCCTGTACTTCAAGGACTTCAACTCGGGCGCCATGATCCAAAACATCGTCGACCGCGCGAAGAAGATGGCGATCAAGGACTTCATCGAGAGTGGCAACAAGGGCCTGCGCATGCAGCACCTCATGTCGGCGTGTGTCGATGAGTTCAAGGAGAACGAGGATCTCCCGAATACCACCAACCCCGACGACTGGGCGCGGATCTCCGGCAAGAAGGGCGAGCGGATCGTCTACATCCGCACGTTGATCTCCGGCAAGCAAGGCACCGAAGCCGGCAGATCGATCGACACGATCGCGAATACCGGCCAGTACCTCTGACAACAGCGCTACGACCTCAGGTGACCTCTCCGACGTCAAAGCGCTGGTCGGCACGTAGGCTGACCCGGTGACCGTGCGGCGGGTTATGGGAATCGAGACCGAGTTCGGTATCTCGGTGCCCGGCCACCCGACCGCGAACGCGATGGCGGCGTCCTCGCAGATCGTCAATGCCTACGTGCCGGGGTTTCTGCCTCGCGAGGTGGCACGCGACCGCAGCTCGAGCGGCCGGCGGCCCAAGTGGGACTTCGAAGAGGAGAACCCGCTGCGCGACGCGCGGGGCTTCGACCTCAATCGTGAAGTCGCCGACCCATCTCAGCTCACCGACGAGGATCTCGGGCTGGCCAACGTCATTCTCACGAACGGCGCGCGTCTCTACGTCGACCACGCCCACCCGGAGTACTCCTCACCAGAGATCACGAATCCGCTCGACGCCGTCCTCTGGGACAAGGCGGGCGAACGCGTGATGGCTGAGGCCGCTCGGCGGGCGGCCACCGTCCCCGGGAGCTGGCCGATCCAGCTCTACAAGAACAACACGGACAACAAGGGCGCCAGTTACGGCTGCCATGAGAACTACCTGACCAAGCGGAGCACGCCGTTCACCGAGATCGTGCGGAACCTGACGCCG
>ODAK010002470.1_pt1 | contig 19486 bp, 20 predicted proteins | sample 1539591 | NCBI WGS metagenome assembly ODAK01 (sample SAMEA3539303, study PRJEB22396) | soil metagenome | biome: tundra; feature: field; material: soil | place: USA | collected 2010-05 | depth 0.15 m | reverse complement strand
CGTCGTCGCTGCCTTTACCGTTGGCTTGACTGCTGTTGGCTTCGCCGTGGGCGTCACCTTGGCTGCGGGTGTTGCAGTCGGGTTGACGGTTGGCGTCGTGGCTGTCCACGCCAGCTTATCAGTGTTCCAGTTTCCACCAGTGCTAAAATCAACGATTGAATTGTATTGCCGGTAAACAAAGAAGCCGCCATTGAGCCAGGCGGTCTTGGCTGATGCGCTGTTGCCTGCGTCTGAAGCGGTATTCCCCAGGTTCGCACCGCCTACTGCATCATTGTACCACGATCCGGTTCCGCCAAGAGCGCCGCCGCTCTCGTCCCAGTGCGTTTGATGCACCGGCGCGTTTCCGTCCTCGCCGATCCAGATCGTTGGATATGGCTCATTTCCTGGACCCGCACTGGTGTCCCACGCGATTTGAACATAATAGTTGTGGCCTGCGCGGAGCAGGGTATCAGTTGGGATATACCACCGCGCGCCGCTGCCGCCGGTCGTAGCACGGTAGATGGTAAGTGTGCCCGCATTAGGGCCCAGGTAGGTGTCGATTTCAATCATAAAACCGCCATACGCTTTGTCCCAAATTTTTTGGAAGCGCTGGCTTGTCATTCCGGTGTAATGAAAACCTATCTCCCACGACGCTGTGTTCTGGTTATTTGTTGCACTGCCGGCCGGGATGGAGATAAAATCATTTTGCCCCATATCACCCCAATACGGGTGTCCGTTTGATTGAGTTCGAAATAAGCCAGGGGTGCTGACGTACGCGTTATAGCTGGCTCCTGCAGCTCCGTTGTTGACCCATGTTGATCCCGCTTGGGGGGAATAATATATGGTGGGGGTCGGCTGTGCAGCAGCCGGCGTGATTACCAACCCTACAACAAGCGACGAGGCCGCCAACAGAAGAAGCACTCTAAGGGCTTTTCTTTTTGCATATTTCAACTAAAACACCTCGGTCTGGTAGTTCAGTGTACCTGAAACGACGACGAGCATCTATTTAACAGTTCCTACCATTTATTTTTATAAAAAAGCTGAATAATTAATATTATCGCTTATTTCTTAATTTAAAGCGTTTTAGGAGAATATAAGTAACTTCAACATAGTTAAGGGCTACTTACACAGTTTTAACGCGCAAAAATAGAATTGCCATCGGGAGCTTATTCTATGTGGATGACATCCGCTCAGCGCGCTCACCTTCTTTTAGGTCAGAGGACCCTAGAAGCGAACGGAATCTTCAGAACCAGATAGGCTGCCGCAAAACAGAGCGGGACCGTAATCACCGCTGCCAGACCGAACTTGAGCAGGTGCTCGAGAGTGAGTCCCATCAGTGCAACGGCAACGAACACGATGATTGGGGCCTGGATGACATAGATGGTGTACAAGTGCCGTTGCAGGAATCGGCTGACTCTGCCCGACCAGTTGAACCGCTCACGGAAGAGAGTAATCAGCCCGAGGGCCATTCCCACCGCAACGGTCGAATCCCACAACGCATAGGCTGCAGACTGGCAGTCCCATGGCCTGCGAAATTTGCGCCTCGGTGAGCGCAAGGGGAAAGAGAATAATCGTCGCGACCAGTGCCAGAATAAAGCCCGCCCTCCGCATCGATTTCGGAATGTTCCAGAACCAGTTGCGACGGACGGCAACGGTGGCGACGATGAAGAAACTGAGATACTGGAGGGGGTAAGACAGGGTCGGAAAGCCGAGTACCGACCTACCCAGCGGTATGATGATGCGGATCAAATAACTGGTAAATGCTAGGATAAGGATGAACGCGGCTATGGCGCGATAGCTGGGGGGCTCATTGCGGCTCTGCCGCCGTGGTACACGGTCTCTTCTCGCCGCCCACCAGATCGCGAAGCCGATGTTGAAGAAGAGCAGCATCGCCACAAACCAGAGGGGGCCGATACCGAGCAGTCTGGGGTAATCTTGCCAGGACAGAGGCGTGGTGATGCCCCTAAGGGACGCCGGCATCGCGTACAAGCCCCCCGATAACTGCGATCGGGTTAAGCACGAAGAAGAACACAAGCAGAGGAATGCCCAGGCGGATCAGCCGATCCGTGACGAAACGCCTCGGCCCCTTGCGGTCGAGCGATCCGGGCGAGAAGTATCCCGAAATCAGGAACAAGACCCCCATAAAGTAGGCTTAGTTGATGAGTGCAAAAATGAGCAGCGCGGCGAGCGCTAGCGGGTCGTTGTAGGGTGGCTCTAAGTACTAGAAGGGCGAGAACGCCCCGTAGACTATGGCCAGATGATGTAGCACCACCAGCGTGATTAGCCAGGTCCGCAGGTTGTCGGCGAAATAGAGGCGATCAGACAATTTTCTTGGCGGAGGAAGTGTTTCTGCCGCTTAAGGCCGCGGGCGCTTGAGCGATTCGTACAAATTGTCGAAATATACTTTTAGCTCTTCGATCATCGGTTCTAATTTTTCAATAAACGCCGCTCCACCCAGCCGCGTTATTTCGTCTTCGGCCTCGTTGATATCTTGATCTAGCTGCGCGACTAGGTCTAGAGCCTGATCACGTAAGACGACCGCGTCGTTAAGCATAGCCATCGCTTTTCGTATGATGTCTTCTGCCTCGGTCGTAGTGAGCGACTCGTACCGCTTCATCCACCACGCGATATCGTCTTTATGTCGGAATTTTTCGCCGGCTATGCCCCCGCGCAGAGATGGTATTTTCATCTATTCCACCTTTTCTTGCAACATTGGCTCATCCGCCTGTTACGAGGACCTTAGAACTGTATGTCGATTGACGTTTACGGTGTTATTGGCGTGATATTGACATCAGTCGAAACAAAGCTGTATTCTAACGCAGAAACCGGTCTCCCAAAGAACGCAGCCGGAAAGTCCTGCGTTAAAAGCGCATTGCGTATTTCGACATCGTAGTATCGGCCATATTTGGTGTGCGCGAAAATGCCCTTTAAGGCCACGCAGGGTAAAGAGACGTCGCTAAGCTGACGCAAAGTGAATTTTTCATAGAGCATACTATATGCTTTTTCTGGACTGGGATCCCCTTTACTATAACTAGCAGGGCCTATCGTCTCTTTTGGATCAAGTATAACCGAGAAATCCCCTTCGATAAAAACTCGCAGCAGTTCGATCTTCGCTTTGTTATCCGGGCTACCGTCGAATATATATGTTTTAATAACCTTAAAGGAAGCCTTTTCCAGTTCCGGATGGCGACCATCGCTAGTTTTAATAATCAACTCCGGGTTCCTATGCTTCTGGTCTTTCATTAAAGTGTATTCGTCTTGAACAACGTAACTCCCGCTTTCTGGCGCATACAATTCGTACATATTCTCACCCGAGGTGTTAATGCAGCATTCATGTGTCTGATTAGAACGAAGAATGTTTTGCTCAGAAAGGACAGCAGATATAAAATGCAATATGTGCGCTAGTTTCGTCTCACGACCCTATCTCGCCAAGCACGTAGAAACGCGCTAGCGTTGTTGTTTTTGCTTACTCCGGAAATCGAAGTTCAAATAGCTGAGAAATTAATCTAAATGTTTGCTGGTATTTTTGCTTATAGCCGCCTTTGCAGCGCTTAGGCTGTGCCCAGATTAACGGCATTATAGAACATTAAATAACTTGCCAAACTAGAACTAGTTACCGCAATGTTGAGATTGTTAAAACAAAGGAGTAATTTTGTGATATGCCTTCATCTTTTGCCGACGATAGCGAAAAATTGAGCGATGAAGAATCAAAGAGATATGTTCGCCCAATGAACGAGTTATGGGCAATGTGGGGCCCTAGAGTAAAAATGAGGATTTACCCCTTCACTTATGCGGTATACGAAGACGTGGAACGGGTGATGACCACTCTCACGTCTTATGACAAAGACAAGTGGGCTGCCGCGTGGAGCTCGATAGCCAAACCATATGAAGAAAAAGCAGCCCAAGCGGAAAAAGCAGGCGATGCCCAAAACGCTGAAGAAAACTATCTCCGAGCCTACCAATACTACAGACTTGCTCGGTACCCAACCATTAACTCGGACGGAAAAAAGCAAGCTTACAGGAAGTCACAGGAGATGCTCTTTAAGGCTTCGCAATTCTTTGACTTTCCACTGGAACGTGTTGAGATACCATTACCGGAAAAACGGGGGAAGGCAACAAGATTGTCGCTTATTTGCGATTACCCAAAAAGGGCTGTGCTCCTTTTCCCGTGCTTGTAAGCTGGGGTGGAATCGACGGTTTCAAGGAAGAACAGCTAAATGACCCCGCTCTGGCGCATGGCTTAGCCACTTGTGCAATTGATGGGCCTGGAGTTGGTGACTCGCCACTCAAAGGCTCAGAGGATGCGGAAAGACTATTCGGTGCAGTCTTCGACTGGATTGGGACGAATGTGACCTTGGACTCTCATCGGATTGGAGTCTGGGGTTACAGTACTGGCGGTTATTGGGCAATCAAGGTTGCCCATATTTACAAAGACAAAATAGCCTGCGCTGTAAGTCAAGGTGGACCTGTCCACTATGCTTTCGAGCGGGACTGGATCCAAAAGCAAGACAGAGGAGAATACCCTTTTGAATTCTTCGAAACTATCACGTACGCCTTCGGATTGCCCGGTTACAAGGAATGGGTGGAATACGCACCTAAGCTCTCCCTTCTTAAACAAGGCATCTTAGACAAGCCAAGTGCACCCCTACTACTTATCAACGGAATACACGATTCAGTGTTTCCAATCAAAGACTATTATTTGCTCCTTGAGCACGGCAGTCCAAAATGCGCTAGATTTTACGAAGCTGGACACATGGGCTTCACCCGTGACACGTTTGATACTATTATGAACTGGATGTACGAAAAATTAGGCTGAAAAATGGCGGTGAAATGCTAGGCTCATCGCTGACTTTTATTCAATCGCTAATAACAACAAAAACGGGAAGCTAGCTGCAGCCGCAGCAGGCTATTGCAATGATAGAATACATCAAGGAGGGAAATAATAAATGCCACATCCACTTTTGGCAGCACTGAGAATTGCCGTAAGCATTGTCGTAGTCGTTGTGCTGATCTGGGGAGCCTACACGCTGACGCAGATACGCAAAACTCTTGAGCAGCTTCGGAAGCCGTAGCTGCCTTGCATGATTTTTTTGAGCGATTCTACTACTCGCCCCGATTGAATTCCCAGTCTTTCCAATATCGCATATACACATCATACTCCTGCCCAGGCAGCGGATGCCGAAACTGACCACATAGATCGTGGTTGGGGCCTGCATTAGGCTTCAGTCGCTGTGTCGAATTGATCCTTCAAAGCGTTCAGTGTTGATAGGTCGGTCCCAGCCTCAACAGGAGGACTATGACCTACTTAAAGCTTGTTCGGGAAAAAAGGAGGAAGGCTTACCCTTTCCTACACCTTATTCAGGTCCACTCGTGGCCCTTTTCACACCTGTGCTTCCCTTCGTGCTTCGCGTCTTCATGCGAGCAGACAATCTCGCCACCACACTCAGGGCACGTGACGGTGCACTTAATGATTTCATTTTGCTTGTCATCCTCTGCCATTGTTCCACCTCCTGTAACTACTAATTAAATCGTAGCGGAGTATAAAAGTAGTGTTTTACTTAGCTACCGTTGGCGGTAATCAGCAGGCACCCCCATCTTTCTGTTACATTATACCGAGGCACTGTTGACTCGAAGTGAACTCAGATGGGGCATTATCTAACTGAGGATGCGGTGCAAAAAAAGAACTGTCGCCATAGCGTAGGGCTTCAAGAACTAAGGGCAATTCATCTTGAAAGATTTTATATCGTAATGGAGCAGATCCAAAAACAAACCCGCCGCTCACGTGACAATAGACGCGTAAGGCTGGCCCTTCATCAGTGCCTTTCCACTCAGCTAGCACTTCGTCTCTCATGAGCCTTGTATACCAACCACATATCTGTGATTCATTGCAATCTGGGCCAATTGTCAAAAAGAGCTCAGCCGTGAGATCGGAGTGGGTTAGCGTATAAGGGCGCGGGGGAGATCGGATCTGCGGGTCCAATCCCAGCCACGTATTTGACGTGCAACTTTTCCGACCGCAATCTATTCTCGCGTCTGTGCGTATTCGTTGGTTCGCCTGCTTTTCAAACGTCCTTAAATAGAATCTCGTAGACGAATTGGAAGCCTATGTGCTTATAAAAAAGGGTATTGTCAAACCGTTGATGCAGCATGCCGGAACTGCCTCACCAATAGTTGCTGTCTATGCTTTGTGAGGAAAGAAAAATGCCGCTCTCCTGTGAAGCAAGAGAACAGCTATGAAATGCAACCCGCTGTCTTAGCTTATGCATTCTACTTCTCGCTTTCATCAGGAGCGGAAGTAGCAGGAACATCAGTTGCCGACTGTGGCTGGGCAAAACCATCTGCCAAATGACTGCTAGAAGTGACTTCTGCCTCCAGTTGTTGCAGCGAGATGCCGTTTTTTTCCATGAGATGGGTCAACATACGAGTATGGCGCAGCAGTTCCGCGTCTTGAGCAGAGAGATGTTGCATAACCTGTTCAATATCGTTGTAGCTGGTCATAGTCGTATTGAACTGTTCGTCCGCCTGAAGTTCAGACTTTCGTCCTAAGACGTTCTGCCCAACCATAATAATCGGTAGTAAGGTCAGCTGAAGGAATGTTTGAGAAATCCATACCACGAGTAAGGCGACGATGGGGCTGAGTAGGCCAAGAATGGCCAGTAATCCAACGACAGCAAGCGCTGCAAACGTATATGCCGTCCACATCGTACCAACACTCTTAGTAAGCCCAACCGCAATCCGCGTGTTGACGCCAGCCGCCTTTTGCTCAGCCTCGTGAACCAGATTGACATTGCGTGGCTGGTACGGGTGATGTTCGTGTTCGAACAACGCGCTGGTATGGCGATGTGGGTGCGCCTGCGGTACACTCTCTGTTTTGACAGAGTCCGAGGTGGTCTCTCCTTGCATGCTAATTATCCTCCGATTGCTACAATTTTCCTATGTGTTTCTATGTTAGCGCCGCACAGTTTACCACTGTAGCACCGCGTATACTGCCGGCGCCGCCCCTGCAACCTATGGAAAGGCTTCATCCGGTATAACTTCTGTGCCCTTCCGCCCGAGGTCGAGCCGACTCCACGGACTTGGCGGAAGTGGAACGCGCTCGTATTCCGGATCGTGTTCCCATCTAAGCCACATACCTTCGTACTGATCAGGCAGCGAATTTGAGCTTCCGGCAATCTTCAGTCGCTCTAGGACAAAGGGTTTGAGATCCCTCTTTTGCCGACGAATGGTGAACAGAATCTCTGTGTTAACCCGCGGGGCTGCTAACCAGTCAGGGAGGATGCTCCGCACGTGAAACCGCTGGAGTGAAAAAAAGCCTTCTGCGGGCGGTTCTTCAGCGTCTGCCCATTGTCTGATGAGCTCGTGCTCGTTTCTCCATATAGCGACGCGTCTGGACGTGATCTCGCCTGTGAGTTGCCTGCATCTGTCACGCCGCCGATCTGGTGCGTCAATTTCGTCAAACGCGCGCATGTAGCCTTGGTCCGCGTTGATCTTAAGGAGCCCAAAATCAAGCTCTGCCATACCATGAACGGGAACTAGCGGGGCGATAACCGTCAGCTTGGGTCGCACATTGCCTCGGCGCGTGCCTTTCAGATCGCCTGACGTGATCTCATCAAGCACAATCGCTGCGGAGCGGTTCGCGACGTCGATTACGTCAAGACCACCGTCGTTGCTCCAGTCCCGTTCGCTCGTGCCAAAGTCGTACGTCCTGATATCGAGCAAGCTGCTCGTGCTCCAGTCTTCAGACTGGGAACCGACAATCCCACCTTCCCCGCTTTGAGTGAGTCTCGGGAAACAAAGAATCGCATAAATGTTGTCCGCGCCGCAGTCTATGACCCCTTGAACAGGGACAACCTCTCTGAGGCTGCCATCGACATACCACTCGCCGTCCACTTCAACTGGCGGAAACATCACCGGAACTGCCGCTGATGCCAACGCGGCTTTGATAAGCTTCTCTTTTGATTCGCAGAGAATGTTTACTCGTTGATGCGTGTTCGGCGTGTCGAGATCCGCGTCGCACGAGCTGTTATAAAAACAGGTTTGCGCTCCCGTGCGAAGGTTCGTCGCGTACAGGCGAAGGGCGATTTTTGACGTGAGCGCTGTTGCAACGTCTTGCGCGTCGTCTCGCATCTTTTCTTCAAGCTTCTCTGTCGAGTACAGTGCGCGCGTCTTTCTTACGTCGGCGAACATCTTCGTGACGTCCTTCACCCCACTGTACACGTTGGCGAGGGCCTCTTCGCGGGTCGTACAAATAAACCGTGTTGCCGCGCCGACCCACGAACCTGCTGCTCCGTCAGCCACGGCGTGAAGAACGGGAGCGATGCTTTCCGACCATTCGTGTTGCGGGATCAGATCGTCACTGAGATTTACGTCCGTCACCCAATATTTTTCAAGCTTGGCGGCACAACCTTCGCCTGTGGCCGCAATCGTCGCGTTGATAGCGCCGATTGAGGTGCCAGAGACGCACGCAATATCTGATAAAATCTCCTTTTTGTCCAGATATTTGAGCGCCCCGACTTGGAAATCACCGAGCGTTCCTCCGCCGCCAAATACGATGCCTATCGGCATACGTTCACCTCCTAATCTACGGTTTTTGCATCGCGATGGGAATCCTGCTCTCAGGCGAGGTTAGATTCTGACGATGTGTGTGGAAATCAGACCGTATTAACCGGCGTCCGTTGCAGCCTCTTGAGACAGACCTCGGGGTCGTTTAAAGCGTGCTGGCAGATTGGCGAATGTTGCGGTAGGACTCGATTCGCAGTGCAAAATCATGACGCCTTTCTAGAAAAAAAAGTTGTTGATTGCAGGTGTTTTTAGCTTAAAGGCAATGCGTAGGGCGGGGTGTCAAGCCTATGAGCTCTGCAGAGGAAGTAGCTCCTCGAAGCGCAGTTAGATAACCACAACGTCCAATGACCAGCGGCAGTCTGTATTGCTTGGCGTTTTAATGGAAAATAAGACTGCAGTGATCTTAATAAAAGCAAATACTTAAGTCAGAGCCCCCGCAACCTTTTCCTATGCCATTCGTTCATCAGCCTGAGTCTATTCCTGGAATTCCAGCAGCCACCATTACAACCCCCACTAATAATACGCGAGTAGAAAACTCAGCATTTGTTATGGGCACAGCCCAAAATATTGGGGGAGAATATCATCTATGGCTTACATTATATGATTACACCGCGAACCGCCACTATCCACAAGATGGGCCCATTGCTGTCTCCTCAAACGGTCAATGGGAGATGACTGTTTCTTTTGAAAGCAGTGGAAGATATGATATTACTGCACTCGCTGCAGACCAAAACGCCAGCGAAATTCTCTTACAATACCAAGCGGCCAGTCAGTCGAGAGCTGATTATCCGGGATTGCCTACCTTTCCTTCAGGATGCATAACGTTGGCTTCAGTCACTGTCTCTAGAAGGGAGGGCAGCGGATGCTAGTAAAACCGCTAATCGACTCCCGAAACGCCGTGAGTAAGTAGTCGTCTGTATAAGTAGAATCTTCAAGATAAGCAGTTGCTTTCCAGGCTACATCGGAGCCGCGAAGGATTTACGGGAAAAGAGTTCCTTTAGACATCATATCCTGTGGCCGAATTGTACTGCTCTCTTATACTCTTCGCAGTATCGCCAGGCACTCTCTCCTCCAGCAGGTCGAGAAACATCCCAGCAGCCTCCGGGGAGATGCACAGCAAGCACTCTGAGCCGTCCAGGATGCGGTCGGCCAGATACTTGAGGTCCTCTGTTGAGAGCCTCTTCAGCCGGTCCTGTAAATCCTCATCGTCGGTTGCAAAATGCATGGAGACCGGTGGCAGGATGGAGCGATAATGAGTGGGTATACTTGCCTCCGGAGCAAGCTTCCTTAAGATCTCCAAATCCTTCTCATTGAGCTTTCTCATGAACGTCCTCCAGAAAGAGAGTTACTATTCTCGTAGTAATATCTTGCGACGCCCTATGGACCGATCGCAGTTCCTTTGCTGCCTACGCCAAGATTTCGATGCATAAAGACTGGATGACGCTTAGCTGCGGGTTAAGATATTGCGAACCGCTTCCCGCCAATACTTCAAATGCACATCATACATCTTCTGGCAGCGGGGATTTATGTTCATCCTGCGCGCTCACAAAAGCTTTATCACATCTATTTCATCTCTCAATGAATTATGAGCGTTGAGCTCAGTTCACTTGAAAAGACGTTGGTAGTCCCGCTGTGGCACAGAGCACAGGCAAGCAAGGCACACCCTGAGCTACTGAACGATGTTAAAGCTATTGAGCTCGTCAATCATCTTGACTACGATTTTTCAATCTTCGAGCAACGCTTCACTGTTGAGGATAGCTTCAGGTCTGCGGCACGAGCGCGGCAGTTCGACGACAAGCTTAGAGCTTACATCAGCACACATCCCGATGCGTCGATAATGAATCTCGGCGCAGGCCTCGACACAGCCTTTTACAGGGTCGATAACGGATCCATTGAATGGTACGACCTCGATCTCCCGAACGTCATCGCTCTGCGCAAGCAGTTACTGCCTGAAACCGATCGAGTCAAGTACTTCGCCAAGTCGCTGTTTGACATGAGCTGGTGTGCTGACATCGACCACACCGATAATGGCATCTTCATAGTAGCAAAGGGTATTTTGTGGTTCTTTGAAGGGGCAGAGATCAAGCGCTTTTTCTCATCACTCGCCGATGCGCTGCCGGGAGCAGAGCTTATCTGTGAGGCCTGCTCTACGCTTGGCGCGTCGATTGTTAATGACTCATTAAAGTCCGTTGATATGGACGTAGAAGTGAAGTGGGAGTTGGAGGACGCGCGCGTCATTACCCAATGGGACGGCCGCCTAAAGCTCATTGACCAGACTCCGGCCTACTTAATTCCTCGAGATCCAGCGTGGGGAGAGCAAACCTTGGAAAACATAGATACGAGCGACCTGACCAACGCTTTATCTATTGTTCATCTACGCGTGTAATGTCCCCGCGCTTTGCGACACTCAACTCGCTGAAGACTACAAATCACTACAATGTTTGAAACGGCCATCTTTCCAATACCGCCTATAAACATCATACACGTGTTCCGGCAACGGATGCCGATAGTTGCTCCACTCCACACCTCTAACACCGTCGGTCAGGATATAAGCGCGACTGGATGCATTCCACCTGTTACATCGCCATACTGCTCTGCAAACCTGTGAAGATAAGAGGCGACGAAGTAGCTTGAACACATCACCAAAGGTATTTTCCGGTCACTGCGTCGCACCTGCCGTCAATAACGTAGGTTAATATGGCCATTTCCCGCGAAAGCCGCAGTTAGGTGTGACACAGATGCACTGTCACGCTTTCCCACACAATCGCTGCCTCACGCGGCCTTATGAAACGACCCTGCGGAGTTTGGATCGGAGATGAACGTTATGGCAACCAACGTAACGACCATAGAAAACGGGGCCTGCTGGTATGGCCTCCACTTCGGCTGCTTGAACACAAACGATCGGAACTGCACCAAGTGTGCAGAGCGCCTCGCCAACGCCGTGAACAGCGTGCTTCGCCCCCCGGCTCCGGTATGGGCACAATCCGTTGATGCGGCAAGAGCGGAAACGCAAATTGCTAGAGGCCTATAATGGATGACGATGCAGACCTCATCACCCGTCTCACGGGCTTCGGGCTCAGCGAGAAGGAAGCTCGGCTTTATCTCCATCTGCTGAAGCACGGCCCAAAGACTCCTTCTCCACTCGCAAAAGCTCAAAAAACGTATCGCGAAGACGTACATCGCACACTGACGAGCCTCATCAAGAAGGCCATGGTGCGCTCCTCCCTCGACTCCCCCACCGTCTACGCTGCCGTCGACCTCGACACAGCGTTAGAAGCAGCGCTGAAGAAGCACGAGAGCGAACTCCGAGAGATGGACGAGAGGAAACGCGAGCTCCAGGAGCTTTCACAACAGCAACGATTCCACCCCCCCGATGAAGTGAGCACGTTCAAGATCATCAAGAGCATTAAGGAACTCGTCGTTGCAATGTTGCCTATTTTGGACTCGATGCAAGAGGACTGCGTGATGGTCGTTCCTAGCGGCGCGGCAGTCATTGCATCCCAGTTCGGCGTCAACGAGGCAGCTTATCAATTTATCGAGCGATGGGGGGACCGTGCTGGACATGATACCAACCGCCTTCCCTTGCTCGGGCAAGGCGACTCGTTCGGTGAAAATCCGGTAGAGGTGGGTATCCTCCTTACCCAGGTGGATATTGAGATGAAAACGGAACGCAGCGGTGGCCCGGGCGGTTGTTAACGGGTCGCGTGAAGCGTACGATTTACTCAACTCGTCAAATGCCGAGTCCAAACCACGGTGGTCTTTCACATAAGCCTCAGCAACCAAGGGGGCGACATCCTCGAGCACGGGGAAGATAGCTAACTCTTCTCCGTGGGCGTGCCAGACCAATACTTCGTTGAAGAACCGGAAACGCTCGACGGTGGCGGCAAGACCCTCATCTCCCCGTGCTGAGTCCAACGCTGCGGCATCGATATGCTCCATGTCATTCCGGAACGCATTGTGAAGCGCCCGTATCGCATCTACAGGTTCTGCCATGACAATTCCCCCCTGTGTTTTAGTTATAAAAGATTACTTCTCTGAATGATGCAGATCCTATTCCCCACACTGAAGAGTGAACGTATAACACGTTTCGTGTCCATTTGCGCAAGCTTTCCAAGGTAAACGTACGTTCCTTGTTTTCTCTACTGTCAAAAAGAGTTTCCGTCATGCCGCATATCCGGCTAGAAGGCCTCCTTCACTTTACAGGCCTGAGCACGTTTCGTCCTGCGATTCTATCAGACTTTCTTCTTCGTCCAGCAATCCGGTTTACTCTCAGAAGTATCTACGTTGAACGCACCAAAACCAACAGCGTGGAAAAGGTTCAGGGAAACAGCTCACGCAGATTGATCTTAAATTCGCCCAGTTTTCCACCGTAGTTACCCGCGGAAATTCCGACCACACCGTCGATGTCCAAGGTGGCTTCAATTCCTTTCTTCATCGCCTCTCTAACTGTTTCAAGCGACGTTCCGTTAATCACTATCTCGGGGATATACCTGACGCCCTCTGGAACCTTGTGGATCTCTCCCAATCTGTGTTTAAGCGAAGGACAGAAGGGATCATTTGTGGTAGGACCTATCAACGGAAAATGGGTTTCAGGCTTTGAACCTGCGGCGCACACATCGAAAGGCGTCACTACGCCCGTTACGCGGTGGATGGCATGCAGGGCCTTTTCTCCAGCTTTTCTTAGAGCTTCTTTTGTTGAACACATGACCCAGAAATTCGCACCCATTACGCCATGGGCGTACCCTAAACGCCTTTCAATGATGAAATCTGGGACCATAAGTGGCACAACAATAACGTTTCTACCAAAGCGTTCTTCTTCCCATTCATGTCCGTCTCCGCAATGCCCAATCCACTCCATCATATCCATTTTACCCTCTGCGTTCCGTAACGCATCGAAGACCGCGGTGAAGGGTTTAACAAGTATGTCTTGGCGAATCCTGTAGGAAAGTTCAGCCTCAAACTTGTGTAAGGAAGCAGTGAAGGCGTTATTCTTGTCTAAACCTGCCCAGAACTGCAGGACGGCGCCCTCGCGTTTATCCGGAGTCGCATCTTCGTCAAGCCACTTCTCAACGCCGCCTTCGACTCTACCAATCACAACTGAAGGTGTTGCCGTTGAGTCTTCGGCTGCACCGTGCAAAGTTGCCCTGTCGTCGGCCGTGATTATCACTCGGCAAAAAATACCTGCAAATGCCTCGGCATACGTGTCGTCAATTTCAGCTTTGAACACCATAGCTCATCCGAGCCTCCCGACGGATTCTCCTCTGACCTTCTTACTGAATTCGCTGCGCTCTTTCACTATTGATCCCTTATTCCTAGCGGCAACTATTTGAACCTTGGGTAACCCTTTGAGGCGCTCCTTTCTTGCGTCTATTTGACAAGCGGGGAATAGCACGGCATTTTTTGGTTGAAGCGACACACCGAGTTTTACCCCCCTCCTCTTTCTTAAGCCAACCTATACCTATCATTTAGCGCACATACATTGTGATCAATAGTGACCACTGACGACGAGTTTACCCGCCGTTTAATTAGATTCGGGCTCAGCGAAAAAGAGGCGCAACTCTATTTGCACCTGCTCAAGTACGGGCCAAAAACCCCCTCGCCGCTCGCAAAATCGCTACAAACCTATCGCGAAGACGTACATCGCACACTGACGAGCCTCATCGAGAAGGGTATGGTGCGCCCCTCACTTGACGCCCCCACCGTCTATGCAGCGATCGACCTCGACACGGCCCTCGGGTCCGCACTGCAAAAGCAGCAGAGCGAGCTCCGCGAGATGGAAGCGAGGAAGCGCGAGCTTCAGGAGCTCTCGCAACAACAGCGGTTTCGCCCCTCCGACGAAGTGAGCACGTTCAAGATCATCAAGAGCATCAAGGGACTCATCGCTGTCGCTATGCCCCTAATTGACCCCATGCAGGAGGAAGGGCGTATCGCCGCTCCTGCATACCTGACTGTTGTCGCCTCCCTCTTTGGAGTCAATGACGCTGCGTATGAATTTATCAAGCGAGGAGGAAAGGTGCGGGCCATCGTCGACATTTCGTACCAAGTTATTGAGCCGGTGCGAGAAATGATCGCCATCGGTGAAGAAGTGCGCCACATCGATCAGCACGGAATCATGTTCGTCGTATTTGATAGAAGAATCTCCATAAGCGCGATCAACGCGGAAGTCAAGCGTATATCTCTCAACGAACCTGTCTCTGGACTTTGGACCGATGATCCTGCGTATGCTCAGTACCTCGCGTCTACGTTTGAGATGGTGTGGGGACAGTCGGTTCCTGCAGAGCAGCGCATACAAGAACTACTAGAACGCGGCCCTCCGCAAACATAAAAAAAGCCGCGGCACGAGCGGCGATGACAATGTTCTCTGTTGATTACTGTTAAGGGGCTTTTTTTAACGCGCTGCGCTAGCAGCTATGCAAAATTTGGTCGCCGAGCTTCTAACCCGGCATGCCTTCTAGAACAATGGCGAAAGGCGCAATTGCTCGCAGTGTAAAGCATGCAAGCCTAGGTTCAAATATCATAGAATCTGCAACGAACGAAATCGTCTGGCTTCTCTCAGCTGCTGGTTGTCTTCTCTGCGCACTACGGTTTACAAAGAAGTCAAAAATGCCAGCTCCCCCCCATTCTTTATAAAAAAGTGAAACGGAGCCCGATTTGGCGTTTTCACGCAGTCGAGTTTAAATATGCCTTTTGGTGAATGTATGACTAGAGTTAACATGGACAGGATCGGAAGATGAGATCGTTTACTGTCGACGAACTCGTTGCTGCTCCGGGCTGGCCTAAGGAAGTCTAGAGGATCAGTTTCGAACGAGTGCGTGTCGAAGGAATCAGAGTGGAGAGCATAAAGAGGGATAGTCAACAAATGCCCTAAACAGACCCCGTTCGGGGTCGTAAATACTACAATGCATACGAGCGGGGAAAAAGGGCCTAGGGATTGACAAAAAAAAGGATAGACACACGTCTAACCGCCCTTTGCATGAAACTGCTGAAGACCTGCGCGGCTTGTTTAATCAGGTTGAGACAGAGGTACAAAACACTGATAGGTCTTCGCTGGAGCTTGAGAAAAGTTGAGAATCAAACGCGGGCGGTGAGATATGCCTGCGGGCCATTGAGGTGACGAATCGCAAGCAATTAATAGTTACGCTTGAGGAGCAATTGCGTCAGTCGAAACGGAGCGAGAATTCGAAGGGCGACAGGCAAGGTTGCTTCTGCACTATTGCTTCGATTTGCGGTGCTTGCTGCTATCTTCCGTTCCTGCATCGTTTTTGCTTGTTTGGCCTATCCGAAAAACGCGCCAGAGATAGCCCACGATAGCGATGATCACGGCCACTGCGGCAACGGCTAGCGTTACTACGATTCGTTGTTTCATTAGTTCGCTTCCTTTTCTGAACTTTTCTTCGTTGTGCTGGTCGGGTTACTCGACTTCAAAAAGCCACTCAGATACCGCTGCCTTCTGCCGTCACGCGGTCTCGCTTATTGGCCTTCGGAGGCGTTCTCTCTGGGGGCTCCTCCTCTTCGATTAGTCGCGTCTCGCCACTTTCCAATCCTTTTTCTGAAGCCTCTAGAAATTGAATACAGCATGTGCACTAGCTTCTCCGAATTTAACATTTGTGCCGCTTGTTCGGCTTGCACTCGATCACTAGACGCTTTCTCGTTACGTATCCGAGAGTTCAGCGCCAACGATGGTGTGGGTGGTAATAACCCCCTCCACATCGCGGATCACGTCTACTGTCTTGCTGAGGAGGGGTAGCCCATCGACTTCGATGATCACCAAGAAATCGTACTCTCCGAACACGTGATGCAGTTCTCTGATCCCAGGGATCTCGCCGAGTTTGTCAAAAACGCTTCGCTCCTGGCCAGGAATGACATTCACTAGGGTGACTCCGACTACCATAAGTATCCCTCGATCTAAGGAAGGGGCGCGAGTATTTAGAGCTAATCGCAAAAAAAGGTGGGTTCAGGTCGATTATTGTGAGGGGGCAGTGCGTCGCATCCTCTGACCTCAGAGGAGTTGCGTCTTGACTCGCGACCGGCTAAACTGATAACCTTTTTTGCCGTGCAGAATTCCCTGCGCGCAGGGACTCGATCGAAGTAGTCGGTGGCGTTTACGGCAATTTGCCCTTCACCTCATTGCGCCCAAACGCGCGCGGACTGATATGTGCAAAGCTGACACCCTTTTTGCTGCGTCACCTATGAGTTCGGTCGTTCGTTCATCTTCAGGTTAATCTTGACAGATTGTAGATCGTCGCGAGCTTAGGAAGGTCATTTACCACATACACAAAAGCCATCCATGCCCATTTGCCCCAGCGGTCGTTCACCGCTTTCGCCACCGCGTTGATTTCCTGTCTGGGGCGTTTCGGCTCACGTCCGAGCAAAAGCTCACTCATGATGACCACGCTCCACACGTCTAGCGGGACAGAGCGCTGACCAATGATCAGACCGGCCGAGTACGTGCCAATGCCTGGGATCTCCATCACATTCTTTACAGCCTCTGTCTCGGGCTGGCGGCGTAGCTCTTTTAGAGACATCGGGTGTTGAATTAGATAGTGCGCCGCCTTCACGAGCCGCTCCGCTCGGTAGCCGAGCTTCGCGTCTCTCCTCAGCTCGATGGGGTCCCGCTTAGCGATATTGGAAGGTTTTGGCCACAGAACGACCTCGTGGCCATCGAAGGCAATCTTGGTCCCGTATCGCTCGAGCAGTCTTGCCATCATGTCTTGGCTTCGCTTGAGCGGTGCCATCTGGAGGGTTGTAGCAAGAATCACCCGACCGAACAAGTCATCCAGCCGCCCAACTCGCATGCCGTAAAGGTCTTGCACTGCGATGGAGAGCACCTCGTCAGTGCGGGCGAATTCGTAAAAAGCCTCAAGCTCTTCGTCCTCTCCGAGCCCGAGTTTAATAGCCGTCTGTAGCATGGTTTCTTCATCGTTTGTCGGATGCGACTGAACGTAAACGCTTACGGTCACACGTTCGTTGACCGCAGACAGTTTCAATCCGACCGGCTTGCTATTTAGATAGGTTCCGCTCCACAGCGTACCGTTTTGAAACACTTCTCCCGGCGTTGACCAATGCCAGCCAGCCGGTTTAGCGACGGTGAGCGAGAGATCAAACGGCTCAGGCATGTCGATTTCAAATCGGTCAAACGCGCGATAGTGACGGGGCTTGTTCATGGTCCCTGTTCCGTATTTTGTTACAGGCCTTCTAATCATGCATGATACGTTGTTATTTTTGCTTTGCTAAACCCCTTACTGGAGGCGTCCAATGTTAGCGTGCGTTCATCACGACATGTGGGCGCTCAGAAAAAGCTTTGTGAGTTCACAGCAAGTGAGTAGTGCACGTCAAAAAAATGTGATACATCGTGTCAAAGAGGCGAAATTCCCTGTCGAATGACCAAGCTTCAGATTCGTTGCTAAGCAGTTTTATCCGGGGACTATACGACTACTTTAATCCGCTCCTTCATGTGATCGAAGAACTTCAGAGTGACGCAAAGAAGAACCGCAAAAAGTGAGCAGTGTAAGCAGAGTTTCACGAATGGAAGACTTCTTCCACGCGATCGAGCCACTCGTTAACTAAGCAGTTAAATACGGTCTCTTGCTCGACTTCCAGGCCGTGTCCGGCTCGATCTAATACTCCAACAGTCCCACGGGAGTAATTCGCAGCGATTTTCAGCGAGTCACGATAGCCCACCGATGCGTCTTGGCGGCCCACAAGGATGAGCGAAGGCCAGTCGAAGGGATGAGGAAGCTGGTCTACATCAAAGGAGAAACTGTACCCGCAGTTTTCAAATCGCTTGAGAAACGCTCCATCTTTTGCTTTCATCCCTGGAATAATATCTTGCGTAAAGCGATCCCATCGTTGTTGGTCCTGCACTACAAGCACGCGCTCAAACATTCGTTTCTGGTCGTCCGGTGCGATGCTCGCTAAGAACGATTCATCTTTGACGAATACCTGTCGGAAGGGGAGGTCGCGCAGGTTTCGATCGGCTATGACAACAGGACAGATGAGAAGGACTCCTTTGATGCGTTCGGGTAGAGAACGGACTAAGCCGCGTGCCAGATATCCTCCGTACGATTCGCCAGCCACCAGGAACTGGTCGCCGGGGATAACGTTTTCACAGAACTCTATGATTACGTCCAGCATCTGATCTGCATCGTTCAACCAGCCTGGGGCGCGTGTGCGACCCATGCCCGGCAGGTCCACGTAGATACGTTTCCATCCCGCGCGATTTGTGAAAATCGGTTCCAAGCAGCCGGTCATCACGTGGTGATCGATGCCAAACCCGTGGATCGCGAGCACGGGGTTGCCCTCGCCACGCGTCTCGTAATAAATGTGCAGATCGCCCATTTCGTATATCATGGATGGTGAGGTGGGGGGGTCCGAGGTAAAAAAGATGGTGCCATTTTGTAACAAATTAGTCAGGTTTTTTGGGAAACGTCTAACGTTTGGCGCACCACAGCGTCATCGACTAAGCGCCAGGTGCCAGCTCTTTCGAACAGATGCTCTCGCTACGCCATTCTGCTAGACCTTTACTGCCTGAAGTGGTGCGCGCATCTCAGAAACGTCCAAGGGGGAGAAGCTCCGATGGGTCTCTCTAAATAGGATGACGAACATACAAATTAGCAGTGAAAATAACAGTCTCCCAGCGTTAGCATTTACGCTTGCTGTCTTGAATTGCCGTTGGGGGGCGACGCCGCATGTCTCCAGAATGAGGTAGTCACGCTCTATGCGAGACACGCGGCTTTCGGTGCCTTTTCCCAACTGCTTTTCCCCAAGAACGAGGTACTATTTTAACTTGTTGGATTAGGAGTAGTAGTTCTATTGCACCTCACTGCCTCCCCGATTTCAAGATGCTTAGCCAAAATATGCCGCTAGGTTGTCCCAATACCATTCGACCCACCCAGCTTTGAGATCTGCGTAAAGATCTTCAGGGATATCGGCTTGAGTGAAATCT
>ODAK010002469.1_pt1 | contig 19488 bp, 18 predicted proteins | sample 1539591 | NCBI WGS metagenome assembly ODAK01 (sample SAMEA3539303, study PRJEB22396) | soil metagenome | biome: tundra; feature: field; material: soil | place: USA | collected 2010-05 | depth 0.15 m | reverse complement strand
ACAAGAAAATTGCGCCGCGCTGCCTGCAACCAGGCGCCGGCATGGGTGGAATTTTCGCCGAGACTGACATGGAGTCGCTGACGGGGCTGGCGAGAGAGAACCGTGTCGACCTGAAAGTGCTGAATGCCGCCCGCGAGGTGAATCTGGATTTGGCGAACCGGCTCTTGCAGAAAGTGGCCGATGCGATCGATACCGTGCAGAACAAAGACGTCGGCATTCTGGGGCTGTCTTTCAAGCCGAACACCAACTCCGTTGCGGGATCGGCTTCCGTTCAACTGGCGCAGAACTTGCTGGCCGGCGGAGCGCGCGTGCGGGCTTACGATCCGGTGGCGATTCCCGATGCGCGACTGCAACTGAACGGCATGGTGAAGTACTGCGAATCCGCCTACGGAGTCGCCGAAGGCGTGGATGCCCTGGTCGTCGCCACCGGCTGGCCTGAGTTCCGGACGCTCGATTTCGCCAAGATCCGCCACCTGGTGAAACGGCCGATCATCATCGACACCAAGAATCTGCTCGACTCGTCGCGTCTGCGCGCCATGGGATTCCATGTCATGGGCGTGGGCAGACCGTAGGGAACGGGCTGGAAAAGGCGAGTGCAAAGCGGGCAGTGGGCTAATTTCGTGTTGCAGAGCCGCGAGCTTCGAGCAAACCGGTTGCCCCGCAGCTCGCAACTTATTTATTCGGCAACACAGAATTAGCCACCACTCCAAAGCCAGCGAGAGCCGAACTCCCGCCGCAATTGCTATAATCGTTATCTGCGGTGGGAGTAGCTCAATTTGGTAGAGCATCGGACTGTGGCTCCGACGGTTGCGGGTTCAATTCCCGTCTCCCACCCCAAAAAACCTTCCAGCTTTCCCGTCCAGTTTTCTCAGCCAGCGAGCAGAGACGCGGCAAGCCGCGTCTCAATGCCGTTGCCCTTCGCTCCACTAGAGGCGAGACGTGTTCTTTATGGTTCGGACGAGCGTATGGCTGGCTCAGTTTCGCGCGCCGACTTCTTCTTTCTCTTTTTCCCTGGCCGCGTAGTGGGACTCGACGTAGTCGTCGAGAATCTTGATGAACTCGGCGACGATCTTGTCGCCTTTGAGCGTGGTGAACAGGCGGCCGTCCACGTAGACGGGGGCTTTCGGCTCTTCGGCGGTTCCCGGTAGAGAAATTCCCAGGCTCGCGTGCTTCGATTCGCCGGGGCCATTGACGACGCAGCCCATCACGGCGACTTTCATTTCTTCGACACCGGTGTGGCTTTCCTTCCAGACGGGCATCTGCTCGCGCAGGTAGGTTTGGATCTGCTCCGCCATTTCTTGGAAGAAAGTGCTGGTGGTGCGTCCGCAACCGGGGCAGGCGGTGACTTGCGGGGTGAAGCTGCGAATGCCGAGCGATTGCAGGATTTGCTGCGCTACGCGGACTTCTTCGGTGCGATCGCCTCCGGGGGCGGGGGTGAGCGAAACGCGGATGGTGTCGCCGATGCCTTCCTGCAGCAGCACGGCCATGGCCGCGCTCGAAGCCACTATGCCTTTGGCGCCCATGCCGGCTTCGGTCAGTCCTAGATGCAGCGGGTACTCGCAGCGCGCGGCGAGGATGCGATACACATCAATCAGATCCTGCACGCCGCTGACTTTTGCGCTGAGAATGATCTGGTCGGAGCGCAGTCCGTGCTGCTCGGCCAGCTTCGCCGAGCTGAGCGCGCTGACGACGATCGCTTCCATGGTGACTTCGCGGGCGTCTTTCGGTTCCGGCAGAAGCGAGTTCTCGTCCATCATGCGGGTGAGCAGCGCCTGGTCGAGCGATCCCCAGTTCACACCGATGCGCACGGGCTTCTGGTGTTTCGCGGCAACTTCGATCATGGTGCGGAAGTTGTCGTCGTTCTTGCGTCCGATGCTGGCATTGCCGGGATTGATGCGGTATTTCGCCAGGCCCTCGGCGCAGCCCGGGTATTTGGTCAGCAGGAGGTGTCCGTTGTAATGGAAGTCGCCGACAATCGGCACGCGCAAGCCCTGCTTCTCGAGTCCTTCTACGATGTGGGGGATGGCCTTGGCGGCTTCGTCATTGTTGACGGTAACACGGACGACTTCGCTGCCGGCTCGCGCCAGGGCGGCGACTTGTCTTACGGTGCCGGGAACGTCGGCGGTGTCGGTGTTGGTCATGGACTGCACCATAACCGGTGCATTGCTGCCCACGCAGACGCCGCCAATGGTGGCGGTGAGGGTTTTTCTACGATGAATTTCGGCCATATCGGAAACTATATTTTAGCAGGTTACGGCAAGAAGATCGCCCCCTCGACGGAGGAGCGAATAGCGAAAAGCGAACGCCGAACGGCGGAAACTACGGCATCCGCGTCAGCCCCGGCAGTGTCTTGACCAGGTCGTTATAGATCACCATCACGGCAAAGAGCACGAGAAAGACGAAAGCCGCCTGGTAGATACGTTCTTTGATGGGCAGGCTGATTTCTTTCTGCATGAGGCTCTCAATGAAAAGCAGCAGGATCACGCCGCCATCCAGGATGGGAATCGGCAGCAGGTTCATGATGCCGAGGTTCAAGCTGATGGCGGCAGTGATAAGCAGCAGCGGAGTATAGCCCTCCTCGCGGGCGGCCGCGCCGACGGCGCTGCCGATTCCGATCGGACCATCGACTTGGCGCATCGATACTTTGTGCTGCACCATTTTTTGCAGCAATTCGAGGATCAGGAAAGAGCTCTTCTTGTTGTCCGACAGTGAGCGTTGCAGCGCGTCTGAGAAATTGAGCGTTACAACTTTGGTGGGAACGCTCCTCGCGATGCCGATCCGGTAGGCAGGTCCCTGCCGAGATCCGCCGGGGTCGAGGATGGGTCTCACTGTGAAGGTCTGTTTCTGGCCGTTGCGGAGGACCACAAGTTCCAGCGGTTGATCCTTGGTGCGGTTCAACATCTGCACCAGCGCTTCCAGCGCGGGAATGTCTTCCCCATTCGCGGTGAGTATCTGGTCCCCAACTTTGAGGCCGGCCTTTTCGGCGGGCATCCCGTGTTCGACCGTTTTCAAAGTCACGCTGGATTCTTTCGGCACCCAACCAATATCTCCGTATTGATTGGGGCCGAGCGGTTCCGGAACAAGCACTCGCTCGGTGACTTTGCCGTCGCGCTCGATGCCAAATTTCAAAGGCTGATTCGGGCTGAGCGCATCCTTGACGTCCACTTGTTCCCAATTCGGATTCTCGATGTCCTCGACCCGGACAATCTTGTCACCCTTCTGGATTCCTGCCTTTTCGGCGGGAGTGTTCGGATTCACCCATCCCACAACGGCCGGCTCATCGAGCACGGCGGGATATTCGTAATGCACCATGTACACGCCGGTGAGCAGGGCAACGGCCAGCATGATGTTCATCGCCGGTCCGGCCAGGGCTACGATGAAGCGCTGCCAGCGCGGATGCGACAGAAACTCCCCCGGATCGCCGGTGCGGTCGTCCATGGGGTTCTCGCCCGACATCTTTACGTACCCGCCCAGCGGAATGGCGCTGATGCGATAGTCGGTCTCCCCTTTTTTGAAGCCCAGCAGACGCTTGCCAAATCCGATGGAAAACACTTCCACCCGCACGCCGAAGTACTTGGCTGCGGCGTAGTGACCGAACTCGTGAATCAGGATCATGAGTCCGAGCACGATCCCCATGACGAAGATGGTATGCAGGAGGGACAAAAGCTGCGGCATAATTTCTCAGATTACTCCAAAATTCCTACTACGAAATGGCCCTAATGGGCGATCCCTTTCGGCGGTGCTGCTGCACGATTTCTCTTGCCAAAAGGCGGGCCTCGGTATCCAGAGTGAGCACCTTCTGTATAGATTCCAAATGTCCGGCTGGCGTTGCAATCATTACTTCTTCGATGATCCGCGGAATCTCCTCGAATCCGATCTGCTCCTCCAGAAACGCAGCCACCGCGACCTCGTCGGCGGCGTTCAGGGCGATGGTTTTTGCGCCTCCCGCCACCGCCGCCTCGTAAGCCAAGCTTTCGTAAGCTAAACGAAGACAAGGGAATTTAGCCATATCCGGGGGGCAGAAATCCAGATGCCTTAAGTCACCGATCGAGAAGCGCAGCTCCGAGGGGATGCGCTCCGGATACGTCAGCGCATACAAAATGGGCAGACGCATGTCGGTCACGGAAATCTGAGCAAGTATGCTGCCATCCACGAATTCGACCAGGGAATGGATCGTAGACTGTGGATGCACAATGACTTGCACGCGATCGGGCGGGACCTGGAACAAGCGGCAGGCCTCGATCACCTCGAAACCCTTATTCATCAATGTTGCAGAGTCTATGGTGATCCGTCTTCCCATTTTCCAGGTGGGATGATTGAGCGCCTGTTGCACCGTAATTGAGGCAAATTCCGACTTGGCCGTCTTCAGAAACGGACCGCCCGAAGCCGTCAGCCAGATACGCTCGACTTCATTCGCATCCCCGTTCATCCGTCCGCCGCGCAGGCACTGGTGGACGGCGTTATGTTCGCTGTCGATCGGCAGCAGCGGCTTGCCCTGCTTCCGCGCCTCAGCGGTGATCAACTCACCCGCCACCACCAGGCATTCTTTGTTGGCCAAGCCAACTGTCTTCCCCGCGCGCACCGCTTCGTAGGTTGCCTCCAGGCCGGAGACGCCCACAATCGCGCTGACCACAAAATCCACCTCGGGATGGGTCGCCACCCGAACCGTGCCTGCGGCGCCGTCCACGACCTCAATCTCGCCTAAGCCGGCTTGCCGCAGCTTGGCTTGGAGCGCTTGCGCCGCGGCTTCGTCCGCCAGCGACACTACTCGCGGCTTCCAGCGTACCGCTTGCTCAAAGGCGAGCCTGGCATTGTTGCCGGCCGCCAATGTGACGACCTGAAAGCGGTCGGGATAGCTCTCGACCACACTCAAAGTGCTGCGGCCGATCGAGCCCGTCGAACCCAGGATGGCGATGCGTTTCATGCGGGAAGGATCAGCTCTCATTGTAAGGGATGGAGACGGTAGTTCGTAGCTCGGAGTTCGCCCGACCGGGTGGGAAGCGTGCTCGAACAGGTGAAGGCTCGCTATGAGGATTTCGGGCCGACGCTGGTAGCCGCACTTGGCTAGTGACGATGGGCTAAGCCACATTTCGCCTTGACAAGACTTTGAATCTGAAGCAGAGTTTGCCGAACGCGCCCGCGCGAAAGGCGGGCGTCTACGTAACCAGCGTTTGTCTTTGTGGGGCTGTTCGTCCTCCTTCCCGCCAACAGCTCTAGCAGTGGGGTCGTCCAGGAATGTCTGCTACATATTTGCGCTCGCCGCGCAGACGGTGAGTTGCGCTTGGTGAGTTTGAGAAAACACACCGCTAACTGACAGACAACAAAACTCTTTAGGAGGGATCTTATGAAACGTCGTTCGATGTTTTGGGCACTAGTGGTTGCACTGGTCGTGGTTGCAGCACTTCCGGTAGCAGCAAATATCATCAACCAAGCTAACGTTACCGACACCTGCTCCGGGTACACAATCAACGTTGCAGGAAAGGATTTGTCGAAAGCCACGACCGTTAACTACTCGATCACGCTGACTCCGACCAGCGGATCCCCAATCACAATTACCGACTCCATTCCCGTGGCTCCGGTCCCCCACACCGGCGGAACCTGGAGCGGAACCAACACGCAGACCTGGGCGCATTACGGCGTAACCCTGACCAGTTCGTACACGCTCACTGGGACGGCGACGTTAGTGGAACCCAAGAATCCTAAGTATGACACGATTAAAATCAAGTTCTCACCCAGCACGTTGAATTGCACAGTCGCGGCCCTCTCGTGCTTGCCATCGAGTTCGCTGGGCGTGCTGGTGCAGAAGCCGAACGTGGTTTCCTACGTTCCCAATGGAGCATGGGATACCAGCAATACCGGTGTCCAGGTGGTGCAGCTCGAGCCAACCACCCCTGCACCCACGTCGATTGCCACTCCCAACGTGGTCAATTCCTGTGCCTCGAACTCGGTGACGGGAGAGACGGTGTGCAGCTCCAACGTCAATGATGTCTATCTCATCACGGGATCAACCCTCAACACCACGCTGACGAGCGGCGGGGACCAGTATACCGGCTTCTCGGGCGGCGATTGCATAACCTGTGGCGTGGCAGTGAACGCGCTGGCCAACAAGGCGGTGGTGACGATCGGACTGAGTACGGCGCCATCCGGAAGCGGCATTCAATTCCTGGATCTCGCCAGCAGTACGTTTGCCGCGGCGGTACCGGCGACCTACGAGGTTTCGGAGGACGTTGTCTGGGACCAGGGACGCAACCTGGTGCTGTCGCCCGGTGAGGGTGGGGTTTATGACCTGTTCAAAACTTCAGGGTCGGGCGGTGAGTTTGGCAACCCCATCTCTAGCGATGGCGAGCTCGATTCCGCGGCGGAGGATTGCACAACCGGGATTGCGCTGTCGACGGTCGAACAGTATGGGGGTACCCCTGAACTCTACATCGGCGATCTGACGCAGGCCACGTTTGTCCCCGGTTCGCCGGGTACCTGGACGACGGCGGGCCAACAAGTCCAAAGTTTTCCGGAGTTCAGCAGCTTTGCGTATCCAACCGCTGGAATCGCGGTGACTCCGGGAACTCACCTGGGAGTGGTCACGGGCGAGTTCTGCGGGAACGCGTTCGCGGCGATCCAGCTTCCTTCGACCTCGGGCTCGGGTACGCCCTCTGTGTTGGATGATGCCGCTGCGGTCATGCCGAATACCCCGGACGGAAATGTCTTCGCGCAGGGGCTGGATCCGCACACGGTGACGGCGTACTTGAGTCCAAACAACGGCAAGTCGTACGGGATCATGGCCAACGGGTGCTTCGTTCCGCCGACTTACCTGGGGGTGATTGACCTGCAAGCTCTGCTGAGTGCGCCGCGTACTGGCCCGCACACGGTGGATCCGACGTATGACCTGATCGCACACGGTGTCGTGACCTACGTTGCGACCTTTTGATTGAGTGAGCCGCCGGGTTGTCCCCCCGGTGGCCGCTCAACTTCAATCCTGCCCCATCCTTACCCTGGCTTTCGAGGGTGGGGCAGGATCCTAGCTCTTCAACACCACCAACCCGGAGGGTCAACGAACAAAATCGATCCTCCACACGCCTACTGCATCAACCGCCACGCGCCATACGCCCACACTACCGGCACGGCGAACAGCATGGCGTCGATGCGATCAAGCATGCCTCCGTGTCCGGGCAGAATCGTGCCGGAATCTTTCACTCCGGCGCCGCGCTTGATGAGCGACTCGACCAGATCGCCCAACTGCGCCGCGATGTTGACCAGCGCCGACAGCAGAATGATGGGCCACAGTTGCGGCTGCTCCAGGCCGAACATGCCATCGCGGCGTTCGATCAGGCCGGCGCGCAGCAGAGCGGCACTGATTCCGGGCGCGTGCTGAAACCACAGCGTGCCGACGATCACGCTGGCCAGGATCGAAGCTACCGCGCCTTCCCAGGTTTTCTTCGGGCTGATCTCCGGCGACATGGGGTGCCGGCCCAGCGACTTGCCCACGAAGTAAGCGAAGATATCTCCCGCCCACACGGCGAGCAGCGTGTAAATCGTCCAGATCGCTCCCGCCGGCTGCTGCCGGATCTCGACCAGCAGCGCCATCGGGACCGCAATATAGGCGAAGGCAAACACCGAAGCCGCTGCCGCCGGATAGCCGCTGGTCAAGTCGGCGCGCTTCATTCTCATTGCCACGGTCAGAAACACAAACGGTGCGAGCGCCGCCGCCAGTGCCAGCCCGTAGAGCAAGGCCGTAGTCTCAATTAGAGGCGTGCGATTGGTGGAAGCGACAATCACAAATACAAAGAAGAGCGCAACGAAGGCATACGTTGCCTCCGGCAGCGACTGGACTGCGTAGTGCGTCGCGAGCTTCAAGAACTCCGCGATGGCTAGCAATGCGACCGCTCCGGACACAATCGCCAGCACATAAAGCGGCGCCTTCAGCACCAGCACCAGAACCAGGGGAATTAAAACGACGGCGGTCGCGACGCGCTTGATCATGGACTTACGCTTCGTCTATAGCGAATCGAGAGTGCTGTGAGCACAGGCATCTGCCGAGCTGCGCTCGGCTTGGACGGGCGAGGGCGCCCCGTCCCCACACGAGCAGTCCCCACACGAGCAGTGCCCATCAACGCTTCGCCTCAGCGTGATCCCGGAGCGACGTATGCTGCGGAGCATGTCCGTCCGGCCCCAGTCCGCCGTAGCGGCGGTCGCGTCTCTGATACTCTTCAATGCCCTCGAGCAGTTGAACCCCGCGGAAATCGGGCCACAACGTCGGCGTCACATAGATCTCCGCGTAGGCAAGCTGCCAGAGCAGAAAGTTACTCAGCCGCATCTCGCCGCTGGTGCGAATTACTAAGTCCGGATCCGGCAGGCCCCGCGTGTAGAGATTGTCACTAATTGCCTGCTCATCGACTTGCATGTGATCGAGGCCGCCATTGCGCGCCGCGGCCTCCGCCAGCGAGCGAAACGCGTCGACGATCTCGCTGCGCGCGCTGTAGTTCAGCGCCAGCGTCAGCAGCATCCCGGTATTCTTCGATGTGGCGTCGCTCGCTTCCGCCATCTCGCGCTGCACCGAATCCGGCAACTCATGCTGACGTCCGATGTATTTCAAGCGGATATTATTTTCGTTGAGCGTCTTGATTTCTGCTTTGAGAAAGTGGCACAAAAGGCGCATCAGGAAATCGACTTCCGTCTTCGGGCGCTTTTTCCAGTTTTCCTCGGAGAAGGCATAGAGCGTCAACGCCGGAATCCCGATGCGCGCCGCAGTTTCGACCGTCGAACGCACGGCGGCGACGCCGGCGCGATGTCCGGCAACGCGCGGCATGTGCCGTCGCCGGGCCCAGCGCCCGTTTCCGTCCATGATGATGGCGATATGCTGGGGAAGACGCGCCGGATCGAGCCGCAGGTAAACGTCAGTTTCCTTGCGCTCCATCCCAGCCGGAACCGTGTGTCGCAAGTGGACCTCTCGAAGTCGAAACTAACACACGAAATCCAGTGTGTGCAATGCGATAGGATCGCCCACAGGCAGCCGCTGGCGGCTGGCCTGTAGCGGCCAACCTTTGCAACGCGCTTATGAGTTTGTGCAGGCTGGCCCACAAATGGGGCAAGTTCGGCAATGCGGGTGCGGATCGCATACCGATTCGGGGCGCTCCAGACAAAAATCATTTCACCGGGTTGCGAGCGGGGAAGATGGGTGTAAACTGGGTGCCGTATTTGGGAGGTAAAAAGGAGATTCCGACTAAGTTCAATCTCAAATCGCAACCCTGAAACTGAGACCAGGAGTACGACCTGAGGTTTGTCTCGCGCAAGCTTTGCTGCTGTCACTTGTTTGTTATCCTCTTCTTCTTTTCTGCAGCAACAACTACGCCGAGCTTGGCCCAGGGACAGAATGCTCCAACGGATGGAACCGGACTCTTCAAAGTAGAATGCGCCATGTGCCACGGTCCCGACGGGGCCAGGCAAAACGCCTGTCGGGCAGAAACTCAACGTCCGTGATCTGCACTCCGCTGAGGTCCAGAAACAATCAGATGCTGAGCTGTCCCAGATGATCGCCCAAGGGAAAGGCAAGATGCCAGCGTTCAGCAAGACCTTGAGTGCAGACCAAATCAAGCTGTTGGTGGCTCACATCCGCGAGCTGGGCAAGAAGTAAATCGATCAGAGAGGCGGCTATGGCAACGAATGATCGGGGCACGATGAACCCCGGCGACCGGCTATCGACCCCGGTACCCCGTCGACGGTTCGTCGAGGTGCTGCTGGGTGGCGGGTTTCTGGCGACGGCTGTCGCATTTATCTATCCCCTCTTGCGCTACCTGGTCCCACCGAAAGCTTCCGACCTCGGAAGCGATTCCGTCGTGGCCGGGCGTGTCGGAGAGCTGAAGCCGAACAGTGGAAAGATTTTCCGGTTTGGTAATCACCCTGGTCTGCTGATTCGCACTGCCAGCGGAGAGTACCGCGCCATGTCAGCAACCTGCACGCATCTATCCTGCACGGTGCAGTACCGCGACGATTTGCGTCAAGTTTGGTGCGCCTGCCACAACGGTAAGTACGATCTCAACGGCCGAAATATTTCGGGTCCTCCGCCGCGCCCACTGGAAGGCTTTGAGGTGCAGGTGCGAGGGGACGAGATATTCGTGCGGCGTCGGCGGGAGGCTTGAGATGAGTCCCTTACGCAACGTGCGCAGCTGGCTCGACGAGCGGTTGGGCTGGGATGACCTCATCGCCCCGTTGCGGAAGAAAACTGTTCCTCTCCACCGGCTCTCCTATTGGTACTTCCTCGGGGGGATCACCCTCTTCTTGTTCGTCATCCAGGTGGTGACCGGGATCCTGCTGCTTCTGTACTACCGGCCCGGAGCGAACGAAGCCTTCGAGAGCGTGCAGTACATCATGACCCAGGTGCAGTTTGGCTGGCTGATTCGGTCGATCCACTCCTGGTCGGCCAACTTAATGATCTTTACCGCGTTCGCGCACATGTTCAGCGTGCTGTTCCTTAAGGCGTACCGCAAACCGCGTGAGCTCACATGGGTCAGCGGAGTGATTCTCCTGTTTCTCGTCATGGGGTTCGGTTTCAGCGGCTACTTGCTGCCGTGGAACGCCTTGGCCTTCTTCGCCACCAAGGTCGGCACCGAGATTACTGGGCAGGTTCCGATCGTCGGCAAGCCCATGATGATCTTTCTTCGCGGCGGTGAAGAGGTGACGGGAGCCACGCTGACCCGGTTCTTTGGGTTCCATGTCGCCGTTCTACCCGGATTGGCAACCGTGCTGATCCTGCTGCACCTGTTGCTGGTTCAACGCCTGGGCATGAGCATTCCCCCAAAACTGGAAGTGCAGTGGACCGCGAATCCGTCGGCAAAGCGGGAAATGAAATTCTTTCCCAACTTCTTGCTGCGGGAATTGATGGCTTGGTACGTGGCCTTGGGAGTGCTGGGCGCGTTGGCGGCAGTCTTCCCGTGGAACCTCGGTGTCAAGGCAGATCCTTTTGTGTCTGCCCCGGCGGGAATCAAGCCCGAGTGGTACTTCCTCTTCATGTTCCAGACGCTCAAGCTCATCCCGCCCAAAGTGTGGTTTATCGACGGGGAGGTTCTGGGTGTACTTGCTTTCGGTCTAGTCGGCTTGTTGTGGCTTCTGCTGCCTTTTTTTGAGAGTGACCAACCCTCACGCCCGAAAGCGTGGATCACTGGGCTTGCCGTCTTTGCTCTTGCGTACATTGCAGGTATGAGTGTTTATGGCCATCTTGCGAAATAGGCTCCGACCGTTCAGCGCGGCCCGCTATGTCGGGCTGCCCGGCTTCGTCGTGCTCGCAGCGTGCCTGGGTTATGGGCAAACCACGAACTCCTGCCTGGATTGTCACTCCGCCTTGCCTGATCCCCTGGGAGTGAGCCAGGAGAAGTTCAGCCAGGACATCCACGCACAAAAGGGTTTGACTTGCGCCAGTTGCCACGGGGGCGACCCAACCAGCGACGATCCAGACAAAGCCATGAGCCGAAAGGCGGGCTGGAAAGGCAAGATCGACCACAAGCAGATCCCTCAGTTGTGCGGAAGTTGCCATTCGGATCCAGCCTATATTCGGCAGTTCAACCCCAGTTTGCGCACCGACCAGTTGGACCAGTACCACACCAGTGTGCACGGCAAGCGCCTCGCGGCGGGAGACACGAAGGTGGCAGTGTGCACCGATTGTCACAGTGTCCACGATCTCAGGGCGCCCAGCGATCCCCGCTCCACGGTGAACCCGGTCAACGTGGCGAACACATGCGCTCGCTGCCATGCTGACGCGGATTACATGAAGGGATATTCCATTCCCACGGATCAGTTCGCAAAGTACAGCACGAGCGTGCACCACCAGGCGCTAACGGTGCGAGGCGATCTGAGTGCGCCAACCTGTACAACGTGTCATGGAAACCATGGCGCGGCGCCGCCAGGAGTAGACAAAGTTCAGAATGTGTGTTCGAACTGTCACGCTTTCCAAGCCCAGATGTACGAAAAAAGTACGCACAAAAAAGCCTTTGAAGCGGCTTCTCTTCCAGGATGCGTCGTGTGTCACAGCAATCATGGCATCACCCACGCAACGGACGCGAAGCTTGGCACTGGTCCTGACGCCGTCTGCATGCGGTGTCATAACCCAGGTGACGCATGTGATCAAGCGAGGGCAGGATTACAGAGTAGCTTGAGTCGATTGGACGAGGCCGTCAAAAGCGCAGAATCAGTTCTCCGTGTCGCCGAGTCTTCTGGCATGGAGGTGAGCGAGGCACGGCTGGGACAGGACCAGGCACGGGATTCGCTGACCAAGGCTCGAGTCACGATCCATAGCTTCCGGACGGACTTGGTGGATCAGGATATTCAAGCCGGCCTGAAAATCGCCGCCAAGAACCTGCAAGCTGGGAAGGAAGCCATGGTTGAGCGCAACTATCGCCGTTTCGGGTTCGGAATATCCCTCATCGCGATCGGGATAGTGTTGGCTGGCCTTCGGCTGTACATCAAGAAGATAGAGAGTTAGACCCACCGATGCAATTTGTTTTGCAAACGATTTGTGCCAGACGTACGCTGCTGTGGAGAAGGCGAGCAGGAATGGAGCTTTCGGCGCGTCGAGCTCGGGCTATCGCTGGTGACGATCGCCCGCACACTCGTGGGGCGGGGGCTTTATATCAGGAACTTGGAACAGAAGTGAGGCGCATCGCCCTGCGATTCATCAGTCCTCGACCGCCCTGCGGGCCGGGCGTGAGAGAGGAGTGTGGTGTATGACAATGCTGAATGGACGCAAACGGCTTCTCATTTGGATCCCTGCAGCACTGATTGCCGTAGCCTTAATGGTGGCCGTGTTCATACAGGCGCGCCGGCCGACCGCTGCGCGCCGCGCACTTTACATTATCGGTGAACCCGAGAAAGGCGCCGCGCTGTTTTTTGGTGACAAGCAATGCGGCATTTGCCATTCCATCAATGGATCAGGGGGGCGCGTTGCCCCGGATCTCTCCGGAAAGCACCCCGGTACTCCCGCAATGGGGTGGCTGGTGACGGTATTGTGGAACCATGGACCCGGCATGTGGCGGCAGATCCGCCGCAAGAACGAACCTTATCCCCAGTTGAACTCGCAAGAAATGGCAGACATTCTTGCGTTCTTGTACCAGGCGACCAGCATTGACCGCGCCGGGGACCCGAGCGCCGGCCAGCGGGTATTCAACGAGAAGGGCTGTGTCCGCTGCCATTCGGTGGGCGGGACGGGCGGCCAAGCGGCGCCCGAGTTATCCAAGATCGCTGCCGGCCCTGACTCCAACGCCTGGACACGCGCCATGCTTAACCACGCCGGATCGATGATTGCTCCTATTACCAAAACCCTGGGACAATGGCCCCAGTTCACCGGGAATGAGATGAATGATCTGATCGCGTATGTGCGTCTCAGCGCTTCCCAGCCAGCGACGAAACCACGCGAAATACCCGGCAATGCAGAGCGGGGGTGGGGTGTGTTCCAGAACAGATGCATACAGTGCCATTCCGTACGCGGGCAGGGTGGCAGCGTGGGGCCGGAGTTGGGGCCAGAGCGTGATCTTCCACTCACGACGGGGCAGTTTGCCAGCGTTCTGTGGAACCACGCACCAGCGATGCTCCGTCAGGCCCGCGAAAACGGGATTCCTCCTCCGGTTCTTCAGGGCAACGAGATGGCGGACTTGCGAACGTTCCTTGCGAGCCTGCGGTACTTCGAGCCAACTGGATCTCCCCTGGTTGGCGAGCGCGTCTTTTCCGAGCGCGGCTGCGCAGCTTGCCATGGCCATATGGCGGAAGGCACACAGATTGGGCCCGGGCTTAGGTCGGGCACCGAAGCTTTCACCACGATTTCGTTCACCGCCGCTCTCTGGCGGCATGGCCCCCGCATGATTGATCGCGCGGAGGAATTGGGCATACCCTGGCCGACCCTGAAGCCCACCGACATCGGCGATCTGGTGAGTTTCCTTAACGCACCTGCGCGCCCGAAGTAAGTAGCTGGAGGGCGGGCGGAATACGGCCCGAAAGGCAGGCATCGTGCCTTTCGAAAAGTGGGCCGCCAGACGGCCAGCACCAGAGTGGGTTCCGGTAGCGCCGGTTGCCCCACTCATCGACCGCCAAAACTATAAAGAGATTTCACCGACGGGAGACTAGTGCACAACCCCTTCACGCCAGTAGCGAATAATCCCCGCTAGCATCCTCGACCTCCACCATCTCTTTCAGTTCGGGATAGTGTTTCACCAGCGTCTCCGGGGCGCGGACTTTCTTTCCATCCAGCAGATGCCTTAGCTCCAGCGCGTTCACCGCGGCCTTCGCCTGGAAGTGATTGTTCGCAATCACGAACGTCGACTCGGCTTTCTGCGCGATGATCTCCACTTTTTCTTTCCACTTCTCCAATTCCGCGGGCTTGTAGAGATAGTTGTAACGGTCGTTGCGGTTATCGCTGTCGAACCCGCTGTCGAACCAATGTTCGTAGTTGCGGCCGTGCAGCCGTACGTATCCGACGCCCGACGTGACATACTCGGTCGGCCCCAGCGAACGCCCTAGCAGCGGCTGATCAATGTTGCAGAAACCGACGTTGTGCCGCATGAATTCGGCGATCGTTTCCGGATTGTCCCAGCTCTCGTGCCGCACTTCGACCACTCGCGGATACTCGATGAACTGCCGCAGCAACTGCTCCAGGTATTCGCGGTTCAGGCTGGTGTTCTTGAACGAGACGGGGAACTGGATGAGCAGCGCGCCCAGCTTGCCTTCCGCGGCCAGCGAGTCCAGACCCTCTCGGGCAAGCCGTTCGTCCTGGTCATTCGGGCGGATGCTGGCCGCCGAAGTTGGTTCCATCACCGCCAGCGGAGAATGAGTGAAGGACCGGTGCAACTTCGCGGTAAAAAGAAAATTTGGATTGACCGCCGCTGCTTTTCGCGACCACAGACGCCCCAGTTCGGGACGTATGTGTCCATAGAACGATGTGTTGATTTCTATGACGTCGAAGAATCGCGCCAGAAATTCGACCGGATGCACCTTCTTCCGCGTCACTTCCGGCGGATACAAAATCCCGTCCCAGTCCTTGTAAGACCAACCGGCAGTCCCGATGCGTATTCGCGGAGCATGTTCCATACGGGCGGGCCAGATGTCGAAAAACAGATGCTCGCAGGTTAGCACACAGTTCAGCTCAAATTTCCGGCTCTTGCGGCTTGAAAGCTGGAAAATCGGGAACGTATCGGCCCAGAGTGCCGCCAAGGAAGCTAGGTGCTTCACACGCTGTCAATCACGCGAAGGACCGCCGCAAGATTCACGGCAATCAAGAATGCCTTATCGTTTTCTGGGGGGCAAAGGACGTGAAAAAGGCAGGCCAGTGGCTCCCTGAGCCCGAGACGTGACCGTCCTCTCGGAATACGAGGTTAGTCGTCGATGAGCTAGAACGGGTTGACCTGGGGAAAATGAATCTTCAGCTTATAGCAAATGAAGAGAACCAGGATCGCGCCCAGTGTGGAAAAAATGAGGCCGGCGGGATGATATCGTTCGTTTGTCGGGCGCGAAAACATGTGGGTAACGCTGCCGCCGATGATCGATCCGATGATGCCGAGCACGATCGTCCAGAAGATCGTTATATGCACGTGCATCACCGATTTCGCGATAACCCCCGAGATCAGGCCAATAAGGATATACCAGATTAAGTGAAACATACTTTTTCCTCCAGTGTTGCCTTCAGAACGTCGTCGAGTATAACCCCGGGTTTGGCAATTAAGCTAGAATTCTCAGAACTGTCTCATAAACCGTTCGGGAAAGGTTTTGGGAAGGGCACGGCTTCAGCCGTGCCGCTCAGAGCCACAAAACGCGGGCTTTAGAGCTTCTGCGGGCCGCACATCATCAGTAAATGAATAATCTCAGTAGAGAAGAATCGCGACCCAGTATATCCCGATCGGATACGCCGCATTGCGCGCGTAGCAAGCGCCGACCGCAAACTGGCGAACGCCCGGGTCGCGCAGCAGTCGCAACGCGCCTTGCGGAAGCAACTCCGGACGGCTCTGCGTGTAGGTGATTATTTTTCGATTGTCGTAGGCGGTCGCAAGCAAGCGGGCGTTCGGACGGTTCTCTCTCGCCAGCGAGCAGGCAGCCTCGTCAAGCTTCGGCGGCGTGAGTTGGACGACTTCCGGTAGTCCTGCCTGTTGACGCACGTCATCGACGGCCCGGCCCACTAATTTTTCGCTCTGCTGCGTCGAGTACGACGGAACTTCGTGCGCGAAATCCTGGACCACATACAGGCGGCCTTTGCTCCAGATGGCCGCGACGCCCGCGACATTGAATCCGCGATCGAGCAGGTTCTGCCGGTGCGGGGCCGAGCGCATCAGGACTTCATTCGCGCTCGGAGCGCAGGTAGCGTAGGCGATGTTCTCGCCGGCACGATCCATCTTCAGCGGGCTGACCTGGGCAATTCTTTCGAGCAGGGAGGGCTCCCCGGACAACTGATGCTCCAGTTGCTCGCTCCGAACCATGCGCCGGGCGTGCGCTCGCGCCGCTTCGCGCAGACTTTCTTCCATGCGCAACGGCGGCACGCCGGCGAGTTCGCGGCTCTTGTTTGCCGCTTCCAAAAGTTCGTTCTCGGCGGCGGAGTCCTCACCAGAGGATGATCCGGCCGTCGAGTTCGAGTGGGGGGCGGGCTGCTCGTTGCGAATACCGACTGCTTGCGAAGTTGTTTCTGCCGCGCAAGGTCCGGGATTTACCGCCAGCATCGCGAGTGAAACCGCCAGGGCCCGGAGCATAATTTTTGTGGTTGGCGTTTCGGCGCGGGGATCGCCGGCAAAGTTCCGCTTTCCATCTCTCACGCTAGCTTCTAGAATTCAGCTCAGCTACTTACTATGGAGACCATACTGCTGGTTACCGTGCTCGTCGGAACCCTTGTCCTGCTTGGGTTCTCGGCCGTTCTGCTGCGCCGCGTTTCGGCTGCCGCGCAAGTGGATGTAAAAGCGGAAGTTGCAGGTCAGCTCGAAAGGTTCAATACCACCCTTGGCCAGAAGATCAGTGTCAGCACTGCCGATATGGCCAGTAGGCTGGAGCAGACTAAAGGGGACCTCCGCCAGCAGGTCACAGACCGCATCCAGCAAGGGTTTTCAGAGATCCGGAACTCGGTTGAGCAGCAATTCGCCGCGGGAAGGGAAGAACAAAACCGGAGCCTGAGCGAGGGCCGCAGCGAGATGACCAGTTCTCTTCTGCTCACTACGCAGCAACTCAAGAGCGAATTTCAGAGCCTGAATCAGCAGACCGCGCAAAGCCTCGACTCGATTCGCGATCGCGTGGACTCGAAGCTGATGGCGATCACCGAGCAGGTGCAGCAGAAACTCGATCAGAACATCAAGGAAGGATTTGCCCAGTTCGAAAAAGTTCAGCAGCACTTGAAGGCCGCCGAAGAGCAGCTCCGTGAAGTCGGCGCGCTCGGCCACTCGATTAACGATCTGAACAATCTGCTTAAGCTTCCACACCTGCGCGGCCAGTTCGGCGAAGCGAGCCTGGAGCGGCTGCTCGCGGACTTCCTGCCCGCGCATATGTTCGCGCTGCAGGCATCCGTGGGCGAGGGCGGGGGACGCGCCGACGCCGTCATCTATTTTCCCGATCGCAAGCTGCCGATCGATGCCAAGTTTCCGCGCGAACAGGTGATTGCGCTCTTCGAGAGCAACGACAAGGCTGAGATTGAAGCGGCTCGCGTGGCGCTGGTGCGCGTGATGAAGGCGGAAGCCAAGCGCATTCAGCAGTACATCCAGCCGGAGAATGGCACGACGGAAATCGCGCTCATGTATCTGCCGAGCGAGACGCTCTACATGGAAGTGATCCGCAACCGCGAACTGGGCGACTGGATGAACGAGCAACACGTCTTTCCCGTCTCGCCCAACACCTTGCTGATGACGCTGCACACGATTGCGTTGGTACACAAGTGGTACGAAGTCGCCAGCCGCTTCGAGAAGAGCCGCGCCGAACTCGCCAAGGCGCAGAAGTCGTTTGACTTTTTCCAGAACCAGTTTGAAAACGTCGGCAAGAATCTAAACAAAGCGCAGGAAGCCTTCGAGACCGCGCAGCGGCACCTGAAAAGTTATCGGGGCAAAGTTTCCGCGCTCAGCGGGCAGGAGCAGTTGGAGTTGGAGACGTCCGCGTCAAGCGACAAGCCGCTCCCGCTGCTCGATAAAGCCAGCGCGTAGGCTCCTTTGCAAAACCTCAAAGTGTTTCACGTGAAACATTCCTAAAATGTTAAGTCGTTGACTCGGGGCTAGTTAGACTGGCGGGATAGCTGCAAAAGCGAGCTTTTCGGTATATACCATTGATCGAGTTCGTGGTCGCTATTTATGGTATATACTAGTGTCCTGTCCCGCAAATTCGCTACATAAGTTTGGGTTGTCATCCTGAGCGACGCGAAGGATCTCGTGCGTAGCGAATTCAAATTCATAGGTCCTTCGCTTAGGATGACAATGTGTGGATTGATGCCACGAAATTGCAGGACACTACAGCTGCTGAGCGGGAGGAGTTGCCCAATGTCCGAGACGGGAATCGCCAAGCTATTCCGCAATGGACGCAGCCAGGCAGTGCGGCTGCCTCGCGAGTTTCGCTTTGAGGGCACTCAGGTTCGCGTGCGCCGGTTGTCGGAGGGAGTGCTTTTGGAGCCGCTCATCGCCGATCCCACCGAGTGGTTCGCGGAACTGGACCGGCTTAGGGAAGGATCCTTCCTCGGCAAAGGGCGGAGCCAGCCGGTAACGCCGCGCCGCGAGATCTTCAAGTGAAGTATCTGCTCGATACCAACACGTGCATTGCGCTGATCAACGGCAAGTCGCCCTCGGTCCGGACCCGCTTGCAGAAGGCGCTTGCTGCGGACGCAAAGGTGTTGGTCTCTTCCGTGGTGGCGTTTGAGCTTTGGTATGGGGTTGCGAAGAGCGCCCGTCCGGAAGCCAATGCGCGGCTGGTGGAGACGTTCTTCGCGGGGCCGGTGACCCTGCTTGCCTTCGAGCCCGAGGACGCGAAGGTTGCTGGCCGGGTGCGAGCGGTGTTGGAAGCCGTGGGAAAGCCGATCGGGGCTTACGACCTGTTGATCGCCGGCCAGGCATTGCGCCACCAGTTGACGCTGATTACCGCCAACGGGAAGGAGTTGGGCCGGGTCAAGGGTCTCGAATGGGAGGATTGGGCCAAAGCGTGAACCGCCTCACGCTGGTCATGTGAATCGTGCTCATGCGAAGCTTCGGACTGCTTCGCTCATTCCTTTCTCATACGCGGAAATCAGCTTGTCCAGAGTGGCATTGACTTGGTGGTCGATTTGCTTCCGCGAAGGATCGGCATTGAACCACGCGAGGGACTGTCGAATCCCTTCGGCAAAAGTAGTCGTGGCGCAGTAGCCGGGAACAAAACGTTTGATCTTGGAGTTATCAAAGACCACGCTCACGGACTTATCACCTATCAATGTCCCCGTCTTTTCGGGCAGGCACGCGGCAATGAAGTCGGATGGAATGTGCACCAACTGCGGTTCCACGCCGACGGCGGCGCCGACGATGCGAAAAAGCTGGT
>ODAK010002466.1_pt1 | contig 19496 bp, 21 predicted proteins | sample 1539591 | NCBI WGS metagenome assembly ODAK01 (sample SAMEA3539303, study PRJEB22396) | soil metagenome | biome: tundra; feature: field; material: soil | place: USA | collected 2010-05 | depth 0.15 m | reverse complement strand
CCGGCATTGTGGTGTGCGCGCTGAAGTATCAGATTGCGCCGCCGACCATCAACTACGAAAACCCAGACCCGGGCTGCGATCTTGACTATGTTCCGAACCAGCCGCGGCCAATGAAGATCGAGTATGCGCTCAGCAATTCGTTCGGCTTCGGCGGGACGAACGGGGCATTGATCTTTAAGCGCTTCTCCGATTAATTTCAAAGACAATATGAAAATCGTCGTCGCCATCAAGCAGGTTCCTTCGCGCGACAGCCAGCTGAAAGTGAATGCCGCCGGAACGTGGATCGAAGACGCGGAGCTTGCGTGGGAGATCAACGAGCCGGATGCGTATGCGCTGGAAGCCGGGCTGCAATTGAAAGAGAAGCACGGCGGGGAAGTGGTCGTGCTGTGCGCGGGGCCGGAGACGGCGGCGCAGACGATTCGCGAAGGGCTCGCCAAGGGCGCGGATCGCGCGATTCACATCGAGACCGAGAAAGCTGCGTTTGCGGATCCGCTGGTGCTGGCGCGCATGATGGCGAAGGCGCTGGAAGCGGAGAAGGCCGATCTCGTGCTGACGGGGCTGCAGTCGGATGACTTGGGTTACGGGCAGACCGGCGTGATTCTGGCGGAAGTGATGGGTCTGCCGCATGCGACGATCATCATGAATGTGGAAGTGGAAGGCGCGGGAATCAAGGTCAAGCGCGAACTGGAAGACGGGTGGTTTCAGAATGTCGAAATCCCGCTCCCGGCGCTGCTGACGATTCAGTCCGGCGCGACGAAGCTGCGTTACGCCACGCTGATGGGAATCAAGAAGGCGAAGTCGAAAGAAGTGCGGAAGGTTTCGGCCGCGGAGTTGAGTGCGGCGGGCGCTGCCTCTATCAAGCTGGACCGGATTTACATGCCCGGGAAGACGAAGAATTCACAGATTTTCGACGGGCCTGCGAAGGAAGCAGCGGCGAAACTGGTGGAGAAGTTGCGCTTCGAGGCACGGGTTTTATGAGCGGCATTCTGGTTGTGCTCGAGCAGCGTGATGGCGTGCTGCACAAGTCCGCGCTCGAAGCGGTGGCCGCGGCGCAGCAACTGGGCGGGGCACTCGATGTGCCGGTGTTTGCAGCGGTCGTCGGGAAGGCCATAGAAGCGGTTGCGCAGACGCTCACGGGCTACAAGCTGGCGAAGATTCATGCGGTCGAGCATGAATTGCTGCAGCAGTACACGCCTGACGGTTATACGATCGCGCTGAAGCAGTTGATCGGGCAACATCAACCTAAGTTCGTGCTCTTCGCGCACACGTATCAGGCTCGCGATTTTGCGCCGAAGCTGGCTACTGCGCTGAATCGAGTGCTGGTGAGCGATGTGATTTCCTGGCGCGTGGATGCCGGTGCGGTGGTTCTGGTGCGGCAGTTATTTCAGGGCAAGATCAATGCAGACGTGCGGCTCGAAGGCGAGGGGCCTTACTTTGCGTCGATCCAGGCAGGGGCGTTTCGCGCGGATACCATTCAGGCCGGCAGCGCTGCGGTCGAGAAGACGACGCCTGACCTGAAGCCTGAACAGATTCGCACGAAGCCGCAGGAGTTGTTCCGCGAATCGCAGCGGGCGGTGGATCTGGGCGCGGCGCAGATTATTGTTTCGGTTGGACGCGGGATCAAAGAGCCGGAGAATATTCCGTTGGTTCAGAAGCTGGCCGATGCGCTTGGCGCGGAACTCGCGGCATCGCGGCCGATCTGCGACAACGGCTGGCTTCCCATGGAGCGACAGGTCGGGAGTTCGGGTCAGACAGTGGCGCCTAAGCTGTACGTGGCGATCGGGATCTCGGGCGCGATCCAGCATCTGGTGGGGATGAAGGGGTCGAAGACGATTGTCGCGATCAACAAAGATCCGGAGGCGCCGATCTTCGAGGTGGCCGACTACGGGATCGTGGGCGATCTGTTCGAAGTGGTGCCGGCGCTGATTGAAGCACTGGGTAAGTAAGATTTCACGCAAAGACGCCAAGGCGCAAAGAAATCAAGAGCCTGCGCCTTCTGACCGATAGACTGGTAAATTCCATGCGGGTTCTTCTCAGCGTTACCGACAAAACAGGTGTGTCCGAATTTGCCCGTGGCCTTACGGCGCTGGGGGCGGACCTGATTTCGACGGGCGGCACGGCGCGTTTGCTGCGGGAAAACGGCATCGCCGTGCGCGATGTGAGCGAGGTGACCGGCTTCCCGGAGATGCTCGACGGACGCGTGAAGACGATGCATCCGAAGATCACCGGGGCGATTCTTGCGATGAGGGATAACGCGGAACACGCGGCTTCGCTGCGGGAACATGCGATCGAGCCGATCGACATGGTGGTGGTCAACCTTTACCAGTTCGAGAAGATCGCGGCGCGTAAGGATGCTTCGCTCGAAGAGTTGATCGAGAACATCGATATCGGTGGTCCGACGATGATTCGTTCGGCTGCGAAGAACTGGCAGGACGTGGCGATCGTGACGTCGCCCGCGGATTATCAGCCGATTCTGGATGAGCTGCGTGCGTCAGGGAAGCTCTCACGCGAGACGAAGTGGAAGCTGGCGAAGCAGGCGTTTGCGACGACTGCGAATTACGATAGGGCGATCAGCGCGCGGCTGGCTCTTGTGGATGCGGAAGCAGAAACGGTTCCGCCTGTGCTGGACATTCGCGTGCCGCGGCGGATGTCGCTGCGTTATGGTGAGAATCCGCATCAATCGGCGGCGTTGTATGCGGCGGGCGGGGCGGGCATCGCGGGCGCCGAACAACTGCACGGCAAGGAGCTTTCATACAACAATCTCGTCGATCTGGATGCGTGCTGGCAATTGGTATCGGAGTTTTCAAATCCGTCCGCTGCGATTATCAAGCACACGAATCCTGCAGGTTGTGCGGAGCAGGCAACGCTCGCCGACGCGTATCGAAAGGCTCTGGAGTGCGATCCGGTTTCGGCGTTCGGCGGCGTGATTGGGCTGAATCGCGAGGTCGACGAAGAGACGGCGTCGGAGATGGCTAAGTTGTTCGTCGAAGCGATTGCGGCGCCTTCTTATTCCGATGCGGCGCTGCAGGTGCTGCGGGCGAAGAAGAATATACGGTTGGTGCGCGTGGTGGCAGCGCACGATCCGTTGGTGATCAAGAGCATCAGCGGCGGCTTTCTGGCGCAGACATCCGATGTCGCGACGTTTGACCGTTCAAAATGCGAAGTGGCAACCAGACGACAGCCGACGCCGGAAGAATGGCGTGATCTCGAGTTCGCGTGGAAGGTTGTGAAACACGTGAAGTCGAACGCGATTGTTTATGCGCTCGGCGGTCAGACGGCGGCGGTGGGCGCGGGCCAGATGAGCCGCGTGGATTCGGTGAATATCGGCGCGATGAAAGCGCATCTGCCGGTGCAGGGAACTGTCGTCGCGTCGGACGCATACTTTCCGTTTCCCGATGGTCTGGAGCAGGCGGCGAAGCACGGAGCCACTGCGTTCATTCAGCCAGGTGGATCTGTAAACGATGAGAAAGTCATTGCGGCTGCCGATGCGCTCGGCGTTGCGATGGTCTTCACCGGCGTGCGCCATTTCCGGCATTAGCAGGTGGCCCGTTCCTCCAAACGCGCCACCGGGGTCACATTTAATTTGCTGCTGGCTTACTGATTCGGCGGTTTAGGTTTGGCTCCGGGCTGGATAACAGTGGCCCGAGCCACCTGTGTTTCGCCGTTCCGGTAATGCGCCAGTTTCGCCGCGGCTTTGGCCTTCGCTTCTTCCGAAATCACGATGTGATTCTGCACTGCCAGCGCGCCACCTGTTTTGGCTAAACGCGTGGCTACGCCTTTGTGCTGGATTACGCTTGTCTTGCCTTCGATGACTGCAATGCCGCTTTGCACGGAAACCGTGAAGTGGTCGGCGTTGATTTTCGATTTGGCGAATTTCGCCTTAATTGTGCGCTCGATTTGAGCGTCGGGGAGTTTTATGGGGCCGGGCACCGGTTTTGCCACCGATGTTGCCTGGCTCAGCCCCGCGAATGCGACGGCCACAGCCAGCGCGGAGATAAGCTTTCTCACGCTGTTTACAGGCTAGCGGAATAAGTGGCGGTGCGCTATTGGCCCTGGCTTTAATCGGTTATACATCGTTGACGACGGTACACACAACTTCAGTCGCGTTTCTTCGGTGTTCTATGAACGCGACTGAAGTCGCGTGTACCAGATCTACACGTGGTCCATTTCGCGGAGCCACTCGGGGCGTTTCAGAACTTCCCGCGGCTTACTGCCATCGGGAGGTCCGATGATGCCGTCGCGATGCATCATGTCGAGAATGCGCGCTGCCCGGCCATAGCCAAGACGCAGACGGCGCTGCAGCGTGGACGTCGAAGCCTTGCCCATTTCGAGCACGACCCGCAGCGCTTCTTCGTACATCGGGTCCTGATCGCCGGGAGCGCCTTCCTCAATCTCGGTTTCGCCGTCTTCGCTCGGCGGCGCGATGAGGTAGGTCTGATCGTATTCCGGCTTGGCTTGCGCCTTCCAGAAATCGACAACCTTGTTGATCTCGGTTTCGGTGACGAACGCGCCATGCACGCGGGTGAAGCGCGAGGAGCCCGGCGGCAGGAAGAGCATGTCGCCCTTACCCAGCAGATGCTCGGCGCCCATGCCATCGAGCACAGTGCGGCTGTCGACTCGCGTAGCGACGCGAAAACTGATGCGTGCCGGGAAATTGGCTTTGATGATGCCGGTGATCACGTCGACGCTCGGGCGCTGCGTTGCGAGCACGAGGTGCATGCCGACAGCGCGGGCCATCTGCGCAAGGCGCGTGACCGACTCTTCCACGTTGCGGCCTTCGAGCATCATGAGGTCGGCCAGTTCGTCGATGAGGATGAGCACGTAAGGCAGCGGTTTGATTTCTTCGGTGGGCGGCTCTTCATCTTCGAAGAGACTGCGCGGCTCGTCCTGTAACTTGCGGATTTTTTTGTTGTATTGATCGATGTTGCGAGCGCCCTGTTCGGCGAGCAGCCGAAGCCTGCGCTCCATCTCGAGCACCGCATTGCGCAGGGCATTGGCGGCCTTCTTCGGATCGGTGATGACGGGCGTGAGCAGGTGCGGAATGCCTTCGTACATGCCGAGCTCGACGCGTTTCGGATCGACCATGATCATCTTCACTTCATCGGGCGTCGACTTGTAGAGGATCGACATAATGAGCGAATTGATCATGACCGATTTGCCCGAGCCGGTGGAGCCCGCGATGAGCGCGTGCGGCATGGAATCGAGTGCGGCGACTTTGATGCGGCCGTTGATGTCCTTGCCCATGGAGATTGTGAGGAAGGAGCTCGACTCCTGGAATTCGTCGGATTCGATGACGGCGCGCAGGCTGATAACCTCGCGCCGGGTGTTAGGGACCTCGATGCCGATGGTCGGCTTGCCTGGGATGCGCTCGATCAGGATCGATTCGGCCTGCAGACCGAGGCAGAGGTCTTCGGTGAGCGTTGTAATGCGGCTGTATTTGATGCCGGCTTCGGGCTTGAATTCGAAGGTGGTGACGACGGGGCCGGGGTTGATCTGCACCACCGAGCCGAAGACATTGAACTCTTCGAACTTCGATTTGATGGTGGCGGCGGTGTTCTTGAGTTCCTGCTCATCGAAGGCAGAGCGGATGGGGATTTCGTTCAGCAAGTCGGTTGAAGGAAGCCGGTAAATTGTGTGATGCTTCGTCGCGGCTTCTTTGCGCGGGGGTGAGTTGAACGGAAATTCGACGACATTTCCCGGGGGTGGGGTCGTGTCGGCCAACTGGCAGATCGGGATTTCGTCGAGGGTTCGCGGCGGTGCGGCCGCCGGGGTTGCCGGAAGGGCTTGCGAGTCTCCGCTGGTGTCCGGGGGATCTTCCCAGGGCAGGGTTTCGCTGACGGGTTCGGGCTGGCGGCGGCGCGCGGTGCGTTGCGTAATTGCAGGATCGGGAACGGGAAGAGCAGTTGTGGCCTCCTCGTACTGGATGCGCTGCACTTCAAGTGCGCGGGCTTCGGCGGCGCGCTGCTTCTCTTCGACGGCCTGACGCCTGGCTTCCTGCCTGTCAAGCGCAGCTTCGCGGCGACGTTCGAGCGAGCGACGCCAGTTTTCGCGAAGTCGCGCAATGATGTTGATCAGAGGCCGGAACCAGATCTGCAGTTTCGCGAGCGTGAACGTGGAAACCAGGTAAGTCGAAATGACGAGCGACGTGGCGAGGACAACCGCCGCGCCGATGGGATTGAGCGCGTGCCGCAGCGAGCCCGCGACGAGAAAGCCGGCAGCGCCGCCGAGCAGGATCGAATGGTCGAAGACACGCCATTGGGGGAGCAGTGACGCGGTGCCGCAGGCTGAGAGCACCATGGAAACGCTGCCCAGCAGTTTGATGATGGGCGCTTCGATGGCTTCCGAGCGGATCCATTTCCAGCCGAGGGCGAAAATCAGGACGGGCAGGAGGAAGGCCGTGAGTCCGAACGCCTGCAGAAACAGGTCAGCGAAGTGCGCGCCGACGGGGCCGATCAGATTGTTGGTGCGGACGGCGCCCGCGACGGTATTCCACGAGGGGTCCTGCGGGTGAAAGGAGGCCATGCTGAGCAGGAAAAGTATTCCTCCTGCAAGCAACACAAACCCTGTCACCTCATTGAGGCGTTTTGATTCACCGGGAGTAAAGAGCCTCATCCGACTGGCGGGCGGAAGACGCACGGAGCATATTCAGTATCGCAGATCTGCGGCGCCTGGAAATGCCAGGGGTAGTGCGCTGAATCTGTGCGTTTATGGATTTGACTTTCGCACGCGTTCTCCGCGATGCTCCCGAGCCGGGTAGTTGAAAATTCGAGTCAGCGCAAGGGGAAACAAAGCAGCCGCCCCCTGTATTCCAGCCATCCCGAAGCCCTTGTTGTCAGCGACGGCGATTCCACCAGTGTTCCCAGCCGTAAACGCTCCGTTAAGTTGAAGATGAGCGTCATCGATATAAATCAGTTGAAAAATTGGGTTCAGCTTTTCATCGACGATCTCCAGGGCGCTGTCGTCCACGTTCTTGTCGATGCCTAATCCCCCGGCCGAAAACTCATTGTGCTTGATTTCGATCGGCACCGGAACACGCGTGAGATCAGACATCGCTAAAATCGACACGTCAGCGAACAGTACTCCCTTTTCAACATAAAGTTTGATCGGTACGAACCCACCGAAGTTGAACGGCCGCCCCAACACTTTGCCGGTGGCTTGGATGGGTTGGGTCAGCGTGAATCCTTTGTTGCCGAGAGTGAAATGAATCTCCTTCACTTTTTCTCGAAACCTCGGGCCGCTCGAATAGTAGATGTTGACGGTTGAATTATCACCCGTGATGACGTTCGGGCTGTTCGCTCCGCTGGATTCCTGTTTTATGTGCGGCTTTTGCTTTTGCACCTCGGTAGGCACATCCCCCTGAAATGGCATCTTCACTCCTGTTTGATTTCGACCGTGCTGTTGTCTCCGGTTACCACGTTCGAACTGTTCGCGCCGGTGCTGTGCTGTTCAATCGAAGGCTTGGCCGGGTGAGAATCTTTCTGCGATGGTTTAGTGGCCTCTACCTCGGGCGCTGTCTTCTCGTGAAGTTCGTGAGCGGGCACTGTAGATCCCATTGCCGATTTTGCGTCGACTCCGGGCGGAGTACCGACTGGGTCAACAGATGGCAACGCTTGAGGAGCGGATTGCGCGATCTGCGGGATGGTCTTTCCTGTATTGTGTATCCAGACGCCACCAAACCATCAAGCCAATAACCGCGAAAACAACAACAAACGCTGACGCTGAGAGCGCTGGCTGTTTATGTCCAGCATTCTCATAAAACCATTTAAACCATTCCCACGGATTCCACATATATTTCCAACGCGGGCGACCCAAGCCGCACCGCAAAAAGGCCGTGTTGAGTGCTTCAAAAAAGAATGCCAGAAGTTTTTCGAAGTGGCAGTTAGGCTTGGAGAGCGCGCTCGTGCTCACTTCAATCCTACATTAAACGTTCGGAAACATCCAAACATGATGCGCGATCCAGGCAGCCAGACCGCACTCCCGAGGCGCCCACAAAAAGGCGCACAGATTTAGCGCACTACCTTCTAAGGTTACCTTGGCGGTTTTATAGAAATAAAAGCTGACGGTGAGACGTGGAAGAACGCGCCCAGTTTGGCCGCCATTTCATTGCTGATGCCGCGCTTTGCGTTCAGAACTTCGGAGGCGATTCCCCTTGAACCGAACACCGGCCAAAGGTCCTTTGCCTGCAGCTCTCTTGCGCGCATCAATTCTTTCAGCGTGTCAACTGGAGTGGCGTCACCCATTGACCAGCGGTTCTGCTCGTAATCCTCGACAAGAACGGCCAACAGTTTGAGAAGCGAAGTTTCCGCCGCGGACCGGTTTTCTTTGTTCATCAGTTCCGCGACAGTTTTCATGGCGCGACTGTGTTCGAGTGAGCTTTCTATAGCAACCGGGGAGAACTCGGTCAGCAGCCGCCGGTACTGCGTTTTAGCAATTGCACGATTTTTTCCACGGATTGCCGTTTTTGCGGCTGTATTCGGCATGCGTCATCACCTTCTTTACGTAGATTATCTGGGCGCTGAAATCGAGCTGGACTACGAGCCGGAAATCGTTGCCGCCGATGTTGAAGACCGTACATTTCCCGACGCTGTCGGCGTGGGGGTAGACAGCTTTAATCTGAACCAGGTCTCCCCAGTCGGCCCTGGCTGCAACCTTATGCCACGCTTTCAGCGGTTCGCGTGATTTGGGGTATTTGTCGGCGAACTCCCGGAGGGTACGATAGCTGATCACGTGCAACTATAAGGTTCTCAAAATGAGAACTCAGTGTCAAATCCAGCGGTCTCACTCGATCCGGATTCCCAGCAGCGGGGCAAAGATCATCGCCTGCGATAAATCGACCACCGCGCCACGCACATCCTCGGCGTTAAGGTGAAGGCTTTCTACCGCCGACCCGCGCAGGTCTGCATTCATCAATTTCACTTTGCTCATCTCCGCGTTCCTCAGATTGCACTTGCGGAAGATGGAACCGGTGAGATCGGCGCCCTGAAAGTCGGCCTCCTCGAAGTTGCAGGAATCAAACTCGGCGGAGCGGAATTTCGCATAGCGGAACTGGGCGTAGCGCTGGTCCCCTTCCTCCATCAGGACATCGCGGCAGTCTGCTTCGCCCGCGCGGAGGCCTGTCATCCGGCAATTGACGAATTCCACCCGCGTGAGACTGAGCGCGCGTGTCTGCAGGTTCGCCAGATCGCAGCTGGTCAGACGAACGTCTTTCAACACAATCGAGCCGAAGGTGCAGTTGGCCAGGACCACCCGTTCGAGGACCGAGGCTTCCATGTGAAGCGTGCCGCCGTTCTGTGTGTCGATGCGAACCTCCTCGAGCGACCGCTCCGACACGCTGATATCGCGACCAGTTGAAACAATGGCAGGGTCAACCGGGGCAAGGCAGGAGGGAATATCAGGCTTGCGGCGGCTGAAGACGAATTTCTTCGCGCTGGACGGCGGCTTCAATCGGAATCAGACGTCCTTCTGGATCATGACTTCCGTCGACTTAACGACTGCCCGGACTTTGTCGCCCTTCTTCAGCTTCAATTCTTCCGCGCTTGTGCGTGTGATGACGCTCTCAATAATGTTGTCCCCGACCTTCACGGTGACGTGCGCCATAATATCGCCGAGTTGAATTTCTTCGATGGTCCCGGACAGCTGATTTCTTGCGGATAAGGCCATGTTTCTCTCCTCGCAACCGAATCATACCAAGCGTCGCCGAAGTGCCTGTTTACAGGACGTTGGCGTGTTAGCATTACGAGTAAATGCAGCGATCCATCCGCGCCCTTCCTTTTCTGGCCGCGATATCTCTCGGACTCGCATTTGCCCAAACACCGCCGCCTGCGAGCCAGACACAGGCTGGTCCCGCTTTCATCATGGTTACCGGCGACGTTCCGAAGCCGCTCACCCTGAAGGCAGAAGATCTTGCCGCGATGCCTCGCGAGAAGGCATCCGTTCCGGAACAGGATGGAACGCAGGTGGAATACGAAGGCGTATCGCTGCGTGAAGTCCTCAAGCTGGCGGGGCTGCCGCTTGGCAAACTGCGCGGCAAGAGCCTGTCGACTTACATACTCGCGAAAGCGCATGATGGCTATCAGGTGGTATTCACGCTGGGAGAAATCGATGCGGAATTCGGTAATGAGCAGATCCTTGTGGCCGATAAGCGCGACGGGAAATCGCTCTTTGGATACCAGGGACCATTCCGCCTTACCGTCCCGAAGGATAAGGCCGGAGCGCGCTCGGTGCGTATGCTTGAAACTTTGCAGGTTGTGAATGCTCCGTTGCCGCCTAAGCCTTAGCCAGGCAAGCTTGATTCATCTTGCCGCGCTGGTATTTTGCGCAGTTGGACAATTGGCACATGCGGGCGAACCGGCAGCGGAATACCAGTGGAACCTTCCCAAAGGCTTTCCGAAGCCGTACGTTCCCGCGGACAATCCGATGTCTGCGGCAAAGGTCGAGCTTGGCCGGTACCTCTTCTACGACACGCGCCTGTCGGTAAACGGCAAATCCTCCTGCGCTACCTGCCACAAACAGGAACTGGCTTTCACTGATGGACGTGCCGTTGGATTGGGAGCGACCGGCGAGTCGCATTCGCGTGGCGCGATGAGCCTGGTTAACGTGGCCTGGAGCGGCTCGCTTACGTGGAGCAATCCGCAGATGAAGTCGCTGGAGAAGCAGGCGCTGGTGCCTATGTATGGCGAGCATCCAGTCGAACTGGGATTGCGCGACGGCGATCGGCTCCTGCTCACACTCAGAGCCGGTGCGAAATACCCGGCGCTCTTCGCGCAGGCCTTCCCAAACGAAGCGGCGCGGGATCGCATTACGATCGTGAATGTGACGAAGGCCATTGCGAGCTTCGAGCGCAGCATCGTATCCGCGCGTTCCCCTTACGACAGGTATCACTACGATCGCGACGACTCCGCCATTTCCGAATCCGCCAAACGCGGTGAGATTCTTTTCTTCAGCACGAATATCTCGTGCTTCCGCTGTCACGGCGGTTTCAACTTCACGGACTCTACGGTCTCGGAACGCAATCCCGATCGCGACATGGAGTTTCACAATACGGGGCTTTACAATCCCTATCCTGCGCCAAACGTGGGTATTTTCGAGTTCACGAAAGCGCCGGAGGATCGCGGCAAGTTCAAAGCGCCCACGCTGCGCAACATCGCGGTAACCGCGCCCTACATGCACGATGGCAGTATCGCCACGCTCGAAGGCGTGCTGGATCACTACGCTGCGGGAGGTCTGCACGGGCACGACAATCCGAACAAAGACCCGCTGATCGGCGGTTTCCGGCTTTCCGCGCAGGACCGCACCGACTTCATTGCGTTTCTGAATTCGCTGACGGACGACACCCTGCTTCACGACCCGCGCTTCTCGAATCCGTGGCCGCGTTGAACTGACGCGTGAGGAATTCGAGCACGCCCCTGTTCAGTTCTTCGTGAAACAGCGCGCGATCGAAGCCAGCCGGGTCCTGTGACGGAGCGAATGCCGGGCTGCGCATCGCTTCCGGAAACGGGCTGAGGAAAGCAAAGTGTCCACCACCCTTCGCGATTCTGTGTTCCACCTGATCCTGCGCGGCGACGCCTGCCTTAATCAGGTCGCCGTGGAACCCGGGTGTCCAGGAATCGTGCTCCGCGGTCCAAAGCAGAATCGGCGCCTTGACGCCGCGCAACGCGCAGGGAGCCATGAACCACGCCGTCGCGGGCGCGAGCAACACCAGCGCTTTCACACGCGCGTCGCTTTCCACTGCGACCGGCCGCGGTCGGTTATCCGGTGTCTCATGGCCAAACGCTGTCGGCAAACCGCCGGCGAGCGCGAGCGCCGTGTAGCCGCCCAGCGAATGGCCGATCACAGCGACCGCGTTCGCGCGCAGCCGCGATCCAAATTGTGCGCTCGTGAACGCCCAGTCGATCGCGAGACGAAGATGCCGGGGGCGGTTCTCCAGATTCTCTGCCGTGCCGGCGAGTTCATTGTTGTTGCGGTTGTTCCGCGGATGCTCCAGCATCGCCACCACGAAACCGTGATGAGCCAGATGAGCAGCAAGGGTTCGATACGCCAGATGCGAACCACCGCTGCCGTGCGAGATCACAATCAGCGGAGAGTTCCGCGCAGCGATCTCTCCCTTGCACGCCACCTGTCCTGCGTAAGGCCCCAGCTTTTCGAGCCGTTCCGGTGAGCCGCTCGGATACATCAACTCCATGGGAAATTTGAGGCCCATCCGCTCGTCGAACAGCTCAACATTCATATAACCCGCGGAGGCCCTCACGTACTCAATCCTCTTTTGGCCTCTTGTCCGCGTGTTCGACGACGAAAATATCCACCTTGCTTTTTTTCTTCACCAGCCTCAGACCCAGTTGGTCCTCCACTGCCTCGATCAGCGGCCCCGCATCGCGCAGCGGCACAGGCGACTCTGTCACGATCAGAGCGGGAAGGGGTCGCATGCCGGCGGGCTGAATTTTGCCTATTTCCGTAGCCGATTCCAGCACGAAGTCGTATGTTCCCGGAATTCCGGTTTCATCCACGACCAGGCTGCCCAGCCGGTCGCTCAGAAGATTCGCGAGATCGCGCATCGACTGCACGTTCGCGAACATGCGGACCCAGGTGGTTCTGGCCTCGTAGTACACCCCTTTGATTCCAACCGGAAACACCATGCGCCCGTCCTTATTCCGCGTGACGAGCGAGAGCGGCGCCTTACTCTGCTTCACGTCGAATTCTGAAGGCGTCATGTTGAGGCCGATTTTCGGACCGCCCTTCGCCACGGTAATTTCGTAGACAGGCAGATGCCGGAGCTCGCGACGAACTTTCAGTCCGAAACGCTCTTCGAGCAGACTGCGCAGCATACGTTCCGACTGATCTTTGCGCGCGCCAGCAGGCAATTTGCCCGAGACGTCAAATTTCTCTGTGTCGAGCCACGCCGGCCCGTCTACCTGAAACTTCCTGACCTGATACGCGGTCGCGATGAGACTGCGCAGCGATTGAGCGTTATACGAGACTTGATCGGCGTTTTCCGGAGCCCCGGGAAGTGAATCGGCGCCGCCGAACGTCGGTGCGGCAGGCCTGACTGTGACGGCCTCGAAGCCCACATTCGGATTTTGCTGTTGTGCCACCGCAAGCGCAGCGAAGGCTATCGGCACCAATAGTCCTGGCTGCATGGTCTGGTCCTGAGAAGTAGTTTACCGGAGCGGCAGTGTTTTCGGGTTTTCAAAGAGACATATCCCGAGCTCCAGGCACGCTAACCTTCACCGGCAGCGCGCCCGGGAGTCCGCAGAGCGTGAAATCTTTCGGTACGGGGAGATAACTCCGGCCTTACTCCCGATCAGACATTGTCTTCCATGTGATGGAGCCACCGGGGCGGATGATATCCCAATGGCCCGACATGGTGCGTCCGTCAGTGGAGACCGTGCTGCTCATGGCTCCGATTTCAACGCCGTCTTTTCGCATTTTCGCCTCAAACGTTCGACCGTCCTGCGTGAGGCTGAGGGAATCGGCGAGCAGGCTGCCCACGACAGGGCACCACGTGCCATCGAGTTTCAGGAGGGCACGGACGCTGGCGATCCGCCCATCGGACCACTTTCCCTCGTTGGTGTATCGGATACCCGATCCTTCCTGCGTGAAGGTGGTTATGCCTGAGACGGGATGGGGGAGGTCGGGTCGCGAGGTTTCACATTTGGTGAGTTTCCACGTGCCTAAAAAAGGAACAGGGGCTTTGGAGGGTGTCATCTGGTGCTCCTTTCCGAGCGGACAGATTGTTCCACTTTCGAGAGCCGGGTGCAAGCCGCGGGTTTACTGGTGCAGCACTGCGAATCTGCCGACCGAGTAACCCAAGGCAGCGCCCAGGAACACATCCGAGACGTAGTGCGCCGAAAGAGTCACGCGTGAGAAGGCAACCAGGGCAGCGGCGCCGTAGCTGACGTACGGTACCCACTTGTGATTCCCATAGCGCCTGGCCACGACAGTAGCCACGCCGAACGCGACAATGGAATGTCCCGATGGGAAACTCGTTCCTGCACCTTCGTAAAAGGTGTCCGCAAAATTGGAATTCGGCGGCTTCGACGCCGGCCGGATCCGCCGCGTCGATTCTTTCAGAATGGTCGCCAGGATTTCGGTATCGGCCACGGCCTCTCCGGCGAGCAGCGCCGTCTGCTTCATCTTCGAATCGCTGTGCAGCAGGCCAACCGCGTACAGCCCCGCGGGAACCAGACCGGTCCCGACCGCGGTGGCGGTTCCCGAGAAAGCACTGTTGAAGCCGCTGAAACTGCTGGTCTTCCGGAAGTAAGGTGCGTCATGCGAGTCGAGCACGATGAGCCCGGCCGTCGCGCCCAGGATCAGCGCCGTCGGAATCCAGACGCGTTTCTTCTCCAGCCTGGTCGGGAAAGAATAGATGTGCTTCTGGTCGTCGAGCACGTTGGTGGGCAGCAGTTTCCATGAAACAGGGCGTTCGTAGTGCTGATCCGTCGAGGTGGATTGCGTTGTCGCCTGGTTGTTGTCTAGAGCGGAATCCTGTGCCCGCAGCATCGGTGTCAGGCCACTGGCCGAAGCCACGAACAGCGAGAGCCCCGCCGTGAATCGCAAACGTGCACTTCCTTCTCTATTCAAAATCGTTCACCCGTCGTATCGGGAAATATTCGCAGCCTGATCAATCACTTCGCGGCGAACCTGCCGAAACCCAAGGTTCCCCTTGCAAAAATAGGACCGTGCTGAAAGTCGGCTTTGAGTTGCGGCAACGACATATGCAGGTATTTTCAGCTAAGCCATAGAAAAAAAGCTGTTTAGGTCTGATATGGCTTCGTTTGGCAGGGACGGCATTCGCGTCAGTGAGCGCCCAGTAGAATCGGAAGCACCTCATCGAAAATTGATTTTGCCGGCGGCGTATCAATATAATTCACGGGGAGCGTTGGTCCTCGGACCGACGATCAGAAGGCTGCGTTAGGCCGGGGCATATACTAGTCCGTTTGGCGGATCGAAAACCGCAACCGTGGCGGCGCTTTTCTATAGGAATCATCAGGAGGAGTTTCAGGAGCTATGAGTCAACAAAGCCTGGCGGATGTACTCGCAAAAGCCGGCAATCCGGTCGAGATGCTGCGCAATTCGCAGATCGGCCCGTATGCCTTCCCGGTCGTTCGTCATGAGTTTACGAACTGGCGGGACGAGCAGCGCTCCTGGCGCGAGACCTGCGCGCTTTTCGACCAGTCGCACCACATGACCGATCTTTATGTGAAGGGCCCGGACGCGCTGAAGCTTTTCTCCGACCTCGGCGTGAACAGCTTTAAGAACTTCAAGGTGGATCAGGCCAAGCAGTTCGTCGCATGCAGTCACGCTGGGTACGTCATCGGCGACGCCATCCTCTTTTATCTGGGTGAGAACAGTTTCAATCTTGTGGGTCGGCCGCCTGCCGCGAACTGGGTGCAGTACAACCTGGAGACCGGCGGCTATAAGGCGACGGCAGAGCTCGACCAACGCTCGTTCGTGAATCAGGGCAAGCGCAAAGCCTATCGTTACCAGGTGCAGGGGCCGAATGCGCTCAAGGTCATGGAGAAGGTGACCGGCCAGACGCCGCCCGAAGTCCGTTTCTTCAACATCGGCGTGTTCAAAATTGCGGGCCACGAAGTGAAGGCGCTCCGCCACGGCATGGTCGGCCAGCCGGGCTGGGAGCTTTACGGGCCCTGGGAAGAGGGCGAAGCGGTGCGCGATGCGATCGTGGCCGCGGGTCAGGAATTTGGTATCCGGCAGGTCGGCGCGCGGACATATCCCACGAGTTGCCTCGAATCCGGCTGGATCCCTTCGCCGCTGCCTGCCATCTATACCGGCGATCAAATGAAGGGTTACCGCGAGTGGCTGAAGTCGACGAGCTATGAAGCGATGGCTTCGCTCGGCGGCAGCTTCGTTTCTAAAAACATCGAAGATTATTACCTGACTCCGTGGGATCTCGGCTACGGACAGTTCGTGAAGTTCGACCATGAGTTTGTCGGTAAAGCGGCGCTCGAAAAGATGGTCGATCAGCAGAAGCACAGGAAGGTCACGCTGGTCTGGAACGGCGATGACGTCGCGGACGATATGCATTCACTCTTCCAGGAAGGCGAAGTTTCGAAGTACATCGATCTGCCGCTGGCGAATTATTCGACGCTGCCTTATGACAGGGTCATGAGCGGCGGTAAGCAGGTGGGCCTCTCCACATACACCGGCTATACCTGGAATGAACGTGCGGTGATTTCGCTCGCCATCATCGACAAGGATCTGGCCGAAGGTTCGGAAGTCACCGTAGTGTGGGGCGAAGAAGGCGGTGGAACTTCGAAGCCGACCGTGGAACGTCACAAGCAAAAGCAGATCCGGGCGACAGTGGCGCCGGCTCCGATAGCCGACGTGGCGCGGACGCAGTATAGACCCGTTGCCAAGGCATCTTAAGTAAAGGAACAGAAATGGCATACATCTTTCACGAGGACAAGCTGCCCCGGCTGGTTTCAGCCGTGCCGGGCCGCGAACGTACGTTCTTCGTCAATAAAGAGTTGACTCATATTGACGACATGCTGGCGGGCATCATGCATTATGAACACGGCGCGTCGTCGCCGTATCACCTGCATGAAAACTGCGAGCACTTCTACTTCATCATGGAAGGCAATGGCACTGTGGAAACCGAGGAGGGCGTCCGCAAGGTCAGCCCTGGCGACATGGTGTTCATTCCCGCGGAAGCGAAGCATCGCCTGCGAGCCACGGAAACGCCGCTGTTTTACTTCGAGTTCCAGGCGCCGAATCGTTTTGTGACGACCATCCTCGATGGCACCCCGGAAGATCTGGTGTGGAACCGCATTGAAGGCGGAGTCTGGGTCCAGACATAAACATATGACGCAAACGCTTACTTTCATCGACACCAACAAGCTCCCCCGCGTGAAAACTCCGCAGGGCGAAGCGACGGAAGTTCTGAACAACGCACTGGTCGGCGCGAAGAACGTTCTCGGCACGCTGCGCTGGCTGAAGTCCGGTGAGCATTTCAACGCCGCCGGGTCGGACAAACATCAGCTGATCTATCTGATGGAGGGCAGTGGCACCATCAATCTGGACAACAAGGATTACGACGTGCCGCGTGGCGCAGGCGTATATCTTGGGCCTTCCGAAACCGCCACCATCAAAGCCGGCAACGGTGAATTGAAGCTGTTCCACCTGGAAGTTCCGCCGATCCCGAAATAGGGGACCAAATCCATGGCCACGAAACAGAGTCGCCCAGGCACTTTTGCAGCTGACGACATCTCGGAAGAACTGCGTCTGCGCATGTATCGAATTCAGGTCGAGCTGCGCGAATCCGAGCAGCGCGCTTACGACCTCTTCCTGCAGAATCTCGTCAAAGGCACCAGCCATCTTTCTCTCGGACAGGAAGCGGTTGCCACCGGCTTTGCCGCCGCGATGGAGCCTGGCGATCTGACGTTTTGCACGTATCGCGGCCATGCGCATACGCTGGCGCGCGGGGTGCCGATGGATCGCGTGCTGGGCGAACTGATGGGCCGGGACAACGGCCTGCTGCGCGGCAAGGGCGGCTCCATGCACCTCACATCGGTTGAGCACGGGGTTATGGGTTCGTATGCCATTGTGGGCGCCCACATTCCGATAGCGTGCGGCGCGGCGTGGCGGGCGCAGTATAAGGGCGACAAGGACGTCTCGGTCTGCTTCTTTGGCGACGGCACGACTAACATCGGAGCGTTTCATGAAGGCCTGAACTTCGCGGCTGTCTGGAAGCTTCCGGTGGTGTTCGTCTGCGAGAACAATCTGTACATGGAATACACGCCGATCGGCGATGTAACCGCCGTGAAGGATCCCGCGGCCGGTCGCGCCAGTGCGTACGGGCTCGAATCGATCATCATCGATGGCCAGGATGCGGACGTTGTTTATCGCACTGCGAAAGCGGCTTACGACAAAGCGCGGGACGGCGGTGGGCCGAGTCTGATCGAGTGCCTCACGTATCGTTACAGCGGTCATTCGCGCGCCGATCCGGCTAAGTACCGTCCGGAAGGCGAACTCGATTTCTGGAAGGGCAAGCGCGATCCGATTCGCATTTATCGGGAGCGACTGTTGCAGGCGGGCGTGCCGGAAGAGACACTGGCGGAGATTGAAGATGTTGTCCGGCAGCGCGTCGACGAAGCAACCGCGATCTGTAAGGCCGCGCCACCACCGCCGGCGGAGATTCTGACAGCCGACGTGTACGCCGATGGAGGCTGGGCATGGCGGAACTAACGTACCGCGACGCGGTCGCTCGCGGTATCGCGCAGGAAATGGAGCGCGACTCCGACGTTGTATTCCTCGGCGAAGACATCGGCAAAGCGGGTGGCGTTTTCAAGGCAACAGTGGGATTGTACGAGCAATTCGGACCATTGCGCGTGCGCGATACACCCATCTCTGAGCAGGCCATTCTAGGCGCGGCTATGGGCGCGGCGATGACTGGGCTCAAGCCCATCGCTGAGATCATGTTCTCGGACTTCATTGCCGTCTGTTTCGATTACCTCGCGAATCAGTTTGCCAAGAGCCGCTACATGACGAACGGCCAGGTGAAGTGTCCGCTGGTTGTACGCACCGCGAATGGCGGCGGGGCACGTTTCGGCGCGCAGCACAGCCAGAGCGTCGAGAACTGGTGCATGATGATACCCGGGCTGAAGGTAGTTGCGCCTTCGACTCCGCTCGATGTGATTGGTCTGTTCGCGGCTGCGGTGCGCGATCCCGATCCGGTGATCTTCCTCGAACATAAATCGCTGTATGCCACCAAAGGCGAGGTGCCCGATGGTGAGATTGTCGATCAGCTCGGCGTCGCCAAGGTTGTGCGGCCTGGTAACGATGCGACAATTCTGGCGCTTGCATTAATGGTCCCGCGCGCGATGGCGGCGGCTGAAAAACTAAAAGCCGAGCACGGCGTGGATTGCGAAGTGATCGACGTCCGCTCGCTGGTGCCTCTCGACACGCAGACGATGCTGGGCTCGGTCGCGCGCACTCACCGCGTGTTCACCGTCGAAGAAAACCCACGGCTTTGCGGCTGGGGCGCGGAACTGATTTCAATCATTGCCGACGAAGCGTTCTACGACCTCGACGGGCCGCCGGTGCGCATCACCACTCCGCATATTCCGCTGCCTTCGACCGACGTTTTGGAAGATCTCGCCATGCCGAGTGTCGATCGTATTGTCGAGACGATTCGCCGTTCTATGGGGTCTTAGTCATGGACATTCTGATGCCCCAGCTCGGTGAGACGGTCACCGAAGGCAAGATCACTGTCTGGTTCAAATCGGTCGGCGATACCATCGCGGCTGGTGACAACCTCTTCGAGATCGAGACAGACAAGGTTTCGATGGAAGTGCCAGCGACTTCGGCCGGAGTGCTGCAGGAGATCCGCGTCAGGCAGGGTGAAGTCGCGCCTGTGAACGCCGTGGTCGCTGTGATCTCCGGTGGGGCATCGAAACCGATTGCGGTTGTCGCGCTCGATCCCTATAACGAAGTGCGCACGCCTTTGCGGAACTACGGGCCGGGGCGCCTGGCAAGTGGTG
>ODAK010002464.1_pt1 | contig 19501 bp, 19 predicted proteins | sample 1539591 | NCBI WGS metagenome assembly ODAK01 (sample SAMEA3539303, study PRJEB22396) | soil metagenome | biome: tundra; feature: field; material: soil | place: USA | collected 2010-05 | depth 0.15 m | reverse complement strand
CGCTGCCGAACGTTTAGTGCGTTTGGAGCGCTCCAATGCCTGATATCGCTCAGGCGAGCGCCGGATTGTTTACCCCGCCCGGTCTCCAGGGCCTGTTCTTTTGACGTTCAACCCCAGAGCCTGCAGGTAATGCGGTTGAAAGGTGCGCCGGCACATCACAGGAACGTCCGGCTTCTCGACTGGAAGTTAGCATGAGAGGGTCGGAAAGCCGGTTGCGATTACTTTAAGTATGGTCGGGAAACCGATGAACTGTAACGGGTAATAAATATTTTTGGCGGCTGTTAATGGCTTGAGGAAGGGGGCTTTGTTTGAGTAAAGGCGACAGGCGAAAGCGCCTGTCCTACCCTCATTTGGGTGACGGCTGATAGTTGCCGGGGACGGCGCGGAAGGCGATGGCCATCCGGTTCCAGCCGTTAATAGCGACGATCGCGAGGGTCAGGTTTACCAGTTCGGCTTCGCTGAAGAACTGGCGCACGTGGAAGTAGACGTCGTCAGGAACGTGATCATCGGCGATCAACGTGATGGCTTCGGTCCATTCGAGCGCGGCGCGTTCGCGATCCGTGAAGAAAGGCGTTTCTCGCCAGGCGTTCAGGGCGAAGAGGCGCTGTTCGGTTTCGCCGGCGGCGCGGGCGTCTTTGGTGTGCATATCGATGCAGTAGGCGCAGCCGTTGATCTGCGAGGCGCGGGTTTTGATCAATTCACGCAGCGAGGGTTCCAGGCCGGAGGCGGTGTTGATGTAGTGCTCAAGGGCGCGCAGCGATTCGACCGCCTGCGGGGCGGCTTGGGAGAAATTGAGACGGGGTTCCATCGATTTATATTCTCTAATGCGCTACCAACAAGCGTCGAGACGAGTCTCGACGCGGCACGCTGAGAGCGTGCGCCACATGAGTTATTCGTAGCGCAGGGCTTCGATCGGATCAAGCCGCGACGCCTTGAGCGCGGGCAGCAGGCCGGCGACGAGGCCAATGAGTTCAAGGACGCCGGTCGACGTGATCGCCGCGAAGCGCGACATCTCGAGGTGGATGTCGCCGGTGCCCGTATCGTCTTTAAAGATGGGGCCGAGGAGAGGCAGAGTGTGGATTCCGGCGGTCATGGCCCAGCCGATGGCGACGCCGATCAGGCCGCCCACCGTGACGATAGCCATGGCTTCAGCGAGGAACTGGAGGCGGATCGCGCCGCGCGTGGCGCCGAGCGATTTCAGGATGCCGATCTCGCGGGTGCGCTGCGTGACGGACACCAGCATGATGTTGGCGAGACCAATGCCGCCGATGGCGAGCGTGAGAGCGCCGATCAAACCGAGCAGCACCTGCAGAGCAGTCGTCATCACATCGATGATTTTCATGAACTCGTTGAAGACAAAGGTCTGGAGGGCGCGCTCATCGGTGGGCGAGAAGTTGTGCGCCCTCGCGAGAATGGCGAACACATCCTTTAACGCCTGCTTGCGGAATGTCGGGTTGGCGGGCATCCATACGAGGTTGGAAGGATGCTTGATGTCCTGCAGCGCCGCGGCGCTGGAGAGCGGGATGAAGACGCATTCGTTATCGGGAGTGTTGTAGTTCGAGATCTGCGTTTTGGTCTTGAGCAGGCCGATGATCTGGAACTGCAGGCCGTTGATGGAGATGGTTTCGCCGTCGGGCGGGGCTTCGCCAAAGAGTTTCTGGGAGGCTTTGGCGCCGATGATGGCGACCCGGTTTTTGTTCTGATAGTCCTCGTTAGTAATCCAGCGGCCACTGGAGAGGCTCATGTTGCGAACGATGCCGTAGGGAACTTCCACCGCGCGTACCGCGATGTTCTGCTGGCGGTAGCCGTGGACCACGGTAGAGTTCTGCAGTTGCAATTCGGCGGAGACGGCGCCGACCAGTGGCGCGTTGTCGCGGATCAGCTGGGAATCTTCGATGTCGAGGCGGATTTTGCGGCCGGAACGCTCACCGCCGGCCTGCGCGGAGGTCTGACCGCCGTACATCAGTACGAGATCCTGGCCCACGGCCTGGAAGGACGAATGCAGAGCGAGGCCGAAGCCTTCGCCGTAGGAATAGAGAATCACAAAGCAGGCGACGCCCCAGGCGAGACTGGCCATAGTGAGCAGACTGCGCTGCCGGTTGAAGTTCAGGGCCGCGGCGGCTTCGGAAAGTATGTTCCTAACGTTCATAGCGCAGGGCCTCCACCGGAGTGAGCGATGCGGCGCGCCAGGCAGGGAAGAGCGCGGAGGCGATGGCGATGAAGCCCAGAATGCCGAACGCGAGAGCAGTTGTTTTACCGCTGACGGGAAGGCCCGGGAACATATCGGGCATCTTCACGAAAGTCAGCGCAGTTGAAAGTCCGAAAGCGATGGCCCAGCCGATGAAGCCGCTGGAGAAGGCGAGGGCGCAGCCTTCGACCAGAAAGTCGATCATGATGCGCAGGCGGGTGGCGCCCAGAGCTTTACGCAGGCCGATTTCACGAGTGCGCTCGGAAACGGTTACGAGCATGATGTTCATGACGCCGATGCCGCCGAGTGAGAGTGTGACGAAGGCGATGAAGCCGAGAAAGAGCGTCATGGAGTCGAAAATGCCGGCGGTGCGGCGCTGGTCTTCTACGGTGTCCCAGATGCCGAGGGCGCTTTTGTCGGCGGGATCGAAATTGTGGGCGCGGCCGATGACCTTTTTCACTTGGGCGCGCGCTTCTTCATACTGATCGAGTGAGCGCGGCTGGTAAAGGATCTCGTCGAGGTAGCCGGGAATGTAGTATTTGACAGGCGGAACGTCCCGGGTCATGGTGGTGTACGGCAGCCAGATTTTCTTTTCGTCGAGGCCGGAGTAGCTGCTGTTCTGTTCTTTATTGGCCATAACGCCGATGATTTTGTAAGGGATGGAGTTGATGGCAAGGTCGTGGCCCACGACGTCGAGGCGAGCCCCGAACAGCTGCTTTTTTACATCGGTGCCGATGACGCAGACGCGCTCGCCATGGCGCTCGTCGGCTTCGCTGAAGAATCTGCCGTCACCGATGGGAATAGCGCGCAGTTCAGGGAAGAAGGCTTCCACGCCGGAGACCGCGAACGCGCCGCTGTTGTACTGGCTGGTGGCGCGGACGTTGCCTTCCAACTCGGCGGCGACGCGGCTGACGAGGTAGCTTTCGCGGCGAATATTTTCGACATCTGAGTAGTTGAGGCGCACGCGGCGCCCGGCGCGTTCACCGCCGGCCTGCATCTCGGTGCGGCCGCCGAACAGGATGACGATGTTTTCGCCAAGCTGCTTCATGTTGTTCTTCTGGCCTGCTTTGAAGCCTTCGCCCATGGCCACGATCAGAACAATGGAGGCGATGCCCCAGGCGATGCCGGCCATCGTCAGGATCGTGCGGAGTTTGTTTCGAAGCAGACTGCCCGCTACCTGGCTCAGAAGCTCGGAGAGGTAAGTCATGGGATGCCGTGCCGCTACTGGAGGATGACTTGCTGGCCTTCGGTAAGGCCTTTCGCAATCTCCGTTTTAGAGCCGTTACTGACGCCAACGGTGATGGGGATTTTGCGGAAGCCCTTCTCGTTGGTTGGATCGGGAATCTCAGCCGCGGTGGATTTGTCCTTGTTGTAGAAGACCGCGCCTTCGGGGATGGCGAGGACGCCTTTGTGCTCGTCGAGAATAATTTCGGCGTTGGCCGTCATCTGCGCTTTGAGAATGTGCTTTTCATTCGATATCGAAACGCGCACCTCGAAAGTGGTGACGTTGTCCTTTTCAGCGCCCATGGGAGATATCTTCGTGACGTGGCCGGTGAATTTCTGGTCCTTGAAAGACTCGACGTTGATGCGCGCCGGCTGGCCGAGATAAACCTTGCCGATATCGGTTTCGTCGACTTTGCCTTTGATGTAGACCTCGTTGAGGTCGCCCACGGTCATGATGAGGGTGGCGCTGGAGCCGAGCAGAAGGATGGAACTGACGGCGTCGCCCACTTCGCTGTCGCGCGAGAGAACGATGCCTTCGATGGGAGAAACGATAGTGGCGTTCCGCAGGTTTTCCTCGGCGATGGAAACGGTGGCCTGCTGCTGTTCGAGCGAGGCCTGAGCCTTCGCGATGGCTGCGGCGGCGCTGCCGAGATTGGCTTTGGCGGATTCCTGTTTCTGCGCCGCGAGCTGGTAGGCTTTTTCGGCGTCATCGCGGCTGTTCTGGGCGATCAGGCCGCTCGTGAACATGGTGCGGGCGCGGTCGGCATCGCGCTTCAGAAAGGGCACTTCGGGACCGGCGGCATCGACTTTGTAACGTTCATAATCGGCCTGCGCGCTCTTCAGGGTGGCCTCCGCGACATGCAGCGCAGCTTCCTGCTGGTGCAGGGCAGGGATGAGGTCGTTCTGATCGAGTTCGCAGATTACCTGGCCTTTGCGGACATAGTCGCCCACATTCACCGGGAGTTTCAGGATAATGTCGCTGGCTTTGGATTTGATTTCAACTTGTGTGACGGGCTGTACTTTTCCGGTTGCAACCACGGAGCGTGCGAGATCGAGGCGCTCCACTTTGGCGATTTTTTCAGGGTCGATTTTGACTGGTTTGCTGCCGATCGCTTTCAGCGAAAAGAAGATGACGCCCGCCAGTACGAGGGGCGTCAGGGTGAACCAGAGTATGCGATTTCGTTTCTTCGCCGCCATGTTTTCAGACTCAAGAAGTTATACGTGGGACGCGGTGAAAAGTTCGCATGTAAAACCCGCGCGGCTTCAGGCGCACGCGGCATTCAGGAATATTGCGCGGTTTATTTCCGAAGCGTTCCGACCAGATCGGCTACGCGGGCTACGCCCAGACGTGGTAACAACTGCTCTAATTGTCGCGCAATTGTGACGGCGGCGGCGGGATCCCAGAAATTAGCCGTGCCCACCTCTATTAAGGATGCGCCGGCGATGAGGAATTCGGCTGCGTCTTCGCCGGTGGCAATGCCGCCGATCCCGATGACCGGAATCTTCACAACTTTCGCAGCCTGCTCGACCATGCGCAGCGCGATGGGTTTGATGGCGGGTCCGGAGAGCCCGCCATAGCCCGCGCCGATGCGGGGTGTGCGGGTGTGCACGTCGATGGCGAGAGCGACGAAGGTGTTGACCAGCGAGATGGCGTCCGCGCCATTTTGTTCGGCGACACGGGCGAAGGGCTCGATGGCCGCCACGTTGGGGGAAAGCTTGACGATCAGGGGGCGTTTGGAAATGGTCTTGACGCGAGTGACGAGGTCGGCCAGGGCGGCTTCATCGACACCGAAAGCGAGCCCGCCGTGTTTTGTGTTGGGGCAGGATACGTTCAGTTCGTAGGCGGATATGCCCTCGGCGTCGTTCAGGGCCTGCGCGACTTCGACGTAATCCTCCGGAGCGTAACCGAAAACGTTGGCGATGACGGGGGTGGCGTAGCGGCGCAGGGCGGGAAGTTTGTCGGCGATGAAGGCGCGCACGCCGACGTTCTGCAAGCCGACCGAGTTCATCATGCCGGCACGAGCTTCCCAGAGGCGCGGCGCGGGGTTCCCCTGGATTGGTTCCTTCGATAAACCTTTTACAATGATGCCGCCGAGGGAATTGAGATCGACCAGTTTCTCGAATTCGATGCCGTAACCGAAAGTTCCGGAGGCTGTCAGAACCGGATTGCGGAAGCGAATGCCGCAAATTGTGGTTTCCATCCCGGGGGCGGGCGAGTTCGTCACCTCGTTTGGCTTTCGCAATCTGAGCTATCTACTTTAGATAGTGCATCAAACAGATCGAAAAATTTCTGAAAAAACATTTCCGTGCGGATTGTAGCAAAGCGATTTCGGTGTTAGACTGTGGGCGTTAGTACTCCGGTACTAATAGAACTAACTACCTATTGACTCTATGAATGATACAGGCATACTCGGCGTTCGGGCTTGGCGGATAAAGCGCGGCATCAGCCTCCCTGCCATCGCAGCGATAACAAAGTTGAGCTTGCGCCAACTGGAAGCGATCGAGGCGGGCGACTTCAGCCGGCTGCCCGGCGGCATTTACAACATCAGCTACATCAAGCAGTATGCGCAGGCGATCGGATTTCAGGAGAGCGAGTTGATCGCGTTCTACCAGGACGCGTGCGCTCCGCCGAAAGCGGAAGAGCCGGTTAAGGCCCGTCCGGTTTCGCGCATGTCGCGGCTGCTGTTCCAACACTGAGTTGCCCCGGCCGCACAGGAATCACTGTGCCAGGCGAAGTACTTCCGACGCAACGCGAAGAAACGCGCCGTGCAGGTCGGATATCGCGGGCGCTTCCACAAAGAGACCAGCTGGCTGTTTGTTGTTGTAGGACGGAGAGCTCGGATCATTGGCGATTCTCGCCATCAACACCTGATCGGGCGGAAGTCCAGGATTGGAACCCAGGCCGACAACGTAAATCAGCGGCGTATACGTTTTATCGCTGCGGATTCTGTTTGCCGCGTCGTCCAGCAGATTGAGACCGGCGTTGGTGACGTCGACCGGATCCACATGGCTTACATTGACGGGCGCATACGCCGGCATCGTGCCCGCTCCGTTGGTTGAGTTGCCGTTTGTGTCCACGATGGGCAAAGCGGTCAGGTAGCTCGCGATCGAACCGGTTGGGAAGACGCTCGTGCAACTGCCTGCACTCGGCGCGGGCCTGCTTTCGGAAACATCGTTGAGCTGGGTTGCGGTGGGGTCGGAGAGGCCAACGATGCCGCTGTTGTCGACATAAGCAAAGAGGACGCCGGAGACAGGGCTGGTGGTATTCGAGCAACCGGTCATCAACTTCGTGAAATCGGCAGTGAACGTGTTGGCGAGACCGTCTGTGAAGAGAACGATCACATTCAGCGCGCCGGGCTGGTTGAGTTTCTTGAGCTGCTGGTAGGCCATCCAGATTGCCTGCGACGAGTTGGTGGCGCCGTTGTTCGACGTCAGCTGTGAAATCAGAGTGGTGACGTTCGGTGAAGCGGTCTTGAAATTGACCGATGGCGCGAAGGCGAGATAACTGGTTCCGGTGAACTGGATGAGGCCGAGTTGATCGCGGCCGCCGGCAAACATGTTCACGAAATCGGTGGCGTCGGCGATCATCGGCCCCATGGCGTTGCCGCGCTGCATGGAACCGGAGTTATCGAGCGCGAGGATGACATTGACATCGCGGCGCTGCGCTGTGCCGGTAAGGCTGACGTGAGCGCTCGGAAGATTGATCAGTCCCATGAACGTAAGCGGGATGTTCGCGCTCCCTGTAACCGTAACCGTGCGAACGTGCGTGGTGTTATTCTGCGCGACGCTGACAGTATTCGTCACGTTCGTTGCGCCCCAGTCGCCGGAAGGCAGATTGGCATTGAAGTATTTCTGGGCGACCGCCGTGGCATTCGCCGCCTGGGAAGATATATCAGCCCCGACGTTCAGCGAGCGGCCCGCAGCCAGGACAGCGGCATCGACCGCGCGGGATAACTGGGCGCGCATCATGTAAGCGCGCGCACCGTCAACCGCGAGACCGATCATCGGAACGATCGCGAGACACATCAGAGCGGAGAGGACCAGCGCCGCGCCCCTTCGACGATTGTCCGGGGAGCGGCGGGAAGAAGAAAGTTTTTTGTTAGTCAGCATTTTTGTTCTTAAACATCGGATTCAGAATATGGACTTTGAATAAACGCCGGTGCCGGTAAGAAAACCGGTCCAGTCGTAGCCTGAGGTGCTTACATAGGTTTCCGCGAGATACGCAACGTCGCCCGAGTTCATAGGCATGACGCTCGGCGTAAATCCGGCGGCATTAACAGACGGATCGTTCAGATTGGTTACTCCGCCGCTTGAATCGACCACCGAAGAGCTGGGGTTGACGTAGGAACTTGGCCGCAACGCGGCGTTGCCGATGATGAACTGACGAGCGCACACCGCAGTGTTGGTACCGGTACCGTCAATTTCAGAGAGAACGATGACGCCGTTGCCACCGCTGTCGGTAATGCCGAGATTTCCGGCGATTTTGAGTAGAATATTACGGTTCGCCTGCTGAGAGAAATCGATGCCTTCGGCAAACATGTGTCCGGCATCGCGGTTCAACGAAACGACTTCGATCGACCGCACCATCGACATACCCACCGATGCGGTTCCCGCCAGCAGCGGAAGAAATACGAAAGATGCCGCGAGAACGAATTCCAGCAGAGTGCTGCCGCGGCGGGCCGATTTCTCAGTTAAGTCAGCGGTCCTCATGGTGTCGGTGCCACCCCACCGGGAGAACCCTCAATCATGTCGACAGACGTAACGGTTACAGGAACGGCGGTGGCCGCGCGCAACAAAGGGGCGAGCGGTGTGATCTGATAATTCGTCACCGAAACCTGAACGAGATTGCCGCCCTGATTGTTCGAGGTAGTCGTAAGCGTGCCGGGATCCAGAAACTGGACCGATAAAGTAGAGGACTGAGAGCCTTTCAGAAGGCCAAGGGAGTTACTCTGAACGACCTTCTTAATAGACTCGATATGGCCGTTGCCGTTCGAGACCTGGCCGGTGACGCCATACCGGACGCCTTCGCGGACGGCATGCTGCAGCGTGGCTTTGACGAAGATTGCCCAGGCGGTGTCGATCGTCATGAAGGCCATGGCAAAGAACGGAATCAGCATCAGACCAGCTTCGACCAGTTGCGAGCCGCGGCGGCGGTTCTTCCGTAACGGAGGCGAGTTCCTGCCCACGCTACGCACCGGACGCCTTTGCAACAGGCGCATAAGCGCGCCGACGTTTCGGCTCGACCAGCACGAGGGAACGCATTGCCGGACGGGCCCGATCGTCATCGCATTCAGTAACGAAAGCGTTCTGGCCATCCCATGCGGCCTCACCGCAGTAAGCGTTCTTCATGCCGAAGACCGCGACTTCGAAACGATCACGGGCGCCGATTTTGACGAACAGCTTTGACATATAGATACGTACGGTACCGGTGGTAATGCCCAGGCAGGTGGCGATCTCTTTATTACGCAGGCCCTGCACAAGAAGTGCGACGAGCTGGCTCTCACGGCGGGTAAGAAAAACCTTAGTGGCGTTTTTCGGCGCCGGTTGCACGAAGGCTTGTTCGCCGCGCGCCACGTTCCGGATTCCATCGATAAATTCCTGGCGAGTACAGTTACGCTGCAACAAACCGCAAATTCCGAGGTCACGCGCCTGGTTCAGTAATTCTTCCGAGAACGTCCTTCCCCAAAGAATTATGCGGGAGTCAGGGACGGCAGTGTGGAGCGCGGACAACAGCCCGAAGGTGACTTGCGGCGTGAGATCGACCAGGACAACGTGGGGCTGAAGTTTCTGCAGGAGCGGAAGAAGTTCGGATATCTCAGGAGAGGCGAGCATGGGCCGACATCCATCAATCGAAGACAATACCGACTCAGCCCCGCAGGCGAGAACCGTATCGTCGGTGTATGCGATGCATAAGTAATTGTCCGTACCGATTTGATTCATACCAGAAGTGTATGTTGACACACACCTGCATGCAATCTCAAAGTCCCGTTTTTGGTACTGGGTCCTGTTAGTAGTGACAGCAGGAAATGTGACAGCGGGCAAGAGTGACAGGTGCGAGTACAAAGGACGAGAAACCTGGATGCAGGGATGCCTTGTCCGGGCAGCATAACCCGTGAAAGTGCTCAAAAAACAGAATTCCCATACTGTCAATAATCAACCTTGGCCCGCCAGCTAAACGAGATTATCGTGAACCTATCAAATGAATTCGGGCGAAACAATTCGGGCACGGATCAATCTGCGGTGCTCGATTCAACTCAGTGGGACCGGAAGACCAGCGGCCAAGGCAATTGCAAGAGAAATTACACGGGAGTCCGTGGTTCTGTTGATGCCTGCATTTCTATTACCCGGATGGGTTTGTACTACCGCGAATGTACTGATCGCGATTGAACTCCCTTCCACCGGCATCTGGGCGCCACGGTTTCTGGAGTGTGACGGAACTATATCCGACGTAACCGAATTGCCCACAGGAATGCGTATCGCCGCCGGAGTACACAGGATGACTGTAACTGGCTGTGATCCCGGCGTACGCAATGAGAATGGCCGTACCGGGTCGTACGGAATCGGTTCTTCAGCCGCGGTCGCGGGGCCGCGAAACTTACATCGTGTGATTCCTATGAATCCCAATAACCAGCTGCCTAAGAACAGCACTGATCCAAGCGATCAAAAACAAGGAGAACATTCAATGTCGTTTCTTAAGAACCTTTTTACAGAAGAAGATGGCCAGGATATGGTCGAGTACGGTCTGGTCATCGCGCTGGTAGTATTGGCGTGCGTTACGGGGCTCGGATTGTACAAAACTGCCATCGTGAACGGTTTTGCCTCGCTGACTACCAAGGTTACGTCCAGTCTTCAGTAGGAACTTGTCACAAATCATACTGGGATGAGCTCGTCCAGATGAGCTCGTCCCAGAAGCGGTCTTACGGAGAGACAGGATGCTTGAACCGTTTCTGAAGAGATGCGACGCCCAGGACCTTGTAGAGTACGCTCTGCTGGTGGCAGTAGTAGCATTGGGCGCTGTAGCTGCGCTCAAAGCTTTTGAGACCGTGATAAGCGCTGCATGGTCAGCGATCAGCGCCAATTTATCGACTTAAGGACATAACTCATGCAAAGGCGACTTCTTACTGTAATTGTGTTTGCGCTTCTCGCCGCATTCATATCGAGCACTGTGCTCTACAAAGTTATCTCGGCTAATTCCGGATCCGGAGCGAAGGCCGCTACCGTCCGGATCTTTGTGGCTGCGAGAGAGCTCGCGGCCGGCGACGTTATCAAGGAAGCCGACATCCAGGAAAAGGAATGGGCGGCCGAGGTTAGCTCTCAGTGGGCACGGGCTAAGACAGACCTTATTGGGCGCGGCCTGCTGTCAGGAATCAATAAGGACGAGCCGTTCCCGGAAAACAGGTTGGCGCCCAAGGGCGCTGGTGGCGGGCTTGCGGCGAGGATTCCATCGGGGATGCGGGCCGTGGCGGTCCATGTGGATGAGTTGAGCGGCCTTTCCAGATTTCTGTTGCCCGGAATGCGGGTTGACGTGCTCTCCACGGGTACCGCGCGGCAAAAGGGCGGCGATCCGGAGAGTCCAGGTATGGTGACGCACACGATTCTGCAAAACGTGCAAGTACTTTCCACTGGCCAGGGCGTGGAGCGAAACAGTAAGGAACAGCCGGCCGCGGTGCAATCAGTTAATCTACTGGTAACGCCCGAGCAGGCTGAAGTGCTGGGTTCCGCGATGGCGCAGAACCGGATTCAGCTGGTGCTCCGCAATCCCCTGGACTCCAGCCGAGTGACGACTGTTGCAGCGGCGATTCCTGCCACGCACGTTGCGGTCAAACCAGTGGCCGTCCCCCCTGCCGCGAAGGTAGATTTCAAGGCTTTGGCTGAGAAACCGGTGGTGCCATCGGGACCCACGGTTGAAGTAATTCATGGCACGAAGAAAGTAGTCACTGCGGTTGGTTCAGCCGAAGTGTCCGAGGTTAAGCAGTGAAAAAGATATCGATTATATTCGTTGCGCTTACAAGCCTTGCGTATGTCGCGCCGGGCGCCAGAGCAGCTGATGAGGCGATCACGATCACGGCAGGGAAGTCGTATGTGATCGACAGCGCCACAAACGTGGAACGCGTTGCAGTGGCGACGGAAGACGTGGTCGAAGCTGTTGCGGTGACGCAGCGTGAAGTAGTGCTGAATGGTAAGGCGCCGGGGGAGACGTCGGTGATTATCTGGCACAGTAACGGAGGCGGGCGGCAGACTTACGACGTCACGGTGGAACCTTCGCCGCTCAAGCTGGACGCGCTGCGCAAGAGGATCCGCCAGGAGGTTGGCGAATCGGTAGAGGTGGAACAGGATGACAAGAGCGTCCTGCTGCGCGGTTCGGTTCGAACGCAGGCGCAGGGAGACAGGGCGATGGCGTTGGCGGGCATGCTGGGAAAACCGGTCAATCTGCTGATGATGACGGCGCCGCCGCCCCCGCCACAGATTCTTCTGAAGGTGCGGTTCGCGGATGTGGACCGCTCTGCAAGTATGTCTCTCGGCGCGAACCTTTTCAGTACTGGAGCAGGTAACACGCTCGGCACGACGTCGACGCAGCAGTTCAGTCCGCCGACGGTCAGCACCATCACCGCGGCTACTTCGCAGGTTAACCTTTCAAACGCTCTGAATCTGTTCCTGTTTCGCAAGGATCTGAACCTCGGCGCGACGATCGAAGCGCTGGAGGCAAAGAATCTGGTACAGATTCTCGCCGAGCCGAACGTGCTGGCCGTCGCCGGCAAAGAGGCTAGTTTTCTGGCGGGCGGAGAGTTTCCGTACCCAGTAGTCCAGAGTTCGGCGAATGGCGTCAGCAATGTAACGATCCAGTTCCGGGAATTCGGAATCCGCCTGAACTTCACACCCACGATTACGCCGGAAGGCAAGATCCGGCTTGAGGTCATGCCTGAAGTAAGTTCTCTCGATTATGCTAACGGGCTTACGTACCAGGGCTTCAACATTCCGGGCTTGTCGGTAAGACGTGTCAAGACAGAGGTTGAGGTCGAAAACAATCAGAGTTTCGCCATCGCCGGACTACTGGATAACCGAGTGACCGAGAACCTCAGTAAGGTTCCAGGACTGGGTGACATTCCGTTATTCGGCAAGTTGTTTCAGTCACGAGTGACGAACCGGTCGAATTCGGAACTGATGGTGGTGGTGACGCCGGAATTGGTAGAGCCTGCGCCCGCGGGTACGGCCCTTCCGTCCGTCGAGATGCCAAAACCTTTTCTCAAAGACGCTCCGCAGGCGCTTCCCGCGCTGAATCCCGTCGATCCAAGGCAACTTCCGGTGCTGAAGGAAGTGCCGTTCGAGGCTACCGAGCACAGCAGCCCCGCTCCGGCGGTATCGACTCTCGACGCAAGCAGCGCTTTGAAGAACGCGTTCGGTCCAGGGAAATGAGCGCTGCGCCTCGCATGAGCCCGGTGGCTGAAACGGCCGTCGCGGTTGCAATCGCAGAACCGGAATTGCGTAACCGGATTCTGGAGGCGGTAAAGCAGATTCCGTTGTACGTGCTGGAAGAAGACTGCCCTTCCAGCAGCATTGAGGATCTGGTGGCGTGCGCGGAACGTCTGCGTCCCGCCATTCTTTTTCTTGGCTTGCCCGGCCTGACGGCCGGAATCACGGAAACACTTGCCGCTCTGAACAAGCTTGCTTACGCGCCTCGCGTGGTGGTAGTGAACGATACGGCAGATCCGGTGGTAATTCTGGCGGCAATGCGCGCCGGAGCCGCTGAGTTCGTTTACCCGCCGCTCGACGCCGGCTTCGCGGATTCGATGAGGCGGGTGATGGCGGACAGCAGCCGGCCAACCGAGATCACGCATCCCAAAGGGTCCGTTATTGGTTTCGTTTCGGCCAAAGGCGGTTGCGGTGCAACGACGATCGCCTGTCACACCGCAGCTTATTTAAAGGCTGCTGCCAGGCGGGAGATACTTCTGGCGGATCTTGATCTGGTTTCCGGGATTTCAAACGTCCTGATGCAGACGACGCCCCGGTACAGCATCGAAGATGCGATGCAAAGCCTGCACCGGATGGACCTGAAGTTGTGGAAAGCGCTGGTGGCGACCGGGCCTTCAAACGTCGACGTGATTTCTCCGGCGCAGGAATACGGGGCAAATGTGGTGCCGATTTCCCGCCGAATGCCGCAGATGCTGCGGTTCTGGCGGAGCCACTACGATTTCACCCTGATCGACTTTGGCCACGGGATGACGCAGACGCTCTCGGATGCTGTCGAGTCCATCGACACGCTGGTCCTGGTGGCAACCAACGAACTGCCGGCGCTGCGACAGGCGAAGCGTATGATCAGCGCGCTCGCCGGAAAGAATTTCGGCGGCAATCGGGTCAAGCTTGTGCTCAACCGAATGCCAAAGCGCGTGAAGTTTGAGCTTCCGGAACTGGAGACTGTGATCGGGCATAAGATCCACTGCGCGATTCCGGACGAATACGACTCGCTTCACGAAGCTTATTCCGAGCCGCGGTTACTTCAGCCGGATACGGAACTGGGCAGGAGTTTGGGGGAGTTTGCAACCAATCTGGCGGGTATCGCACCCGCGCCGAAGAAAGCCCGGAAGTTTTTCATATTTTGACAGGGGAATAAATGTCAGCCTTCACATACGCATCGCAATTCGCAACCGCGGGAGCCCACTATCCAGGCGAACTTAGTCTGCAGAAGGTGGATTCCGACTGGGTTGACCGGCTCATGAATCCGCGGATGGATGGGGCGGCATACCAGGACCTGAAGTTCGCGCTGCATCGCAAACTGCTGGGGCGCGTCAATATTGAGGCTGTACTGGCGCTGCCCGATGACAGGGTTCGCCTGGAGATCAGGGCGGCGCTGGCAAAGTTACTGGAAGAAGAAAACGCGCCGCTGAATGCGTTCGAGCAGGAACGAATTCTCGATGAGGTTATCAACGAGGTATTCGGGCTGGGACCGCTCGAGCCGCTTTTGCAGGATCCGACTGTCTCCGACATCCTGGTGACGAATCCGAAACTGGTATACGTCGAACGGCGCGGAAAACTGCAGCGCACGCCGGTTGAATTCAAGGATGCGGCGCACATGATCCGCATCATCGAAAAGATTGTAAGCCGCGTGGGGCGGCGTATCGACGAGTCGTCGCCCATGGTGGATGCCCGCCTGCCGGATGGTTCGCGTGTGAACGCCGTCATTCCGCCGGTCGCAGTGGATGGGCCGATGCTTTCGATTCGCCGCTTCGGAAAAATTCCGCTGCAGAGCGACGACCTTGTGCGCAGCCTGACGTGGAGTGACGGCATGGCGGAGTTACTGCAGGCCTGCGTCGCGTCTCGCCTGAATATCGTGGTCTCCGGCGGCACGGGAGCCGGTAAGACGACCATTCTCAATGTGCTCTCCTCTTTTATCCCGGAGACGGAGCGGATCGTAACGATCGAAGACGCAGCCGAACTCAGACTCCAGCAGACGCATACCGCGCGCATGGAGACACGACCGGCAAATGTGGAAGGTAACGGCGCGATTCACATCCGCCAGTTGGTAATCAACGCACTGCGTATGCGGCCAGACCGGATCATTGTCGGCGAGGTCAGAGGTGAAGAAGCGCTCGACATGATGCAGGCCATGAACACGGGCCACGACGGATCGCTGACAACGATACACGCCAACAATCCGCGAGACGGCCTGTCGAGGCTCGAAGTGATGATGGGCATGGCCAGTGCGAACATGAGTATCCATTCCATCAGGCAGCAGATTACTTCCGCGGTGGACGTGTTTGTTCACGTGGCGCGCTTCAGTGACGGATCGCGGCGGGTCACGCACGTGACGGAATGCGTTGGCATGGAAGCCGACACGATTACGACGCAGGACATTTTCCTGTTTGAGCGAAAGGGCGTGCTCGCCAATGGGCGCGTGACCGGAACGTTTCGGGCGACCGGCATCCGGCCCAAGTTCTATGAAGCCCTGAAAACGGCGGGGCACAATCTTCCAGGCAGTCTCTTTCAAACTGTTGTGGAGATTGGGTAGGAGGCGGCATGGTGCTCTGGATAGTGCTTTTTATTTCCTTTCTCACGATTTTTGTTTCGGCGGTGTTCGTTTGGCACCGGCTCGAAAAAGCGAAACGCAACCAAAACCTGCGGGAAAAAATTCTGGCTGGCGTCGAGATGCCCCCCACTGCGATCAAGTCGACGAGCAGTATTGTCCAGGCAGCGGACAGCGGGCGGTTCCGGTTTTTCCGGTCCGCGGATCCGACGGGACAGATCACAGGCAACGGGTGGAGTCCGGCGCGTTTCGTGGGTTTTACGTGCGCCATGGTTCTGGTTGGGATGCTTGTGGGCGTGAAAATGACGGAAGTGATGGGTCCCTCCGCCCTGATCATCTGCATGGCGGCTTTTGGCGTCACGCCCTGGATTTACCGGTCGAAGCAGCGAAAAAAGCGGATGCTGGCGATCGAAGAACAATTCCCGGATGCGCTGGATTTTCTGTCGAGATCGGTCCGGGCGGGGAATGCCTTTTCGGTTGGCCTGGAACTGCTGAGCGCGGAAGCAAGTGAGCCGCTGAAGGCGGAGGTGCTCAAGGTAACCCGCGAACTGATCCTGGGCTCGCCGCTCGACGTAGCCCTGAACGGGCTCATAACGCGGGTGCCGCTGCTGGAAGTCCGGTTCTTTGCATCGGCCGTTCTGCTGCAGCGCGAGACGGGCGGCAATCTGAGTGAGGTGCTGGGCAAGTTGTCCCTGTCGGTGCGCGAGCGGCTGCGCCTGCGAGGCCATGTGAAGGCGGCGAGTGGACAAGGCAGACTGACGGCTACAGTGCTGACGGTTCTTCCTGTCGCAACGCTAATCATTCTGAGGATAGCGTCGCCGGACTATATGAACAGTCTCATTGATGATCCGCTGGGCCGGGACCTGCTGGCCGCCGCGGTGGTTTCACAAATTCTGGGTTATCTGGTGATGCAGAAGATCATCAGGATCGAGGTCTGAGTTTATGACACTTTTTATAACCATCCTGTCGTTTGTGGCAATAACGGCGGCGATTATCCTGTTCGGATACCGCCGCTACGTGGTGGCGGGGAATGTGTACGAGACGCTCAGCCCGGAAACCGCGCAGACAGCCAAAGCAGCGGAAAAATCTGACTTTTACACGGTCAGGCGCATTGCTCAGGCGGTGGGGAGCAAGCTGCCTCAATCGGTTGAGACCGCCTCGCAGATGCAGAGGAAACTGCTCTCGGCGGGGTACCGCGACCCGGGTGCTTCCGTTGTTCTTTACGGATTGAAAATCATGCTGATGGCGGCGACTACTCTGGCGATGGGAATTATCGAGTTGCGCTCCGACTCACCTGCCAGCATGCAGCTTTTAGGAATTATGGTAGGCGTGGTGGCCGGGTTCCGGCTGCCGGATTATTTTCTGGCGCGGCAAATCACCCGGCGCAAGAACCTGATCCGTAAAGCGCTGCCCGATGCGCTGGATCTGATTATCGTTTGCGCTGAAGCGGGGCTTACCATCGACCGTTGTTTCCGCAGCGTCACGCAGCAATTGAAAATCGTGCACAAAGAACTGAGCGAGGAATTCTCCCTGTTCACCGCGGAAATCAGTGCGGGGCTGCGCCGCAAAGAAGCGCTGGACAATCTCGCGCTGCGCACCGGTGAGACAGAGGTCAGGAAATTTGTGGGCGTGCTGAACCAGGCGGACCGGTTCGGAACGAGTATGGGAGAAGCGCTTCGCACGCACGCCGACTATTTGCGGGTGCGCCGGCGGCAGGAAGCAGAAGAGAAAGCCTCGAAGGTCAGTGTGAAAATGATCTTCCCGATTTTCTTCTTTATCATGCCCTGCATGATTCTGGTGACGGTGGGGCCGGCCGCGATCGTGATTATGAAGCAGCTTCTTCCGGCGCTGCAGGGAGTGAAATGAGCATGCCGGAGGAACCACAATTCCCCGACTATTACGAGTTAATGCAGATCAGCTCGAAAGCGGAGCAGGAGACGATTCAGCGTGTCTATCGGATACTGGCGAGCCGGTGCCATCCCGACAACCCGCAGACAGGTGATATGGAGCGCTTCCTCCGCCTGAGCGAGGCCTACAAGGTATTGAGTTGCCCCGAGAAACGTGAAGAATACGATGTTGAATACAAGGGACACCAGGCGCGCCCTCTGGAAGTATTCAACATGCAGGATTTTGCCACCGGCATCGACGGTGAGTCGAATCGCCGCATGGGTCTGCTCTGCCTTCTGTATCACAGAAGACGAATCAATCCGGATGATCCCGGCCTGTCTCTGCTGCAACTAGAGAAAATGATGCTTTCAGCGCGGGAGCACCTGATTTTCACGGTTTGGTATCTGAAGGATAAGGGTTACGTCCGCCAGACTGAAGACAGCAGTTACGCCATTACGAGCGCGGGCGTGGATCATGTCGAACAGGGCCTGCCTAAGAATCGGGTACTTTATAAGCTTCTTAAGGAAACCGAGGATGGTTCTGTGCGGTTCTCCAGTCAGACGCCTTTTACTCAATAGATCGTTCACTCAAATACCTGGAGCATTTATATGATTTCATTCTCACCTTTGCAAATATGTGTTGCGGTAATCGTGCTCGCGGCGGCGGCTACAGATATACGATCGCGCAAGATTCCCAATTGGCTTACATTGTCAGGCGTCATAGCAGGGCTTGCTCTTAACGGAGTAGTTGGCGGCGTGGCAGGTCTTAAGAGTTCATTCGCGGGGATGTTACTCGGCTTCGGCTCTTATCTCGTTCTCTACTGTCTTAGAGCTATGGGGGCCGGGGACGTGAAACTGATGGCGGCTGTCGGGGCGATACTGGGACCTGCGAACTGGATCTCCGTCTTCGTGGCAACCGCGATCGCCGGCGGTGTTCTGGCGGTCATTCTGATCGTGAGCAAGCGAAGAGTCAGGGAGACTCTCTGGAATGTGGCTTTCATTGTGCAGGAATTAGCGCACTTTCGGCCACCGCAGAAAAAGCGCAGCGAGCTGGATATCAGAGATCCGCGGGCTTTGAACATGCCCCATGGCGTCGCGATCGCGGCCGGGACGATGGCTTGTCTTATTCTGGCCAGGATTTGAGTTAGCGGCGCTACAATCGTGTTCGTGCTGAAACGCGTTTGTGCTCCGATTCTATTCCTGCTGCCTTTAAGCTTTGCTTTGTCTGAGACTTCGCTGGTGGAACGCGTCGATACGACCGCGTTCATTCAGGTGGAGGCCAAAAGCTTCAACTCGCTTTCTCCGAAGCAACAGGCGCTGGCGTACTGGCTGAGCCAGGCGTCGATCGCGATCGATCCGATCATTTACGACCAGATGTCGCGGTTCGGGCTGCGGCAGAAGGCGTTGCTGGAAGCCGTGATTGCGGGCAAGGCGAAGGTCGACCCGGCGGTTTACGCGCGCATCGCCGATTTCACCAAGCTGTTCTGGGCCAACAAGGGCAACCACAACGAACTGACCAGCCAGAAGTTCATGCCGAAATTCACGGCGGAGGAACTGAAGCAAGCGCTGGAGCAGGCGGGGCGGAAGGATCTCGACTCGTTGGCAGATGCCTTGAGCCAGTCGCTGTTCGAAGCGAGTTACGAGCCGCTGATCACCGCCAAGAGCCCCAGTGGTGGCAAAGACATTATCCAGGCGAGCGCCAACAATTTCTATGAAGGCGTGACGCTGGCAGACCTGAAGAATTTCACGGAACGTTACCGGCTGAATTCCAGTGTGGTGAAGGAGAACGGGAAGCTTGTGGAGCAGGTCTACAGAGCGGGCACGCCCGATGGGAGAGTGCCGCCGGGTCTTTACGCGCCCTGGCTGAAACGTGCAAACGACGCGCTGGACAGGGCGCGCGCTTATGCCGAACCGGCGCAGGCGAAGGTGATTGCGGACCTGATCCGCTATTACCAGACCGGCGATTACAAAGACTGGCTGCAGTTCGATGCGGACTGGGTGCAGGATAACGAGCCGGTCGATTTTGCCAATGGGTTTATCGAGGTGTACCGGGACGCGCGCGGCGCGAAGGGGACATCGCAGAGCTTCGTTTCGATTACGGATCAGAAGGTTTCGAGTGCGATCGGGAAGATCGCGGCGAATGCGCAGTATTTCGAAGACCGCGCGCCCTGGGATGCGCGTTAT
>ODAK010002463.1_pt1 | contig 19503 bp, 18 predicted proteins | sample 1539591 | NCBI WGS metagenome assembly ODAK01 (sample SAMEA3539303, study PRJEB22396) | soil metagenome | biome: tundra; feature: field; material: soil | place: USA | collected 2010-05 | depth 0.15 m | reverse complement strand
CGCCGCGCCAGATGAACAGCACCAGCTTCTTCTATGCGCACACCGACCAGTGGCGCTACGAGAAGCTTGGCATGGAGGAAGTGATCTCGCCGCTGGCCGACAAGCAGCTCTATGGCGGCAGCATGATCGACTACAACGTGCGCGCCGAACGCATGGGCTGGCTGCCGAGCGCGCCGCAGCTGCAGACGAACCCGTTGCGGGTCGTGCGCGATGCGCAGGCCGCCGGCGTCGACCCGAAGGCCTACGCGGTCAAGGGACTGCAGGACGGCACGCTGAAGATGAGCTGCACCGACCCCGACCACCCCGACAACTGGCCGCGCAACATGTTCGTGTGGCGCTCCAACCTCCTGGGCTCCTCCGGCAAGGGCCACGAGTACTTTCTCAAGCACCTGCTCGGCACGAGCAACGGCGTGCAGGGCAAGGACCTGGGCGCCGAAGAGGCCAAGCCCGTCGAGGTCGTCTGGCACGACAAGGCGCCGGAGGGCAAGCTCGACCTGCTGGTCACGCTCGACTTCCGCATGAGCACCACGTGTCTCTATTCCGACATCGTGCTGCCCACCGCCACCTGGTACGAGAAGAACGACCTCAACACCAGCGACATGCACCCGTTCATCCACCCGCTGTCGACCGCGGTCGACCCGGCCTGGCAATCGCGCAGCGACTGGGACATCTACAAGGGCTTCGCGAGGAAATTCAGCGAGGTCTGCGTCGGCCATCTGGGCGTCGAACGGGAACTCGTGCTGACCCCGCTGATGCACGACAGCCCGTCGGAGTTGGCCCAGCCCTTCGAAGTCTGCGACTGGAAGCGCGGCGAATGCGAGCTGATCCCGGGCAAGACCGCGCCGAACCTGCAGGTGGTCGAGCGCGATTACCCCAACGTCTACAAGCGCTACACCGCGCTGGGCCCGCTGATGAGCAAGATCGGCAACGGCGGCAAGGGTATCGGCTGGAACACGCAGACCGAGGTGAAGCATCTTGGTGAGCTGAGCGGCCTCGTCAGCGCCGAAGGCGTGACCTGCGGCATGCCGAAGATCGAGACCGACATCGACGCCTGCGAAGTTGTGCTGATGCTCGCGCCCGAGACCAACGGCCACGTAGCGGTGAAGGCCTGGCAAGCGCTCGGCAAGCAGACGGGGCGCGACCACACGCACCTGGCGATCCATCGCGAGGACGAAAAGATCCGCTTCCGCGACATCCAGGCGCAGCCGCGCAAGATCATCAGCTCGCCGACCTGGAGCGGCATCGAGAGCGAGACCGTCTCGTACAACGCCGGCTATACCAACGTGCACGAGATGATCCCGTGGCGCACGCTCACCGGCCGCCAGCAGTTCTACATGGATCACCCGTGGATGATCGCCTTCGGCGAAGGATTCAGCAGCTACCGCCCGCCGGTGGACCTGAAGGCGACCGTGGGCATCCAAGGGATCAAGCCCAACGGTAACCCAGAGATCGCGCTCAACTTCATCACGCCGCACCAGAAGTGGGGCATCCACAGCACGTACACCGACAACCTGCTGATGCTCACGCTCAGCCGCGGCGGGCCCTGCGTGTGGCTCAGCGAAGACGACGCCAAGCGCGCCGGCATCGTCGACAACGACTGGATCGAACTCTTCAACCTCAACGGCGCGATCGCCGCCCGCGCGGTTGTCAGCCAGCGGGTCAAGCCCGGCATGGTGATGATGTACCACGCGCAGGAAAAGATCGTGAACACGCCGGGGTCGGAGATCACCGGTATGCGTGGCGGCATCCACAACTCGGTGACGCGCATCGTCCTCAAGCCGACCCACATGATCGGCGGCTACGCCCAGTTCAGCTATGGCTTCAACTACTACGGAACGGTCGGCACCAACCGCGACGAGTTCGTCGTCGTGCGCAAGATGAGCAAGGTCGACTGGCTCGACACGCCGGTCGCCGACGAATTGATCGTGCCCGTGCAGGCCCAGGGAGAAGTCGCATGAACCCGCACGCTCGCATTCGTTCAGCCCTGCAGGAGGCAGCATGAAGATCCGCGCCCAGATCGGCATGGTCCTGAATCTCGACAAGTGCATCGGCTGCCACACCTGTTCGGTCACCTGCAAGAACGTCTGGACCAGCCGCCCCGGGATGGAGTACGCCTGGTTCAACAACGTCGAGACCAAGCCCGGCATCGGCTACCCGAAGGAATGGGAGAACCAGGACAAGTGGAACGGCGGCTGGGTGCGCAACGACGACGGCACGGTCCGGCTGCGCCAGGGCGCGAAGTGGAAGCTGCTGATGCGCATCTTCGCCAACCCCAACCTGCCCGAGATCGACGACTACTACGAGCCGTTCACCTTCGACTACCAGCATCTGCAATCGGCGCCCGAGATGAAAGCCACGCCGACGGCGCGGCCGCGCAGCCTGATCACCGGCAAGCAGATGGACAAGATCGTCTGGGGCCCGAACTGGGAAGAGATCCTCGGCGGCGAATTCTCCAAGCGCAGCAAGGACCGGAACTTCGACGACATCCAGAAGGACATCTACGGCCAGTTCGAGAACACCTTCATGATGTACCTGCCGCGCCTGTGCGAGCACTGCCTGAACCCGGCGTGCGTGGCATCGTGCCCCTCGGGCTCGATCTACAAGCGCGAGGAAGACGGCATCGTCCTGATCGACCAGGACAAGTGCCGCGGCTGGCGCATGTGCGTGAGCGGCTGCCCGTACAAGAAGATCTACTACAACTGGAAGAGCGGCAAGGCCGAGAAGTGCATCTTCTGCTATCCGCGCATCGAAGCCGGGCAGCCCACAGTGTGCAGCGAGACCTGCGTCGGCCGGATCCGCTACCTCGGTGTGCTGCTCTATGACGCCGACCGCATCCAGGAGGCGGCCAGCGTCGAACACGACCGCGACCTTTACCAGGCGCAGCTCGACATCTTCCTCGATCCGAACGACCCGAAGGTGATCACGCAGGCGCGCATCGACGGCATTCCCGACAAGTGGATGGAGGCCGCCCGCTCGAGCCCGGTCTACAAGATGGCCGTGCAATGGAAGGTGGCCCTGCCGCTGCACCCGGAGTACCGCACGCTGCCGATGGTCTGGTACGTGCCGCCGCTATCGCCCATCAGCGCGGCGGCCAACGCCGGCCATGTGGGCGCGAACGGCGAGATACCCGATGTGAGCCAGCTGCGCATCCCGGTCAAGTACCTGGCCAACCTGCTGACCGCCGGCGACACCGTGCCGGTGGTGCGCGCGCTCGAGCGCATGCTGGCGATGCGCGCCTTCCAGCGCGAAAAGCACGTCGACGGACGCACCAACCAGGCCGTGCTGAAGCAGGTCGGGATCACCGAGGCGCAAGTCGAGGAGATGTACCACGTGATGGCGATCGCCAACTACGAAGACCGCTTCGTGATCCCCACGACCCACCGCGAGTACGCCGAGAACACCTTCAACGTGCGCGGCAGCTGCGGCTTCAGCTTCGGCAACGGTTGCTCCGAAGGCACCGGCGAGACCAGCCTGTTCGGCAGCGAGAAGAAGCGCACGATTCCGATCCGGGCGGAGGTTTGACGATGTTCGCACTGAACCCACCTCGGCCAATCTCGAAGAGCCTGCGCGTGCTGGCGGCGCTGCTCGGCTACCCCGATGTCCGGATGCGCGGCCACCTTACGGAAATGCGCGACCTGTTGCGCGACGAAGGCACCCTCTCGCACACACGCCGCATTGAGCTCGACGCACTGATGGACACGCTGCGTCGCGCCGACCCGCTCGAATCCGAGTCCGCGTACGTCGAGTTGTTCGATCGCGGCCGCGCCACATCGCTGCACCTGTTCGAGCATGTGCACGGCGATTCGCGCGAGCGCGGCCCGGCGCTGATCGACCTCGGCCAGACCTACGAGAAGGCCGGCCTGATTCTCGCCGAGGGCGAACTGCCCGACTACCTGCCGGCCGTGCTGGAGTTCGTCTCGACCCAGCCGCCGCCCGAAGCGCGCGCCTTCCTCGGCGAGATGGCGCACATCTTCAACGCGATCTTCGGCGCGCTGCAGCAGCGCGACAGCGCCTACGCCAGCGTGCTCGGTGCGCTGCTCGAGCTGGCCGGCGAGAAGGCGAAGCCGGTCAAGCCGGCCGCCGACGAGCCGCTCGACGAGAGCTGGGCCGAGCCGGTGGTATTCGACGGCTGCTCGTCCAAGGGCCAGGCCCGGCCCGACCAGGCGCAACCGATCCACGTGATTCGCAAGAACGCACAACCGGGAGCGGCCGCATGAGCGCCCTGCAAAGCTACCTGCACAACTTCGCCTTCAACGTCTACCCCTACATCTGCCTGGCGGTGTTCCTGATGGGCAGCCTCGCCCGCTTCGACCGCGACCAGTACACCTGGAAAAGCGACTCGTCGCAGCTGCTGCGCACCGGCACGCTGCGCTGGGGCAGCAACCTGTTCCACATCGGCATCCTGTTCCTTTTCTTCGGCCACTTTGCCGGGCTGCTCACGCCGCACTGGGTCTACGAGCACTTCATCACGCCGCAGCACAAGCAGCTCGTGGCGATCTATTCGGGCGGCACGGCCGGTTTCATCTGCTTCATCGGACTGAGCCTGCTGCTGCACCGGCGCCTGTTCGACCCGCGCATCCGGCTCACGAGCCATCGCACCGACATCGCGATCCTGCTGATCCTGTGGGTGCAGCTGACCATCGGCCTGATCACGCTGCCGTTCTCGCTCGGCCACTCGGATGGCGGCGCGATGCTGGCGCTGTCGGACTGGGCGCAGCGCATCGTCACGTTCCGCCCGGATGCCGATGGCTTGGTAGCGCTGGACTGGCCGTACAAGCTGCACCTGGTGCTGGGCATGACGATCTTCCTGCTGTTCCCGTTCAGCCGGCTGGTGCATGTCTGGAGCGGCTTTGCGACGCTGGCCTACCTGTTCCGGCCGCCCCAGGTGGTGCGCAGCCGGCGCCTGAACGTGCCGGCCGGCCACAACCTGCCGCGCCAGCCCGGCGCCGGCGTCTGAAGGAGCACCCGAGATGCTTGTCGAAACCGTCGATTTCAGCACCCCCGCCGTCGCCCGGTCGACGTCGGCGCCTTGCATCAACGGTGTGCCGTTGAACCCGCTGGGCCAGACCGTCACGGCCGAGGAACTGCGCCAACGCGCTTGCACCGAACTGCTGCGCCAGGCGGCCATCCAGGGCGGCCTGCTCGAAGGCGCGGACCCCGCACCGAGTGACGGTGTGATCAGTGCTGCCGCGTCCGAGGCGATCGATGCCTGGCTCGAACGCGAGTTGCAGCTGCCCGACCCGACGGACGACGCCTGCCGGCGCCACCACACGGCGAATCCAGCCCGATACCGCAGCGGAGAACGGGTGCGCGCACGGCATATTCTGTTCGGCGTGACACCCGGGACGGACGTGGTCGCACTGCGCAGTCGTGCCGAGACCTGCCTGCTCGACGTTCGTTGCCACGACGGCAGCGCCGGTGACCGGTTCGGCCGGGCGGCCCGCGAGCTGTCCAACTGCCCCAGCGGCGAGCTGGGTGGTGAGCTGGGCTGGCTCGATCCGACGGATTGCGCACCCGAGTTTGCGAGCGAGCTGTTCGGCCGTATCGAAGTCGGCGTGCTGCCGCGTCTCGTGCACAGCCGTTTCGGCTTGCACGTGGTCGAGGTCCTGGAGCGCGAGCCCGGTGTGGCGCATCCGTTCGAGGCGGTGCGCGGAGCCGTCGCGATGGCGCTGCGCCAACAGACCTACGTGGCAGCGTTGCGCCAGATCCTGCAACTGCTGGCTGGCCGGGCCAGCCTCGAGGGCGTGCAACTGGACGCTTGCGACACGCCGCTGGTGCAGTAGCCGAACAAGCGTACTGACCGCCCGAAACGAGAGATGTCGTGACCGATTCCAGCCCACCCTTTTCGTACCGGAGGCCGGATGCGCCCTCGCCGGCCGATCGCCGATGCGCTGTCGCGCGTCGTCGATCCGGAGGTCGCGATGCACATCGTCGAGCCCCGAAGGCGCCGTGATGGCACAACCGATCGAGATCGAGGAACCGCGACCATCGCCTGCGCCATTGCAGGTGTTCGCGCTCTGGCAGCTCGGCTTTCGCCCTTTCTACCTGCTCGCAAGCGTCTTCGCAGCGCTCGTCCTCTGGGCGCTGCAGTTTGCCGGCTGGCTGGGTCGGCCCTATCTGCAAGGGCCGATGTGGCACGCGCACGAGATGCTGTTCGGCTTCACCCTCGCGGTGGTCGTGGGCTTTCTGCTGACGGCCGGCCGCAACTGGTCGAACCGACCCACGCTCTCGGGCGCACCGCTGGCGGCGCTGGCGACGCTCTGGCTCGCCGGACGGGTTCTCGTGCTCACGCCGTTCGGCTGGGCTGCCGCGATCGTCAATGCCGCGTTTCCGCTGGCCGCCGCGATCGCCCTCGCGATTCCCTTCATCGCTTCGCGCAACCGCCGCAACTATTTCTTCGTCGGCCTGCTGCTGCTGATGTCCGCATCCGTCATGACCGTGCACCTCGCACAACTCGGCGTGGCGCATATCCCCGGCTGGATCGGCATCCAGGTTGCGCTCGACGCGGTGCTCTTCATCATGGCCGTGATGGCTGGCCGGGTGATTCCGATGTTTACCAACAACGGCGTACCGGGGGCGAACGCGACCCGTCGCCCGGCACTGGAAAGAGCGGCGCTCGGCGCCTTGCTCGTGTTGCTGGTGGCCGATATGCTGCAGGTGCACGGCGCGCCGCTGGCGGCACTGGCCGCTGCCTGCGCGGCCGCGCACCTGGCACGCTGGACGCTGTGGCAGCCGTGGAAAACAGCGCGCGCACCGCTGGTCTGGGTGCTCCAGGCCGCCTACTTCTGGATTCCGGTGCATCTTGTGCTGCGCGGCCTGGCGGAGCTGGGATGGGTCACGCCGTCGATCGCGACCCACGCGTTGACCGTAGGCGCCGCGGGCGGCCTCATCATTGGCATGATGACCCGCACGGCCCTCGGCCACACCGGCCGGCCGCTGCGCGCTGACCGCGGCGATGTCGCCTGCTATGGGCTGATCCTCGGCGCGGCGCTGGTCCGCGTGCTCGTGCCGCTCGTCGCCCCGGTAGCGACGATCGACGCCGTGCTGGGCTCGGCTGCGCTGTGGTCCGCCGGCTTCGCGCTCTACGCAGTGCGCTACTGGCCGGTGCTGACGCGGTCGCGCATCGACGGACGGCCGGGTTGACCGGTGGACTACGGCACTCTCAAGGCGATCCATGAAATCGCCGTTGCGCTCTCGGTGACGGGGTTTTTCGCTCGCGGCCTGGCCTCGCTGCTCGGCGCGGCCTGGGTGTGCGGCCGGCTCGCGAAGACGCTGCCGCACGTCGTCGACTCCGTGCTGCTGATCTCGGCGCTTCTGCTCGCCTGGACTCTGCGGCTCAATCCCGGATCTGTGCCCTGGCTGATGGCGAAGGTGGTCGGTCTTCTGGTCTATATCGGCCTCGGCATGGTCGCGCTGCGGCCGGGCCAGCCGGCGTCCGTTCGTGCCGTCGCGTGGGTCGTCGCCCTCGCGACGTTCGGCTGGATCGTCTCGGTCGCGATCACGAAGAACCCGCTCGGGGTCTTCGCGTTGCGTGGCGATTGATCCGCGCCGCCCGGCGCCGTCGTCCAAATCCGGTTGACGCAACGCAAACCGCGCCGGACCCGGCGGAGCGACGCTGCCACCGTCGGGAACCCTGCTCGACCCGACCTGTTGCCGCGCGGCCGCAGGAACGAGAGGCCACTTGCACCGGGGCCGGTCGGCCCGTCGCCGGAATTCGCCTGAACCGCCGGGGGCGCATGGACTTCGATCCCAGCCCTGCCGGCGCCGCGTTCGCCGATCGCCCGCAGCATCGACGGGCACGCGGTCGATCGCTCAGCTGAACTGGACCGATTCGCCCCGGCCGTCGAAGGGGATGAAGCCGCCGATGCTTCCCGACTTGATCGATTCGACCATGCGCTGCAACGGCGCCTCGGCCTGTGCGCTGGTCGGACCGCGACCGGCGCTGCCCGACAGGGCGGCCACGAAGACGATGTCCCAGGGCCGCTCGAACTCGCGCGACTCCGCGACCAGAGCGTCGAAGGTGGCCAGCTCGTCGGGTGTCTTGTCGACACACATCAGTGGCGTCAGCGTGCCGCCTTGTCCGACCTCGAATCGGGCGCGCTGCTCGGGCGTGGCGTCGTCCGGAAGGTCGGCCGTGGCGAAGACGAAAAGCAGGCGCTGCGGTTCGCTCTGGTTGCGCGCGGACCGCAGGAGGTCGTCGAAGGTTGAGATCGTCATCGCGTGCTTTCCGTCAAGGCGAGCGCGGGTCCGACGGAGCCTCGCGCAGATCGTGGGAGGGCGGGCAAGCCTCGCGGGTCGGTGCCCACGGCAATGCGACGCAATCAATCACGCCGGGTGCAAAAGGACGGTCACCAGCAGCGACGCGTCCGTCACCGCCTGCACGGCGTGCGGTTCGCCACCTTCGAGCATCACGAGCCAGCCGGCGTTCAGGTGGCAAGTGCGCGACGGCATGGTCAGGACCGCCTCGCCCTCGAGGCACTGCACGGTGATGGCCCCGGGCACGCTGTGTTCGGGCACGCTCCGACCCGCCGGCAGCACCAGGCGCATCAGTTGCAGCGACGGGGTTTTCAGCAAGCTGGTCGTCACTTCGTCGCGCAGAGCCGGGCCGAGCGGGCGCACGTCGATGCTTTCGAGCGGTTGCGCATGGGGCAAAGCCATGGGGTGCTCCGGTCAGGGCGACATCGACTTTCGAAGTCGCATATCGGGTCGAGACTATCGGTACGCGCGCAGCTGGGTCTTGCCCAGGAATTGGGAACGAGGTCGAACCATCATTGCCGCACGAGGCTTCGACAGGCTGCTTTGGGTCAGCGGTCCCATGGCATGCTGCCCGATAGATCCCGACATTGCAAAGTCTCACTCCCACTCGATCGTCGCCGGCGGCTTCGACGAGACGTCGTAGGTGACGCGGTTGATGCCGCGCACCTCGTTGATGATGCGGCTCGACACCTTCTTCAGGAGCGCATAGGGCAGCTCGGCCCAGTCCGCAGTCATGAAGTCGCTCGTCTGCACGGCGCGCAGCGCGACGACGTGTTCGTAGGTTCGCCCATCGCCCATGACGCCGACACTCCTGACCGGCAGGAACACGGCAAAGGCCTGGCTCGTCAAGTCGTACCAGCTCTTCTTGCTGGCCGGATCGACCGTGTTGCGCAACTCCTCGATGAAGATCGCATCGGCGCGGCGCAGCAGGTCAGCGTACTCGCGCTTGACTTCGCCGAGGATGCGAACGCCCAGGCCCGGACCCGGGAACGGATGCCGGTACACCATGTCGTGCGGTAGGCCGAGGGCGACGCCGAGCGCGCGCACCTCGTCCTTGAACAGCTCGCGCAAAGGCTCGAGCAGCTTCAGGCCGAGGGTCTCCGGCAAGCCGCCGACGTTGTGGTGGCTCTTGATCGTGATCGCCTTCTTCGTCTTGGCGCCGCCCGACTCGATGACGTCGGGATAGATCGTTCCCTGCGCCAGCCACTTCGCCCGGGCACACTTGGCCGCCTCGCGGGTGAAGACCTCGACGAACTCGCGGCCGATGATCTTGCGCTTGGCTTCGGGATCGGAAACACCGGCGAGGTGGCCGAGAAACTGCTCGCTGGCATCGACCGCGATAACCTTGACGTGCAGCCGGTCGGCGAACATCGCCATGACCATGCGGCCTTCGTCTTGGCGGAGCAGTCCATGGTCGACGAAAACGCAGGTGAGGCGATCACCGATCGCCTTGTGCACGAGCGCCGCGGCGACGCTCGAATCGACGCCGCCCGAGAGCCCGAGGATGACTTCGTCGTCGCCGACCTGCTCGCGGATGCGCGCCACCGCTTCGTCGATGTAGTTGCCCATCACCCAGTCCGGCTTCGCGCCGGCGATCTCGAGCACGAAGCGCTCGAGCAGCTCGCGGCCCTTCACCGTGTGCGTGACTTCGGGATGGAACTGCACGGCGTAGTAGCCCCGGCTTTCGTCGGCCATGCCGGCGATCGGGCAGCTCGGCGTCGAGGCCATGAGCGCGAAGCCGGGCGGCAGCTGGGTCACCTTGTCGCCGTGGCTCATCCAGACCTTGAGCATGCCGTGGCCAGCATCGGTAGAGAAATCCTCCAGGCCCTCGAGCAACCGGGTGTGGCCGTGCGCACGCACCTCGGCGTAGCCGAACTCGCGGTGCGTGCTCGCCTCGACCTGGCCGCCGAGCTGCACCGCCATCGTGAACATGCCGTAGCAGATACCGAGCACCGGAACGCCGAGCTCGAACACCGCCTTCGGCGCGCGCAAGTCGTGCTCTTCGTAGGTCGAGGCGTGGCTGCCCGAAAGAATGATCGCCTTCGGCGCGAACTCGCGGATGAACGCGTCGCTCACGTCGTTCGGGTGGATCTCGCAGAAGACGTGCGCTTCGCGGACGCGCCGCGCGATGAGCTGCGTCACCTGCGAGCCGAAATCGAGGATGAGGATCCGGTCGTGCATCGTCGTCATGGCCTTGTCTGCGCCTGTGGGGCGGCAGCGCCGATGCGCGCCTGTCGGGCCCGGTTGAAATGCGTCCAGGCCAGGCCGAGCGCCACCAGCTGCAGCAAGGCGCAGAAATAGAACGGCGCGCCGATGCGCCAGTCGCCGCGCGGCAGATGCGAGACGACGCCGAGCAGCGGCGCACTGAGGAGCGGCGCCACGACGGCCATGAGACTTTGCAGCGAGCTCACCGTGCCCATCGTGCGGCCTTGCGTCGTGGCGTCGGCGGCGCCCGAGATGATGCTCTGGATAGAAGCCGCCACGGTGAAGCCGAGCACGTTGCAGAAGATGACGGCATACATCATCCAGCCCTGGCTCGCTGCGCCCCAGGCCACGTAGCCGAGCGCCGACGAGACGAGGCCGACGACCGCGAGCCGCTGCGGCGAAAAGCGCTTGAGCAATCGCCCGAGCAGGAGGCCTTGCACGATCGCCGACATGATGCCGACGGCGAACAGCGACCAGCCGTTCTGCAGCGGCCCCCATCCGAACTTGAAGCTCGTGTACAGCACCCAGCTCGTGTAGAGGATGAATTGCGACAGCGCAGTGCAGGCGATCACCGCCACGAGCACGCCGACGCCGCCGAGCCGCCCGAGCTGCGCCAGCGCTGCGACAGGGTTGAGGGCCGCGGCCCAATCGACGGCCCGGCGCTTTTCAGGCGGCAGCGATTCGGGCAGGACGAACCAGCCGTAGAGCAGGTTCAGCAGCGCCATGCCCCCGGCGGCAAAGAACGGCAGATGCACGTCGATCGCGCCGAGCAGGCCGCCCGTCACCGGCCCGAGAATGAAGCCGATGCCGAACATCGCGCCGAGCAGGCCGAAGCGCTTGGCCCGATCGGCCGGCGCTGTGATGTCGGCCACGTAGGCGTTGGCGACCGACGCGTTCGACTGCATCGCGCCGCTGAAAAGGCGCACGACGATGAGCATCCACAGCTGCGTCGCCAGCGCCGTGACGAAGAAGCTGAGCGAGAGCGCGCAGAAGCCGACGAGCAGCACCGGGCGGCGCCCGTACCTGTCCGAAAGCGCGCCCAGCACCGGCGAGGAAATGAAGTTGGCGATGCTGAACGAGAAGGCGACGGCGCCGTACCACCAGGCCTGCTCGGTCTGCGACGAGGTGAAGCTGCCGACCAGCGCCGGTAGCACCGGCACGATGAGGCCGATCGACACCATGTCGATCAGCACCGTGATCATGATGAAAGGCATCGCCGCCTGGCGCTCGCGCGCCGCGGTGCCGGGAGCAGCGGTCGTCATTCGGCGCGGTAGTTCGGCGCTTCCTTGGTGATCTGCACGTCGTGCACGTGGCTCTCGCGCATGCCTGACGACGTGATCTCGACGAACTCGGCCTTCTCGTGCATCTCGGCGATGCTGGCGCAGCCGCAGTAGTGCATCGCCGCGCGCAGCCCTCCGCTCATCTGGAAGATGATGCCGACGACCGAGCCCTTGTAAGGCACCTGCCCTTCGATGCCTTCGGGGACGAGCTTGGCGCTGCCTTCCGAGCCCGCCGCACTGGCCTCGCCTTCCTGGAAATAGCGATCGGCCGAGCCCTGCTGCATCGCGCCGATCGAGCCCATGCCTCGGTAGCTCTTGTAGGTGCGGCCCTGGTAGAGGATCACTTCGCCCGGCGCTTCCTCGGTGCCGGCGAAGGCGCCCCCCATCATCACCGAGTCGGCGCCGGCGGCGATCGCCTTGGCAAGGTCACCCGAGAAGCGGACGCCGCCGTCGGCGATGAGCGGCACGCCGCTGCCGGTGATCGCCTTGGCGACCGCATCGATCGCCATCACCTGTGGCATGCCGACGCCGGTGACGATGCGCGTCGTGCAGATCGAGCCCGGGCCGATGCCGATCTTCACCGCGTCCGCACCCGCCTCGACGAGGGCGAGCGCGGCGGCGCCGGTGGCGATGTTGCCGCCGATGACATCGACGTTGGGGAAGTTGCGCTTGACCCAGCGCACGCGCTCGACGACGCCCTCGCTGTGGCCATGCGCGGTGTCGACGACGATCGCGTCGACACCGGCGCGCACCAGCAGCTCGGCGCGCTCCTCGGTGCCCTCGCCGACACCGATCGCGGCGCCGACGCGGAGTTTGCCCTGCGCATCGCGGGCCGCGCTCGGAAAGCTCGTCTGCTTGGTGATGTCTTTTACCGTCATCAGGCCGCGCAGCTCGAAGGCATCGTTGACGACGATGACGCGCTCGAGCTTTTCCTTGTGCATCAGCGCCTTGCCTTCGGCGAGCGAGGCGCCTTCGCGCACCGTGACGAGCTGCTCGCGCAGCGTCATGATCTCTTTGACCGGCGCGTCGAGCCGGGTTTCGAAGCGAAGGTCACGATTGGTGACGATGCCGACGACCGTCTTTCCCTGCACGACCGGAAAGCCCGATACGCCGCGCGCTTTCGACAGCTCGATCACCTCGCGCACCGTCATCTCGGGCCCGACGGTGATCGGATCGCGGAGCACTCCGGACTCGTAGCGCTTGACCTTGGCGACCTCGGCCGCCTGCTGCTTCGGCGTCAGGTTCTTGTGGACGATGCCGATGCCGCCTTCCTGCGCCAGCGCGATGGCCAGGCGTGCTTCGGTCACGGTGTCCATCGCCGCCGAAACGAGCGGCAGGTTCAGGCGGATGTTGCGGGAAAAAACAGTGGCGAGGCTGGTGTCGCGCGGCAGGATACGAGAGAACGCCGGGACCAGCAACACATCGTCGAAGGTCAGCGCTTTGCCCAGAAGGCGCATATGAAAAGCTCCAGACGCAAAAGTGAATTATACGGATGCATGCACAAAATACCGGATTGCACGCGCGCAACGCGCCCCGCCGCAGGCCGCGCCGGTAAACTTCTCCGCAGTTGCAATGAGGTGCCGCCCGACCATGCTTCGTTCCATCGCCTTTCGCAGCGTCGTGACCGGCGCCATGGCCGCCCTCGCCTTGTTCGCATTGCCGGCGCAGGCGCAGTGGAAATGGCGCGACGCCGCCGGCCACGTCCAGTACAGCGATCTGCCGCCGCCCTTGGGCACGCCGGACAAGGACATCCTCGCTCGCCCTGCCGTGCAGCGACGCGCCGCCGCAGCGGCGCTGCCCGCCTCGGCGGCGTCCGAAGGCGCGGCCGCCTCCAATCCGCTCGCGCCGCGCACCGTCGATCCCGAGCTCGAAGCCAAGCTCAAAAAGGCCGACGCCGACAAGGCCGCGAAGGCCAAGGCCGACGCAGAGCACGACGCCGCGGCGCGGGCCGACAACTGCACGCGCGCGAAGAGCCAGATGCAGACGCTCGAAAGCGGCGTCCGCCTGGCGCGCACGAACGACAAGGGCGAACGCGAGATCCTCGACGACGCGCAGCGCGATGCCGAGATGAAGCGCACGCGCGGCGTCATGGCCGCCGACTGCAAGTAGCCGGCGCCACCCTTACCTCCGATTCGCGCGCCGCCGCCTCGCTTCCTTCGGGTCGACGGCGAGCGGCCGATAGATCTCGACACGGTCGCCTTCGCGCAAGATGGTTTCGAGCGCGCAGCGCCGGCCCCAGAGGCCAACCGATTGCGTCGAGATGTCGATTTCGGGAAATCGCTCGAGCACGCCGCTGGCACGGATCGCGTCGAGTGCACTTGAACCGGCGCCGACTTCGATTTCCACCTCGACGGCCTGACCGGGCCGCGGCGTGCAGGCGACCGCGACGCGAAGCGGCACCTTGGCGGCCGTGGCGCCGCTAGCGCGGCCCATAGACCTGCTCGGCCCGGCGGACGAAGGAATCGACGAAGGTATTGGCGATGCGATCGAAGACCGGGCTGATCGCCGCATCGAGCACGCCGTTGGAAAACGCATAGCGCATCTCGAACTCGATCTTGCAGGCTCCTCCGTTCGAGCCGCCGGGCCCGCAAGGCAGCGGCAGGGGCACGAAGCTCCACAGGCCGTCAAGCAGCGAGAACGGCCCGTCGACGAGGCCGACGTGCACCGACTCGTCCTTCACTTGCACGTTCTTCGTCGTGAACGCGTGGCGGATGCCGGCGTACGCGAGGTGAAGGCGCGCCGTCACCTCGCTCTCGTCACGCTGCAGGATCTCGGCGCGCTCGCACCACGGCAGGAACTGCGGATACGCCTCGACATCGACGACCAGCTTGTAGATCTCGGGCGCCGCGTACCAGATCAGCACCGACTTCTTGACCTGCTTCATAGAATGCCTAAATTGTAGGAGTGAGCCTTTTGTCGATCGCCGAGAACCGTCGTGCCCGGTTCGATTACCACATCGAGGAACGCTACGAGGCCGGGATGGTGCTCGAAGGCTGGGAGATCAAGGCCGTCCGCGCCGGTCAGGTGCAACTGACCGACGGTTACGTCGTCATCCGTGACGGCGAGCTCTATCTCATCGGCTGCCGCATCAACGCCTTGCGCAGCGCCTCGACGCATGTGCAGCCCGAGGCCGACCGGACGAAGAAGCTGCTGATGCACAAGGAAGAGATCCGCCGCCTCATCGGCAAGATCGAACAGAAGGGCTTCACGCTCGTTCCGCTCGATCTGCATTACAAAGGCGGCCGGGTGAAGGCCGAGATCGCGCTGGCCAAAGGCAAGGCCGAGCACGACAAACGCAACACCGAGAAGAAACGCGACTGGGAGCGCGAGCGCGGCCGTCTGCTGCGGCACAAGGTCGCGACGCCCGGCAAACACTGAGAAGGCCAAGACCAATGTGGACCACTGCCGAAGCCCTGACACCCGCCCGCCGGCCGGTGCTGCGCGAGATCGACGAGCTGCCCGGCCCGCCCGGCCTGCCGCTCCTCGGCAACATGTTGCAGATCGACAAGCCGCACATCCACCAGCAGGTGGAAGCGTGGGCGCGCCGCTACGGCCCGTTCTTTCGCTTCCGCCTCGGCCGTGAGCGACTCCTCGTCGTTGCCGACCACGTGGCGATGGGGATCATCTTTCGCGACCGGCCCGAAGGCTTTCGCCGCACCAGGCGCTTTCGCGACGTTGCCGCCGAGATCGGCCTGGCCGCCGGCGTGTTCGGTGCCGAAGGCGAGGCGTGGCGGCGCCAGCGCAAGATGGTGATGGCGGGCTTTGATCCGCGCCATCTGCGCGCCTACTTTCCCTCGCTCGTGAAGGTGAGCCGGCGCCTCGAAGCGCGGTGGCGAAAAGCCGCCGCGGCGGATGCGTCGATCGACCTGCAGGCCGACCTGATGCGTTTCACCGTCGATGCCATCTCGGGCCTGGCCTTCGGTGCAGACGTGAACACGCTCGAGTCCGAGGACAACATCATCCAGCGCCATCTCGACAAGATCTTCCCGGCGATGTTTCGCCGCCTGCTCTCGCCGCTGCCGACGCACCGCTGGTGGAAAACCGCTGCCGATCGCCAGCTCGACCGCAGCGTCGCCGAGGTCAACAGCGCCATCGAAGGTTTCGTCACCGCGGCGCGGGGCCGGCTCGTGGCCGAGCCCGAACGGCGCGCGTCGCCGCGCAATCTCCTCGAAGCGATGCTCGTCGCCGCCGACGACCCGGGCTCGGGCATCAACGACGCCGAAGTCTCGGGCAACGTCATGACGATGCTCCTCGCCGGCGAAGACACGACTGCGAACACGCTCGCCTGGGCGATCTGGCTGCTGCACACGCATCCGGCATGTCTGCAGCAAGCGCGCCAGGAAATTGATGCCCGCGCCGGCGATCCGGACGACTGGACGCCGGAGCGCTTCGCCTCGCTCGAATACGTCGAAGCCTGCGCCAACGAGACGATGCGCCTGAAGCCCGTCGCGCCTTCGATCGTCCTGCAGGCCCTGCGCGACACGACGGTGGCCGACATCCGCGTTCCCGCCGGGACGCTCATCTTCGGCGCCCTGCGCAGCGACTCCTTGCGCGACGAGTATTTCGAAAGCGCCGAGCGATTCAATCCGGAGCGCTGGCTGCACGCCGAACCCGGGCGCGAGGCCGGTTCGGCGAATCGTGTCTCCATGCCTTTCGGCGCCGGGCCGCGCGTCTGTCCGGGCAGGCAACTCGCGATGCTCGAGATGAAGATCGCGCTGGCCACCCTGCTCGGCCGCTTCGAGGTCGAAAGCGTCGCGACGGCCGATGGCAGCGCGCCCGAAGAACGGATGTCGTTCACGATGACGCCGGCCGGCCTGGCCATGCGCCTGCGCGAACGCCAGCGCTGAGGCGCGCGTCAGGACGCGGCCGGCCCGAGGGCGTCAAGCGCCTGCCGGCAGTCGGCGACGAGGTCGTCGATGGCCTCGAGCCCGAGCGAGAAGCGGACGAGCGTTCCCTGCCATGCTGGCCTCGAGCGCATCGCGGCCAGCTCGTACGGCACCGCCAGGCTCACCGGTCCAGCCCAGGAATAGCCGATGCGAAAGAGCTTGAGCGCATCGACGAAGGCATCGACCTGCGCGCTCCGGTAGCGCGTGTCGAAGACCACCGAAAAGAGGCCCGCAGCCTGCGTGCAGAGCGCCGTCCAGTGTTCGTGCCCCGGCGAACTGGCCAGCGCCGGGTGCAGCACGGCGACAACCTCGGCGCGCTTCGACCACCACGCTGCCAGCTCGCGCCCGGCGCGATCCTGCGCTTCGTAGCGCAGCGGCAGCGAGGGCAGCGAACGCAGCAGCAACTCGGCGTCGTTGCCGCCGATACCCCAGCCCATGCGCATGTGCGTCGCCTTGAGGCGCTGATGCAAAGCCGCGTCGCGCGTCGTCACCGAGCCCATCAGCACATCGGCACCGCCGGACGGGTACTTGGTGAGAGCCTGGACCGACACGTCGACCGCGAGCGGGCCGCCGCTCGCGCCGAGCTCGAAAGGATCGAAGGCCAGGCCGGCGCCCCAGGTGTTGTCGAGCGCGACAGTCGCGCTCGGGTGCTCGCGGACGACGCGCACGAGGGCGGGCAGATCAGGAAACTCCATCGTCACCGAGCCCGGTGCCTCGAGCCAGACGAGGCGTGTCGCCGGCGTCATCGCCGCGGCCAGCAACCCTGGCTGCATCGGGTCGTAGAAGCGGTGCCGTATGCCCCAGGCGGCGAGCTCGTTCTTCGCCAGCTCCTTGCCCGGCCCGTAGGCGTTGTCAGGGATCAGCACTTCGTCGCCGGCGCGAAGAAGCGCGGCGTCGACGAGCGTGATCGCGGCGAGCCCGCTTGACACGAGCAGCGTCTCGCTGCCGCCCTCGAGCGTGGCGATACGCTCTTCGAGCGTGAACGTCGTCGGCGTTCCGTGGAGTCCATACGTATAGCCGGTCTTTTCCTTCCAGGTTCGCGCGCGCAAAGCCGCGGTGTTCGCGAAGATGACCGTCGAGGCCCTGTGCACGGCCGGCTGCACCGACGTGAAGCCCGGAGGCGGGACGTAGCGATGGGCGATCAGCGACGTGCTCGAAGGAGGCTTTTTCTTCATCGCGTGCTCCGTCAGCGCCGGGCCCCCGCCAGGTGCCGCCTGCCGCGATGCGCACAGGATGCGCTACAGCGGACTCCCGCGAACAGCCGCATTGGGCCGAAAGCAGCCGCTTGGATCGTCCATGGGCGGGGGGACCCCGAGCGCGGTTTCATCTCAGATCGGCACGCCGATGAGATCATGCCCGTCGGCGGCGATGATCTTGGCCCGCGTGAACTCGCCTGCCCTGAGCGTCCGCGACGCCTTCTCGGGCGGCAGGAGGCGAACGCGGCCGTCGATCTCCGGCGCGTCGGCATAGCTGCGGCCGACACCGCCCCTGCGCCCGAGCGCCGGCGCCGAATCGACCAGCACCTGCATCGTCGCACCGACTCTTCGCTCGAGCTTCGCCGCCGAGACGCCTTCGGCGACGGCCATGAACCTCGCCTTGCGCGCCTCGCGGACCTCGGCCGGCAGCATGCCGGGCAGAGCATTGGCCACTGCACCCTCGACCGGCGAATAGGCGAAGCACCCGGCGCGATCGATCTTCGCCTCGCGGATGAAACCGAGCAGGTCCTCGAACTCGGCCTCGCTCTCGCCGGGAAAGCCGGCGATGAAGGTGCTGCGCACAACGAGCTCGGGACAGATCTCGCGCCAGCGGGCCAGCCGCTCGAGGTTCTTCTCGCCGCTCGCCGGCCGCTTCATGCGGCGCAGCACATCGGGGTGCGAATGCTGGAACGGCACGTCGAGATAGGGAAGGATCGCGCCCGTCGCCATCAGCGGCAGCACCGCGTCGACGTGTGGATAGGGATAGACGTAGTGCAGCCGCACCCAGGCGCCAAAGGGCTTGGCGATTTCGGCCAGCCGCTCGCACAGCTCGAGCAGCTGCGTCTTCACCGGCCGGCCGTTCCAGAAACCGGCGCGATAGCGAACATCGACGCCGTAGGCGCTCGTGTCCTGGCTGATGACGAGCAGTTCCCTGACGCCCGATTCGAACAGCGCCGCGGCCTCGGACAGCACGTCGCCGATCGGCCGCGAGACGAGGTCGCCACGCAGGCTGGGGATGATGCAGAAGGTGCAGCGGTGGTTGCAGCCTTCGCTGATCTTGAGGTACGCGTAGTGCTTCGGCGTCAGCTTGATGCCGATCGAGGCCCGCGGCGCCGGCACGAGGTCGACGAAGGGATCATGCGGCTTCGGCACGTGGGCGTGCACGGTGTCCATCACCTCGTCGGTGGCGTGCGGGCCCGTCACCGCGAGAACGCTCGGGTGCATCTGCCGGACGAAGTTGCCGCCGCCCTCGCCCGCCTTCGCACCCAGGCATCCGGTGACGATGACCTTGCCGTTCGCGGCCAGCGCTTCGCCGATCGTGTCGAGGCTTTCCTTGACGGCGTCGTCGATGAAGCCGCAGGTGTTGACGATGACAAGATCGGCGCCTGCGAAGGTCTTCGAGGTCGCGTAGCCCTCAGCGCTCAGCCGCGTCAGGATCAGTTCCGAGTCCGTGAGTGCCTTCGGACAACCGAGCGATACGAAGCCGATCTTCGGCGCGGCGATGGCGGCGGGCGGGCGGACGATGCTGTCTTCGCTCATTGGCCGATTTTCACCGATCGAGGTGAGAGGCCTCGGTCTGCAGCAGCGATGAGCTCAGCGCTTCGGCGGTGGCTTCACCGCGGCCGCGCCGGGGAACAGCGTCACCGCCTGCTTGGCCATCTGCTCCTGCATCTGCATGAA
>ODAK010002462.1_pt1 | contig 19504 bp, 18 predicted proteins | sample 1539591 | NCBI WGS metagenome assembly ODAK01 (sample SAMEA3539303, study PRJEB22396) | soil metagenome | biome: tundra; feature: field; material: soil | place: USA | collected 2010-05 | depth 0.15 m | reverse complement strand
ACTTTCGGGTCTCCGACAGGAAGATTTACCCGCCGGATTCTGCCAGCGAAGGGATTAGCCGATGGCGACATCGGCAGGAATTAAGCGCATGAAAAAGAAATCTGCACCGTCAGGCCGCCGCAAAAACCCGGCCAAAATGGTTCCCCCGGAAACCGTCGTCGCGCGCGCGAAGGTTGCGTTTCCGATTGTCGGCATTGGGGCTTCCGCCGGCGGACTCGAAGCTTTGGAACTGTTTCTGGAGAACGTGCCCGCCGGTTGTGGCATGGCGTTTGTGATCGTCCAGCACCTGGACCCGACGAGCAAGGGGTTCATGTCAGAACTGCTCCAGCGTGCCAGCGGTTTGCGCGTCATCCAAGTCAAGGATCGCACCAAAGTGCAGCCGGATTGCGTCTATGTGATCCCGCCGAACAAAGACATGTCCATCCTGCACGGCGTTTTGCATTTGCTCGCGCCGACCTCGCCGCGCGGGCTGCGCCTGCCGATTGATTTTTTCTTCCGCTCACTGGCGCTGGATCAGCAGGAGCACAGCGTCGGCGTGATTCTTTCCGGCATGGGTTCGGACGGCACGCTGGGTCTGCGCGCCATCAAAGAAAAGGCCGGCGTGGTGCTGGTGCAGGAACCGGCGACGGCCAAATTTGACTCCATGCCGCGCAGCGCGATTGAGGCCGGGCTGGCGGACATCGTGGCCCCGGTGGGTGAGCTGCCGTCGAAGATCATGGCCTACCTGCAACGCACGCCGCTGATTGCGCGGACGGAAGTGGCGCGGGAAGACAAGTCCCAGAGTGCGCTGGACAAAGTGGTGGTCCTGCTGCGCGCCCACACGGGCAATGACTTTTCGTTTTACAAACGGAACACGCTTTACCGCCGGATTGAGCGGCGCATGGGCATTCATCAGATCAGTAAAATGGCGGGTTATGTCCGTTTCTTGCAGGATAACTCGCAGGAGCTGGATTTGCTCTTCAAGGAGCTGCTGATCGGCGTGACGAATTTTTTCCGCGATCCCGCCGCGTGGAAACAGTTGCGCGAACAAGTCCTTCCCGCGCTGCTCGCGAGCCGCTCGCCCCGCCAGGCTTTGCGCGCGTGGGTGCCCGGCTGCTCCACCGGCGAAGAAGCCTATTCGCTCGCCATCGTGCTCAAGGAAGCGGTCGAGGAAATGAAGCCCAAGGAAAAATTCACGATTCAAATTTTCGCCACCGACCTGGACCGGGACGCGATTGACAAGGCCCGGCAGGGCGTCTTTCTGGCCAATATCTCCGCTGACGTTTCGGAAGCACGGCTCAAGCGATTCTTCACCAAAGAAGAACGCGGCGGTTACCGGGTGCGCAAGGAGATTCGCGAGATGGTGATTTTCGCGCCGCAGAATCTCATCATGGATCCGCCCTTCACCAAGCTGGATATTTTAAGCTGCCGCAATCTGCTGATTTATCTGACCACCGAGGTGCAGAAGAAATTGATTCCGCTGTTTCACTACAGCCTGCTGCCCGGCGGCATTTTGTTTCAAGGCAGCGCGGAGACGATTGGCGATTGCACCGATCTGTTTGCCCCGGTCAACGGCAAATCGCGGCTCTTCCGGCGCATCGAATCCATCCTGCGACCGGAACAGATCGCCTTCCCCTCGTCCTTCGCCACCGGCCCGGCCGTCGGGACGGAAACGCGCCCGGCGCCCAAACCGCCCGCGAGTCTGCAAACCCTGGCGGATCAGTTGGTGCTGCAAACTTACGCCCCGCCCGCCGTGCTCACCAATGACACCGGCGACATTTGTTACGTCAGCGGACGGACGGGCAAATACTTGGAACCCGCCGCCGGCAAAGCCAACTGGAACATCTTTGTCATGACGCGTGAAGGGTTGCGCTATGAACTGACGCGGGCTTTTCAGGAAGCGCTCCGGCAGAAAAAAACCGTGGCACTGCACGGACTCAAAGTCGGCACCAACGGCGGCACGCAGTTCGTGGATGTGACCGTGCAGCGGCTCGATGAACCCGGGCCGTTGCAGGGACTGGTGTTGATTGTTTTCACCGACGTGGCTGCACCCATCACTGCCGCCGCCGCGGGTCGGACTCCGAAGTTTTCCGCCCGCAGCCCCCGGGTGGCGGAACTGGAGCAGGAACTCCTGCGGGCTCGCGGCGAGGCCCACGCCACCCATGAAGAGATGCAGACTTCACAGGAAGAACTCCGTTCGGCCAACGAGGAGTTGCAATCCACGAACGAAGAATTGCAGTCCACCAACGAGGAACTCATGACCTCGAAGGAGGAGATGCAATCCATGAACGAAGAATTGCAGACCGTGAACACAGAGTTGCAGTCCAAGGTGGAGGAACTCTCGCGCACGGGCAACGACATGAAAAACCTGCTCGACAGCACGGACATCGCCACGCTCTTTTTGGACAAGGATCTCAACGTGCGGCGGTTCACGCCGCAGGCGACCAAAATCATCAAGCTCATTCCGGCGGATGCGGGGCGGCCCATCACCGATCTCGCCTCGGACTTGCAGTATCCGGAACTGGCCGAGGATGCGCGCGAAGTGCTGCGCAAACTGGCCTCGGTGGAGAAACCGATTGGCGCGCGCGACGGCCGCTGGTTCACCGTGCGCATCATGCCGTATCGCACCTTGGATGACCGGATTGACGGCGTCGTGATCACGTTCGCGAACATCACCGGGTCCAAGACGCTGGAGACGAGGTTGCGTGGCGAGCACGCCAGTCTGGAAAAGCGCGTCGCCAAACAATTCACCGAGCTGAAGCATCGGCAGCGAAAAGTTAAGCCGTGAAAAGAAAACCAAACACCTCCGTCGTCACCGCCGACATGCGCCGCCGCGCGGAAGCCCGGTTGCGCGAGCGACCGGCATCGCAGCGATCCAAGACCGCAGTTCCGAAATCCGTCGCCGACCCCCTGCGGCTGCTTCACGAACTGCAGGTCCACCAGGTTGAACTGGAGATGCAGAACGCCGAGCTGCAGAAAACCCGGGATGAGCTGGAGATTTCATTGGAGAATTACACCGACCTCTACGATTTCGCCCCCGTGGGCTATTTTACCCTGGCCTTCGCCGGCACCATTCAGCAGGTCAATCTCACGGGGGCAAGTCTGGTTGGAATCGAGCGCTCCCGGTTGGTGGGCCAGTCGTTTGGACGGCTGGTGGAGCCGGAGCTTCGTCCCGTTTTCAATTCCTTTCTCGAAAAAGTTTTTGCCGGCCAGGCCAAACAGTCCGGCGATTTCCAGTTGTTGCGCCGGGGCCAGACCCCGCGCTTTGTGAACATCGAAGCCCAACGCCTGCTCAACAGGCAAGAATGTCGCGCCGCCGTGGTGGACATCACCGAGCGCAGACAGGCCGAGGATAAAGTGCGCGTTTCGGAAGTTCGCCACCGCCGGCTCTTTGAAACGGCGCACGACGGCGTTCTGCTGCTCGATCCCGGCACCTGCAAAATCACCGACGCCAATCCGTTCATGACCAAGTTGCTGGGCTACCCGCATGACCAGTTGGTCGGGAAGGAACTCTGTGAGATCGGCCTGCTCAAGGATGAAACTGCGAGCCAGGAAATGTTTCAGAAGCTGAAACGGAAGCACGAAGTCCGCTATGAAGACTTGCCGCTCGAAAGCCAGGCTGGCCGGCATCAGGAAGTCGAAGTGGTGGCCAACCTTTATGAGGAGAACGGTCGCGCCGTCATCCAATGCAACATCCGCGACATCACGGCGCGCAAAAAGGCCGAGGCGGCGCTGCGCGAGAGCGAGGAACGTTTCCGTGTGCTGGCCAACGCGATTCCGCAACTGGCGTGGATCGCCCAACCCGACGGCTACATCGTCTGGTATAACCAGCGCTGGTATGACTACACCGGCACGACCCCCAAACAAATGGAGGGTTGGGGCTGGCAGAGAGTTCACAACGCAGTGGAACTACCAAAGGTGTTGGCCCGCTGGAAATCTTCCCTCGCGACGGGTCAGCCGTTCGACATGACTTTTCCAATGCGCGGTGCCGACGGCACCTTCCGCTCGTTCCTGACCCGGGTGATCCCGCTAAAGAACGCGGCCGGCCAGGTGGTGCAGTGGTTCGGCACGAACACGGATGTGGATGATCTCAGGCGGGCGGAGGCGGCGCAGCGCCGGCTGGCCGTGCTGTCCGCCTCGAACCTGAAGTTGCGCCGGGAAATCATCCGGCGGGAAGCGGTGGAAGCCGCCCTCAAGCAAAGCGAGCAGCATCAAAGCCGGCTCCTGGAGGAGTCGCGGCGGATGCAGGAACAGTTGCGGCACTTGTCGCGGGAAGTGCTGCAAGCGCAGGAAGCCGAACGCAAGCGCATCAGCCGCGAGCTGCATGATGTCATCGCGCAGACTTTGACGGGCATCAACATCCGGCTGGCCACACTGAAAAAAGCGGCCGGGCACAACACCGATGGCTTTGACCGCAACCTCGCCCGCACCCAAAAACTCATCGGCAAATCCGTGGAAGTCGTGCATCGCTTTGCGCGCGAACTGCGGCCGGCGGTCCTGGATGATCTCGGACTGATTCCCGCGCTGCATTCCTTCATGAAAGACTTTGCCGCGCGCACCGGCCTGCACACGCGGTTGACCGCCTTTGCGGAGGTGGAAAAAATGGACATCGCCAAGCGCACGGTGCTCTTTCGTGTGGCGCAGGAAGCGCTCACCAATGTGGCCCGTCACGCGCACGCCAGCCGGATCGAAGCGAGCCTGGAGAAACTGCCGGACGGCGTTTGCATGAAAATAAAAGACAACGGCAAATCATTTCAAGTGCAACGGGTCCTGTCGGCCCAGGGCACCAAACGGCTGGGCCTGCTCGGCATGAGGGAACGCGTCGAGATGGTCGGCGGCGCTTTTGGCATCGAATCCGCTCCGGGCCAGGGCACCACGGTCCAGGTGGAAATTCCTTTCGCCACAGCGCGGGTGGGTGGCGCGCTGACGGCACCCGTCGAAACCAAACTTTAATTTATATGAAACGAATTACTTTTATGAAACGAATCACTTTTCTACTGGCGCTGTTCGCGGCGGGTTGGAGCGTCGCCCACGCGGCACCGCTGACGACCAACGCCGCAGCGGCCAACCGCATTTTAATAATTGACCCCAGTTCCATGCCGGTTGGCGGCGGCAGCGCCACGCTGATCATCGGTGCGCTCCAGCGCGCGAACGGTGTTTACACGGGCGAATACAAGCTCAAGGTGTTTCCCTACTTCTTGAAAAACGACAAGGGCCGGCTGGCCATTTTCGTCACGGATGCGGCGCTGGCCAAGGTCAACCAAGGCAAGGTCGCGGCGGTCACCGGGACCGCCACCACCAGCGGGAAGGACAGCAAGATCCGGCACATTGAGGCCACAGCCACGCCGACGGACATCAATGGCGGAAAGCTCAAGCTGTGGTTCACGGCAGGCGGCCGGAAAATGATTTTTGAGCCGGCCTATCATTTCAGCGGAAAAGCAACGGCAGCGGCTCCGGCGCTGACAGCGGAAACTAACTTCGTCGCTAAAAGCCTATGAAAAAAATCACGGTTCTGCTGGCGGAAGACCACACCATCGTGCGCGAGGGCTTTCGCAAGATGCTCGAACTCGAAAACGACATTGAAGTCATCGGCGAAGCGCAAGACGGACGCAAGGCGGTGGCGCTGGTCAAAAAACTCCGGCCCGCCGTCGTGCTGATGGACATCGCCATGCCACATCTCAATGGTCTGGAAGCCACCCGGCAAATTCTCAAAGCCGTGCCCGCCACCAAGGTGCTCATGCTCTCCGCGCACAGCGATGATGCGTATGTCCAAACCGCCATCGAGTCTGGGGCGGCGGGCTTTCTGCTCAAGCAAACCTCCGCAAGCGATGTATGCCGGGCCATCCGCGAAGTCCACCGGGGGAAAACTTTTTTCAGCCCCTCGATTGCCAAACATTTTAACCGGCTCAATCCACTTTTGTCAGACCGCGTGGGAACCCTCAACTCGAAAGTTGCCCAACTGACCTCGCGCGAGATGGAAGTGCTCCAACTGATCGCCGAAGGCAAGGCCAACAAGGAAACGGCGGAGGAACTTGGCATCGGCATCAAGACCGTGGAGAAACATCGGGAGCACCTCATGGAAAAACTCGACATCCACGACACGGCCGGACTTACCCGCTACGCCATCAGCGCGGGCGTCATCGAGAGCAGCGTGCAGTTGACCATCGTCTGATTGCTTCCGCCGTTTCCGGGTTAGAGCGGTTTCAAAAAAACGGTGGCCGGAGCGCGGCGTTTACGCCGCTTCAACGTCGCCTGGCAAATTCACGTTGAAGCGGGCTGAAGCCCGCGCTCCAATAACAGTTTGCGCAGCCAGAAATGGCCACAGTTTTAATTAACCGCTCTAAACTCAAAAGCGGTTGGTAGGGTAACACCCCATAGCGATCGGTTGAGCACCGGCTTAAGCTCACCGCATGAAACATAAAGCACTCCTTCAAACTGGAAGCCACCTATGTCACTGATTTCTCTCGTCGTCACCCTGATCGTCGTTGGCGTGCTGCTCTGGCTGGTCAATGCCTACATCCCGATGGACGGCAAGATTAAAAAAATTCTCAACGTCGTCGTCGTGATTTGCGTCATCGTGTGGCTGCTGTCCGTGTTTGGCGTATTGGGTCACTCGGGCGACATCCGCGTCCCGCAGCTCCGGTAAGCAGGCACCATCAAACCTCCAACTTATGATACCAAACCACGCCCAATTCATCGAAGCCTTCAAGGACAAGAAAAAAGTCAACGTGCGGTTTTATTCCAAAGCCGACAGCGGCGTGCTGGATCGCATCTGCGCGCCGATGAGTTACGGGCCGGGGGAAATCCATGACGGGCTGAATCGCTATTGGCTCTGGGATTACGCAAGCACCACGGGTGTCCACACGCTGGGCTTGGTGCCGAAGCAGATTGTGGATCTGCGGGTGCTCGGAGAGATGTTTGATCCAGCAGAATTTATCAGCGAGCCGGCTACGGCGGTCGCCGAAGCAAAACCGTGAAGCCGGAAAAGGAATTATTTCAAAATCAAAATCACAACCATGAAACATAATCACAACCACGACAACGCGCCGGCGGCCGGCCTGCAACTGGTGCCGGTTCGTTTTGAATTCACGCATCCGACGGCCAAGACCGTCTGCCTCGCGGGCACTTTCAACCATTGGCAGCCGGAAGCCAAGACGCTGCATTCCTCCGGTGCCGGCAACTGGTGGAAGGAAACCAGTCTGGCGCCCGGCACCTACGAATACTGCCTCGTGGTGGACGGCCATTGGATGCCCGATCCGCTCGCCAAGGAAACCGTGGCCAATCCGTTCGGCGGGCGCAACTCGCTTTTGACGGTGGCCAGTTCGCCGACAGCGGCCCACCTGGCCGACGCGGAAAATTTACCGTTGAAAAAAGAAACCAACAAACAACCGACACCAAAATTATGAACCAAGAAACACAAGCCATCCGCAATGACATGGGACAACTGGCCGAAGACGCGCAGGCGTTGATGGCCGCCACCGCCGACGTGGCCGGGGAAAAAGTGGTGGCCGCCCGGAAGCGGCTTGCCGCCGCGCTGGAAAGCGCCAAGGAAATCGCCGCCAATGTCCGCGAAAAAGCGATTGCTGGCGCGCAGGTGGCGGACCAGACCGTCCGCGAGAATCCCTACCAGGCCATCGCCGTCGGCGTCGGCGTCGGCGTGATCGTCGGCTATCTGCTGGCCCGCCGCTGTTCGCGCAGTTGCGATTGAGGTGTTATGGAAACTGCCACCGACAGCTTTCATCGGTTCGCCGCAACCTCGAAACATTTCGTGCGGCGGCTGGCGACGATCGGGGAAAACCGGCTCGAACTGTTGACGGTGGAAGTGCAGGAGGAGCGCGAGCGAATCCTGCATGCCTTTCTGCTGGCACTCGGCGTGGCGGCGTTCGGCCTGCTCGCGGGCGTGACGCTTACGGCGGCCATCGCCGTTTTGCTGTGGGCCTACTCACCGCCGGCGGTGCTGCTGGCCTTGACCGGTCTCTACGGAGCCGCCGGGATTTTTCTTTACCGGCGGCTTGCCGGCCTGCTGCGCGACTGGCAGACGCTGCCCGCCTCGGTTGATCAACTCCGAAAGGATCGCGCATGTCTGGAAAAAATCCTCGCGTGAACCCGCTTGCCCTGCGCAAGCAAATGTTAATCGCCGAAAGCGAACTCAACCGCGCGCAACTGCTGGGTGACATTTCCGTGCTGGCGGCGGACGCGCAAACGCTGGCTGACCGCGCCAAGTCGTTCGGTTCGCTGGCCGCTTTGACGGCAATGCTGACGGCATTCCTGCGCGGCCAACCCGTGGGAACCAACCCGAAATCTTCCTGGTTGCAAACCCTGTTCAAAGGCGCGGGACTGGTTTCCAACCTCTGGCTGGTATTCCGCCCGTCGGGACGCAAGTCACGTGACGAATAGCCGGCAGCGCGGCGGACACAGATTCACACGGATTCAATTGTTGAAAGCCCGTCAGGACTGGCATATTTGCAGCCAGCGCCGCCAGCCATTTCCAAGCTCCGTCCAGGAACAGAATATTCTGGGGCCGGGTCATCGCGCGACGATGACCGGGCGGCACAGCGCGCCGTCCCTGCCAAATGTCGCCGCCCCGCCGAGGCTGATATTTCCTTTACGGCGGCGGATCAATCCGAAGCCGGTTAGCCCAAAGCCCGGCACGAAGAGCGTTGGTTGCGACAGAAATTCCCGGATTACGCGGGTTATGAGCAACGCGTTCGGCGATTCATTTTTCGGATTTATACACTTGCTGCTCCATGCGATAGGTGGATGAATTGTGCGTTGCCACAAACCAACGTCTGACGCAAAATAAAAAAATGAAAACCAGTCCGATCACCGCCTTGCTTTTCGCAACTTTGCTCGGTGGTGTGGCCGTGGCAGCGCAAGTCGAGCAGCCGGAAATCACGGCGGCAACAAGTGTTGCCAGGGCTTCCGCCGATTCACCAGCGACGTCCGCCGCACGCCAGTCCAACCAAGCCGAACTGACTTGGTTGACTGACCTTCCGAACGCGCTGGTCCGGGCAAAAGCTGAAGGCAAATCCGTGCTGCTCTTTTTTCATGGTTCTGACTGGTGTCCGCCGTGCGTTGAGATGCAGCGCCAGGTTTTTGGTTCCCCGGAATTTGTCCAATACGCCTGCCGCGCGCTCGTTCTCGTGGACGTGGACTTCCCACAAAAATCCGGGCAAAGCGAAGAATTAAAACGGAGCAACCTTGCGCTGAAAGCCAGATTCAATTTAAGCCGGGAATCGGGCGAAGGGTTTCCCACCATCGTTCTGTTGAATGACGCGGGCGAAACAGTCATTCAGGAAACCGGCTACGCGGGCGGCGGAGCGGCGGAAGTCTTGCCGAAACTCCAGCGGCATACCGGAACTGGCGCAACGCCTGCAGCCTCCGCCGCCTTTAAGAACTTGAGCGTCGAAGAATTCGCGCGCATGGCGGACGACAAACGAAATGTGATTCTGGACGTGCGCACGCCAGAGGAATTTCAAGCCGGCCATATTCCAGGCGCGGTGAACCTCGACGTTAGCGCCGCCGATTTTCAAGCCAAAGCCGCCTTGCTCGACCGGAGCAAAATTTATCTCGTGCATTGCGCCAGCGGCGGGCGCAGCGTCAGAGCGTGTGAAAAGCTCAACCATCTTGATTTCCCCAACCTCTACAATCTTCCCGGCGGCTTCAAGGCGTGGGCCAAGGCCGGCAAGCCGGTCGAGAAGTAAACTGTCTGCCAACGCGCAACTCCGGCACGGGGTGAACACCCCATAGCACGGCAAAATATTCCAACTTATAGTGTCGTCTTATGACCGCTAAAATTATTTTGCAAGCTGGAGTCTTGAATCAGCGGATGGCCCTGCCTGGGTCAGGCATGAATCCTGGTGCCGGGAGCGTATAATGAATAAGGGGGTTACAATTGAGAGAGGATTGTCTTTGTTTGGACAGACCATACCTTTTACCCAGGCGTTTCCGATGGTCGCGAATTTGAAGACAACGGTTTGGATTCGCCCCCACGGCCGCCTGGAAGAAAATCCGCAGCAACGCGATTTTGGGCTTCGTAGCCCGCCGGGTGAGCACATTCGTTGCCCAAATACGGAATGCACGAATGGCGGCTGGTGTATTGGCGATATTCTGCGCGACATGATTGCCAAGCGTGAGACGCATCGAACCGCTGAAGGTAGTTGCAATGGCATGTGGCGGACAAATGGCTCAAAATATCGAAAATGCCTGACCCATTTCACGGCAGAGATTGAACTGGGTTACAAATTAGAGGCAGCTATCGGAAGGGTGGCCAATGAAAATTAAATCATAGCCATGAATGCATTGCTCATCTTAGTTGCCCTTGTGCTGTTGTTGGGCGGGGGATTTTACTTTGGTGGTCCCGTCATCGGCGGCAGCGGGCTTGGCCTGCTACTGTTGATATGCCTTCTCTTCTGGGTCATGGATGGATTCCACTCGGAAACACGATAGTCGGGACAGACGGGAATGTCGCCCCACGGAGGTTGAAGAACCTCCCAGCGGTTTGTTGGAGCAACTCCGGGGCGCAAGATTTCTGAATTAAATTTTCAAAACTTGAGCATTGGTCATCTGACCGAACGAAGCGCAGTGCCGCCATTTGTTCCGCTTGGCGGACCAGATTGAAGAATCAAGGAACCAAGCCACGAAGAATTGAATTTTTGCCTTCCGGCTCTGCGAGAAGAGTGCATGGGGTGAACACCCCATATCTATTTTGTCAAAGATGTGTAAGCATCGTTTCATAGCAACCAAAGGGCTTATAGTTTATGGACTCCAAAAATTCGACCAGACCGACCGAGGATGCCAGCCAAACCGGGGCTCATGTTGAAGGTAAGATAAATCTCGATCAAGCCGCAAACGCCCCCAACGACATTCTCCCGCCACAACCGCCACAGCCTATGAACCAAGCTGCCGAGTCTAGCCCAATACCGGCGAAGCTGCGGACGGAGCCGGTGGCACCTACCGACCAAGCCCTCCGCACCTCCGAATTGAATTATCGCCGGCTGTTTGAAACAGCGCAGGATGGCATTCTGATTCTGGACGCGGAGACGGGGCGCGTGAATGATGTCAACCCGTTCCTGATCAAACTGCTGGGTTTTTCCCACGACGAAATGGTTGGCAAAACCGTCGGTGAGTTAAGTCCGTTCAAGAACGTCGTCTCCAATCAAGCCATGCTGGAGAAATTGCAAAAGGACAGGTATGTGCGCTATGAAAACCTGCCGCTGGAAACGCGGGACGGCCGCCATATCACCGTGAAGTTTATTAGCGACAACCGCTGGAAGCGCCGCGCAATTGCCGAGCAAGGCGGCTACCGGATGACCGGGGCCGGCTTTGATCGGCAAAAGCAGTATTCTTTGGAAGACGCACGACAGAATAGGTTTAATAAAAAGCAATTTTTGGCTAGAGTGTCGCGCGCCTTCTGTTAATAGTTCCAATTGGTTATTGTTATTTGGGATAGGCAGCCAGGAAGCATGACCGACATTGTCGAGTCGTTCTGTTTGACTGCCTGCCCAACAACCGATCGTCGTGGATTGGGATGGATTGGGATTATGGCAAGCCGATCAAAAGCCAGCCGGCAGGCGTTTAACGCCGCGTTGATTTATGTCAGCGCGACCTGCGGGTGGATTTTATTCTCCGACAAGTTCCTGGGTCGCGGCTTCTGCAACCGCAACCAGCTCGTTCAATCTTCCATCGTCAAAGGCCTGGGCTCGTGATTTTTAGATTTATCGGGGAATAGGGCATGATTGCTGAGATGAAAATTATCAACAGTCACAGCCGTCCGGGCGACAACCGCCGCCTGATCGTGGCCGTGCTGATTCCGCTGGCGGCCTGCGGCCTGCAAATGTTTTTCTGGTCGGCCATCCAGCCTTATGTCTGGTTTCTATTTTTCCCGGCGGTGTTCTTCAGTTCATGGGTCGGCGGGCGGCGCGGCGGGTTGCTGGCCACGGGCCTGTCCACGGTGCTGGTCTGGTATTTCTTCATTCCGCCGCGATTCTCCTTTGCTATCGAAAGACCCATCGCACTGATTTCCATCGGGATGTTTGTTTTCATGGGCCTCCTCTTCAGTTATTTCCACGAGCGGCTGCGGCAGGCAAATCAGCAGGTGGCCGAGGATCAATTCCGCGAGATGTTTGCGCAGGCGGCCGTCGGCATTGCGCAAATCGGCCTGGATGGTCGCTGGCTGCGCGTCAACCAGCGGATTTGCGACATCGTCGGCTATTCACGGGAGGAACTGCTTGCAAAAACCTTTCAGGGCATCACTCATCCCGACGATTTGGAAACCGACCTGGCCTTGGTGCGTCAGATCCTAGCGGGCGAACTCCCGACCTATGCGCTGGAGAAGCGTTACGTCCGAAAAGACCAGTCCATCGTGCCGGTTAATCTCACCGTCTCGCTGGTGCGCGATACGTCCGGGAAACCGAAGCATTTCATCTCGGTCGTCGAGGACATCACTGAACGCAAGCGGTCGGAGCAGGTATTGCAGGCGAGTGAAACGCGGTATCGCACCCTGTTCGACACGCTGATCGAAGGGTTTTGCACGATTGAAATGATTTTTGACGACGACGGCAAAGCGGTGGACTACCGCTTCCTGGAAACCAATCCAGCATTTGAAAAGCAAACCGGGTTGCACAACGCGCAGGGGAGATTAATGCGCGACCTTGCTCCGAACCATGAAGCGCACTGGTTCGAAATCTACGGAAAAGTTGCCCTGACCGGTGAGCCGGTGCAATTCGAGAACGAAGCAAAAGCGCTGGGTCGTCACTTCCATGTGTGTGCCTACCGGGTCGGCGGGCCACAAAGTCGAAAAGTCGCCATCCTGTTCAGCGACATCACCGAGCGCAAGCGGGCGGAAACGGCATTGCGCGCGAGCGAGGAACGGTTCCGCGTTGCCGCCGAAACCGCCAACGACGTGGTCTATGAATGGAACCTGAAGCAAAGCGTGCAGTGGCCGGGGAAAATTGACGAGATGCTCGGCTACGAGCCGGGGGAGTTTCCGCGCACGTTGGACGGCTGGGCCGCGTCGGTGCATCCGGAAGACATGGAGCGCACGATGGCGGCGGTTCAGGCGCACTTGGAGGGACGTGCGCCATATGCGGCCGAGTATCGCGTGCGGCGAAAAGACGGTGACTACCGGTGGTGGTGGGCCCGGGGCGCAGCCACGCGGACACCAGACGGCACACCTGTCCGATGGATCGGCTCCATCACGGACATCACCGAGCGCAAGCAGGCCGAGGAAAAAATCAAGCGCATGGTGGCCGACCTGGAACGCTCGAACAAGGAGCTGGAGCATTTTGCCTACGTCGCCTCGCACGATTTGCAGGAACCGCTGCGGATGGTGGCGAGCTACACGCAACTGCTGGCGCAACATTTCGAGGGCCGGCTCGACGACAAGGCCAGGAAATATATCCGCTACTCGGTGGACGGCGCCGTCCGCATGCAAACGCTCATCAATGATCTGCTGACTTATTCGCGCGTTGGCCGGCGCGGCAAGCCGCCGGAACCCACCGATGCCCACGCCGTCCTGGGCGAGGCGATTGGGAATCTGGCCGCCGCCATTGCGGAAACCCACGCCGTCATCACCAACGACGATCTGCCGACAGTGCAGGCCGATGCTTCGCAGCTCGTCCTCGTGTTTCAGAACCTGCTCGCCAACGCCATCAAGTTCCGGCGCGCAGACTTCCCGCGCGTCCATGTGTCCGCCCGCAACCAAGGCGGCGAGTGGGTGTTCTCCGTCAACGACAATGGCATCGGCATCGAAGCGAAATATGCGGAGCGGGTCTTCGTGATCTTTCAGCGTCTGCACACACGGGAAGAATATCCCGGCACCGGCATTGGTCTGGCCGTGTGCAAGCGAATTGTGGAACGGCATGGCGGCAAAATCTGGTTTGAATCCGCGCCGGGGAACGGCACGACCTTTTTCTTCACGATCCCAACGCATCAAAAAAAACAACCAACCGATGCGTAACACGCATTATGAAACCTGTTGAAATACTCCTAGTCGAAGACAACCCCGGTGATGTTGATCTGGCCCGCGAGGCGCTGGCCACCGGCAAGGTGCGCAACGCCCTCCATGTGGTGGGCGATGGCGAGCAGGCCATGGACTTTCTCCGGCGCAAAGGCAAATACGTCGGCGCCCCGTGCCCCGACCTGATCCTGCTGGATCTCAACATGCCCAAGAAGGACGGGCGCGAGGTGCTCGCCGAAGTCAAGGCCGACGAGGACTTGAAATGCATCCCGGTGGTGATTCTAACCACTTCCAAGTCCGAGGAGGACATCCTCAAGACCTACAACTTGCACGCGAACTGTTTCATCACCAAGCCGATTGACCTGCACCAGTTCATCAAGGTGGTGCAAGCCATCGAGGAATTCTGGCTCACCATCGTCAAACTGCCGCCGAATGGAGCCGCATGATTCGCACGAACCCATCCCCGCCATTGTCTTTTACACACCGCCATCTTCGGCTCACTGCCGGGCTGTTTTTCGCACTCATGACGCTGGCGGTTGCCGCGTCGGCGTTTTGGAGCGTGCATCTGCTGCACAACGCCATGTTGGATGCCGCCGAGCACACCGCCCGGAAAATTTTCGACCGGGACGCGCTCTACTTGTTGACGCCCGTCAATATGACACGCGAGGAGCATCAACTGAAGAGCCAGGAGGACGGCACGCTTGGCCACATCACCAGTTTGAAGCCGAAGAACCCCAGGAACGCCCCCGACGCCTGGGAAACCAACGCCCTGCTGGCTTTCGAACAAGGCCGGACCGAGGCAATCTCCCGCGAGGTGAATCAGGGCCAGCCGTATCTCCGCTTCATGAAACCCGTGAAGACCGAGCAGGTCTGCCTGGCTTGCCATGGCGATCAGGGATATCACTTGGGCGACATCCGCGGCGGCATCAGCGTGGCCGTGCCGCTGAATCCGTATCTGGCCCTGGCGCGGGCGCGGACGGGGAACATCATCGCAGCTCATGCCGTGCTCTGGGCCGTGGGCGCGCTGGGGATTTTCTTCGGCGTGCGCCTGATGCGCCAGCGCATTGACCGGCAGTTGCAGGCCGAGGCGGCGCTGCGGCGGAGCCGGGAGGAATTTGAGGATTTGTTCAACAATGCCCCCATCGGTTTTCACGAACTGGACACCGAGGGCCGCATCGTCAACATCAACCAGACCGAGCTGAAAATGATGGGTTACTCCGCCAAAGAACTGCTGGGGCAGTTTGTCTGGAAGCTTTCCGCAAATGAAGAAATCGCCCGCAAGGCCACGCTGGCGAAACTGGCCGGAGAACCGCCGCGGGCGGCTTTCGAGCGGATTTACCGCCGTAAAGACGGCTCCACTTTTCCGGTGCTGATCAACGACCGGACGCTGAAAGGCGAAGGCGGCGTTGTTACCGGCAGCCGCGCGGCGATTCAGGACTACACCGAACGCAAGCGGACCGAGGAAGCGTTGCACCAGAGCCAGGCGCGTTACCGGGCAGTGACCAACTCCGCCAATGACGCGATTGTCATGGCTGACGCGGACGGGAAGATCGTGGGCTGGAACCGGAGCGCCGAACGCACTTTCGGTTACATGGAGGCCGAGATCATCGGGCAGCCGCTGACCGTGTTGATACCGCCGCACTACCGCAGCCTGCACACCGAAGGCATGCGCCGGGTCGAGGCGGGCGGCGAGCACCATATCATTGGTAAAATGATCGAGATGGAAGGATTGCGGAAAGACGGGAGCGCGTTCCCGCTGGAACTTTCACTGGCTGGTTGGACAGACGACGAGGGCCGCCATTTCTATTCCGGCATCCTCCGCGACATCACCAGTCGCAGGAAGATGGAGGTGAAAGTCCGCCAGTTGTCCCTGACGGTGGAACAAAGTCCCGCCTCGGTCGTCATCACCAACACCGCCGGAGACATTCAATACGTCAATTCCAAGTTCACCGAAGTCACCGGTTACACGCTGGAGGAGGTTCTGGGCAAAAATCCGCGCGTCCTGAAATCCGGCGAGAAAAGCCCGGAAGCCTACCGGGAACTGTGGCAGAACATCACCGGCGGAAAGGAATGGCACGGCGAATTCCACAACCGCAAGAAGAACGGCGACCTCTACTGGGAAAGCGCCTCCATCTCGTCCATCCGCGACCTCGCGGGCCGCATCACCCATTACATCGCCGTCAAGGAAGACATCACCGTGCAAAAAAAGGCCGCCGCCGAGCGCGAAAAACTCGTCACCGAGCTGAGGGAAGCCGTGGTCAGCGTGAAATCGTTGAGCGGCCTGCTGCCGATCTGTTCGGGCTGCAAGAAAATCCGCGACGACAAGGGCTATTGGAGCCAGGTGGAAAGCTACGTTCAGAAACACTCCGAAGCCACCTTCACCCACAGCCTGTGTCCGGATTGCGTGAAAAAGTATTTTCCGGATTTGGACGAATCATAACTATCAAAATGAGCCAAGCATTGCAAATCCTAGTAGTCGAAGACAACCTGGCGGATGCCGACTTCATCCGCGAAATTTTGCCGGCGACCGGGCCGGCAAGCTTCCAAATTGGATCGGTCGCGCGGCTGGCCGAGGCGCTCGTCCGGCTGCAAGGCGAAAAGATTGATCTCGTCCTGCTGGATCTGGGTTTGCCTGACAGTCAGGGTTTGCAAACTCTCCGCCAGTTGCACCAGGCTGCGCCAGATGTCCCGGTGATTGTCTTGACGGGAACGGATGACAATGAATTGGGGGTGGCGGCTCTACAAGAAGGGGCGCAAGATTATCTCGTCAAAGGGCAGATCAACCGGAACCTGATGGTGCGCTCAATCCGGTATGCTCTGGAGCGGCAGAAGATTCTCGATGACTTGCGGCAGGCCAGAGCCGCCGCCGAAGCCGCCCTGGCCACGGTCAAAACGCTCACCGGCCTGCTGCCCATCTGTTCCGCGTGCAAACAAATTCGTGACGACCAAGGCTATTGGAACAAGGTGGAGACCTATATTGCCAAACACACTGACGCGCAATTCACCCACAGTCTTTGCCCGGATTGCGTGCAGAAGTATTTTCCTGACCAGTAGGAGACCTGAACGCTCAACCCTGTTAATACACAACCGATATGTTATTAAATAAAAACGAGCAGAGCATTGTGAGCAGAGCATTGCGAATCCTCGTCGTGGAAGACAACCCGGCGGATGCCGACATTATCCGGGAAGTATTGCCGACAACCGGGCCGGTGAGTTTTCACGTGGAGTCGGTCGCGCGGCTTTCCGCATCTCTCACTCGGCTGCAACACGAAGACATTGATCTCGTCTTACTGGACCTGGGTTTGCCTGAGAGTCAGGGGCTGCAAACGCTCCACCAATTGCACCAGGCCGCGCCGGACGTTCCGGTGATTATATTAACAGGAACGGATGACCGGGAATTAGGCATCGCCGCCGTGCAGGCTGGCGCGCAAGATTATCTGGTCAAAGGACAGGTCAACGAACACTTGCTGGTCCGCTCAATCCAACACGCCTTGGAACGCCATAAGACGGCGGCAAAACTGTGCAAGAGCGAAGAGCAGTTGCGACTGGTGTTGGAAGCCTCCGCCGATGGTTTGTGGGACTGGAACCTCCGAAGCGGAAACGCCTATTTGAGTCCCCGCTATGGCGAGATCATCGGCTGGCCGGCGGGAGAAGTGCCGGCAAATTTGGAGTTCTTCAAAAAATTGGTGCATCCCGAGGACTGGCCGGCCGTTATTGGGACGATAAACGAACACTTGGCGGGCAAATCCGACCAAGGCGTGGTCGAGTATCGGATTATCACCAAAGATGGAACTGTAAAATGGATTTGGGGACGCGGTCAAGTGGTCGAACGCGCCCCCGATGGCACTCCGTTGCGGATGGCGGGAACCATTTCGGACATCACCGAGCGCAAGCGGGTGGAGACGCAAACCCGCAGTTTCGCCCGGTTGAGCGAACGGTTGAGCATCTCGACTAACCCTCGTGACGCGGCCGGCGTTGTCACCGACACCGCCTTGGAACTTCTTAATTGGGACGCCTGCTTCCTGCTCGTCTACGACGACGCCAGCGACACCGTCAGGGAATTGATCAACATGGACACGATCAATGGTCAACGAATGACCGTGCCCATTGCGGAGGGAGTGGTTCACCCCACGCCCACGCTGCGGCGCGTGATGGAGCAAGGCGGCCAGTTAATGCTTCGCCGGGATGGCACGGATGACGAAACCGACACCCGCCGCTTCGGAGACATGAGCCGGCCGTCTATCTCACTGATGTATGTAGCGCTGCGGCAACAAGGAAAGGTGACCGGCTTCCTGTCGGCGCAGAGTTATCAGCGGAACGCCTACACCCACTCGGATCTGGCGGTCTTGCAGGCACTGGCCGACCAATGCGCCGGGGCCATGGCGCGGATCGAGATGGAAGCGGCGCTGCGGACAAGCGAAGAGCAGTTACGCGCCATGTTCGAGCTGGCCTCCGTCGGGATGGCACAGGCCGATCCGCGCACCGGGCGGTGGCTGCGCGTGAATCAAAAGATGTGCATGATCACCGGATACTCGAACGACGAGTTGCTGCGGATGCATATCTCGGAGCTCACGCACCCGGAAGACCGGCAGCGAGATTGGGAGGCCTTCCAACGGGTTGTCCGGGACGAGACGCCGGATTATCGCATGGAGAAACGCTACTTGCACAAGGACGGCACGGAGATCTGGGTCAACGTGAACATGACCGTCATCCGGGACGCTGCCGGCCAGCCGATGCGCACCATGGCCGCGATCGAGGACATCACCGAGCGCCGGCAGGCGGAGGAAAAGTTGAAGCTGTTCCGCATGCTGATTGACCGCTCCAATGATGCCATCGAGGTCCTGGATTCGGCAACGGGGCGTCTTCTGGACGCGAACGAGAGCGGGTGCCGGGCGCTTGGTTACACCCGCGACGAGATGTTGTCGTTGACGGTGTTCGATTTGACGCCGGAGGTTAATCGCGCCTTGTTCGACGCCACCAACGCGCAGATAAAAAAAGCGGGCCATGCCACGCTGGAAACCCTGCGCCTGCGCAAGGATGGCACAACGTATCCGGTGGAGGTGAGCCTGTCACCCGTCACACTCGACCGCGCGTATATGGTGGCGATCGTGCGCGACATCACGGAGCGCAAGCGGGCGGAGGAATCCCATGCCCGGCTGGCAACGGCCGTCGAGCAGGCCACCGAGACCGTCATGATCACCGATATTTCAGGCACGATTCTCTATATCAACCCGGCGTTTGAAAAGACCTCCGGCTACACCATCGCGGAGGCGCACGGCCAGAATCCCCGCATCCTCCATAGCGGCAAGCATGATGCTGAATTTTACCGCCAGATGTGGGCCGTCCTCCATAGCGGGGAAACCTGGAGCGGCCATTTTATCAACAAGCGCAAGGATAGCACGCTTTACGAGGAGGAAGCAACCATCTCGCCGGTGCGGGATGCTGCCGGCACTATTGTCAACTATGTGGCCGTCAAGCGCGACGTGACGCGCGAAGTGCAAATCGAATCCCAATTCCGCCAGTCCCAGAAGATGGAGGCCTTTGGCCAGTTGGCGGGCGGCGTGG
>ODAK010002460.1_pt1 | contig 19505 bp, 18 predicted proteins | sample 1539591 | NCBI WGS metagenome assembly ODAK01 (sample SAMEA3539303, study PRJEB22396) | soil metagenome | biome: tundra; feature: field; material: soil | place: USA | collected 2010-05 | depth 0.15 m | reverse complement strand
CTGGCCGGTTTCACCGTGCTGAGGATGCAGTAGAGGAAGCTTTGTCGCTGTGGGAAGAACCGGAGCGCAAGCGAGCCGAGTTTTTGGCAACTCTGGATGACGCCAAAGCCTCTCTTGCCCGTGGCGAGGGACGCCTCATCACCCAGCAATCTATGAGGGAGTTGGCTGGGGAAGTGAAACGGCGCGGCAAAGAGCGTCTCGCCTCCGAACAATCGGCGCCTCGCTGATGGCGCACCGGGCTTGCCCGAGCGGTGCATCGTCCGGTAGAATCAATTATCCGGCTCACGTCGAGATTTCCTACAAGGATTACAGCAAAATATGGCAGACCATTTTTCGGCGCTTAAACGTGCGCGTCAAACCGAGACTAAAACTACGCGCAATCGCGCCAATAAGTCGCGTCTGCGCAGCGCGTTGCGTTCCCTGCGCGAGGCCATTGCCAAGGGCGAGAAGGAAGCCGCCCAGACCGCCTATCGCGAGACGGTTTCCGTGGTGGACAAGGGCGTCCAGAAGGGCATCCTGCACAAGAACACCGCCAGCCGCTACAAGTCCCGCCTCAGCAAACGGGTAAAGGCCGTGGGCGCAGCAAAGTAGTTCGATTTTCAGCGCAGTTCAAAGGCGGGCCATGAGCCCGCCTTTTCCGTTTGGTGGGGTCGAGGGACGAACCCACTCAAGATGCGGCGGTGGAGGCCTGAACGGAACGACCTGCACGGATTTTCGCGAGCGCCCACTCGATACTCTCTGGGTAGTCACTGCAGTTCAGTACGAACTCTTGTCCCGGACCCAGATGAACCCGATGGTATGTGACCTTGTTATCGGTCTGATCGTAGACGGGCGTCCAGCATGTCGTGCCGTCGGGGTGTGAGGCCCAAACGGCTCGTGAGTTACCTTTCGGCCTAAACCATGTTGGCATCTCCCAAAAACCGCCTGAATTGCCTTTTTCGCTAAGCTGTAACGCCTCGGAGAAATACTTAAATACCCCGAATCCGGGAATGTCTTCCTGTGTCTCTCCGATGTCCAGTTTTTCTTTCCCTATGTAAAGTATGTTGTTTTCGTCGTGGTAGCAGTCCTGCAGATGTGGATGGCCTGCCGCCCATGGGTATTTTTTTCGAAGGCGACCCGCATCTGCCACCGATTCGATCTTTTCTATCTTTTCTATCTGCAGCCAACCGAATAATACGTTAAGCTCGGCTGATTTTTCCCTTGAGGCATACCGTATCCCCTGAGCGCCGTCAATTACTTGACTGAAGAGGCCGAAAAACAGAAACAAATCGCCTGCCTGGAGTTTGCTTAGTGCGCTCTGAGGGCTACCGCTTTGGCCAAACAATCCCCTCCATCCATGTTGCCGCCTTTTGCCTTTTATCTTCAGGTCGAGATCCAGATCAGGATCCAAATGTATGCCATTAACTTGGGGCCGCTGGCGTCCGCGAAGTGAACTGACGATGTCGGATACCCGTCGGTCGTTCCACTCCAAATCGCTATGGCGTTGGGGGCAATCTGCATCTGGCGTCGGAGTAGAGTGCGTACTGCGCGTAGCTGGTATTGGAAGAGAAAACATTCTGCCATCGGGAAAAATCGGGCTAGGAACACTGCCTGTCTTTTTTCCTCCGTCAAAGCCTTTTCGGCTGAGGACGATTCTCTTTGGTGAAAAGCCCATGGTTTCGTCCGTCATCTACTTCCCTGCGGCCTCGCTCTGCGGTTTCCAGCGCAGGACCGGTTTGCGCGCCGCCATGGTCTCATCCAGGCGTGAGATGCGGGTGTTGTGCGGCGCTTCGAGGACGAACTCCGGGTGCTCCTCGACCTCCTCAGCAATGTTCTTCATCGCCTCAATGAACAGGTCGCACGATTCCTTCGACTCGCTCTCCGTCGGCTCAATCATGATTGCTCCGTGCACGACCAGCGGGAAGCTGACGGTGTAGGGATGGAAGCCGTAGTCAATCAGCCGCTTGGCGATGTCCCCGGTCTTAATCCCCTTTTGAGACTGGATGCGGTCGCTGAACACCACTTCGTGCATGGTTGGGGTTTTGTACGGCAAATCGTAAACGCCATCCAGTCCCTTGCGGATGTAGTTCGCGTTAAGCACGGCGTCTTCGGTGGTCTGCCGCAAGCCCTCCGGCCCATTGGCCATGATGTAGGCCAGGGCGCGAATGTGCATCCCGAAGTTGCCGTAGAACATGCGCACGCGGCCTATGGACTGCGGCCGGTTGTAGTTGAAGCCAAACGTGCCATCCGGCTTGGCGACAACCACGGGAACAGGCAGGAAGGGTTCGAGAATCTTCTTGCAGGCCACCGGCCCTGAACCCGGACCGCCTCCGCCGTGCGGCGTCGAGAAGGTCTTGTGCAGGTTCAGGTGCATCACGTCGACGCCGAAGTCGCCGGGACGCGTCTTGCCAACCAGCGCGTTCATGTTGGCGCCGTCCATGTAAAGCAGCGCGCCCTTGGCATGCAGGACAGCGGCAATCTTGTGGATCTCCTGCTCAAACACGCCCAGAGTATTCGGGTTGGTCAGCATCAGCGCGGCGACATCCTCGTTGACCTGTGCCTCCAGCGAGGCGATGTCCACCATGCCGGCGGCATTCGACTTGAGGTTCTCCACTGTGTACCCCGCCATCGCTGCCGTCGCCGGATTGGTGCCGTGTGCCGAATCTGGGATGAGGACCTTCTTGCGGGGATTCCCCTGCGATTCCAGGTACGCCCGCACCAGCAGGATTCCCGTCAGCTCGCCATGCGCGCCAGCGGCGGGCTGCAAGGTGATGGCGTCCATGCCGGTGATCTCGATAAGCTGCTCACTCAGCATCTTCAGGATGCGCAGCGCGCCCTGCGAAATGCGCTCCGGCTGATAGGGATGCGCCTCCGCCAATCCGGTCAACCGCGCCACCGCCTCGTTCACGCGTGGGTTGTACTTCATGGTGCACGATCCCAGCGGATACATGCCGTGGTCCACGGCATAGTTCCACGTGGAAATACGCGTGTAGTGGCGGATGATCTCGATCTCGCTCACCTCCGGCATCTGGCCCAGGTCTTCACGCGCCTGCTTACCCAGCAGTTGCGCCGCATCGACTTCCGGCACGTCGAGCGGAGGCAGCTTATAGGCCTTCTTGCCCGGCGATGACTTTTCGAAGATGAGCCCTTCGTTCTGGCTGATGTGGGTGGTAGCTCTGCGGATCTTCTTATTCACAGCGTCACCTCCTGCGCAGCCGCGTCGATCGACGCCTTGGTTGTGGTCTCGGTACAGCACCAGAGCGAAGCGTTCCCCAAGTCGGGATAAAATTTCTTCAGCGGAAAGCCCCCGATAATTCGCTGCCCCAGCAGCTTGTCGTTGATAGCGTAGGGATCGGTTTTTGTCTGGATGACAAACTCGTTGAATCGCGGGGCGCCCTCAAACAGCAGGGTTGCCCCTGCCTTCTTGAACTGGGCGGCGGCATAATGCGCCTTGGCGAGGTTTTGCTTTGCCAGGTCCTTTAACCCCTCGCGGCCATAGACCGTCATGAAGATGCAGCACATCAGGGCGACCAGTCCCTGGTTGGTACAGATGTTCGAGGTCGCCTTTTCGCGGCGGATGTGCTGCTCGCGCGTGGAAAGCGTCAGCACGAACCCGCGCTTGCCGTTGCGGTCGCGCGTTTCGCCCACCAGGCGACCCGGCATCTGGCGGACGAACTTGTCGTGCGTCGCCACCACCCCGCAGTAGGGTCCGCCAAATCCCAGAGGCACGCCGAACGACTGGGCCTCCATGCTGACGATATCGGCCTCGGTCGGCGGCTTAACGATGCCCAGCGAAACCGCTTCCGCGATGGAAACAATCAGCAGCGCGCCCTTCTTGTGCACGATGTCAGCTACCGCCGCAACGTCCTCGACGGTGCCGAAGAAGTTCGGCGACTGGATCAACACGCCGGCGGTTTCGTTGTCGATCGCCTTGTCGAGGGCGTCCAGGTCAACGCGGCCATTCTTCCCGTAAGCAACGGTCGAGATCGGCATACCCTGATAGCGCGCATAAGTCGTGATGACTTCGCGATACTCCGGATGCACGCTGCTGGCGACGAGCGACTTGTGCCGGCCGGCCAGACGCGCGGCCATCATCAGCGCTTCGGCAGATCCGGTAGAGCCGTCATACATGGAGGCATTGGCCACATCCATGCCGGTCAGCTCGCAAATCATAGTCTGAAATTCAAAGATGGATTGCAGCGTTCCCTGAGCGATCTCTGGCTGGTAGGGCGTGTAGGCGGTGAAGAACTCCCCACGCGAAACCAGCGAGTCGATAACGACCGGACGGTAATGGGAGTACGCGCCCGCGCCCAGGAACGTGGCGTAGCCTTGGGCGCTCCCGGTCGCACAATCGCGAAAGAACTCTACAATTTCGCTTTCTGCATAGGCGCGCGGAATCTTTAGATCGCCCTTCAGGCGATACTCGGGGGGAATGGCGGCGAACAGATCGCCAATGGACTTGGCGCCGATCTGGCGCAGCATGACCTCGCGGTCGGATTCAGATTTAGGAAGATAGCGCATGGGTACCTGTAGCTTTCCTGGGCGACTTTATGAAGGAAATGCGGTTGCGTTGACGGCGGGAATGAATCATGCCGGCCTTACATTGCTGTTGGTCACAACGCGAATCCCGCCGGCGGGACGAACAATTTAGGTCATAAGAACGTCATATTCACCGCGGCGGGCGCCCTCCCTAAAACATTCGAGCTCTAATGCCCGCCCTCGGCGGCGACAAACTTCTCGTAATCGGCGGCTGACAGCAATTGATTCGCCTCGCTCGGGTTCTTCAGCGCGACTTTGACCATCCACGCCCCGTGGGCGTCTTTGTTCACCTGCTCGGGCGAGGTGTTGAGAGCTTCATTCACTTCGGTCACAGTTCCGGAGACCGGCGCAAAAATATCCGAAACCGCCTTGACCGATTCGACCGTGCCAAGGGTCTTGCCAGCCGTGATCTCGGTCCCCACTTTCGGCAACTCGACGAAAACGATATCGCCGAGCGCTTCCTGCGCATGATCGGTAATGCCGACCGTTCCGGTGTTGCCTTCCACTTTCAGCCACTCATGTTCTTTGGTGTACTTGTAGTTTGCGGGATAAGCCATATGACTGCCTCCTCAACACCGAGCGGGTGCATCGGCGAAAATTTAATACGAAATTAAATCATTTTCCTCTATTCAAGCGATGCTTCTCTGCGTAAAACTCCGGACCGGATCAGGACTCCTAGAGCGTGTTTACAAAATCGGCTTGTAACAGGGCACGGCTTCAGCCCGTGCCGTAGGAATCTTTATAACTGTGTGGGCTTTAGCCCCCGTCCTCAGCGGCTAAAGCCGTTATCTTGGACCGCAGTGACGGCACGACTAGAAGTCGTGCCCTGATACAAGTCTGATCTGCGATCATTCTTGGAACCCGTCCTAGAAACCAAGCGTGTCGTCCGCCGAAGGCCCATAAATGGCCGGAACTTTTTTCTCGTTCATGCGCAGATAAACTCCAAGTTGCGCCCGGTGATGCACAATGTGGTTGAGGAACAGCTGGCGGTACGCCAGGAAACGGGAGCCTTCGAACAGGGCCTTGCCCTGCATCGTGAGCTTCCAGTTGTCGTTCCAGGCATCGTCAGGCACGCTGACGAGTGCGGCCCGTGTCTTGGCTGCACCGTCATCGAGGACGCTGGCCAGTTGAGCGCCCGACTCCATCGGCACCGGTTTGAAACTGCCCTTCGCAAAGTCCAACTCGGGAGTCGTCAAGATGATGAGTCCGAAAGCGGGAAGCTCGGCCACGTGAGGCGCCAGCTTACCCAGCAGCATGGACCTGGGATGAGGCGAAAAGTCCGGACGGTCTGCTGGAACTCGTTCCAGCGTGGTACGTGTCTTCTTCATTTCCTCGTCGAATTCCGTCAACAACAGTTCGCTAATACGCACAGACTTCTCCATTCCCTCAAGACTGCTTCTTGGGACGTTTGTAAAATGGCGATGGAACTACCTTGCACTTTACCGGCTGGTTGCGGATTTCCACTGCCACTTCGCTGCCGATGGCGGAGTGCTCCATGGGCACGTAGGCCAGTGCAATATTTTTCTTCAGGAACGGCGCGTACGACCCGCTGGTGACGTAGCCGATCTCCTTGCCATTCAGATCGAGCACCTTGTAGCCGTCGCGCGGTATGCCCCGGTCCACCGACTCCAATCCAACCAGCGTGCGCTTGATGCCGTCGGCCTGCGCTCGCGCCAGCGCCGCACGGCCCAGGAAGTCGCCTTTCTCCATCTTGAGGAAGCGCTCCAGGCCAGCCTCCCAAACATTGATGGTGTCGGAAATCTCGTGCCCGTAGAGCGGCAGCCTGCCTTCGAGGCGAAGCGTGTTGCGCGCCCCCAGCCCGCAGGGAACGATGCCGAATTCCTTGCCCGCTTTCATGACTTCGTACCAAACGTGAGCGCTGGTCGCCTCGTCGGTGGGAACGTAGATCTCGAAGCCATCTTCGGCGGTGTAGCCGGTGCGCGCAATCAAGATGTTCGGCAGCCCGCAAACCGTTCCGTGCGTGAACCAGTAGAACTTCACCTTCGACAGGTCCGCATCGGTCAGCTTCTGCAGGGTGTCCACGCCCTTCGGCCCCTGAATCGCGATCTGGGTGTAGTTGTCGCTCAGGTTCTCGACCTTGCAGTCGAACTGGCGGGTGCTTTCGGTTACCCAGTTGACGTCCTTCTCGCGCGTACCGGCGTTAATCACCAGCATGTAATCGTCTTCGCCGAGACGATGGACAATAACGTCATCGACGAAAGTCCCCTGGGGATAGAGCATGGCCGAATACCGGCACTGGCCGATTGCCATGCCGGCAGCGTCGTTCATGGTGATGTGCTGCACGGCGGCGAGCGATTGTGGTCCCGAGATTCTGATGTCGCCCATGTGGCTGACATCGAAAACTCCCACTCCGTTGCGGACGGCCAGGTGCTCCTTCATCAGCCCGCCCACGGGAGGGTATTCCACCGGCATGTCCCAGCCGTTGAAATCGACCATCTTGGCGCCCATCTGGCGATGGACAGCATTCAAAGCAGTCTTGCGGATGGGCGTGGCCGCCACGGTCTCAGAGGACAAGGGGTATCCTTTGGCGCACAGATCGCGCAAATGAGGTTGGTGTAACTAAGTACGGTATCATGCGCGATTTCAGCGGTCAACGGAGTGTCAGCGTCGTGACGAGAAAGCTCGTGAAAGCCCTGCCGCTGTTAACGGACCATGTGTAATTTCTCGATCTGAGAAACCCCTTTCCAAAACGAAAGTACAACGCATTCCCATTTTGGTATTGGCCTTTCGTGAGGCCCTGATCACAGACTGGTGCTGCGCAACCCGGCTATAGCTGTAGTTGGGTTGTACCGCTATGGGAATGCCGCCCAATCGGGGAATTCGCGCTCAGTGCCTTTCGACTCGCCTCCTCCACCTCTGCGCCGGGCTGTTTGTTCTAGCGAGCCTGACTCTTCCGCATCCCACACTCGCCCAAGACGGGTCTGCCTCGCTGCAAGGCGTGATCGAAGACATCAGCGGCGCTCGCGTCGCCGGCGCAAGCATCACAGTCCTGGATTCCACAAGGGGTTTCCGCTCGGAAGCGGTGACCGATGCGCAAGGCCAATTCATCTTCGGCATGCTGTCTCCAGGACGCTATGACGTGAGCGCTTCAGCGCCCGGCATGACCACGAAGACAAACCACGGCGTGGAGCTTTATGTGGGGGGCGTGGCCGTGGTGCAGGTCCGCCTGGCACTGGCCGGGGCCACGGAAACGGTCACCGTGCGCGAACAGGCGGAGGCGGTGGAGACCCAGAGTGGCGATGTTTCGCAGGTCATCACTCAGGAAGCCATCCAGGGCCTGCCACTGAACGGAAGGCGCTTCACCGATCTGGCGCTGCTCACTCCCGGAGTGACCCAGGACCCGCGCGGTCTCACCTCCGACTCGAACGGCGATCTGTCGTTTGGCGGAACCCGGGGATTTCAAAACAGCTTTCTGGTGGATGGCGCGGACAACAATAACTCCTTCTTTGCCCAGGCGCGGGGCCGCTATCGCGCGCCCTATCAGTTCAGCAACGAAGTCATCAAGGAGTTCCGCGTCTCCTCCAACGCCTATAGCGCGGAACTCGGGAAGGCTGGAGGCGCGGTCTTCAACGTGGTCACCAAGTCAGGGACCAACGATTGGCACGGCAGCGCCTTCTACTATCTGCGCGATCGCATCTTCGACGCCCAACAGTCCTACGTCACCAGCCAGCCCGATGATCGCCAGCAGCAGTTTGGCGGCACCATCGGGGGACCGATTCGCAAAGACCGTGTGTTCTTTTACGCCGGCTTCGATCAGCATCTGCTCACCATGCCTTCCGTCATGCAGTTTGCCAATGGCGCCAGCTCCGTGGTTGCGACCCCGGCGGACTACGACTACACCGACCAGAAACTGGTTACCGCGGCGGCACAGCAACTGAATGCGATGGGCGGCGCCTATCCCACCACCATGCAGGGAAACGCCGGATTCGGCAAACTGGATTTCACCATCTCGCCGAAGCAGGTCGCGTTCCTACGGCTGAGCACCTCGCGCTACACCGGCACCAACAACGTGTTCTTCGATCCCTCCAGTCCCATAACCACCTACGCGGAAAGCGCTAACGGAACCGAAGACGTCAAGACAGAAAGCCTGGCCGCATCGCTCACCAGTATGTGGACCAGCAAACTGGCTACAACGCTCCGGGTGCAATTCTCGCGTGACGCGGAGCAGTCGTACGCCAACACCGAAGCACCCTGGACGAAAATCTACAACCTGGTGGCCGGCTTCGGGCGCTCCAGCATACTGCCGCGCAACACGAACGAGCACAAGCTGCACATCGCCGATACCTTGAGCTACGAAACCGGGCGGGTGCACTGGAAGTTCGGCGGCGATTTCATTCAGGCATGGATCTACAACTACTTTCCGTCCATGTTCGGAGGCGAATACTACTTCGACAACGTGAAAGTCAACCCCTGGACCTACGAGCCGATGAAGTATGGGGAGCCGCTGACGCCGCTGCGCGCCTATGCTCATGACGTGCCCCGGTACTACATGCAGGACTTCGGGAACGCCATATCCCATCCGAATTCTCGTTCTTACGCCGCTTTTATGCAGAATGCCATTCAGGTCACCGCTCGGTTGACATTGAATATCGGCATTCGTTATGACTTTCAAACCTTCGAGGCGGGCAACCTGATAACCAATCCGCTGTATCTTCCTTCCGGAAAAATTCCGGCCATCTCGCACAATGTGTCGCCCCGCTTCGGGTTCGCATACGCGGCCGGACAGCACCGGTCGCTGGCGATTCGCGGAGGCTTCGGCCTGTTTTATATGCAGATTCCGTCCATGTACGCATCGCAGGTGGCAACCGACAACGGAATCAGCCAGGGCGAAATCTTTCTCGATAACATGATTCCGTCAAACGCGGCGGTTTTTCCCAAGTATCCAACCCCCCGGTGAATTGCCCTTCGGGCACCCTGGTCTGCACGCCGCCGCCATCGATAGCGGGAATGGTGACTACGCAGATTTCCGCTTTCGCGCCCAATTTCCAGACGCCTTACACCGAGCAAGCCAACCTAAGCGTGGAGCGGGAGTTCGGATCTAAGGTCGTCGGCTCAGTCAGCTATCTGTATGTTCACGGGGTGCACTTGCTGCGCTCGCTCGACGCGAATCTGCCGCCGCCAACCATGGTGCAATACCCCGTGTACAACGATACCGGGTCCGTCTTCCTGGGCACCTTTTATGACGTCGCATCCTTCGCCACCTGGCAGACCACGCCTTCGGTGACCTGTCCTTATCCTCCGTGCATTAATCCCGTGCAAAGGCCGATCCCGCAGTTGGGCGTCATCAATTCTTTCCAGAGTTCATCGAGCAGCGTCTATAACGGCATGACGGTTTCGCTGAAGCGGCAAGTCGGCTATGGCATGTATTTCAGGGTTGGTTACACGTTATCGAAAGCCTTGGACGATGGCCCCGACGCGCTCGTGGTTGGCCGCCCCGGAAACGTGCAGAATTCCTATAACACCAGCGCGGAACGGGCCTACAGTACCGACGATCAGCGGCACCGCTTCGTGGCCGCATGGGTGGCTGAGCCCAGAAAGTTCGAATTGAACCAAGCGTGGCTTAACGCTCTGGTCAATCACTGGAAATTTTCCAGCATCGTCACCTTTGGATCGGGGCGCCGGCTCAATGCCACCATCGCCGGCGACCCTAATGGCGACGGCAACACCTACAATGACCGCCTGCCCACCAATAGCAGGAATGCATTCACGGGCACCGACTACTTCAGCACCGATCTTCGCCTGACGCGCAACTTGAAAATCCGCGGGCGAGCCAAGCTGGATCTTCTCGCCGAGTCGTTCAATGTGACCAATCGCACTAACAAACGGGTGCAGATCAGCGACGATGGCTTCTTCAATTCCGCCGGCCAATTCGTCGCCTACTCCACCCTGATCCAGGCGAACGGGAAGTATTATCCCGGCCAGTATCAGGTCAATAAGACCTACCTGGATCCTACCAATGCCTATGCGCCGCGGCAGATCCAAATCGCGCTAAAGCTCAATTTCTGAGCCACATACGATGTAGAGCACTTTGGTGGCCTTGACGCAAACCCCCTTTCGCGCAAGCCCGCTTCCCACTCTTTCCTTGACTTCCCTTACAAACATTGGGATAACTACTACTGTCCTTCTTGGACGAGTTTGGGGGTGTTTCCCGTTTGGCGGAAGTTCGCATTCAAGAGGGCGAATCGTTAGAGAACGCTCTGCGGCGGTTTAAGCGCAAGGTCCAGCAAGAGGACATCATCAAGGAAGTGAAGCGTCACTCCTTCTACCTCAAGCCGGGCGAAAAAAAGCGCGTGAAGGAAGCTTTGGCGCGCAAGCGTAGCCGCAAGAAGGCCCGCAAAGAGCAGGACTAATTCAACGTAGGGCCGCCGTCCCGATGGCGGCCCTTACTTTTCCCCTAATCCTGGTTGGGATGCTTTATTCGCAGGACCGCAGTCTTACTGGTAGTGAACCATGTGCAGTGCATGGTGGGCCGAACCCCAGGGGTGTACCCGAGCTCTGGAATTTGCGACCGCAGAAAGAATGCTCAGTCCGGTTCTTTTGACGGTTGCAACTTTACCCCCGTCCGGAGCTCAGGGATCGCGGACTGAAGGGAGCATCTCTCCATGGAATTCCAGGACAAGGTTCTGAAGTGTATTGACTGCGGCGCCGACTTCGTGTTTACGGCTGGGGAACAGCTGTTCTTCCACGACAAACAGTTCAAGAACGAACCCAAACGTTGCAAAGCCTGCAAGGCCAAGCGGGCATCCACAGTGGGGGCCACGCCGGCGGGGAATTACCCCAAGGTGGAAACTCGGACGAATTGTTCGAGTTGTGGCAAGGAAACCACTGTCCCGTTCAAGCCCAACCAAGGACGGCCGGTCTTCTGTCGGGAGTGCTTCCAGCAGCGGCGCACCAGCGCTGCCACTGCCACTGCCTGACCTGCCGAATCCCAGTCATCCGATAGCGCCAACCACGACGTGCCGTGGACGCCTGGAGGATTTTGTGTCTCGACCGAGGTTGGTAGCCGGTGTGTGTCCCAATAGACCCGCCGGGCTGACCTTTCCCGGAGGCGCTATATGGCCTTCTCGCCCGCCGCCGTGGCGGGACGCGCTTTCTTCGAGCTGTGGGGGGTCGCGGCTCTCATCGCATTCGCGCTCGCTGCCCGCGTCTTGTGATCTTGATGACTGATTAAGAGCGCCTCGAGCTGGCGCAGCAGTTCCGCAGTATTGACGGGCTTCACCAGCAACGATTGCGCTCCATGGCTCAGCCATTCGTTGCCCAGAGAGGGGTAAGCGGTCAGAATCGCGGTGGCTGGGTTGTACGCCACTTGACGCGCCGCCTTAATTACATCGTAACCCGCCGTTTCGGTTCCCATGCGCATATCGGTAATGACCATCTCGAAGACGCCGTTCTTTAGCTTGTGCTCAGCTTCCTTAGTAGAAGAGGCGGTGTCCACATCAAAATCGTTCATTTCGAGGATTGCGCGCAGGGTAAGCAGAATTGCAAGTTCGTCATCAACCAACAGGATGCGACGTTTCATAGGAGAACTCCAAAGAAAGCTTCGTCATCGATGCGCGGCTGGTGTGATGCATACTCATGCCGCCTAGTTGCTGCGAATCGATTCTTTCTGTTGCGCGTCCCATTCCCCATCTTGCCACCCACGTCGGGCGCGCTACCAGCCTCAAGAAACCAGCCCAGTATAATACCTTGGTGGCGACCTATCATGTTGAGAACTTCGGATGCCGCGCGACCCAGGCCGATGGCGCCGCTATCGAGCGCCAATTGCTTGGCCGTGGACTGGAGCGTGCCAGCGCTGTCGTCGAAGCCGAAGTCGTCATCCTGAATACCTGCACCGTCACTGCGTCTGCCGATCAGGACGCGCGTGCTGCCATCCGCCGCATTCATCGCGAAAATCCCGCCGCCCGGATCCTGGTCACGGGCTGCTATGCGCAGCGTGCGCCTGAAGAGCTATCGGCGCTGCCTGGCGTCAGTCTGGTGATCGGAAACTCACACAAGCACGAGTTGGCAAATTACGCTGCCCCGCTGGGAAGCGCCGCTGGATTCGTATCGTTGGATCAAATCGTTCGGACTTCCGAGTCAACCGTAATCGTCGGCGACATCTTTGCCCACACAGAGTTAATGGCCGCTCCTGTCTTCGAAGCCGGCTCATTCGAGAAGACGCGTCCCAATCTCAAAGTGCAGGATGGCTGCAATAATCGTTGCTCATTCTGCATCATCCCATCCGTGCGCGGCCGCAGCCGATCGTTGAAGTTGGACCAGGTGCTTCGCGAAGTGGATGGACTGGTCGCCAACGGCTATCGCGAGATTGTGCTGTCGGGCATTAACCTGGGACGCTGGGGACGCGAGCTGACGCCGAGAATGAACTTCGCCGCCATGTTGTGCGCGATCCTCGAGCGGACGGCGATCGAAAAGGTCCGCATCAGCTCCGTCGAGCCCATGGACTGGACCAACGAGGTGATCGAACTGGTCGCATCGTCGCCGCGCATCGCCAAGCATGCGCACGTGCCGCTGCAGTCGGGCAGCGACCGCATTCTGCGCAGGATGCACCGCAAGTATCGCCCCTGGCATTACGTCGATCGCATTGAGCGCGTCCGCCGTGCCATGCCCGATGCCGCCATCGGCGCTGACGTGATGGTCGGCTTCCCCGGTGAAAGCGACGACGACTTCGAGCAGACGCGCGCGCTGATCGAACGCCTGCCGTTCACCTATCTGCACGTGTTCACCTACTCGTCGCGACCAGGTACGCCATCCGCCGAGATGCCGGAGCAGGTTCCGGTGCACATCGCACGCGAACGCAGTCGCGTGCTGCGCGAGTTGGCCGCGAAAAAGAAGCGCGAGTTCATGCAGTCGTTCGTCGGACGTGAACTGGACGCGATTACCCTCACGCATTATGACGGCGAGTACACTGAGGCGCTGACGGACAACTACCTAAAGCTACATGTCCGCGATCAGCAAACCTCAAACCAGTGGATGCGGGTCATGGTTGAAGCTGTGCAAAAGGACGACATGATGGGTTCGAATTGCTGCCCCTAGCTCTGGCCGGAAATCTTTAGCTTCAGGTCTTCGGGAATGCGGTCGCGAATCTCTTCCGGAAGCTTTTCCAGCCCGCGGCGAGCGCCGATCAGGGCAACGTCTTTCACCACCAGCGGGGCCGGAGTTGCGACCGCGACCAGCAGCCACAGCAGCATGGAGAGCAAAAACCCACCCAGCGCGCCGAGTTCCAGCAGAAACGCGTGGCTGGGTTTGAAGTAACGAATTACGCCATAGGCGAGAAGGAAAACGAACATGGATATCGAGGCGAGCGCCATGAGCCCGATATCGATGCCGCGATGCAGGCGCTGGCGCGAGTGGCAAAGCTCACACTCCGCCAAGTGCGCCTCATAGTCGCCGCGCATTTCAGGAGCGAGACCAGAGATGTCGTAGCGCCATCCGGCAAGGATTTTGCCGATGACGCGGTGAGTACATGGTGTCATCAATCCCGCCGAACCCTGCCCCGCCGCAGCGGGCACGCAGGGCGGAAACTACAGTCGGACCGCAGGCAGCGGTTCATGCTGTGCCGCGAGCATCAATCGGTTGCGCAACAAGCTGCGCTGCTCGCCCAAGGCACGTTCAGCCGTCATCCGGGCGATCTCCGGATGATTGTTCTTCTCCGAAAGGTGCGCCAGAATGAGGAACTCGGCACTGCCATCATAGTCGCCAGTAAGGAATTCCGCGAGCGCACCGTTGGAGAGATGGCCTACCTGGCTCATCACGCGCTGCTTGACACTCCAGGGATAGGGGCCGCCGCGCAGCATCTCGAGATCATGGTTCGATTCGATCATCAGCACGTGACAGCCGCGCAGGTGATGGCGAACATTGGCGGGCATGTAGCCGAGGTCGGTGCAGATGCCGATTTTGATGCCGTCGGTGCGGAAGGTAAAGCCCACGGGATCCACGGCATCGTGAGGGATGGTGAACGGCTTCACCGTGATGTCGCCAATCTCGAAGGCGTGGCCGGAGCTGAATAGCTCCAGGCGATCGAGAGTGACGCGTTTTCCACTGCTGTCGCGGGCAAACTTCTGGTACGCCTGATAGGTCGCGCCGGTGATGTAGACGGGCACCTTCAGCCGCTTGGCCAGCACGCGCAGCGCGCTGACATGGTCGGTGTGCTCGTGGGTGATCAGGATGGCGTCGATCGCGGGCGAGTCTTCTCCGCACAAAAACATGCGCCGCAAAAGTTCGCGGCAGGAGAGACCGGCGTCCACCAGCAGCCGTGTGCGGGAACTGGAGACGACCGTGCAGTTGCCTCCGCTTCCACTCGCCAGCACCGTGATCGACACCGCCATGCCGCGAGCATAGCGTGAACCCCGCGTCCGCGATAGTAACAAGGTGGTTAACGGGGCAGTTGCCAGCAGCCAGTAGTCAGTAGCCAGTAGCAGTGGCCGACTGTAGGAATGAAAATTAACCACGGAGACACAGAGGGCACGGAGTTTTGATTTTCATAGGGTTTCTCCGTGATCTCCGTGCCTCCGTGGTAAATGACTTTCAACGGAGCGGGGGGGCTTGATTTCCGCCGCTCGCCCGCAAAATCATTCTCGGCTGAGGATTCTTCTTTGTAATCCACAACCTCACACAGGTTTTCGAACGAAATCTGCATTTTTGATCCACGCCGAACCTGATTCGGCATTGCCAGCCTCCGGCATCAATGTCTAAATTGATAAACCGAGAGATGGCAACCACCAACTACAGCCTGGAACGCGGCCTGCCCGTCAGCATGGAGGCCGAGCGCTCGATTCTGGGCGCGATCCTGCTGGACAACTCGCTCTACGATCAAGCCGCCGAACATCTGACGCCTGACGATTTTTCTCTGGACGCCCACCGCCGCGTTTACTCGCGTATGCGCGACTTGCAGGAGTCAGGCCGCCCGGTGGACATGATCACGCTGGTCGAGGAACTCGACCGCCGCAAAGAAGTGGAAGCGATCGGCGGGGTGGCGTATCTGTCATCGCTGATCGATGGCGTGCCGGACCGGCCTTCGATCGAGCACTACGTGCGCATTGTGCGCAACAAGGCGCTGCTGCGCGGCCTCATCAACCTGGCGCAGAACGCCATTGCCGAAGCCATCGAGCACTCCGACGAAGCCGAGGAAGTATTGGGCCGGGCCGAGCAGGCCATCTTCCAGCTCTCGGAGAACCGCATTGGGCAAGGGTTCCTGGACATCCCGTCCATCATCAAAGGTTCGTTCGGCTCGCTGGAGGAGTTGCTTGATCGCGGCCAGGAGATAACCGGGCTGGCGACGCACTACACCCTGTTCGACAAGCTGACCAGCGGGCTTCAGCCTTCCGATTTGATCATTATTGCGGCGCGGCCCTCAGTGGGCAAGACCGCGTTTGCCATGAACATCGCCGAAAACGCGGCGGTGCTTGATGGCAAGGTGGTGGGTGTGTTCTCGCTGGAGATGTCGCGCGAGGCGTTGCTGATGCGCATGCTCGCATCACACGCGCAGGTGGACTCGCAGGCCCTGCGCCAGGGCTTTCGTACCAAGGACGACATACGCAAGCTGACCCGCGCCACCGAGCAGCTCTCGCATTCCAAGCTGTTCATCGACGATACGCCGAGCATTTCGGTGAGCGAGATGCGCGCCAAGGCCCGCCGCTTGCGGCAGACCGAGGGCCTCGATTTGCTGATCGTGGATTACCTGCAGCTCATGTCGGCGGTGCCCATCGGCGGCAAGCGATTCGAGAACCGGACGCAGGAAGTTTCGGCCATCTCGCGGGGGCTGAAGGCGCTGGCCAAGGAGTTGAAAGTGCCGGTGGTCGCGCTGTCACAGTTGAGCCGCGCCCCCGAGAGCCGCGGCGGCGATCATCGGCCGCAGCTTTCGGACTTGCGCGAATCAGGCTCCATCGAGCAGGACGCCGACGTGGTGGCCTTCATCTTCCGCGAAGAGATGTACAAGAAAGACGATCCCGACCTCGACGGCATCGCCGAACTCATCGTCGCCAAACAACGCAACGGTCCCACCGACATGATCAAGATGGCGTTCGTCAAGCGGTACACGCGGTTTGAGAACCTGGCCGCGGGCAATGACTACCCGGGTTAGCCTCTTCTCCTTCAGAACAGCGGAAAACATCCATGTTAGTCAGGTTCTGAACTCAATCGACCGGCCGAGACAACCATACATCTATCGCCCATCACGGCTGTGCTGCTCCCGCCGCTCGCGCCTGGAGATTTGCCGCCGGTCCCAGGTAGCGGGCGCTTCCGAAGCCGAGAATCAGATATCCGATGCCGCTTAGAAAAACAGCAAAACGATGCCGAACACCGCGCTCTGGCCAAATGACTTCGCGACGTCCATGGCCACAATAACAGCGATTGCGATGTTGACCACGGGAATGAAATACAGCAGGAGCCACCATCCCGGCCGCCCGGCAATCTGCAAAAGGATGTAGGCGTTGTAGATGGGAACCAGGATCGCCCATCCCGGCTGCCCGGCCTTTACAAAGACCTTCCATCCACCGATGATGAGCACCCCCGCCATGGCCAGAAAAACCATCAGCATGGTGCTTCCGAAGAGAGCTGCCATAGGGTTGTTAACATCCCGCTGTAGCATCAGCGACGCAACTCCTGAGATCATACTGTCTCCTGTTAGGCCAGATCACTCGCGGCTGCGAGTTCTGGGCAGCAAGCATACACGAAAGCGGCAACCCTGCAAATCCTCAAAAGCATTGGGGGAGTTGATTTAATGTCGGCGATTCGACTAGACTTCCACGCACCGGCGAAAGAGCATACTGTCGGCGATTGCGATTCATCCCGGATGAATATCTTCAGGTGTGTTGATCGTGGGGATCATCTCACCACAGCTCTCCCCTGGCGGAGGCTAACCCAGTAAGACTCACGAGGAAAAATCTTATGAAGTTTGCAACGGGTATTCGAAAGCTAACCCTGGGAGCGCTTGCCGTCTCGAGCTTTTTGGCGTGCGGTAGTGCGGCTTCCGCGCAGGTGGTCACCGGCACATTGGGTCAGCCCAGCGCCACCACCACGATTGACGGGAAATCAATTCCGGCGCCAGAGCCGAAATTCGGTGGCGTAATCAAGGACAACGCCACGGATTCCACGCCCTGGTGGCCGCCGCGCGTGGTGCCGCCCAAGGGCGCGCCCAACATCCTGCTCATCATGACCGATGACCAGGGCTACGGCGTGCCGGGTACTTTTGGCGGTATCATCCCGACGCCGGCGCTAGACCGCATCGCGAAGGCCGGGCTGCGCTACATCGAGTTCAACTCCACTGCACTGTGCTCACCCACGCGGGCGGCGCTCATCACCGGCCGCAACCATCACTCGGTGGGCTTTGGCGTGATCACCGAGCTGTCGACCGGTTTTCCGGGCTATGACTCCATCATCGGTCCGGACAACGCGACCATCGGCAGGATTCTCAAAGACAATGGTTACTCCACGTCGTGGTTCGGCAAGAACCACAACACGCCAGCCTACCAGTACACCGTCGCCGGCCCGTTCGATCAATGGCCGTCGGGAATGGGCTTCGATTACTTCTACGGCTTCAATGGCGGCGAGACCGACCAGTAGACGCCGTACCTGTTCCAGGATCACACCCAGATCTTTCCGTGGATCGGTAAACCCGGCTACAACCTCACCACCGACATGGCGGACGAGGCAATCAAATACCTGAAGCAGCTCAATGCTGCGGCGCCCGACCAACCGTTCTTCCTATACTACGTTCCCGGCGGAAGTCATTCACCGCACCAGCCGAAGCAAGAGTGGATTGACAAGTTCCATGGCAAGTTCGATATGGGTTGGAATGCGATGCGTGAGCAGATTTTCGCCAACCAGAAGCGGTTGGGGGTAATTCCAGCGAATGCGAAGCTCACCCCCTGGCCGGATAGCCTGCCGAAATGGGATTCGCTGTCGGCCGACGAGAAGAAGCTGTTCGCCCGGCAAGCCGAGGTGTATGCGGGCTACACGGCCTACACCGACCACGAGATCGGTCGCGTCATTCAGCAAGTCGAGGACCTGGGCAAGCTCGACAACACACTGATCATCTACATCGACGGCGACAACGGCACCAGTCCCGAAGGCACTCTGCTTGGCACGCCCAACCAGTACACTTCGTACAACGGCATCCTACAGTTTCCGGTTGCCGAGCAACTCAAGTTCTATGATGCCTGGGGCTCGGCGGCGACCTATCCGCACATGGCGGTCGCGTGGGCGTGGGCGTTCGATACGCCCTTCAAATGGACCAAGCAGATCGCGTCGCACTTCGGCGGCACGCGGCAGGGCCTGGCGATCTCGTGGCCGGGACACATCGAAGATCCCGGCGGGATTCGCGCCCAGTTCCACCACATCATCGACATAGTGCCCACGATTCTCGAAGCCACGGGTATACAGGCGCCGGAGTACGTCGATGGCATTAGACAGAAGCCGATCGAAGGCGTGAGCATGGCGTACACCTTCAGCAAGGCGAACGCCAACGCGCCCACGACCCACCACACCCAGTACTTCGAAATGATCGCGAACCGCGGGATCTTCCAGGACGGCTGGTATGCCAATACGACGCCACCGCATGGGCCGTGGATATTGAACGCGCCCCTGCCCGCTCCGAAAGATTACAAGTGGGAGCTTTACAACCTGACCGAGGATTACACCCAGTACAACGATCTCTCGGCGAAGATGCCTGACAAGCTGAAGGAAATGCAGGCACTGTTTATGCAGGAGGCGGCCAAGTACAACGTGCTTCCGCTGAACAACGATACGTTTGCGCGGGCACTCGCGCCGCGGCCGAGTGCGACCGCCGGCGTTACGGAATTCACCTACTCGGGCGTGAACTCCGGCATCAATTCCAGTAACGCACCCAATATCCTCGGCAGGTCGTACACGATTACCGCTGACGTCGAGGTCCCACAGGGCGGCGGCGACGGGATGCTCGTCACCATGGGCGGGCGCTGGGGCGGCTATGGGCTGTACATCCTCAAAGG
>ODAK010002459.1_pt1 | contig 19506 bp, 24 predicted proteins | sample 1539591 | NCBI WGS metagenome assembly ODAK01 (sample SAMEA3539303, study PRJEB22396) | soil metagenome | biome: tundra; feature: field; material: soil | place: USA | collected 2010-05 | depth 0.15 m | reverse complement strand
CTTGGCCAGGTCGTCCAAAAGGATCACCGACATGAGAAGAAACCCTTGAATGATGTGCCCCGCTTCGGCCGCGACATTTTCTGGAGCTTCTGACGCTATGGATTTCTTGATTTCGTCCTGGAGCCACTCGTCGTCCTCCATCAGGAGCTCAGGGACCTTCTGATATGGGGTCAATAGCCGAAGGGCCTTTTCAAGGCTGTAAAATGAATGGAGTGCGGCGCCCCACAGTCCGCCGCTTGGTTCGATCGATTCGTCGCTCACCAGCTCTTCACTTTCTCATCCTCGCCCGGTGGCCCACTTCTCAACATCAGGCCCACAACGAGCCCACTTTCAGTGTGGCAACGGGCCTGCAACTGACCATAGCCCGATTGCCTGACACTGACTGCTCACTGGCGATCCGCGCGCTACACCAATACGCGCCAGCGCGCGTTGTGGGGTCCGGTGGATGCCAAACATTATGTTCCGGTTCATCGCAAAATGGCGGCGTCTAGCGATCTCAGAGCGACCTGGAGATCCGTTTCGACCATGTAGCGCTGTGCTGAGGGATCTCGATATTGAGGCCGTATGGTCGGCTGCAGAGGACCAAGTGCGCCGTGTTTTGGTCGAGGAATTGATCGAGTGGGTCAGTGTTTCCCGGACCACTTGGAGGTCCCTGTGTCAGGCGCTCCCCCACTGAACGTCCTCTACCAGGAGGTTGGTCTAAAGGAGACGCATTTTGTTCGTGTCAGAGGGGGGGCTCTAACATAAGTACACCGGCTGCCTGGCAGACCGAGTGGGCTGCTTGAGCCTCTAGACAAGAGAATCCTTCCCATGCATCGGGTGTCGTTCTCAGATGGTGCGCATGGTCGCCCGGGCAAATGTCTAAGGCTCAAGATGCGAAGATGGAGGCGTGACCCTTGGTGTATTCCTCCTTGACGATCACGAAGTCGTCCGCAGCGGCCTGCGGGCGCTGCTCGAGGCCAGCGGCGACATCGCAGTCGTCGGCGAAGCGGGCACGGTGGAGGAGGCGTTGTCCCGTATTCCGCCGACCAAGCCCAATGTGGCCGTCCTCGACGTGCGTCTGCCAGATGGCAACGGGATCGAGGTCTGCCGCGAGATCCGGTCCCGCTGGCCCGAGATCGCCTGCCTCATGCTGACGTCTTACGCCGACGACGAAGCCCTGTTCGCGGCCATCATGGCTGGGCCAGCGGGCTATTTGCTGAAACGGGTCGGAAGCAGCGACTTGGTGGACGCGGTGCGGCGCGCCGGGGACGGGCAGTCACTTCTTGATCCCTCCCTTACCGAGCGTGTCCTCGAGCACCTTCGTGACGGACCGAATGAAGACAGGCGGCTGGCCAGCCTGACGCCACAAGAACGCCGCATCCTCGATCTCATCACGGATGGTCAAACAAATCGCCAGATCGCCGACCATATGATCCTGGCCGAGAAGACCGTGAAAAACTGCATCTCGAACCTCTTGGCCAAACTCGGCGTGGAACGCCGCACTCAAGCGGCTACCTTGGCGGCACGAATCGACGAGCGCTCGGTTCAAGCAGCCCGGATTGACGGCACGGGAACCTGAGGAGAGCCTCTAGCCTCCACCCGTGGAATGGTCCACGTTGTCCACGTTGTCCACGCGGATACCACACGAGATCAACTCCCGCCTCAGCTCGGTACGCCGACGCGCTGGTTGGTCGAACGTGCTCGGATCACAGTCAAGTCCGATGCAGCGAGCCAGCTCGATGAGGGCAACGTCGTAGGTTACTTGGTTGGCCAGTGCGGTTGTCGTCCCGTCCGCCGGTGACCCAGTTGACTCCAGGAGGTTTCGGCAATGGAGTAGCGCCGATAAGGAGTCAGTGACGGTCATTCTGCTGGCACTAACACAGCGTTCGTGGAGTGCAGCGTCGAGGAGTTGGGCGTACATTGACATGGCACATCCACGGTGTCCCTTCGCCGAGTGAACCACTAGAGGAATTGGTCCCTGAAGCAATCGCTGCTTCATTCCGCTGATGGGGGATTGCATGATCCCTCGGCCGACCCGCCGAGAGCAGCCCATGTATGAAGTGCGCATGACCAGGCAGGGGCGCTTGACGAATGCGTTGAATCACTAGATCAATGCAATGGACATTGCGGGTTTTCAGCGCAGGGGAAGGTCGTCCTGACCGGGGCTGGCACGCTACCGGGGTCATCAATCTCGCAAGGCTCTGACCCCGATGTGATCGTCGTCAGGGGTTACCGTGACAGGGGTTCATTAATGGGCACAGACCGGATATGAAAACCAACCGGCCCATCCCCTCCTCCTTGGCGCGCAGCTACAAAACAAACTCAGCGATGGGAGCCTTCGCCTTCACGAGCATCTGCCCCTCGATGTCGTCGGGGCTGTCAGGCACTTCGATGACCTTCACATGGGTGGTGGCGGCAATCGGGCTGGGCTCCTGCTGAGTCTCCTCGATCAGTATTCCAAGCCGACGCTGCGTTCGTTTGCGACGCCAGGGCCCGCCCTGTGAGGTCGGGTGACCTTGGGATGCTCCGTTTGCCAACCACCGCCGCATGGCGGCACTGAGCGATTTTGGCGTATCCGCCCCTTCTCTTGATAACTGTTTCAACAGTGACACCTTCTTGTAGGAACTCTTAGAGATCGAAGCGAGCGAACCGGGAGATGGGATTACGCGACCAGGGGAACCTGCCACGTCAACACGGTCCCGCCGACTTGGCTGTCCACGTCGAGGTGACCGTGTAGCTTTTCGGCCCGCCGACGCAGGTTGGCCAATCCCAGGCCGCCTCCCGCGGTCTTGGTTCCGTCCATACCTTTGCCATTGTCGGTGACCTGAAGCTGGCAGTGCGTGCCGTCCACGCTGAGCCGGACAGTGCCCTGGGTGGCTTGGGCGTGGCGCCCAATGTTGGTGACCGCCTCGCGAACAGTGGCCAAAAGCTGCTCGGCGATCACCGCAGAGATATCGAGGTCCACCGCTCCATCGAATGAGCAGTGGACCTCGAAGCCGACGATGAAATGGAGATCGCGCAACAGCGAGATGATCTGGGCCCGGATTCCTCGCTCATTGTCGATCAGGCCCAGCTCATAGATGGTGGAACGGAGCTGGCGGATGGAGTCTTCCATGTCGGAGACCACAGCATGCAGCCTGTCCGCCACGTCGGCGGCCTGGGCGGAGTCGGCAATGCCTTGGACGACCATGCCCGTGGCAAAGAGGCGCTGGATCACCGTATCGTGCAGATCGCGGGCGACTCGTTCCCGTTCGTCAGAGATGGCAACCTCCTTCGCTTTGCCATGCAGCCGCGTGTTCTCGATGGCGATCCCTGCGGCGACCGCAAGCGCGCTGACCAGGGCCTCATCGTCACGGGTGAACTCTGACCAGCCGATCTTGTCGGTCAGATAGAGGTTGCCGTAGACCTCATCACGCACCTTGATCGGAACCCCCAGGAACGAGCTCATACGAGGATGGCCCGGCGGGAACCCATAGCTGTCGGCGTGTGTGCCGAGATGCGCCAGGCGGAGAGGGGCGGGCTCGGCGATGAGGACGCCGAGTACCCCTTTCCCCATTGGAAATGGACCGATGTTTCCGACTTCGTCGGATCCGAGGCCAACGGTGATGAACTCGACCAGTTCTGTGTGCTCGTCGTTGAGAACTCCGAGCGCACCGTAACGAGCACCGGTCATGGACCGGGCTTCCTCGACGACATGGTGAAGCAGGACGGGCAGTTCGAGATCGGCCTCGATCAGCAGCGTTGCGTCGAGTATCCGCCGCAGTGTGGCGGGATCTTCAATCGAGCCGTAGGACATGCCTAGAGACTTTCACTCAAAGCAAATGGTGGGAAGCAACGCGGGCACATGGTGACATAGGGCCACCCGCACGTGGCGATGTGATCGATGTAGGTTTCAGAGTCGCTCAAGAAGTCAACTCCCTTGGTTGGGGTTGACCTCTTCAAGCTGTGTCGAGACTTCATGGCACTTCCAGCTCTTCGGATGGAATAGCCGCCATTGACCTAACAGCGGCAGATCTGGGAGATGGCCGGTTGCGACAGGGGCTCAAGAGAGCCGGGGCAACCGCCGGGCAGGTCGAAGGTCTCACCGCGAGGCTACAGCATTGGTCTGCTTCTCGTTCGCCAAGGTGACGATGCCGCGAACGACCATCCATGGCAGCCCTTGAGCCGGTTAGGGCCGTGTGGGGTGGTTAAGGGACGATGCCCGTAGCGATTGTTTCGGGCATACCTTGGAGGACCTGAGACGATCCCCATTGCGGTCGTATGTGCCACCGATATCAGTTGCCTCGTCGCATTCGGCACCACAAGAGGCATCGGCCAATTTTCTCGGTAGGGTCTTCTCATGACACCAAAAGGAACTACCGACGATGCCGTGCCCGAGGCTGACCGCCTTGAAGGGAGGACGCCTTCAGAACCCGACCTCCGGTTCAGCCGCGTGCATTCTGCCGAACGACCAGAGGCCGATGTCTTGGAACAAGAGATGCCAGTTGTCGAGATCGGTGAAATCCCGACCGGAGTGGACGAAGCTCGCCTCGAGCCAATCGATGACGTAGAGCGCCTTGACGAAGAAACCGGGCGCTGAACGACCGGCCCGTAGCGCATCAGTCCGGTCCGGTCACCGGGGACTTATTCCACATGCGGTGTGGTCGAGGCAATTTGGAATCATCAGGCAGCGGGGGTCTCTGCATGATGTTGACTGCCGGAGTGCCCGCGAAGGGACCTCTGGCCCTACACTGCCGGACGCATGCTCGCCAGGAGTGGTAAATGCCTATGGTGTTGCGACGGTCGTGCCTGATCCGGAGGAGTCCGTCGATCCGGAGTCGTGTTCGATCGTTAAGGAGGCCGTCAACCTTGCCAATATTTTGGAACCCTCGGTCGAGACCGTAGGAGTGAGTCGCCGCGGATTGGCGGGGGATATCCTCTACGAAGAGAGTGCATTTTCGAACCTTCTTGTGATCGGGTCCCACGGTCAAGGGGGGAAGCGTCTCGTCAGCGGAGACACCAGAGATCAATGCGTGCATCATGTTCTGTGCCCGATAACGGTTGTTCCCTAGCCGTCGCCCACCTTGAGCGTTGGCTGAGGTAGATCTCTTGCTTTGATGAACGGAGGAACGGGGCGGAGACTCTGACGAATCCCTGCCCGCTTCCCAAAGGCGCAGGGGGTCTACGGACGACGATAACCACCGTCGTCCGTTCGAGGCAGGAGAACGGGGGCCTCGTTGGCGCCAATCTGAGGAAGGCCGTACCCATGCACACACGGCCTCCGGCGGCTCCAGCCCGCACGCCGGACACACTCGTCGCTTTGTCAGCGGGTCCGGAATCCGACTGGAAAATGTCTCCCTGGTCATCGCCTGAACCGGCGAACTGGGGCGGGTCGCCGAGCTCGTTCTTGGGCCCGCCGTTCTCCTGCCCACGCCTGATAGGCGGCCCGACATCCGTTGGCCGCGACCTCTCCGCTCACCGTCGACACATGGCGGCCCAGACGATCGGCGATGGCCGCCGAACCGCCTCTCTCGGGCCAGACCCAGAGTGATCTCTTCCCGGGCAGCCAGCGTGAGCTTCGCTGTGTGCCGGCGACCACCCATCAGGTCGGCCGCCATCCCGCGAAAGATTGCCAGCGGGACGTCGTGGCTCGCCGCCGGAGACGTTTGGCCCTACTGCTCTGGCCAGGAGGGCGTAGTGTGGCCTCACGCCCACACCGGAGGAGGCCATGACGTCGATAGCCACGTCGGTGGGGACTAGCGAATCAAGAATTCCGGTCAAGATGAAGTCCGACGTCTTCGAACGAATCGTTTCATCGCTCGGGGTGTGGAGCGCAAACCTTGGGACCGGCTTCAACCCCAGACTGCGAAATCGACGAACTGATAGTCCAACTCGCTCCGGCAACTCTCGGCCGTCGCGATGAAGCACACCAGAGGGTGGACGTCTTCGAAAACATCTTCTTGGCCGCACACTCGAGGTACGTGGATGCTCCGGGCCGATGCTCGCTCGAATCCACCTCGTGTGTGTGACCTCGGTCGGGTCTTCATCGAAGCCGAAGTGGTGATCAGACCGGGACGCCAGCCGTAGGTGGCGCCACCAATAGGTCCGCCTGGCCGTGTCGATGTGATTGCCACGCGAACCAAGGCTGGTCAAGCAAGATCCATGGAGCAGCGACTGACCAGTTAGAACGGCGCAAGCCGAGAGAGGATTCAGCATGGACGGTTCAGGCGCGCGCATGGCCCACGGTCATCGAGGCATCCGAATCGCCCTGATCACCGTCGTGACTGCCGCGGCAGCGCTGTACGTCGGAATAGCATCAGTGCTCACCGGCACAGCCATCCATAAGACATCGACGACATTGCCCACGGCGTATCCGATCGGTGTCGCCGACACTTCGGAACCGTCGGGTTATGCCCCTCCGACCGCGACAGCAATGGTGGGCTACATCGAGACCTATGTGAGCGACTTTCTGGGCACGTCGTTGCCCTCCGGGTGGGAGACCTTCACCGGCGTGCCCGGAAGCGATCCCGAGGGACAATTCGGGAGCGCCCACGTCACGGTGAGCGGCGGACTCCTCCGTCTCAACACTTGGCGAGACCCGACCTACAACAACGAGTGGGTCACCGGCGGTTTGTGCCAATGCAGCCCCAGTCAGACCTATGGTGCCTATTTCGTCAGGTCGAGGGTGACCGGTGCCGGGCCTACCGAAGTAGAACTGCTCTGGCCGGCCTCCAATATCTGGCCTCCGGAAATAGATTTCAACGAAAGTGGCTCGGTGACCAAAAGCACCAGTGCGACGGTCCACGACGGCACCCATATCGATCAACGAACGCTGATGATTGACGGGACCCACTGGCACACGTGGGGCGTAATTTGGACTCCAACCTCCATCACCTACACGGTTGATGGGCGTGCCTGGGGACGGGTCACTCAGTCCGCGGAGATACCTCACCAGCCCATGGAACTCCACATTCAGCAACAGACCGATTGCAACCTCAGCTACGAATGTCCCACTGCTCCGGAGTCCATGTATGTAGATTGGGTGGCCGAGTACTCCCCGAACGCGACGTGACCGGTGAACGCGGGAATCTCATGGACATGACTCGAGACCGACGCTTCGGGTCCGTGCCCGACAGTGGGCGAGAACGTTGAAGCATCGACTCCGGGGAACATCGGCCGTAGTGTTCCTCGACGATGGCCGTTGGAGCGCGTTCTCCCAATTGGCGGCCCAGCTACGGCACGCCGGTGTCCGCACGATCCGACTCAGCACCGACACGCGTGCCGGGTCCGGATTCCTGTCCCTGCTCCTCTACGACGCACACCGGATGCTTCCCGACCCATCCGACGGCCGACCCTTGCGCCAGCTGCTGGCGGCAGAATGCCCCGTGGACCTCCAATTCGTCGAAACGTTGGCCCCGATGGTTCATGAGTGCCTCGACCTCTTGCCACCGGCCGTGGCCGAGCAGGTCCAGCGACGCCTTGCCGTGATGGACAAGTTCGAAGCATCCCGATTGTTCCTCGCAGCGGGCATCCGCACGCCCTCACTGGCTTCCCTCGCCGAGGTCTCCACCGAGGAGATCGCCCTCCGATTCGGTTACCCCGTCGTGGTGAAGGCCAGGTTGGGTTGCGGCGGCTCCGAAGTCACTATCGCTCGAGATCTCGAGGCCCTGGCGACCGTCACCCACCGGTTGGCTGACGAACCGGAACGCTACTTCTACCAACGATTTGTCGACGGAGAGAAGTTCAACTACGCCGCTGTCGTGAGCGCAGATGGGATTGAGCAGGAATTCACCTATCGGGTCACCCGCTCGACACAACCGGGGGGGATGGCCACCGAGGTCGAGACGATTGATGATCCGGGCCTATTGGCGTTCGGACGGAGGGTACTCGACGCCGCAGGCTGCACCGGTTTCATCGACCTCGACGTTATCCGCGATGCGCCGGGACAAGACTGGCTCATCGATTTCAACGCTCGAGCCTTCGGAGGAGCGGCCAACTTCCTGTCGGCCGGTGTCGACACGAGCCAGGGCTACCTGAAGGCCATCGGATTGCATACCGCATCGCCGGCGCGCACCGCCCCGCCCGCCGGGGTGTTGGTCAAGGTCTTTCCGACGTGCCTCGAAGAGGTCGCCAGGAGCGGCAGGATCAGTGGCACTATTTCCGCTTTTCTGCGAGTTTCATGGCCATACCTTCGATGGCTCGGCTTCCGCTACTGGCTGTCGGAGGCCCTGATGACCATCTACCTCGTCGGGCGTTCGTCCCGCGTGGGGTTGAGGCTTCGTCGGGACTCACCCCGGACGACCACTGGCCGGTGATCGCCTCCGCCAGCAACTGCGAGATGCGGGTTTCACGTTCCCGCTCCCGCGTGCAGCACCGTTGCCGTCGACCACCTGGCGGCGACGCGGTAACCGTTGCGAATCAGATCGTTCTCGATTGAGCGTTCCCAGCCGCGTGCAAAACCGGCCACGGTCTCTCCCCAGGCCTCTTGGGACTGGCTGAGGATGATCCATTCGGGTTGCGCGCGCAGCAACGCTGACGCGTCGTGGCGCAGAGTGAACACCGTCGGCCCGTCGTCAGCGACGAACACATTGACTGAGCCGACGTCCCGCTGACCGACTGGCAGGTACGGCGCTACCAAACCGATGGACTGGCGCGGCTGCACATGGTCGTATGCGAAGTTGACGGCTTGAAGCTCGCCGATCGAGAACGCCTCGTATGCGTCGTTCCCACCACGCACCACCGTGGTGAGCAAGGCGAATCCGAACAGGGTGACGGCCACGGTCAGCCCCAGTACGGCGGGCGCACGAAGACGGCGACGGATCCTCGGTATGAGAGGAGCCACGGCGCCCGAACGGTTGGGCAGGATGGCCGACGCGGCCAGCAGGGACGTGAAAGGCAGTCCAAAGAGGACCACTCGGATCAAGACCTCGCCCCCGTAGTTTTGGAACGCCAGCAACAGGAACGGAGCCCCGACCAAGAACTCCAGCGTGCGGGTCTCGGTTGCCCTTCGCAGGCTCCCGATCACGGCCAATCCGAACAGTGTCGCGGTTAACAGGATCCGTAGGTCGACTATCAGCCGGTGGCTTGCAGACCCCGTGACCCGGTTGGTCACGTTCGACCCGAACGTGCTGCCGATCTTCCCCACCGAGCCGAAGATGTCGGAGAGATGGCCCACCCAGAAGCCACTGGCCCCCAGGCTGAGCCACCCCACCGCCAAGACGGCTGCGATGACGACCAATTCGGGCCGGCCGAGACGACGGGTGAGGAGGCAGCCGGCCAACGCCAGCACCAATGCGTACGGAGTGATCTGATGGCTGATAGCCGATGCCAGGCAGACCAAGAGAAGCAGCCCGAGGACGCCGACGGTCAGCGTCCCGTTCCAGGTGGCAACGGTGTCGTGACCGGCCATGCGCCGGAGAGTGAAGCCAGCCCGGATCTGGGCGATACGCGCCCTGAGTCCGGCGCCGTGCCCTCCCGACTGCGACAAACCTTTGGGTTTCCAGGCGGCAAGTACCGTGGCCACCACGACGAGAAAAAAGAAGAGATTCAGCGCTTGTGGGGAGAAGTAGTCCTGGTCGGTCCAGTTCGCGACATAGAAGAGGGTGACGCCCAACCATCCGGCGCGCCGGCCGACCCCACTGGACTTGGCGATAACCAGGAGCGGCGGCAAATAGAGCAGCTCGAACACCAGCGGGGCCCAGCGCAGGAAGTCGAGGGCGTTCGTCTGCCCTGTGAACCCGACCAATACGGCACCCAGCGAGAAACCTCCAGGCCACGAGAACCTGGCGTCATAGCCATTGAGTACGTGCCCATGGACGAATATGTACTGAACGAAGCCGGCGTGTACCCACGAGTCCACGAGACGTGCGGTCGGTTCCACGGCCGAAGCGGTTCCGAAGAGCATGATCACCAGCCCGATCACGAGGATCATCAGGTGGTGCGGCCGCAGCGGGGTGCGCACCAGCTCAAGGGACAGGCCGGAAACGAGCAGCCCCAGCCCGGCAAAGAACGTCCAACCCAGAATCGTGACCAGGCCTAGCTGACCAATGTGGGAGAAGTCGGACCGGCGGACAGCTATGAACCACAGGACCAGGCCCAGCGTTCCAAGCGGGAGTGGCGCGGCCGACAGCAGGCGCCGGGTGGCTTTGCGATGGGGCGTCGGCCGGGATGTCCTCACCTGTGCCTGCCCGTCCTAGGCAAGGGCGTCGAATCTGGCCACGACGAAGAAGATGAAGAGAACGACGAACACGACCGTGGCTGTGTCGATGAGGAGGACCACGCGCCGGGAGATGACGACGCCGCCGGACCTGGCCCACGCCCGCAGGCAGAGGAGGAATACGCACTCGAGCAGCGTGGACAGCACGCCCGTCCCCTTGGCCAGTGACTGCCCCATCGCCAGCACCAGTCCCATCATTCGGACCGCTCCAGCCTCCGCGGCCGAAGATGGGACTGCCACGTCAATGAGGGGAGACAGAGCACGCACATGACCTCTTGGAAGACGACCAGATGCCAGGCGTCCAGAGCTAACAGCACCTGGGCGACCACCATGCACGATGCCAAGCTCACCGCCACGGTCAACCCCACTTCGAGGGACGCATTCTCGAGATGGAGCAGCCCGACGACGGACCAGCCGGGCACCACGAGCCCGAGGATGACCCCGAGAACAAGGCGCACGGGCCCGTGCAGGCTCTCGACGGTCATGATCAACACGACCAGGTCGGCGAGAAGCAACGAGATCGACACGGTGGCTCGAGCGCGGCCACTGGGCACCGCCTCCACCGCCGGGCGGCGGGATGCGCTCATTCGCCCTCGCTCTGCCCGCTGCTGCTCCTCCACCCGGAGCCTTCCTCCGCGGGGGCCTGCCCTTGGATCGTCGCCACCGTGTCACGTGCAACCAGTGAGGCACCTGGCGCGAAGCTGGGGCCCATGTCCGTACGCCGATACTGCCGCAGAACCGACGGGAAGACCAGGCAGGCCATGATGGCCTGGCCTGCGGCGAAGGCGACACCGGCGCCGGTGATGCCGATGTGGCCGATGAGCACCTCGGTCAACGCCAGAACGATGGCCGCGAGCCCGACCTGCATGGCGACGACCCGCCGCACGCGCCGGGCCATCCGCGCGAAGGTCACGTAGAGGACGTTGACGCCCATGAACGGCAAGGCGAGCGCCACACAACGCAGCAGGCTGGTGCCGTGCATCGCGTAGTTCTCGCCAAGCACCTTGAGGAGAACCGGTGCTCCCACGAGCAGAATGACCAACCCGGGGATGAGGAGGGAGCAGGCCAGTCGGACCGCTCTGGGCACGAGAGCGGCGGCATGGTCGGGGCGCGCGCTCGCTTCCACAATGAGGGACGTGGCGATGCTGAACAGCAAGAGGTCGAATGAAGTACCCATCAGCCATGGCGTCTGGAAGTACGCAGTCTGGACGGGGCCCAGTTTGGAGACGATCAACAGGGCGGGGACGGCGCTGAGTGCAATGAAGCACAATCCACCGACATACTCACCGGCCAGCACGGCCCCGACCACCCGCCAGGGGGGAATGGACCCCCGGCCGGCCGAGGATGCGAAGTGGGCGGGTAGGACCTTGCGAAAGAGGTAGTAGTTGACCGGGATGATGCAAGCGATCACCGGCAGCGTCCACGCTTCGAACACTCCCGTGAGGGGGGCGACGATCGAGAGCACCGGCAACAACAGGATCTTGGCCAGGGAGAACGACGTGTTCTCCACTGGCACCCAGATGGTGGCACGCAGTCCGGTGAGGGCGGCGTCCTCAATGGTGAAGACGACCCAAAGGACCACAGCCCCCACGAAGAACACTGCGGGGAATGCACCGCGCTCGATGTAGTCGTGGTGACCGGTCAGGGTGACGAACACGGTGCCCATGACGAGCGCGATGAAGATGCTCATGGTGTATCCGGAGCGCAAGATGGCGGCCGCACGCGCTCCGGCGGCGTAAAGGAAGCGCGGGAAGATGACGCTCAGATTGAGCTGGGCGATGCTCGCGAGCCCGGTCATGGCCGCAATTTCTGCCACGCCGTAGCCGACGTCCTTTGCCGGGAAGAGGTGAGCGGCGACGGCCCAGAAGACCAGTCCCAGCACGGCCCCGGTAGCGTTGGAGGTGAGAAGGGCGAGCGCGCTGCCGACGAGACGGTCGTCCCTGGCCTCCGGCAGTGGGCTGGGGCTGCTCATGGAGAATTTCGATTACGGATCACGCTGCGCGCATACGCGACTGGCCCGTAGGCCATGCCAAGCAGCTGGTACACGAGCGCGCGTCGCGGGTAGCTGGGTGTCCGACTCGCGGAACGCACCCCGCGTGGGCGGATCAGGAGCCGGATTCCGGCGGGGATCCGGCGGATCAGTTCGATGAGATGCTGTGGGTGACGCGAGATGATCGCGGTGTACATCGCGGTCAGGCCCGTCCCGTAGGAGAAGACCTGCCGCATGAACTCGCGTTCGGTTCGGCGATGTGAGTGCCAGATCAGCGCCGCTGGCTCGAATGCCAGTGTGCCACCTCTTGTGATGAGTTCGATGAACATCGCGAGATCCTCCCCGCCCTTGGCGGGAGTTCCCGTAACGAGCGAACTGTCGAATCCCCCGATTTCTTCCAAGGTGGACCGGCGGAAGGCCATGTTGCAACCCGCACCGAACCGGGCCGGCGCATAGGGGAAGAGGTCATCGGTGCCGCGCAGGCGCTCGATACTGAAGGTCTCAGCACGAAAGGAGCGGCTGAACCCACCGTAGAACTCCTCGAACCACAGTTGGGGCTCGGTGTCGAGTTCCGCAGGCAAGACCAGACCCCCGATGGCGTCGAGCTTGGGATCCTGTGCGAACCTCGTCCCGATAACGCGCAGCCAGTCTTGCTTGACCACGACATCGTCGTCCGTGAAGGCCACAATGTCCCCGGCAGCGGACGCGCTGCCTCGGTTGCGGGCGGCCGAGATGCCACGCCTGGGCTCAACCACGACGCGCACCCGGCGGGCATCTGAAAAGGTCGGCAGGGGGGCACGGTCGGGGCCAGACCGATTGTCGACGAGGATGATCTCGAAATCGGGGTAGTCCAGCGACACCAGCGAATCCACGGTCCGTACCAACTCGGCGGGGTTCTGGCAGATCGTCGGGACGACGACTGTGGCCTTGGGGAGGTCCGCATCGGGGAGGCGCTTCCTCGGTGCAGGCGTCACGTCGGCAAAGGATCTTGCCAGCTCCTCGCGCAACAGCGGAGGTAAGCCGTCTTCACCGGCGACGGCTTCGACCACCCCGACGACCTGTCCCTGCTTGAGGACTTCGATCCACTCCCGATCGCCGGGGTTCAGATGATCACAATGGGGGGAGGGTGGCGCATCGACCTCGACCTCGACCAACGCCACGGGATGCCAGGACGCCGGGTCCCGGTGCGCCCTGCCTGCTTCCGCTCCAGCGCTCGGGCCGCGAGTCGTCATGGGACAACTACCCCGCCAGCACCTTCGGATGCCGGGGCGCCTGAGGGCTCTCTTCCACCGACGGCCGCGGGAGTTCCACGATGTCGCCCATGTCGCCGGCAGCGGCAATCGGATGCCGGTGCAGGGCGACGCGCCCTCTGATCAGCCCAGCGAAGGCACACCATGTGCCGACAACTATCAGTGCTGCCCGTGCTGTCGCCGTACGCGGGTGGCGGGGCAGCACGCGCAAACAATGCAAGAACTCCCGCGGCAATGAGCCAAGGAGGTACCGCCTCTCGGCGGAAAGACCCGCCTCGCTCCCATCGAGTGAGGACACGGCGGCCTTCGAGAGCCCCTCGGCCCAGCAGCGGGTCCAGAAGTAGTGCCACGTGAGACGAGACGCGGGCACAAGGTGATGAACGACGGCCTCTCGCACCATGATGAAACGCCGATCGGGAAAGTATGCCGTATAGCGGATGCAGAGCTCGGTCTCCTCGCACCCGAGGGGCACCTTTCCGATTCGCCCTATCCCGGACGTGAAACCACCGACCGACGTGAAGATGTCCCGTCTCAGGGCCATATTGGCGCCGATCGGATTCCGCACGCGCGCTTGCGATGACGGCAGACCGGCGTAGCTGCATCCGATGACCCAGTAGTAGGACTCAGGGAGCCAACGTGCCGGCCCATCCACCCACTTCGGCACTATCCAGCCCCCGACGCCGGCGATCCGCGAGTCGGTGAGCGGACCCGCCAGCTGCTCCAACCAGTCCGGCTCGGCGAACGAATCGTCGTCGAGGAACGCTATGACATCACCCGTAGTTGCGGCGACGCCTGTATTGCGGGCGCCCGACAACCCTTTCGTTCCACGATTGGGCATGACACGCCCGTCGCGGAACTCGGCCGTCGCCCGCCGGAGCAGGTCGTCGTTGTGGTCGATGACGACGACCACTTCGACCGGCCTGAGTGTCTGTCCAAAGCTGGACTGCACCGCGGCGACGAGAGCATCCCAACGCTCCGAACTGTACGCACAGATGACGACCGAAATGCGCAACGGACGGACACGGACGTCAGGACTGCACCCATTCCATCGGGAAGACTCACCGATTCGTACCTCTGGTGAGATCGTGTCTTTCACCATCTCTCTCCCTTTCGGGCCCCTGGGTCAAGGTCGCACGAATGGGAAGCGATGATGCCATTTCGGCGGCCCGGCTGACTCACGGAGTCCCGTAGCTTTGCGTCCCCCCCTCACGAGAGGTATGCCTTTTCGACTGCCAACAGCTCACAACTATGGACTCTTTTCCTCGAGGTGAGTAGGGCCTTTGGTCCTTTGGCGCTGCCTGCAACCGGGTCGCAACGAAACGAGAGCCCCTACGGCTACCTGTGGCGCCAGCGACTCCGCTGGGTGCGGGGGGTCAAAGAGTTGTGGGGCCATTGGGAAGGCGTAGTCGATACGTTGATGGGGATTTGAGAAGCTAATAGGAGGCGGGATCACAGGATCCTGCACTTGGACGGAAGCGACGTACTGGCCGTGAGCGAGAACGAAGGCGCGGGAAGGAAGTCGGAGGATTGGTTCGAGGGAGACGGCTCGAACGATTCGTCACCTGTCCGCTTCGTTGAGCGTCGGGTGGGTGGACGACGACGGACCGACAAGGCCGTGCTTCAAGTGGTCCCAACCTCGCGCGAATCTGCCGCGACCGTGAGCCTCATCATCCCGACCAAGAACGAGGCTCGGAACTTGGCTGACGTGTTGGATCATCTTCCTGAACAGATCGCCGAAGTCCTGTTGGTAGACACCCGTTCAACCGACGTGACGAAGCTGATGGCACGCTCTGTGCGACCGGACATACGGATCATTGACGAGCCCAGGCCCGGTAAAGGTCTGGCCCTTCGAGCTGGTATGGCTGCGGCAAAGGGAGACGTGCTCGTGGTGATGGATGCCGATGGGAGCATGTCTCCCGAGGAGATCCCACGATTGGTGTATCCCCTGGAGCATGGCTTTGACCTCACCAAAGGTTCCCGATTCATTGCGGGGGGAGGATCGCTCGACATCACCCCGACCCGACGCCTGGGCAACCGGGCGCTCGTGGAAATGGCCAACGTTCTGCTCGGTGTGCACTTCACGGACCTCTGCTACGGATTTCTCGCCTTCCGGAGGATCTTCCTTGATGCGCTTGACCTTCAATCCACGGGATTCGAGATCGAGACCGAGATCATCGTACGGGCACAGCTGCTCGGACTTCGGATAGCAGAGGTCCCGAGCGTCGAGCTGCCCAGGCGGAGCGGCCATTCGAATCTCCACGCAATGCAAGACGGTGCGCGTGTGTTACATACTCTGCTCCTTGAACGCCGCACGCAACGTTCGGATGATGGAGACGCACCAATCACCCTTGACACCGTCGAGAATCTACGCGTTCCAACGCTAACTCGCAGCTGACAGGCACCATCGAGGCATGGCGGGCCGACTGCCATTCGTGGTGGCGGTCGCCAGATCGTCCGTCCTTCTTGACGTGAACGACGACACAGACAAACATCATCGACTTCATAGCCGCAGAACTATCCGAGGTTTTGTGGCAGAGAGGCACAGAGTGAGGATTTCCCGAGGCACGAGGGTCGCCGAGAGAGCAAGAGGCGGGCAGTTGTTGTCCCAGAAGTCTCAGGGCTGAGGAACGGGAACGATGGAAATCCGAGGTCACCGCAAGGGAGCCGTGTCACGGGCGCGGCGGGGCGGCGGCGCGTTCGCAACGTGCCTGGGATTGCTAGTGGCGATGGTTGGATCTGGCACCGTCGCCTTGACCCAGTGGCACCACGCCTCCCCTGTCATCATCAGGGCGACTGCCGCCGCCATGGTGGCACCGCAGGCTCCCACGAAGACGGGTCGGACGTCCTCCACCTCCCTCGCGGCCACCGGGTTGAAACTCACTATGACGACAAGCCAGTTCACGGCGACCCCAGATAGGTCATCGCCTGCCGTCGCCGCGCAAAGGCGTCGTTCGCCCGTGACCACAACGACAACCACAGCGACGACCGTGCCACCCGCGACCCCCGCCACGCCTACCGCCTCCCCCACGCCCGCACCGAGCACCAGCTATCCGACGGGCATCCCCGATGCAACCGAACCTTCTGGCCTCGCTCCTCCCGGCACAGGCGCCTTGGCTGGCTACGCGTTGACGTATGTCAGCGATTTTTCCGGGGCGTCACTCCCCGCCGGATGGGATGCGTACTCGGGGGTACCGGGAAGTGATCCGGGAGCTCAGTTCGGGAGCGCCCACTCAGTCGTCAGTGGGGGCATGCTGCAGCTCAACGCATCGCAGGATCCGGCCTACAACGATGAGTGGGTAACCGGCGGTGTCTGCCAGTGCGGATACAGCCAGACCTACGGTGCCTATTTCGTCCGCTCGCGGGTGACCGGTCCCGGACCCACTGGCGTCGAGCTCCTATGGCCGCTCGCAAATACGTGGCCGCCGGAGGTCGATTTCAACGAAACTGGGGGTGGCACCACCAGCACGAGTGCCACCCTCCATTTCGGGTCCACCAACAGCCAGGACCAGCAGACCCTCACAATCGACATGACCCAATGGCATACCTGGGGCGTCATCTGGACCCCGAGCTCCATTACGTACACAGTCGACGGGCGCGCATGGGCAACGGTGGCCGTCAGCTCGGAAATCCCGAATCAGGCAATGACACTCGACCTGCAGCAGCAGACCTGGTGCGGTTCGGGTTGGGCCTGTCCGACGTCCAACCAGTCGATGGATGTCGACTGGGTGGCGGAGTACGCACCACAATGACGGCAGCATGCGTAGGGCAGTGACCCTGACCCGCGATGCCGAATCATGATCGTCATTCGCAAGGGAGAGCCGGACCGATAATCGTGGCCATCGCAGGTCCGTCACCAGTCTTAATGCGTCTGGGATGGAAATCAGCCGGTGAACATGACTATTGCCCAGACTGTGCCTAGGCAGCCCATAGCGCTGTCCGCCGGGCGGGCGCACGATATCCCCTTCGCCGGCCTGGTGCGTCACCGAGCAGTACCTGGGTCCGTAGCTGAAAGCAGGCGTAGGCTTGATCTTCGTGAAGAAGTTGCTGTCGCCATTACCTCTAAGTCGCGGGCCGTCGTCTCGAAGGTGGATTCCCGGTTTTGGCGTGTTCTCTATCAACGTAATCTGGTTAGCATGAGCGATACTGACGCATGAGCATCTTGGTGACGGGTGGCGCCGGCTACATCGGCTCTCACACGGTCAGACTTCTGCGAGAGCGGGGTCGGAACGTCGTCGTCGTCGACACCATGGAATTCGGTCACGCTGCCGCCATAGGTGACACTCCGCTCGTACGGGCTGACATCGCTGATCGACAGGCGGTAGCTGAGGTGGTCAGGGCCTACGACGTAGACGCCGTGATGCACTTTGCGGCTTATAAGGCAGCTGGTGAGTCCATGGAACGACCTGGCAGGTACTTTTTCAACAACGTCGCCGGAAGCGCGGCTCTGCTTGAAACTCTGGCGCAGCTCGGCGTGATGCGGATGATCTTCTCTTCAAGTTGTGCTGTCTACGGTACCCCGGACGGACTTCCGGTGAGCGAGGACAGCGCTATTCGACCGGAGAGCCCCTATGGCGAGAGCAAGGCGATCATCGAGCGGATGATGTCGTGGTACGACCGCTGTCTCGGGCTGCGCTCGGTCAGTCTGCGGTACTTCAATGCAGCAGGCGCCTGGCTCGACGGATCCATCGGAGAGGACTGGACCGTAACCCTCAACCTCGTGCCTCTAATCATGAAGACAGCACTCGGGCGCCGGGATGCGCTGCAGATCTTCGGCACCGACTATCCCACCCCCGACGGCACCGCGATCCGTGACTACGTACACGTAATCGATTTGGCCGAAGCCCACCTCAAAGCGTTGGAGCTCTTAGAGAACGGCGGTGAATCGACAACAGTGAACCTCGGGACTGGGATTGGATCATCCGTCTTCGAGGTCCTGGCGTCGGCGGAAAAGGCGATCGGAAGTCCGGTGCCTTACGAACTCGCCCCCCGCAGACCCGGCGATCCCGTGGCCTTGTACTCCAATGGAGACCACGCTCGCACGCTGCTCGGCTGGAATCCGCACTACGGGCTCGATGACATCGTGTCGTCGGCGTGGGCATGGCACTCCACCCATCCTGATGGCTTCAACGATTGAATCACGGAGAACCCCCCTGTACGCCGTTTGAAGGGGTGCTGCCCGGCCCATGACGGCCGATTTCGGCGACTGTGGCGTCTGCGGGGTGCGGTGGGACAAGGCAGCGAAAGGCGGACCTCCCCGTCGGAGCGGTGTGCTCACCGTGTTCGGCTGGTCCACCGAAGTGCTCGCCGAATGGATCGAAGATGGCCAGCCGCCGCTTCACCTCGCGGTCAATCTCTTTATCGGTCATCCGATCTCCATAGGATCTGAAGACTCGGAGTGTCAAGGAACTCCGTCAGTTTTACATGGTGTCGGAGGGGGGACTCTAACCATAAGCCCACCACCGATTTGGGAGTGCGAGGTGGCGGCTTAGCTTTGTCGCGCCGCCTCTTTCCGTAGTTCAGTGACTGCCGTGGCCGCTGTCTTCAGCACGCCCGCCGCCAATCCGTAAAGGACCTTGGCCTGAGCGGCATCGTCGGTTTCAATGGCTTGGGCGATATAGCTGGCGGCCTCATCGACCGTCTCGCTAGCGGTTTGCTCGAGGGCTGTAACTGGGTCGATCTCGATTGCCTGACCGAGCGTCAGGGGGGCTTCGGAATCTGCATGCGTCATGTGTAGGTCCCTTCCTCCGACCCGATGCTACCCCCCTCCGCCGTGTAACCCTCGGACACCCTCAAACGGTGCCGGATTCCACGCAGGGCAGAAGATAGGGCAGAAGATCAGGAGGTAATGCGCGCTCGGCCAAGCTCCGGACCGATCCCCTCGGTAGCTGGGGTACTTCGCGCTATCCCGCGGTCAGCCCGGTGTCGCCCCTATGCCAGGTTGGAAGGCGCCAGCTCCCGTGGCAGAGCCTTGGCTGACCTCCGCGCCTTCGTGCCGATGACGAAGCCGGTGGCGATGAGCCAGACACCAAACCCCAAGAGACCGAAGAATCCGAGCGGTCCGAGGCAAGTGACGACACCCACCAGGAGGG
>ODAK010002457.1_pt1 | contig 19507 bp, 22 predicted proteins | sample 1539591 | NCBI WGS metagenome assembly ODAK01 (sample SAMEA3539303, study PRJEB22396) | soil metagenome | biome: tundra; feature: field; material: soil | place: USA | collected 2010-05 | depth 0.15 m | reverse complement strand
AGACGGGGACTTTGGCGTCATGCAGAACCTTGGCGGTCACCGAACCAAGCAGGGCGCGGCGAAAGGCGCCGTAGCCATGGGTCGGCATGGCGATCAGGCTGAGGTTCTCGTTCTCCGCGTATTCCGTGATGACGGCGGCGGGGTCGCCCATTTCGACGACGCACTTCACTTCAACTTTCGGGAGTTCGGTTTCGGCGAATTTTTCGAGCTCGCCGCGCAGATCGGAAGCCAGGCCTTCGAAGTCGTAGACCTCGGGGTAGACGGTGTTCATTCCGGCATAGAGGGGCGGGGGCGGCTGCAGCACATGGAGTGCCACCACCCGGGCTTTGTAGCGTTGAGCCATCGACAGCACGAACGGCGCAGCGGCGCGTGACCGTTCGGAGAAGTCGATCGGAAACAGAATGCTTTCGAACCGGGGCATGGCGTTTAATCTCCTCGTTTTGTCATTCCAGGGGCAATTGGGGTGCCATTAGGGGGTGTTGGTCTGTTTGTCGGTTGGATAGCCTTTGTCGATCCAGTCCGTCTTGAGGTTGGTCGGAAGCATCATCGCTTTGACATTCGCGTAGCCCATTTCGCGCAGAAGGGCGAACGCGGGGCGGATGTTGGGGCATTTGTCCCACGGGCAGCAGCCGCAGTAGAGAATGATTTCGCGCATGCGTGGCTGGCCGGCCACTGCCCTTTTCAAAGCGTCGATGCCCTCGGGTTTCGAGGCCGCGCCCGCGTAAACACTGCCTTTGACGTGGGCCGCATGGTAGAGCGCTTCGAAACCGACCTGAATCACGAGAGGCACGTTCAGGTCCTGCGAAACCTGTTGGGGCTGGACGAGATCCGTGTCTGTCAGCGGCGCGGCCCCCCAGAGGACCAAGCCGAGGAGGGCGAGAGGGAGCAGGCGTCGCATGCGACGATTTTACGTCAATTTCAGGCTGGCCTACTCTCGGGTTGGGGCTGGCTACGGACTGGAAAGCGCAACTGGAGCACGCATTCGCGGTGGCGCTCTTCATTCAGATTGCGGACGCGGGCGAGCAGCAGGTCGTCGAGCGAGATCATGCCGGCGAGCTTGTCGCTCTCACTGTCGATCACTGGCATGCGGGTGAAACCGGTCTCTGCCATGCGATATACAACCTCGCGAAGAGACTCATCCGCGTACGCCACGACTGGCTTGCGAAGCAGGCTGCCCAGGGAGTCGCTCTGCTTGCCCGACTGCGTGACCGCGCGCAGTTGTTTGCGGGTTATCACGCCGACCACAATGCGATCGGGATCGACCACGGGGAACAAATGCTGACCACGCTCCGCTGGAGTGTTAAGGACGGTGCGGCGAAGGTCCTCGATGCCGGCATTCGACGGCAGGACGACAAGGCGCGTGCGCATGACTTCGCGAACGAAGAGGATTTCGAGCGGATCGGTCGCGTATTCGCGCGTAATGTGGAAGCCCCGGCGCGCGACTTTCTCGGTCAGGATGGACCTCTTGAGCAGAAGAACGGTAGTTGCATGGGCAAGCATGGCGGCGACCAGCAGCGGCAGCAGGACATTCACGTCGTAAGTCAATTCGAAGGCGAAGAGAATGGCGGTGAAGGGGGCACGCATGGTGCCTCCGAGGATGGCGCCCATGCTGACCAGCGGCCAGAAGCCCGCGCCTTCATGCGGCAGGAACATGGCTTCGATGCCGCCCAGCGCAGCGCCCATCATCAGCAAGGGCGCAAGGACGCCGCCGGAAGTACCGGAGCCGAGGGAGATGATCCAGATGGCTGATTTCACGAGCAGCACGCCGGCAATGACGGCGCGCGGCACGTCACCCAGAAGCAGGGATTGAATCGTGTCGTAGCCGACGCCGAGAGCCTGCGGGAAAATCAGACCGCCGAGGCCGACGAACACGCCGCCGATGGCGGGCCACCACATCCAGTGGATGGGAAGTTTTTTGAAGGCGTCTTCCGCCGCGTAGACTCCGAGAGTCAGCAGGCAGGAGAGACCGCCTGCCAGGAGACCGGCGATGACGCAGCCTGCGAGGCCCTGCGGCCCGATGAAGATGGGGTGTTGCGGCACGGGAAAGAGCGGGCCGAGGCCGAGAATATAACGCCGCGCCGCGCCTGCTGTCGCGCTTGCGAGGGCGACTGGTATGGCGCTGCGGGGTTTCCACTCGAAGAGAAGAAGTTCCACTGCGAGCAGGACGGCGGCGACCGGGGTGGCGAAGGTGGCAGCCATGCCAGCAGCGGCGCCGGCGACGAGAAGTGTCTTGCGTTCGGCGGCGGTGAGATGGAAAAGCTGGGCGACGATCGAGCCGATGGCGCCGCCAGTCATGATGATCGGGCCTTCGGCGCCGAACGGGCCGCCTGAGCCGATCGAGATAGCGGACGATATCGGCTTGAGAATAGCAAGGCGCGGCTGGACTTTGCTGCCGTTGATCAGAATCGATTCGAGGGCTTCGGGAATACCGTGGCCGCGGATGCGCTCGGAACCGTAACGTGCCATCAAGCCAATTACCAGGCCGCCGCCAACCGGGACCAGCACGGCCCACCAGCCGAGATGGTTCGCAGCGGGAGATACGAGCACAGTGCTGGCGTGGCCGTAATAGAAGACGTTCGTAAAGAAGGCGATGAGGCGCAGGAGCGCCCACGCGACGAAGGTGCTGATGAAGCCGATGCCGATGGCGAGAATGGAAATTGCGAGGACGCGGGGCGAGGTTGTGAAGTCGCCGAGTTTCGCGGAATTATCTCTGTAAGCGTTCATATTACGGATGCCTTCCTGCTGTGGCGGAGGACGGATTTCAGGGCGTTGGCCAGTTGCGGGCCGGAGCGTTCGAGTTCCGTGCGATGGGCCAGGGCGAGGCGGCGCAGCACGCGGAGCCCCGCGGGAGTCAGGCGAATCCAGACTTCGCGCTTGTCTTCTAGGCTGGGAGTGCGGGCGATGGCGCCGGTGGCTTCCAGGCGGTTTACAAGTTCGACGGCGCTGTGGTGCTGGATGAAAAGGCGTGACGCGATTTCACGGATGGTCGGTTTTACCTCGGCGGGCAGGCCATGAACGGCCAGCAGCAACTGGTGCTGATGGGACTCGATCTGGTGCTCTTTCGCGGTAGCTTCGCTGAAGTAGAGAAACTGGCGGATCTGGCGGCGGAACTCGGCTAGATCGGTGTACTGGTCGGGGGAAAGGTCTGGCTCCTCACTGCATTTATATCGTAACACGATATAAATTGTGGGGGGGGACAGAACAACCGGTTTCGGGTCGCGGCTCAGAAAAAGAATGGCGGGCTGAAGCCCACCCCACCTTGAAGAAACAGGGCGACGTTCGCTTTTCAGCCGAAGAGGCTGGCGAGGTCGCTGAAGTTGTTGAGGACGATGAGGCGGCCGTTCGCGCCGTGGATTTCTTCACGTTCGAGCGTCCAGGTGCGCGCGTGCGGCACGAAGACCGCACGCAGACCGGCGGCGAGTGCGGGGTTGATGTCGGACTTCGGGCTGTTGCCGATCATCCAGGTGACTTCTTTATCGAAGCCGAGGACCTCGGCCAGTTGATGATAGGCCGCTTTGTTTTTTTCCTTCACAATTTCGCAGTGCGTGAAAAGAGGCCGCAGGCCGGACAGGTCGATCTTGCGATTCTGTTCCGTGGGATCGCCCTTCGTGAAGAGAGTCAGCTCATGCTTTTCCGCGAGCAGAGGCAGCGTTTCCGCCACACCCTTCATGAGTTCGACTTCCTGCAAAAGGATCTGGTGCGCGAACGCTGTCACGCGCTTCAGATCGTGTTCGTCGACGGCCCGCTCGGCGAGATGCAGGAAACATTGACTGAGATTGCGGCCGAAATTGAGCGCGCCATAGCCGTGCACGCGGTTGTTCTCGATTTCGATTTCATCGAGGATGGCGCGAATCTCATCCGGTGAGAGCGCGGAGTGGTTCAGGTAGTCGCAGAATTCCCGGAAGGCCTGCTCGAAGTAGACGTTGTTCTCCCAGAGCGTGTCGTCGGCGTCAAAGATGAGGTGCTGGCGCATGGCTTAAAAAGGGACCTGAGTTCGCGGCGCGAGATGGAACGGGATTTCGACCAGAACATCCACTTCGACGGGCTCTCCATGCCGCGTCGCCGGCGTGAACTCCCATTTGGCGAGAGCCTCTTCGGCGCTCTGGTTGAGGCGGTCGTCGAGGCCGCGCACGAGCTCGACGGTGGAGACATGGCCGTCCTTGCCGATAACGCAGGCCAGTTGCACTCTGCCTTCAACGTGATCGGCCGCGGCGGCTGCGATATATTTCGGATCCACTTTGCGATGTGCAACGGGCGGCGCGACAGGGGAGAGCCCGGCCGCGCGCGCTGTGCGATCTGAGTACCACATCAGCCAACTGCCGGAATAACTGGTGAGGTTCGGCATCTGGATCGCCATCATATAGACATCGCGGCCGTTGAAGCGTGGGTCGGGCGCGCTGGAAACTTTGATGGCGCCGGTGTGGTTCGGCTCGGGGGGCGCTGCCTCCATATGAGGATTTGCGAGACGGGCCGCCGCGCGCAGAGTCGTTGAAGAAGTTGGCGCGGTGAAGACCTGCGCGATGAGATCGGATTTAGCACCCTTTGCGCCGCCGACGTAGAGGTCCGGAACGTTGAGGCCTTTGCCATCGCCTGTGGAATCTGCACCCTCCGGCCGGACTTTGGGGCCGGCGGAAAATTGTCCGGGGCTTGAGTTGGTGGGCAATGCGGCGGCTTTGGTGGAAGGATTTAATCCGACGACCGCGAGATTAAGGTCGCGCGAGTTGGCTGCCAGGAGATCGGTTGGGGTAGTGATGGAATTCGAACCAAGCGCGGGCGGTGAATCGATCACGATCTGTTTGGTGTTGGAGGGCGCGGGCTTCGAGAGCGGCGCAGTGAAAGGCCGCGCGGGCGTTTTGAACGCATAGTTCAGCGAGGGCGCATTGGCGCGCGCTTCGAGCTGCGGCGCGTCGGGAGGCGGCGCGACATCCGCAATCCTGACCGGCACGCGCACAGGGGGAGCAATGAAAGGCTTCGCGATTTTCGGTGCGTCGGCTAGTTTGACGGGATCGACGGGCTGCGGTTGCAATTGCGGGGCATCGGCGGGCAACACAACTTTCGCGGGATCGGGACGGGCGGCTTCCGGAGGAGGCACGAAGGCCCGGGCAACCTGCGGAAGGCGGATCGCGAGCACGTTCGGCATGTCGACTACCTTGGTCTCTTTCAGCTCGGGCGCGTCGGTCCACACCATCTGCTTCTGCTTCGGGGCATCCCTGCGTGAGGCGACGATTTGCTGAGGAGCCTTTACCTGGGCGCGCAGCGGCCTGCGGTCCGCCCTGGCTTTGGGCGGCGTTACATCGGGCAGCTCTTTATTGAACCTGAACCAGACGAGCTTGTCCTCCTTGCCCTCGATGGCCTGTTTGTACGCCGACTTCGACGGTTCCGGCAGCTTGATTTCAGGGGCGTTCATGAGCGCGAGGAAGGCCGCCACATGGATGAGCACTGAAATGGCAAGGGGGCCCGGGCGCTTACGAACCCGTTCCGCACCATCCATATAGACGTTCAACGACATCGGTTCCTACTCGGCTACACGTTTATGGCCATGGCCGTTCATGGGGGCTGTGCGCTTCATCCTGGCGGCATACTGGCGGCGCTCGATATAGGCACCCGTGAAATCGGTGAAGATTCGCAACCGCTCGGTTTCGGAACGGCTGCGCTGAATCATATTACGGAAATCAAGATCGTCAATCGAGTCGGCCAGTTCAAAGCTCAGGAGCGGACTGGCGTCATCCGGCGCGCCTTCCACGACGGTATCCTGCGTCGCCAAAGCATCGCGCATTTGCAGAAAAGCAGCCATGGCTTTGCGGCGGAGTTCGGGAGGCGCAGCTTCGTCGCTCTCGTCGTTGAAATATTCCACATCGCCGCGCAGATAGTCCTTTTCCTGATCGATGGCCTGAATCAGAAAGCGCCGCTGTCCGCGCGTCATCACATCGAAGCGGCCGTCGTCGTAACGCTTGAGGACCGCCTCGACGATCACGGTGCAGCCGGAGTTCACGATACCGCCATCTTTCACGAGAACGATGCCGAACTCAGTGCCGGCAGTTTCCGCTTCGCCCACCATTTCTCTGTAACGCTCTTCGAAGATGTGGAGCGGCGTCGCGCTTCCGGGGAAGACGACGAGCTGCAGTGGAAACAGAGGCAGCAGCCTGCCTGAATTGAGTCCCCGGGCCATAGTGCTATTATTGCGTTTCTCCGATCCGCATGGATTCTCTGAGTGGCAAGATCGTCATCATCACAGGCGCATCGGAAGGTATAGGCGCACGACTGACCGGGCTGCTGCAGAGCCGAGGCGCGCACCTCTCGCTGGTTGCCCGTAATGCGGAGAAACTCGCCGCGGTGGCGGGGCCCGATGACCTGGTCATGCCTGGCGATCTGACGGACAGCACCGTACGTCATGAGCTTATCGCAAAGACTCTGGAGCGCCATGGCAGGCTCGACGTACTGATCAATAATGCCGGGCGCGGTTCATACTACACCGCGTGCACCACTCCCATGGAAGAAGCGCGCGGCGTATTTGAACTCAACTTTTTCGCGCCCGTGGAACTCGCGCAACTGGCAGCCCCATATCTGCGGCAGACGCGCGGCTCGATCGTGAATATCAGTTCGATCGCGGGTCAGATCAGTCTGCCCTGGCTGCCGGTGTATTCGGCGAGCAAGTTTGCTCTCGCGGCGATCACGTCAGCGCAGCGTACCGAATTGCGGCAGGCCGGCGTCAACGTTATGGGAGTCTTTCCGGGCTATGTGGACACGGATTTCCAGACGAACGCGGTGGGGCCGCGGCCACCGGAACGAGTGGTGCAGGGCAAACGCTTCGCGGTGTCGGCTGCCGAGTGCGCGGAGGCGATCGTGGATGGAATCGCACGCAGAAAGCGGATTGTCGTGACGCCCCGAGCGGGGTGGGCGCTGGTCTGGGCGAACAGGTTGTTCCCGGGCTTTGTCGAATCGCGACTGGAACGTGTCTGGTCAGATGGATAACAGACTCAAACGCGCACCGGGAGTTTATCTGGCGGGCTTCATGGGGTCCGGCAAGAGCACGGTCGCGCAGCAACTGGCGAACCGCCTGGGCTGGCATTTCATCGATCTGGATGAGGAAATAGAAGCCGCGGAAAAAGACTCGATTTCCAATATTTTCGCCCACCGTGGAGAGAAGGAATTCCGGCGTATCGAAACCGATATGCTGAAAACCGTCATGCGGAAAATCGAACGCGGGACGCCTTCCGTGGTGGCGCTGGGGGGCGGGGCCTTTGCGCAGCAGGCAAACACGGCGCTGCTCGAAGGTCACGGAGTTTCGGTGTGGCTCGATTGCCCGTTCGAGAAGATCGAAGCGCGGATCGCGGGTCCGGACACTCGACCGCTGGCGCGGGATCGCGAGGCTTTCCGGCGCCTTTACGAGGACCGGCGCGAGGCATACGGGCGGGCCCATTACAGGATCGACGCGAATTGCGACGTGGAGCGGGCAGTGGACCAGATTATGGAGTTGCCGTGCTGGAAATGAGACATGAAGCATAATCTGCGCCGCGACGCGAAGGCGATTCTGATGGCGGCGCTGGCGGCTGCCGATCCGACGGCTGCGATGGAAAAGGTGTTGCGGGCCCGCGACGATCTGGACAAGTACGAGCGCATCTTCGTGGTCGGGGCGGGTAAGGCTGGCGGCACGATGGCGCGCGCGGCCGAGCAGTTTCTTGGCAGCCGCATTACCGCCGGCTGCGTGAACGTGAAGGACGGAGACTCGACGAAAACGCGTGTCATCGAACTGCGGCCTTGCGGACACCCGGTGCCCGATGAGCGCGGGCTGCAGGGGGCGAAGAGGATCGCGGAGCTGTGTCGCGAGGCGGGCGAGGGCGATCTGGTGATTTGCCTTCTCTCGGGAGGCGCATCGGCGCTGTCGCCCTACCCCGCGCCAGCGATCACGTTGGGGGAGAAACAGGAAACCACGCGGTTGCTGCTTGCTTCGGGCGCAAATATCCACGAGATCAACGCGGTGCGGAAACATATTTCGGCGATCAAGGGTGGACAGCTGGCGCGCATCGCGGCGCCTGCGCACGTGCTCAGCCTGATTCTTTCCGATGTGGTGGGGGACGATCTGGATGTGATCGGCTCGGGTCCCACGGCTCCCGACGAGGCGACATATGAGAGCGCTTATGCGGTACTGGAAAAGTATGACCTGCGGGAGCGCGTTCCGGCGAGGGTGCGCGAGCGGCTTAGGACGGGCGCACAGGAAACGCCGAAGGATTCGGACCCGCTGTTTGAAAACATCGAGAACATTATTGTCGGGAGCAACCAGAAGTCCCTGGACGCGGCAGCGCGAGCGGCGAAAGACATGGGTTACAAGACGCTGATTCTTTCGAGCAGCATTCAGGGCGAGACGAAAGATGTTGCGCGGATGCATGGGGCAATAGCGCGGCAGATCCGAATGCATGACCAGCCGGTTCGACCGCCGGTGTGTGTGATTTCGGGCGGCGAAACAACTGTAACAATGCCCGATGGAGAACCTGGTAAAGGCGGTCGAAATCAGGAGTTTGCGCTGGCGGCGGCCATGGAAATTGCGGGCCTTGCGGATCTTTTGATTTTGAGTGCGGGCACTGATGGAAGCGACGGGCCGACGGATGCCGCCGGCGCGATGGCCGACGGCACGACGTTGACACGCGGAACGCTGAGCGCGGTGGAAGCGCTGGAGGATCACAATGCGTATCCGTTTTTTGCCGAGCTCGGAGATTTAGTGATCACGGGGTCGACGGGAACCAATGTGATGGATTTGCATTTGATATTGGTGACGTAGTGGTTAAATCACCAACCGCTCCCTTGCCTGCCAGCACCCCTAAAGGGGATGCTGGGTCGCGGCTCTGAAACGGCGTTTTTCTGAGCCGCGACGGTAACGGACTAAACGCCCAGGAACGTGTTCCACGCCGCGAGCGCTTTTTTGTTGTGAGCTTTCAGCGCGGCCATACCCTGGCGTGGAGCCCAGCGGCTGGCCAGTAATTTCAGGCCCACGCGCGCGATGGCGTGAGCATCGTCGACAGGCGCTTTCCAGCTGTCAGGCGCCCATTCAATGGCATCGGACACGACGCTGGGAACGCCTTCCGCCACGCCATCCGCGGTCACCACGTTGAAACTCTCTGTGTAACTCGGCTGCAGCAGCAGATGCATGTGGCGCACGGTTTGCCGGAACTGCGGCCAGGTTTGCCAGCCGTTTTCGACCAGCTTGACGTGCGGAAGTCCGTTGAGCATCTGACGCACGGCATCCACTACGGCTCCGGCGCCTTCGTTGCGGCCGGACGAGATCCAGAATTCGAGGGTCGCGCGTTTCGCATTGGCGATCTCCAGCGCCGCACCGGCCGACGTCAGCAGGTTCTTCAGCGCGCGTGTGGCGCCGAACGCACCGATGCGCAGCGTGCCGCCGGAGTAGCGCTCACGTTTGGGATGCGAATCGTCGAGATGGTAGATATTCGGAAGGTGTGTACAGGGCGTGCCATACGCGGTATGGACCCAGTTGGAGAGGCGATCGCAGTTGGCCGCCATCTGGAAATTCCAGGTGGTGCGGCGGAGATCGAGGCCCTCGCGTACGAGGCGCATCGCGCTGGGATCGGCCTGCAGGAAACCCAGATTGGAGTGGCAGGTAACGGCGAACTGCGTGTCTTTGAACTCGGCGCACAACAGCGCGAGATCATTGGTCGGAATCCACGGCGCTGAAATCACGACGTGGGAAGCGGGTGAGGCGCGCAGGCGCGTACGCAATTCCGCCGGGCTCACGATGGGCCAGACATCTGCGTTGATGCCGGTGCTGCGAAGGGTCTTTGCCGTGTTGAGCGCGGTCACGCCGAGGCCGATGTGGCTGATCGCGCGGTTGGCGGCGAAATTTTTATAAGCGAGTGCTACTTGCATAGGTTTTTCTGACCCGACGATAGACGGCGAAATCGTGGCCGGAAGTGAGTATGAGCCGCAAGTGGTTGACTGGCCGAACAAAATTATTGGCCAGGGCGCGTGAATGTCTTTTTGAGCAGGGCGAAATTCAGCGATAAAGATGATGGTCGCGGATGTATTCCAAAACGGCCGGCGGCACTGGAATGTCCCGCTTTCCTTCCAGCAACTGGTTTCGGATGTCGGAGGACGAAACCCGCAGATCGAGCCCGGTGAGTTCGTGAACAACTGCGTCGGGCGGTGATTCCCAGGCGGCGCCTGGTCTCGTCACGACGATGAATTCGACCGATGAGACAACGTCGCGCCACCGGTACCAGGTTTGAATCTCACGGAAGGCATCCGCGCCGATCAGGAAGCTCAGGCGTTTCACTCCGGCTGCCTGCAGCTTTTCGATGGTGACGATGGAGTAACTGCGGTTCGGTTCCGACCCGTCTTCCGGCGGGGCTTCGATCCTCGAAACTTCGAAACGACGATCGCCCGCGCAGGCGAGTTCCGCCATGCGCACGCGATCTTCGTAAGAGGCGGTGGCGCCTCCGGGTTTATGGGGTGGATTTGCGGCGGGTACGAACAACACTTTCGCAAGATCGAAGCGGTCCGCCGCCGCCCGCGCGATCTCGAGATGAGCATTGTGGATGGGATCGAAGGTACCGCCGAACAGCGCGGTACGCGCCACCTCTTCCACTCAGCTCCTTTCGATGGTCACGGAATTGATTTTGACTTCCTTATTTGGACGGTCCTGGGCATTGCGCGGCAGTTTGGAGATCTTCTCGACCACGTCGTAGCCTTCCACCACTTCGCCGAAGATCGCGTGGCGATTATCGAGATGCGGGGTCGGCGCCACGGTGACGAAGAACTGGCTGCCGTTGGTGTTGGGGCCGGCGTTGGCCATGGAGAGCATGCCGGCTTTTGCGTGTTTCAGGGAGGGGTGGAATTCGTCGGCGAATTTGTAACCCGGACCGCCGCGGCCAGAGCCTTCCGGGCAGCCGCCCTGAATCATGAAGTTCGGAATCACCCTGTGAAAGATGATGCCGTCGTAAAACGGTTTGCCCGTTTTTTTGCCTTCAGCGAGTTCCACGAAGTTGAGCACGGTCTTGGGTGCTTCCGCTTCGAACAGCTTCGCTTTGAAGCGGCCTTCGGTTGTATCGAACACCGCGTAGATTTCATTTGCCATATAAGCCGATTCTATCCACCGAATTCCCGTCGCGCGGGATAATCGACGATAATTGCCCGACCGTCAGTGATGGCCCGGACCGAGTGACGAGCATCCGCGGGGACGACAGCAACAAAGCCTGGGCATACGGCTTCGCTGACACCCTCGATCGTCAGTTCCAGTTCGCCTTCGATCACTTCGTAGACTTCCTCCTGCGGATGGCAGTGCTCGTGGATCGTTGCGCCGGCGCGGAATTCATAGTGCGCAAACGTCATGTTCGCGGTATGGAAATAGCGGCCGAGCCAGCCGGGCAGGCGCTCGATGACAGGCAGGCTGGCGACATCGATCAGCGACATGTGTACATCTTCTCCCGAAATCGGCGGATTGACACAAACGTGCTCTGTGATTTGCACGCAAGTGAGTTTCGATCAGAAGGAGACATTGTGAAAACGGTCACACAGTTCGGTTTGCTAACAATTATTGCGGCAATTCTCACGTTCGGCTGCGGTCCGATGCGAGTGGGGGTCGGGATCGGTGGCCTGCCCCTTTGTCCGTACGGATATTACGAGATGCCACCCTATGCCTGCACTCCAGACGGCTACTATGGGCCTGAATGGTTCAACGGTGGCATTTTCATCGGGGCCGGACCCTGGTATCACGGGCCGCGGCGATTCTACGGTCATGTGGACCACGATCTGGACATACGGCAGGGTTACCGCGGGCCGCTGCCTGAGCGCCGCGCACCTGAGCCCCCTCGCGCGGCATTTCGTGGGCAGGCGATGCACGATTTCCACGGCCGCGAAGCGCCGGCCGGCCGAAGATAAAAAAGTTGGCCAAAAACAATGGCTTCCGCGGCGCTGATCCTCACCTTCATATGGGCGCTCGGCTGACAGCGTCTTTTCCCTGGTTCTGTTCGCTCTGTTGGCGGCTTTCTGGTGGAACAGAAGAGGGTCGTAGCTCAACACCGCTCCCTCGCCGTCGCGGCTCGGAACGGATTTCGGTGTTACAGAGCCGCGAACGCAAGTGAGTCGGTTATTTATCCCTGCACGCGCCTGTCTTTGCCCTGCCAGAATTGTTCCCGTAACTCCCGCTTGAGGATCTTTCCCGTGCCGCCCTTTGGCAGGGGCTCCGTCCCGAACACATAGCTCTTCGGCAGTTTGAATTTCGCCAGACGCTGCGCACCGAAAGCCGCCAGTTCCTCTGCCGTGCAGGTTTGGCCCGGCTTCGTCACGACGAAAGCGACCGGGATCTCGCCCCACAGCGGGTCTGGCGCGCCCACCACAGCAACCTCCGCCACGGAGGGGTGCGCGGCCAGCGCGTGCTCCACTTCGATCGACGAAATATTTTCCCCGCCGCTGATGATGATGTCCTTCTTGCGGTCGACAATCTGCACGAAGCCTTCGTCGTCCCACACTGCCATATCGCCGGAATGAAACCAGGGTCCGCTCATGACGGCCTGCGTGCCCTCGGGATCCTTGTAGTAGCCATCCATCACGTTGTCGCCGAAGATCACTACTTCGCCGATGCTCGTCATATCGCGCGGCACGTCGCGCATGTCCGCATCGACGACACGCAACTCCGTGCCCTGGAGAGGCCACCCCGCCATCGCCTGGTGACGGTAACGATCGTGCTCGTTCTTGTATTTCACAGTGCCCTTCGGACGCGCACTCGACGCCACGGGACTGGTCTCGGTAAGACCGTAGCCGGCGAACACTTCACAGTGGAACGCCTGCTCCATGCGGTGGATCAGTTCCGGGGAAGACGCTGCGCCGCCGATGTTGATCTGCCGCAGCGTAGAGAGATTGTAATTCGGCAGATCGTGATGCATCAGCAGCGCGCCGGCCATGGTCGGGACCACGGACATGGTGGTGGCGCCTTCGTCCTGTATGAGACGGCAGACCGTGGCGGGGTCGAAGCGGCGCAGCATCACCTGCTTCAGGCCCATCATGGTGGAGGTCTGGGCGCGTCCCCAGCCGTTGGCATGGAACAGAGGAATAGTGTGCAGCTCGACGCCGTTATCGTCATGGTTGAAAACGCCCGCGACGGCCATGGCGTGCATGTAGACCGTGCGGTGCGAGAGCATCACGCCTTTCGGGGTGCCCGTGCTTCCGCTGGTGTAGAAGAGTTCGGCGATCGAGTCCTCGTCGTAACTCAGGATGTCGGCTCGTTCCGGCGTTCCGGTCAGGATGTAGTCTTCGTACTCGGTATCGAGATTGATCGTCTTCATGCCGGGCCAGGCTTTGCGCAGGAGATCCATCATCGGCGCGAAGTCATTTTCATAGAACAGCATCTTCGGTTCGGAGTGTTGGAGGATCGCACCGAGTTCGGGCGGCGTGAGGCGGATGTTCAGCGGCATCACCATGGCATGCGCCTGAGGTGCGCCGAAATAACCTTCGAGCAGGCGGTGCGTGTTTAAGCTGAGAAAGCCGACGCGGTCGCCCGGCCCGACGCCCGAACGGGTTAATGCCGAGGCCAGGTGCTGGCAGCGCTCCCCGAACTGCACATAGGTGAAGCGCTTGCTTCCGCACACGACCCCTTCTTTGGAACCGTAGAGATCGATGCCGCGGTGGAGACAGCGCAGCGGCGTCAGGGGAATTTTCATGCGAAGGCCTCGTTTCCGGAACAGATTCTATCGTGGCGGGTGCGTGCAACGGGTTCGGCGCCCCCCCGGCCCTGTTGTAGCATGCAGGGGTGGCGTCAGTAGCCAACTCTTCCGCCTTAACGCGGCAGGCCGTGCGGCCATGGCAGATCCTTTGCGGACTGGTGATTTCCGGTTTTCTGCTCGCACTGCCCGGCGCTCTGTTACCCCTGTGGGGCTTTCACATTCAGAACGACTATGGGACCGCCGGAAATTTCTTTCTGGTGTTGGGCCTGGGCGTGATTGCGGGCGGCATAGCCGGACAGCGCCTGACTCGCCGGGCCCCGCTGGCGCGTCTGCTGTCAGGAGGGTATTTTGCCGCGGCTCTGGCGTTGCTGATGCTCGCTGTGGCCGCTCCGCCAGCCCAGGCCTGGTATCAGTCGCTCGCGTTGTTCGTCACCGGGATGGCCGCGGGCATGATGAACACGGCCGTGCTGGAAGCGGTGACACCCTGCTACGAATCCAATCCCGCGGCCATTACCCTCACCGGGGGAATTTTCTTTGGCGCGGGCAGCGTGCTGGCGGCGCTGCTGCTGGCGCAATCGTTCGGCGATGACGGAGCGACACGCCTGCTCGCGGTTACCGCGGTCCTGCCGGCGATGGGCGGGATTTTCGCCGGGATGCTGCGAATCGACCTGCGCCCGACCGATCCGGGCAAGGCGCCGGAAGTCTCGCTGACGCAGTCGATGGCAGATCTGCGCAGCCCGCTGGCCATCATGTTCGCGCTGCTGCTGTTCTTCCAGTTCGCCAATGAGTGGTCGATTGCGGGCTGGCTGCCGATCCTGCTGATCGACAGGCTGGGCCTGAGCCCGTCCACCGCGGTCACGCTGCTGGCCCTTTATTGGGCTGCGTTAATGGTGGGCAGGATCATTGCCGCGAGATTACTGCGCGTGTTCAGGCACGGAAAGATCCTGGGGATCAGCGCCTTCTGTGCGCTGTTCGGGTGTGCGGCGCTGCTCGCCGCGGGCAGCCGTTTCGGGGTCGTGGTGGGATTGTTGCTGACGGGCGCGGGCTTTTCCGCCATCTACCCGCTGGTGGCCGAACGCATTGCGAGCCGCTTTTCTTATTACCATCCGGGCTATTTCAACGGCATCTTCACGTTCGCGCTGACGGGTGGGATTCTGGCGCCGTTTGCCCTTGGGCACCTTGCCGCGAGCACCGGCCTGCATATGATTCCGCTGGCTGTGATGGCGGGAAGCTGTGCCGTTTTCGCACTGGTATTGCTGATCTGGCTGGGCCACAAGGTCTCGGGACATTAGCCTGGAGGGCTGCGGGCCGCTTCGACGCTGCTATACTTACCTGTACAATAAGAAGTGAAAGGTGGCCGTAATGTTTGCGCAAAGCTTTCAGACTGCTGGTCTTGGTGGCCTTTCCGGAACAGAGCTTTTGGTAGTACTCGGAGTCGCGGTGCTGCTATTTGGCGGCAAGAAGATTCCGGAAGTTGCCAAGGGTTTGGGCGAAGGAATTAAGAACTTTAAGAATGCAATGAAGGAAGAAGATCCTCCTCCCGCCAGGAAAGAACCCCTGAACGAAGAAGTCAAGAAGTAGAAGCAGGCGTAGGCTTCACACGCTGCCAGCAAGTCGGGCGGCAAACGGCTTCGAAATAACAACAGGAACAGAAACCCCGCAAACGCCAAGCAGCATTTGCGGGGTTTCGCAGTTCCAGTGTGCTTTTTTGAAACTGTGGACGCCGGTTTGTCAGGCGTTCCTGGCTCAGGCGTTCCTGACTCAGGCTTTCTTGACTTTGGGTGGAACGATCGCGTCCTTGGCCGCCTTCGCGACGCGGAACTTGACCACTTTCTTCGCTGGAATCTTGATCGATTCGCCGGTCGCGGGATTGCGGCCGAGCCGCGCTTTCCGATCCACACGCACGAGCCTGCCGATACCGGGCAGCACGAAGACTCCGTTCTTCTTAACTTCGCTGATCGCGAGACTGCCGAGGTGATCCAGCATCGCGCGCGATTGCTTGTTCGTGACTTCGCCTGCTTCCGCCAACCCACGCACCAACTGGGTCTGCGTCATTCTCTGAGTGGCCATCAAACCTCCTGTTAACTTGTTTACGCGAACCCTGTATATGTCTGGGAGCCCTGTATTTACAGGGTTCCGAAGCATTTGCTGTTCGCGAGTCGTTACAATCATACGGAACCATTGAAACGATGTAAAGTGGAAAAATTGCAAAAACGTTAGGTTTTAGCATGTTTTCGCGGTTTGCCCCGCTCCGCGGTGCCCACAGGGGCTGAAGGGGATAGCTGGAGTGAAGTATGAACATGCGCGCCGGCCAGCAAGTAAACTGGTAGTTTCATGTCATTTGAGGAAGTTGTAGAGGCCGAAGGCCACCTGATCGACTCGCACGTGATGGAGCAGATCTTCGACAAGGTGGTCGAATCGAACGGCCGTTTCGAAGTGGAGCAGTTCCGCATCGGCCGCACCAACGGCGATCCGTCTTATCTCCGGTTACGCGTCGAGACGGCCAACCGCCAGCAGATGGACCATGTGCTCGCCCAGTTGCTGGCCATCGGCTGCTCGCCCGCAGACACTGGCGATGCGGTCTTGGGAGTCGTGGGACGAGACCGCTGCGCGCCTGAAGATTTCTACTCGACCAGCAACCACCACACGTTTGTGCGTATCAATGGCGATTACGTTGAGGTGAAGAACCAGCGCATGGACGCGATGATCGTCGTTTCCAATGTGGCCAGTGGGGCGGGCCCCGCGGCGACTGAAGCCACATGCCGCCGTCTGCGCGATCTCAAAGCGGGCGACATGGTGGTGACCGGAATGCGCGGCATCCGCGTCGCTCCGGAATCGAAAGAGCGCGACCGCCTGGCCTTCTCGTTCATGTCGAACGAGATCTCTTCCGAGCGGCAGGTCGAAACTGCGGTGCGCCAGACCGCGGCTCTCGCGAGACAGGCTAAGGAGCAGGGCAAGACGATCGTTGCGGTCGCAGGTCCGGTGGTGGTCCACACCGGCGGAGTCATCGGACTTTCGCGGCTGATTCGCGGGCACTGGGTGGATGCGGTGCTCAGCGGCAATGCGCTCGGCGTGCATGATATCGAGTCCGCGCTCTTCGGCACTTCACTTGGCATTCGTCTGGAAGATGGCCGCCAGGCGGAACACGGCCACCGTAATCACATGCGCGCCATCAACGCCGTCTATCATGCCGGAGGGATCAAAGGCGCGGTGGAAAGCGGCCGCCTCAAATCGGGCGTGATGTATGAATGCGTGAAGAATGAAGTGCCGTTCGTGCTGGCGGGGAGCCTGCGCGATGACGGCCCTCTGCCCGAAACCATCACCGATATGAACGCCGCGCAGGATGCTTACGCGGCCCTGCTGAAGTCGGCCGGTCTGGTGTTGTGTCTCGGTTCGATGCTGCACTCTATCGCCACCGGCAACATGCTGCCGAGCTGGGTGAAAATCGTCTGCGTCGATATCAACCCCGCGGTGGCAACAAAAGTGAGCGATCGCGGTACCGGTCAGGCCGTGGGCGTTGTCACTGACGTCGGGCTCTTTCTCGATCTCCTTTCAAAGGAACTGGCCCCGTGAGTACGCGCTACACCGAGGAGCACGCCGCAGCCGGCATAGACGCGCCGTTGCCGGTGATCGAGACCTGGCCGAATCAGTTCGCCGGTTACGAGATCGAAATCGCCGTTCCCGAGTTTACGTCCGTATGTCCGAAGACCGGGCTGCCGGATTTCGGCACCATTACGATCCGCTACATTCCTGACAAGTTGTGTCTCGAACTGAAGTCGCTGAAGATGTATACCCTGGCTTATCGCGATCTCGGCATCTTCCAGGAGAACGTGGTCAACTGCTTCCTGCGCGATATCGTGAAAGCCTGCAAGCCGGTCAGCGCGACCATCACGGGCGAGTTCGCGTCGCGCGGCGGCCTGAGTTCGAGAATGGTCGCTGCGTTTTTGAAAGCCGCGAGCGGCAAGGCAAGACGACGTGGCAAATGACCAGGTGAACAGCGAGTCCGGGAAGGTAGCGGAACTCGGCGCGATTATTCAGGCAGTGCGCGATCGCGTGCGTGCGCGCTATCCCGAACCCGATGCCAACGGTTACGCGGCCGCTCCCGGCGGCGGACACCAGCCGGCGGGATTTTCAGGCCAGAGCCCGATACGCGTGCCGATCGCAGACCTGATGCCCGTGGTGCACGCGCGCGATGCGGCCCAGGCAAGAATCGCCGCGATCGGCAGCGTGAATCCGCGCGCCGGCGGCTTCGTCAACCAGGCCATTCAGACCGTCAAGAAAACCATCGCCCGCTCCCTGCAATGGTTCGTGCGCGATCAGGTTTCTTTTAATCGGGAAACGGTCGCCGCGATTGAAGCCGTGATCGAAGCTCTGAACGAACACAACCGTATCGTGATTTCTCTTGCCGCGCAGGCCAACGACCAGATGCAGGGCCTCACAACGCACGTGATCTCGATGATCGCTCAGGTGGAGTCGCAAATGGGCGATCTGCTGGCGGAGGCACGGGAACTCCAAGACATTCGAACCCATTTCCCCGAACTTCGTGCAGAATGGGACCGCAAGGTCGCCGCGAACGAAATTCAGTTTCTGCGCGCGGTAGCCGACCTGCAGGGCGCCTTCCAGCACCGCAGCACGCTGATGGAGAGCAACTTCCGCGAACTCGCCAAAGCCCAGCACGACGACTACAAGACCGCTCTCGCCCGCACCAATCTCGACATCCAGGATCGCCTCTGGGGAGACATGCAGAAGATCCGCCAGGAATACGACCGGCTGATCCACACGGAACTGCGTCTGATTCGCCAGCGCAAGCCCGTCGCTGAGCCGGCCGTTGTTGCCGTGCCAGCTGGACAGAACGAAGCCTCGCATGCCCTCGGCTTCGATTACGGGCGTTTCGCCGAGCGCTTCCGCGGTGCGGAAGATTACGTGCGACGCGGCGTCGAATTCTACAAGCCTTTCTTCGAGGGCCGCGAAAACGTTCTCGACATCGGTTGCGGCCGCGGTGAGTTTCTGGAGTTGATGCGCGAACTTGGCGTTCCGGCGCGCGGCATCGATATGTCCGAGGAATCCGTCGGGCAGTGTACGCAGAAAGGGCTCCACGCCTAAGTCGCGGATCTCTTCCTCTATCTGGCTTCAATGCCCGAACAGGAGTTCGACGGCATCATCAGTTCGCAGGTGGTCGAGCACCTCGATCCCAGGGCTCTGCCCGAGATGATCCGTCTGTGCGCTTCCCGTCTGCGGCGCGGCGGGGTGCTGGCGCTCGAAACCCCGAACCCGGAATGCCTTGCGATTTTCGCCACGCACTTCTATCTCGATCCCACGCATACGCGCCCCGTGCCGCATCCTCTGCTGGCGTTTTATATGGAGGAAGCGGGCCTCGGCTCGATTGAGGTGCATGAGCTTTCGCCCGCCGTCGAGACCATGCCGGAGATCGCTGAATTGCCCGAAGCTTTCCGCAAAAGGTTTTTTGGCGGCCTGGACTACGCAATCACAGGGCGCAGGTTGTAGAATGGTTTTGACGCACTCGCGTCGATCCGCTTTCGACAGGCGGTTGCCTCCTCGCTGGGAGATCGTTCAATGGTAGGACAGCAGATTCTGGATCTGCCTATCGGGGTTCGAGTCCCTGTCTCCCAGCCAAATACACCAAATGCTCTCGGTCCATCTGGACGCCGGGAAAGTTGAACTCCGGCAGACGCCCCAACCCGAACGTCCCGAAGGCTTCGCGAACACGTTTTTCTTCATGCCATGACCTTTGCGCTGCCAAGGCAGGACTCGAGGCTTGACTTAGCCCGCATTTCTCACGCTGAATAGGCAAAAGGCCGACTTCTGTGGCATAACTG